>ERZ724522.1918-NODE-1918-length-10336-cov-12.332944_pt1 | contig 10336 bp, 8 predicted proteins | sample MGYA00376055_ERZ724522 | MGnify/ENA primary metagenome ERZ724522 (study PRJEB28724, sample SAMN07190884) | wastewater metagenome | isolation source: effluent of sewage treatment plant in Hong Hong | place: Hong Kong | collected 2016-03-17 ... | reverse complement strand
TAATTACTAATGTAGCTTTATTTACTAAGGTTGCTTTACTTAATATCACTTTAATAATTGTAGCATTTAATATATTTGCAGCAATAACTTTAATAGCAATATTTTTATTAACAGCAACTAATATAGTAAAATTAATTTATCCTCCTCTAAATAACGATACTCCTAATGACACATCTTTTAATACTACAGACATTTAATATTCTTGCAAATACAGAATTAATTCCTCATATTTTACAAACTCTATTAATTGGGGGAGGGGGACTTGCTACAGCATTAATAGCTATAATAAAATTGTATAGTATTTTAAAAAAATGGTATCTTGCTTCTAAACAAAAAGAAGAAAATCTTAATAAAGCAATTAGTCACATAGAAGTCATTTCATTTCAATTACAAGAAGTAAGTAAAGAACTTAAACCTAATGGAGGAGGGAGTATTAAAGATCAAGTAAAACAAATTGCTACAGATGTTAAAACAATATGTGTTGAAAGAGATGCAACTTTTTTACTATCTAAAGAACCTATGTTTAAGACAGATGAACATGGTTATTGTATATTAGCTAATAATGCTTTATGTCAATTATATGGAGTATCTCAAGAACAACTTTTAGGACTTAGTTGGTTAAATTATATAATTGAAGAAGATAAAGAAAGAATTAAAGAAGAATGGCTTAATGTAATTGAAACAGGTACAGAAATAGCTAGTTATTATACAATAATAAATCAAATAACAAATGAAGAAGTTCCTGTAAAATATAGAGCAATTATTAATAAACATAATGGAAGAATTATCTCTGCTATTGGTAATGTAGAAAAAATAGCAACGAAAAAAACAATGCATAAATTAAAAACAGTTTAGGTTTGAATTAACAAAAAATTAATAACCAATTTAAAAGATTAATAGTACATTTACAGCATGAAAAAAGAAATAATAATAATATTGGTTATTCTAGCTATTGGATTAATTATTTTTATACCAAAAAGTTGCAATAAACCAATAAACATCAAACAAGATGATGGTTGGAAAATACTAAAGAAGGAAAGAGAGAAGGAAATAGAAGTTAAAGATAGTATTTATTTAGATTTAAAACAAAGAACTGATTTAAAAATTAAACAATTAGAAAAAGAAAAAATTGCTCAAGAACAAAAATATCAAAAGCAATTAAATGACCTAAAGAAAAAGTATGACAAAGAATATAGTAAAGTTACTGCTACTCCTATTGACAGTACAATCAGCATTAGCACAAGATTTTTATCCGAAGAAGTTGATTATTCAAAATTCCAAAAGTAAAGATACTGTAATTGCTTATACTAATGAACAAGTAATTAAGATCAATCAAGAACATGTTATTTTAAAGCAATGTATTGATTACTCTAATCTTCAAGATTCTACAATTAAATTTCAAATTAAAACTATAGAAGAGTTAAAAAAAGTAAACTCTTCCTATATTGTATTGGACTCTCTTTCAAAAGAATCCTTAAAAACTAAAGATTTTTTGTTAAATATTTCCTATCAAGAAAAGGAAGAACTAAAAGAAACTTTTACTAATTATCAGAAACAAGTAAAGAAACAAAAGCGAAATAATTGGTTTTATAATGCTCTTATCACTATTCCAACAGTAGTTAGCTTATCAGTAACATTAACTTATTTATTAATTAAATAGTTTTATGAATAAAAGAAAAATGACAATAGATTTTCTAGAAAAAAGGTATGACTATATTTTAGAATCTAAGAAAAACGGAACAATTTCATGGGTAGAAATTAAAGATGCATTTCATCAAGAAACAGGTTTAAATCTACATAAAGACTATTTTAGAAGTGTTTTTAAGACTTTAGTAGGAGTTGAGGATATAGTGGTCAATAATTCTAAAATAAATTCTCCATTTATATACATAAATGGCAATGAAAATAAAGATAAGGGTACTAAAGAGTTTGTTTTTACAGCAGATAGAATTCCTACAGAGGAGGAGGTAATATCTCATTTTAATATAGATTTACAAAAATATCGTATATCTCAAATTTGGCATAAAACTACTCCAGGAGGGAAATATTCTATAAGTGTTAATTTACAGGTAAATAAAATAGGACAATTAAGCTCTGAATTTGAACAAGGCTTCATGAAGTTTTGCAAAAAACAAAGCTTAAAAGTATTAAAACCAGAATCTAAAGTAAATATTCCAGGATCTTCTAAATTTGAAAAAAATTCTACAGTGGTAATAAATTTAGCGGATTTACATCTAGGAAAACTTGTTTCAGAACATGAAACAGGTGAAAGATATAATATTGATATAGCTAAAGAAAGATTTTTAACTTGTATTAAATATTTAGCTTATAAATCATATTCTTGTTATGGAATTAAGAAATTTATTTTATCCTCGTTAGGAGATACTTTACATACTGATACAGTTAAATCAACCACAACCTCTGGTACTTATGTAGAATCAGATACAAGAGCATCTAAAGTATTTGAAGTAGCATTAGAAGTTTTAACAGAGTCTATAGATATTTTAAAACAGTTTGCGGATGAAGTAGAATTTATTAATATAAATGGAAATCATTGTGAATTATCAGAACAACATTTAGGTATAGCTCTTAAAGCTTACTATAGAAATGATGATAAAATAATAATAAATGCTGAACCTAAAGTAAGAAAATCTATATTGATAGGAGATAATCTTTTATCTTGGACACATGGAGATACAAATATGAACACCCTTCCTTTAACTATAGCTACAGAAGTTCCTGAATTATGGGGTAAAGCTAAATTTAGATTAATACAATTAGGACATTTACATGGTACAAAGAAAAAAGTATTCCAAGCAGAAGATGAGTTTAATGGAGTTATTGTAAGACATTTTTCTTCTTTATCAGGTACTGATTCATGGCATAATAAGAATAACTATATAGGTAATCAAAAAAGAGGAACAGCTTTAGTATTTACAGATAATGAAGTTGGTATAGTAGGAGAATTCTATAAAACAATTTAATATTAAATTAACAAAAAGAAAGAGGGTATAACATTTTAAGTTATATCCTCTTTTTCAATTTAATTTATTATATTATATTGAAGATGAAAGTAAATAGTAATAGTAAATACCTAGAAATTCATAGAAAGATAGATATACCATGCGGAGCAATGTCTATAAGAAATAGGTTTACATATTATCCTCTCTACGATGTAGATAAAAATTCTTATATTAGAAGATATAGACTATGGCTGAGATATAAAGAGAAATGTATAAAAGAAGGTAGACCATTTGTAGATGTAAAGCAATATGGCAAAATTCTTAATGCTATGTCTAAAGAGATAAAAGAACAATTAATATTAGACCAAGATGGTGTCGTATTCAAAGATTTTGTTTTAAAAATAATTATTAGTTCTAAAAAAAACTTTATACTTCAAATTAAAGGAAAATTAAGAAAAAAGGGTATATCTTCATTAAACAATTGGGGAATATTATTAAATAGGCTTTTTAAGGATAGATTAAGGAAATTATATAAGCAAAATAAAATGATTGATTTTGAAAAGTTAAAGCCTAAACAAGTTAGAACTATTGCAGATAAACTAGATATTTTTGATGAATTTTAAGTATGACAATAAGAACAGCTATTTCACAAGTAAAGTCAGATAATAAAGTATTTTCTGATGATAATATGTTAACTAATAGATTTATATGGGCTAAGATCCAATCTAAAACTCTTTTTTTTATAAAACAAAAGAATGATAGATTTAATCTAAACAATAATAATTTCTTATATACTGTTCTGGATTGTGTTGAAATGGAATTAGTTAATTCAATAAATTGTTGTAAAGAAATACCTGCTTGTCAAATATTAAGATCTAAAGAAAGACTACCAAAAATTGCAGAATCTAATTTATCTTCTGTTATAAAAGGTATTTACAATCTGGACAATAGTGAAAAAATTGATTTTATATCTATAAATGATGTTATTAGATTATCTAATTCTAAATATAAACCGAAAGGTATTAAAGCTTTTATAAAAGATGGATATTTATTTATTCCTTTTAGGACTACACCTAAAGCAGTAGCAATAGAAGCTTATTTTGAAGATACACTGGAAGTATATAATAGAAACAATTGTAAATCTATAAAAGATAGTTGCTTATCTTATTTGGATTTAGAATGGAAATGTCCTTCAGATTTACAAACAGTAGTAATACAAGAAGTTAATAAAGAATTATCTGTATTTTATCACAGATTAATTCCAGATGAAAACACAGATAAAAATGAGCAATCTAAATGAAATATAGTTTAAAAAAATATACTACTGCTGATGAAATCTTTAATAGGGTTTCTGCAAGTTTAAAATCTTATGTTGATAGTGATTTAATAATTTTTGATGAATACTATAAAATTATTGATTTATGTAATGCAAGATTAGGACTTAGGATTAATCCTACTAAAGAAATATTTATTAAAATAGAAAATGGGAGGGTAGATCTACCTATTGATTTCCATTTATTAGAATTAGCTTTATTAGTAGGAAGTCAAAAAACTGTATATAATTTAGGAACATCTAAAGTAGAATATTTAACTTCTGAATGTCCCACATTAAATGACTTATCTATAATAGAGGCTGATAAATGTTGTAATTTTAAATTAGAATGTGGAAAAGTACCTAAACTTACTTGTGAATACAATAAATATTCTATAGAATTTTGTGAAACTATTATTGCTCCTTTGACAGAGAAAAAATATGCAACTCATGATTGTTTTAATTTAAATATTTCTAAAGGAAGAATTTTAATGGAAATAGCCAATAATCAAATCTTTATAGATGGGATAGAAGAAGGTTATGTTTATTTACAATATACTTCTAATATGAAAGAAGATGGTAATATTCCTATTTGTATAGATAATGAAATCATTTTAAATTATTATGAACAAGCAATAAAATATGAAATACTTCAAGATTTATATATAAATAAAAAATTGGAAATTGCTCAAGCTCTTCAATTAGTAGAAAAAAGAATGATATTAGCTAAAAATGAAGCTATTTCTTTAGTGTCTACTCCTGAGTTCGGGGAACTACAGCAAATTGGTAATTTCCTTAGACGACAATACAGAAAATATAATCCAAAACTTAGATAACTATGGCAATAATTCCTGCATTAAAAGACAATACAACCAAAAACAAAAATCCTTTTGCTTCTGAATCTGTAATTAAAATTCTTAATTATAGAATAGAACAAGAAGAAATATCTTCCAGATTATATGAATCTATGTCTCTTTGGTTAAATAATAATGGGTTTTTAGGGGCTTCTAAAAAATGGAAAAAAGATTCTTTAGATGAATTAGATCATGCTCAATGGGCTAAAGATTATTTGTTAGATATGGGAATACAGCCTACTTTACCTTTATTACCGAAACCTGAACAATCTTTTACAGGACTTCCTGATATAATTAGAAAATCCTATGACCATGAAATAATGGTAACTCAACAATGTAATGAATTAGCTAAAGAAGGTATGAGAACCTCAGATCACTTATTATATCAATTAGCAAATAAATTTTTACAAGAACAACAAGAAGAAATAGGTCGTTTACAAACGTTAAAAGATAAATTAGCAGCTTTTGGGGAAGATAAAATAGCTTTAAGATTATTGGATAATGAATTAAATAATTAATGTCAGAAAATAAAGATATACAAGGTAAATCCACCCAAATAACAGGTTTAAAAAAATCTGTACATAAATCTGTTTTAAAAGATGGTGAATATCATCATTTAAAAAATGGAACTATTTCTTCTTTTGAAGGGGATATCCCTTTCATTCAAAATATGCCTTCTAATATAGAATGTGTAACTTTACCTATAGGATATAAAGTATTAGGAAGTGATTTTATAAAAGAAAGGGATTACCACATATTATATTTAGTAAATTCTACTTTAAATAAATCAGAAATAGGTATTTTTTTTGGTAAGGAATGTAAATATATAACTAAACTAAATCAAAATTGTTTAAATTTTAACTCTGCATATCCTATTAAATCTCAATATAAGATTAAGAATTGTGAATTACATCTTTATTTTCAAGATAGCTATAATAAAGATAGACATATTAATTTAGATGATCTCCCTTTCAAAAAACAATTAATAGATAATTGTTATTCAGAAACAGATGTATTTGATTGTGAAGCTATTAATATACAAAATGATTTAATTCCTCCTGTAGTAAAACCTCTAATTCCTATAGAGGCAGGAGCATTACAAACAGGAGTTTACCAATTTGCAGTATGTTACGCTAATATTAATGGAGATGAACAATCTTCTTATTATAGTAAAACAAATCCGTTACCTATCTATGAAGATAGATTTTCTTCTTTTAATAATATAGAAGGTTCTAAACCTAATCAGTTAACAGATAAAGCTATCCCTGTAGAATTCTCCAATTTGGATGTTAGATATGATTACATTAACTTAGTAGTTATTAAAACTATACAAGGCACTCCTACGTATGAATTAATAGCTACTCTACCTATTTCTACTGATACATACATCTATACAGGAAGAGAAGTTACTAAGTTAATATCAGTAGACAGGGTATTAGGATTATATCCAGATTATTATAATTCAAAAACAATCACTTCCGCAAATAATTATTTGATAAGAGCTAATATGTCTACACAAGACGAAGCTAATTATCAACCATTCGCTAATCTAATAGAACTTGAGTGGGCTGTAATTAGAAAACAAGCTGATAATTTTGAATCTAGTTATAAAAATCCTTTAAACTCTGTAGAATATAAAGGGTATCAAAGAGGAGAAGTTTACCCATTTGGGATTCAATTTTTACTAACCAATGGTAAAAAAACTTCTGTTTTTCATATACCAGGTAGAAAAGCAAAAGCTTCTGATTTAATTATATATACTAAAGACAACATTCCTCCAGGAGAGGAATGTAATCTTTACGAACTAATTGATAATGAACCTTGTACTAATAATAAAATAGACAAATTATATCATTGGCAAATTTATGACACTTCTGTTGTAGTGGAACAAAAAGATCCTGATTCTTTGATTAAATGTGATGGAGAAGTTATGGCTAGAGGAGATTTTGCATATTGGGAGTCTACAGATACTTATCCTTGTAATCCAGAGGTATTTGGAAATTTATCTGGTCAACTTATTAGACATCATAAATTTCCTACAAATAATACAATACATCATCATAATCAACCTTATGATTATAATAATGTAGATCCAGAAAATGCTTATAATAGTAATAATAATTATATATACCCTATAGGTGTTCAATTAAAAAAACCTTTGAATGAATATTTACAAACTGCAATAAATAGGGGGATTCTTACAAATGAAGAAGTTAATTTAATTGCAGGGTATGAGATAGTTAGAGGGGATAGGACTGGTAATAAATCTATAATAGCTAAAGGATTATTTTATAATATGAAGTATTACACAGATGTAAATCCATCTACAAATATTTCTGAGGAAATCCTTTACCCTAATTACCCATTTAATGATTTAAGAGAGGATAAATATTTAAATTCTTCTGGGATATCAGGTAGTGGAAAAATAAGTTATGAATATGTAGTCTCTCCTCCTCTTCCAGAAACAATTTTAACAGGAACTTCCATACCTGTAGGAGTTTGGGGAAATCCTTTTTCTGTAACCTTTGTTCTAGATAGGGACATAGTTGTTAATAAAAACTTCATTATAAAATATGAGCAAGTAGGGACATTTATTTACTTTATGTATTTTGAGTTTTATGGTGAAGATAGAGATGTAAATGAAGATTTTTTCATAAAGGTTGGGGGAGATATTGATATTACTAATCCTAAATTATACAAAAAAAATATATTTACTTTTCATTCTCCAGACACTCATTTTAAAAAACCTTTCTTAGGACAGGAAGTTAATTTACATAGTATAGAATATGGTGCAAGTGAAGGAAGATTTGATCAGGTTCAAGGGCATCCTAAATTTAAACCTGCTAATAAAACAGAGTCTGCTAATTATACATGTGCTTACAAATCAGTAGGAAATTATAATAATTATGTTCCCATAACTAATTCTAACTATAGAAGACAGTTAATAGATTCAGATTATTTGATAGGAAATAATTTTGTCAAATTATCTGATACTAATCTTAAAATTAATAATAGATTTAGAGAATCTTCTGTTGGTTTAAAATTAAATTGCAATTTAGACGATCCTTCCATTATAGATGAGTCTAGATATACCATATCACAAAATAATCAATGTAATTGCAAAGTTACTATAGAAGATAGAAATTCAGATTTTAAAAATGCATTTGAAGTAGATAGTCAATGTACCTTAGATAATAAATGGATATCGAGTTATTATGGTTCTTTGAAAACCAAAATACCTAATCAATATGGACAAATAGATACAATTAAATATGTATTAACAGGAAGTTATCATAATATTTATGATTTACCTAAACCTATTTTTGGAGGAGACACTTTTATTACAAGATTCACTTTGAAGAGAAAAAATGCTTTTTTCAGAGTAAACTTTATAGGAATGTCTCCTGTAGGGATTACTTATGAAGGTACTAAATATGCTAATTTATTAACTCCTGTTTATCATGCTGATAATGCCAAAGGAGGCGCATTAGGAGAGTATAAAATAGATTTTTCTACTTCAAAATTAGATTGTGCAATAAATGGAGGAGTAGGTAAAGGAGATAGAAATGGATTTTTCTATTTATTTTCTACAGGAATTATAAACTATTTTGTAGAGAGTGAGATAAATACAGAGTTGAGATATTCTGATGAAAATTTATGGGATACTTGGTATCCTAAATTAAAAAATACAAATGTATGGGATTGGATGGAAGAGCAAAAAGTCCCCATAGATTATGATAATTCTTATCTCTATAATTTTGATTATAGCAAACAAAATACTGAAGAAGCTTTATTTACACAAGCTGCTGATTTTAAGCCAAATTCAGAATGTAAAAATACCCATCCAAGGAGAATAATATATTCTAAACAAGATAATGAAGAGCTTTCTGCCGATAATTGGTTGGTTTACCCTGCTAATAATTATTACGATGTAGATAGTTATTTAGGGGACATTGTAGATGTTAGAGCCTTAGATACTTTTAAAGTATTAGTTAGGTGTGAAAATGGTTCTTTGATATTCAATGCTTATGACACATTACAATTAGACCAGACTTCTGTAACTGTAGGAACAGGAGGAATGTTTCAACAAAGACCTCAAACATTTGCAGAAACAGATACTGGATATGCTGGTTCGCAGTCTAAGTATGCAATTAATACTTCTCAGTATGGCACTTTTTTCCCTGAATTTAAAAGAGGTAGAATATTTCAATATTCAGGGCAACTAGAGGAAATATCTAATAATGGAATGTTTGATTGGTTTCAAGAAAACATGAAATTTAAAATTCTATCTCAAATATCAAATGTAAATACAGATAACCCATTTACAGGCATAGGGTATAATTCTGTGTATGATAATAGATTCAATCTTTGGTTCTTGACTAAAAAAGATTATAAACTAAAGAATGAAAAGGAGTTGGTAAATATTACATTGGATGACAACAATAATATTCTATATAAAGGGAAACCTGTTGACTTTTTAAATGAAAAAATATGGAAAAATGTAGGTTGGACTATTTCTTATAGCCCACTATATAAATCTTGGATTTCATTTCATTCCTTTTATCCAAATTATTATCTTAGTGATATAGATAATTTCTTTGCAGGAGAGAAAAATTCTTTGATCTATAAGTTTTGGGACAAATTTAGTTTTCAAACATATTTTAAAAAATTATATCCTTTTGAAATTACTATTACTACATCTAAAGAACAAATGGTATCAATATTACAATCAATAGAATATAATTTAAAAATCCAGAAATACTTAAATGATAATTATCAAGATTTGTATGAAAACCATAAAATTAATTTTAATAAGGCTATTATATCAACAGATAATCAAGCAAGCGGATTATTAAATTTAATTAAGAAAGACAATCAAAATCCTTATCAGTCAATAAGTTATCCAAAAATTAATACAAATTCTTTAGATATTTTATATTCTAAAATAGAAGGACATAAATATCGTATAAATCAATTTGCAGATTTAGTCTTTGATAAAAATAATAATCAAGCGATTTTTATTCATGATGAAAATGGTGTAGATAAGGTGCTTAATAATATTCAATACTCTAAAATTAATAATTTACAATTAAAGAATCAAAAGTTAAGAAATGAGTTTTTTGACATAACTTTTATTAATGATGTTTTATCAGAATATAAATTTATTCTAAAATCTCAATTGAACAAAACATTAAAATCAATTAGAT
>ERZ724522.1917-NODE-1917-length-10339-cov-3.023046_pt1 | contig 10339 bp, 8 predicted proteins | sample MGYA00376055_ERZ724522 | MGnify/ENA primary metagenome ERZ724522 (study PRJEB28724, sample SAMN07190884) | wastewater metagenome | isolation source: effluent of sewage treatment plant in Hong Hong | place: Hong Kong | collected 2016-03-17 ... | reverse complement strand
GTGGCATCTATTTCAATAGTTACTTTACTGGCTAATCTAACTCGTGGTGAAACATGGCTGCCTTTAGCCGGTTTAGTCGGAGCAGCGATTATCGGTGTAGCCGATGACTTTATGAATATCCGTTCCGTCGGTGGAATTGCCGGCATGAGTGCAAAGATAAAATTCGGATTATATAGCTTACTAACTCTTATAGGCGGCTGGTGGTTCTTTGACAAGCTTGATGTACATTCAATATATTTGCCTTGGATCGGTAATTTTGAAGTAGGAGCATTAATTATTTTAATTTTTTGGTTGGTAGTTGTTGCCACAGCAATTTCAGTAAATTTCAGCGATGGATTAGATGGACTAGCAGGGGGTCTGTTGACTTCGTCATTTATGGCATATGCAATCATATGTGTAGTCGAACAGAAATACGCCCTCGCTGGCTTCTGTCTAACAGTAGTAGGAGCACTCCTAAGCTACACATGGTTTAATATTTATCCGGCTAGATTTTTTATGGGAGATGTGGGAGCTTTTTCTCTGGGCACAGCACTTGGAATAATTGCCCTACAAACAAATACAGTCTATGTACTGCCAATTATCGGCGCGGTGTACGTAATGGAGACAGGTTCGGTGATTATTAACCGCACTTCACGCAAACTCCGTAACGGTAAAAAAGTCTTTTTATCTTCACCAATTCATCATCACTTTGAAGCCATCGGCTGGCCTGAGACTAAAGTTACAATGCGTTTTTGGATTCTCGGGCAAATTGCCAGCGTGCTCGGTTTGATCGTGTTCCTGATGGGCAGGGGATAAGCCATGCGACCGCGGGGCGCTAAAAATGTCGAATCAAGACGACGGCCAATGTATAACCCGGCTGTCCAGCTTGGTCGTAAACACCGCCCTGATTACTGGTTATTAATTCTTACTGCGGCATTGCTATCAATTGGATTAATTGTTGTGTATGCAATAAGTCCAGCATTAGCTGCCTCGCACCATGTCAGCAGTAATTATTATGTTGGAAAACAGCTTATAGCAATTGGTTTGTGTTTGGTGGCTTTTGCAATAACGGCATCTGTGCCGATGGAATGGTGGCGACGAACCTACAAACCACTTTTAGTAGTAGCGGCCCTTGCCACCTTATTGGCACTAATTTTGCCTGTTAACCCAGCTTATCCAGCTCATCGTTGGGTTAGACTAGGTAGTTTTTCTTTCCAATCGGTAGAGTTATTGAAATTTGCCATTTTAATTTGGCTGGCAGGATTTTTAGCTTTGCGAGTCAAAGCAGGTGAAATCACAAGTAGCCAAGCTACACTAAAACCCCTTTTAATGGCTTTAGCAGCCATAGGAGTGGTTGTAGTAGGTATTCAAAGCGATCTTGGGTCAACGGGCGTAATAATAGCTATGATAGCTGCTATGGCTTTTATAGCGGGTCTACCTATGGGTAGAATTTTGGCAATTGGAGGCATTGTAGTTATAGGCCTAATCTTGGCAATTTCAGTAACACCTTATAGACGCGAGCGGCTGCAGAGTTTCTTGCACCCTGAAGCGCACTGTTTGACGAGTGGCTACCAGGCTTGCCAGGCATTAATTGCTGTAGGATCAGGCGGAATGGTTGGCTTAGGTCTAGGAAGCAGCGTACAAGCCTATGGCTATCTGCCTGAAGCGGCAAACGACTCAATTTTTGCAATCTACGCCGAAAAGTTCGGTTTCATAGGCAGCATAATCCTGCTTGGAGTCTTCGTGGCCTTTTTTGCTCGTCTTAAGATGATTGCCGAGCGGCTGGATGATGATTTTAGCCGCATTTTAGTAGTAGGAGTGTTGGTCTGGCTAAGTGTACAAACAATGATAAATGTCGGAGCCATGATAGGATTACTGCCCCTAAAAGGAATAACTTTGCCATTTATAAGTTATGGCGGCACCAGTGTAGTTTTTGCTGCCGCTGCTGTCGGCCTCGTCTTTCAGGCATCAAGATATACAAATATGAGTGCACCAAGGATCAAACAAGAATCTGTTTCTAGAAGACAAGCTGCTCAAAATTACAGTAACTCTAAACTCAGAAGGGCAGAAAGTTGAAAGTTGTATTAACCGGAGCTGGTTCAGGTGGTCACATAACTCCTCTACTTGCAGTTGCCGAAAGCTTAAAAAAAGTCGACCCAAAAGCGAAGTTGGATTTTATAGGTCAAATTGGTGATCATTTCACTAACGAAGTTTCTAAAAGCAAACATATAAAAAATACTTATTCTGTCAGAGCTGGCAAGTTTAGGCGCTATCATGGCGAAGGCTGGAAGCAATTTTTAGATCTGAAAACTCTTTACTTAAACATCAGAGATTTCTTTTTTGTCTTAATCGGATTTTGGCAAAGCCGAAAATTACTTAAAACAATTAAACCAGATGTCATTTTTATAAAAGGAGGATTTGTCGGTGTGCCGATTGGATTGGCAGCGGCTAGTCTGAAAATTCCTTTCATTACTCATGATTCAGACTCTGTTCCTGGGTTAGCCAATAGAATTATTGCTCGCTGGGCAGCTTGGCATGCAGTCGCTTTACCTAAAGAAATGTACGCTTATCCAAGTAATAAGACTGTCAGTACCGGTATTCCTTTGAGGAGCGAATTTAAGCCCGTCACCAATAAAGATAAAGCTGCATTCCGTAAAAAAGCTGGTGTGCCAGATAACGCCCAGTTAATTTTTATAATTGGAGGCGGATTAGGTTCAGATGTGATCAACAAAGCTGCCACGGAGTCATTGCCGCATTTATTGGCAGAGTTTCCTAATCTACATGCTGTTATAGTTACCGGCAAGAATAACTTCGATGAAGTGCAAGCAAAATTTAAATCCAACCTTTCGAGCCAGCTAAATAAAAGAGTTAAAATTTTCGATTTTACTTCTAATGTATATGTATACAGTGGTGCATCAGATCTAGTAGTCACCAGGGCCGGAGCTACTAATTTAGCAGAATTCAGTGTACAAGGAAAAGCCTGCATAATTGTGCCTAGTCCGTTTTTAACAGGCGGTCATCAGTTAAAAAATGCCAGTTTTTATCAGAAGCAAAAAGCCGCAATAATTCTTGATAACGAAGCATTAGAAGAAGATCCACTTCGGCTTGCGAGGCAGGTGAGTGAGTTGTTGCAAAATCCTCAACAATTAGTTCAGCTAAGTATGAATATATCAAAACTGGCTAGGGTAGGGGGAGCCGATAAAATTGCAAACCTAATTTTCGAAACAGCCAAGAAATAAGATGCTCAAAAACAAGAAACAGCCAAAAGGACGCAGCCGAAGCAATATCAAAAGCACGCTAAGTCAGCCTGCTAATTTCTCATCACGTAATATTGAAAATGATCAACAAGATCCGCCTAAAAATAAAAATAAACGGTCTGCAGGATTTAAAAATGTGTTACGAAAATCAGGACTTTTAATTCTAATTGTTGCAGGAGCTGTTTCTTTGTTTAATATTTTGACTTTAAGTAGTAATCCTAAAATTAACTATCTTAAGACTGATGGTCAAACCGGCCAACTTAGATCTTCTGATGAATATCAAAAATATTCAAAAGAAATACTTTCCTCAAACCTACTTAACTCAAATAAACTAACTTTTAATGAAGCAAACGCCAGTAATGAAATTACTAAGCATTTTCCTGAAGTGAATTCAGTCAGCATAACGATTCCTTTTTTATCACACCGGCCAATTGTAAATATCCAACCAGCCGTAGCTACTTTAATTATTGATACCGGCAATAATGCTTATGTAGTTGCAGATAATGGTAAAGCAATTGTAAAAGCCAGTTCCTCGCAGGATCTAAGCTCATTTAATCTACCTGTAGTCAAAGATTCTGTTGCAGGAAACTTAGACCCCGCAAACAAATTGTTACCAACTTACGTAGTTAATTTTATTAAAGAGATTAATGCCCAATTTAGTGCTAAAAATTTAAAGATTACAGAACTTAGTCTTCCGGTAAACAATAGCGAATTAGACGTTAAGATTGATGGAAAAACATATTATGTTAAATTCAATTTACAAAAAGATAATGCCATAGAGCAGTCGGGAAGTGCGCTGGCCACTATCAACTACTTAAGCAAGAAAAATATAAACCCTAGCCAGTATCTTGACGTTCGTGTTTTGGGTCGGGCGTATTATAAATAGCACTTCTATTGTACCCCGCCAGTTCGTAATTTGTTCACTTTTATAGTTTCTCAGCATTTATAAAAAACATATACTAGCATATAGAGCAGGGCAAAAGTCAAATTTTAGGGTATAGGTCAAAAAGCAGGGGAGATAAATATTGTGTAACAAAACATGCAAAAAAGCAAAGTTTCACGACCTTATTGTGGAAAAGTCAAATAGTGGCAAATGTCACAATCCAAACACTAGGCGTGTATATGGGCTTGAAATGCAGAACAACTAATAATAGGCATTAATTATGCTGCAGGCTAGCTTAAAAAATAAAAAACGTGCATTTACTACGGGCCAATTCAAAAAGTCCCCTACAGCAGGGGTATACTGTTATAACTGTTAGAACTATTTAAGTAGTCGCAAAATATACATTGTGCGACACAAATTATATGGACATTTGTGGCACTGCCTCACCACGCCTGGCTCGCTTTTTTTCTGCTGCACGGCGTGTTTTTGTTTTTAATTTTTATTTACTTCACTCTGCCCGGTACTTATATAACAATTCGTTTACTTTAGGTTTACTAGCCTGCGACTTACTATGTATGCCGTGTTCGTATTTTGTATATTTTTACGAACGTTCAACAATTTCTAATATTCTTGGAGGAAAAGGGTCATATGTGGTTTGCTCTTCTGGAGTTTCAAATGGGATTCTACGTTTTGCCTTGGTCATTTGCTTAACCGCATAGGCTCCAGCAACGGTGGATGCTATAAAACGTGTATTACCCTCAACTCCGACCATTAATGCCCCTACGTTCGCAAAAACCGTTGCAGCGCCTGCAAATGTGGCAGTTAGTAAATTAAAAGAATTTTCACCGTGCGCTGATAAAGCTTCGTCTTTTGTCTTAACAATTTCCGCGACATTTGACATGTCATGATAAATCCTTAGATTAAGGACTCGTTCTAACTCGGACGTAGGTTCCGGTGAAGTTTCTATTAATGGTATAGATATTGCATCGAGTGGATCAGGGCTAATACCGGTAGTAATAGAATATCCTTTATCTTCTTCTGCAGGACTTTCAAGATCTTTTAACTCCTCTTCAGGAGCAAGCACTAAACGTACAGTATGAATTCTGGTTGACGGGATTCTTTTTAGGGAAAGCGTGCTCTGTAGCTCTAATGGATTAACATTTATTCTATGGCCTTCTAAAACAGCGTCTCGTCCAAATAAACCCTGCTCAAATTCTGGTTCTATTATAAGTTCAGGGGCTAAATTGACTTGCATAATCAAGCCTTCATTTATGTTTTATTCAGCTAATTCGTATGTAGCTTTAGCCACGCGCTTGAACTGAGGTTTGCCCTGAAGGTTAAGCAAAATAGTGGTTTCTTTAACAAAACGGCTCTTAAGTACGCGTTTAACGATTTCGTCACGGTGTAGGGGCTCACCTGCATCACGAAGTACATCAGCGATAACATCGGCAACAGTACCTCGTTCATAGCCCCACTCTTTAAGGGCATAAATACCGCGTCCGATTAAAACGAAGCGCTTGTCTTTGATTAGTTCGTTGTGAATAGCTTGGGTAGTTACATCTTTACGTTTGAAATCGCTATCTTTGATGGCCTCTGCAATCTCATTAAAGTGCATTTGTTTGCCATTTTCTTTAAGGATTACGTAGATTTTGTCTCGAATGTTCTTAGGGTTAACCATTGGCCATTTTACTAATCCCCAGCGGTTATTTAGCGTGGCAAGATTCTTAGAAGTTGATGCAAGTGCAGCAGCTTCAACTGGGTCACTAATGTTGCCTGCTTTGGCAATTTCTTCAATTGTCTTTGGTTCTGCAATCTTCTTAATGGTGTCGATAAGTTTTTGAACTTCGGCTTTAATTTTCTTTTCATCATGTGAAGCTTTAAGCCCAACGCTGTTATAGAAGTTATCATCCTCATGGATTACGGCTAGGTCTTTAGATAGCTGACTTAAAAACGATACTCTAGCCTGTTCTTCACGTGTGGCATCACCGCTCAATAATTCGCTAATTTTACTAACTCGAGCTACTTTACCGTTGTTTTCAAGGATGTCAGCAACTTGGCTTTGAAAGTCAATTATATGAGCAAGACTACCCTGCTCTGATGCTTGTGTAAGTTTTGTTATAACAGCTTTTTCGAGCTGGCGAACACGTTCACGGGTAATGCCAAGCATTTCACCGATCTGTTCAAGGGTCTCTTTGCGTTCAAATAGTCCAAAACGGCGGGATACAATTTCTCTTTCACGTTCACGGTCAATAGTACCAAGCACCTCTTTGACTAAGGTCTTAGTGTCTAGGCTTGATTGGGGCTTGGTTTCAGTCATTTAATTACTTCCCTAACTGGTTAAACTTACCTTTATTATAAAACATTGATTTTAAAAGTCAACACCTAATTGGTTGATCTAATTGTACCACATTCGTGACAATTGCACGTAGAAAATGTTGTAAAAATATTACTGTACCAAGAGTTTTACAGATTAGCTACTTTTTAGTTTTACTAACCCGCTTACGCTTAAATCTACCTTTGACTGGCGCTTTTTCAAGCAAAGCTTTAGCATCTTCTAAAGTTAGACTTGCCGGATCGGTGTTTTTATCGATACGAGCGTTCTTTTTTCCATCTGTTACATAAGGGCCATAAGGGCCATTAAGGATCTTAATTCCACCTTCAAACTCTTTAATATTCTTGGCGGCATCCTTTTCAAGTTTTTCTTTATAAAGTTTACGAGCGGTTTCTTCATCTATATCGTGAGGGTCTTGTCCTTTTATTGACACATAAGTCTTTCCCACCTGAATATAAGGACCAAAACGACCAATATTAGCCTTTATCTCTTCGCCTTCAGCTGTTTTTCCAACAACTCGTGGGAGCTTAAACATGGCAATAGCTTGTTCTAAATTAACCGTGTCAATCGTGGTTCCAGCAGGTAAAGGCGCAAACTTAGGTTTTTTAGATTCATCTTCGATATCACCCTTTACAAGCATTGGACCGTAGCGGCCAAAACGGGCAAAGATTGGCTCGCTGTCTTTGGGATCCTTTCCAATCTCCCTAGCCTGAGAAACTTCACTACGGCTAACTTCTTCTCCTTTTTTAATCATAGGGTGAAAATCTTTATAAAATTCTTTTAGCATTTTGTCCCATGCTTGTTTACCGTCGGCGATCTCATCAAAATCCTGCTCTACCCTAGCGGTGAAATCGTAATCGACGATTGAAGGAAAATGCTTAGTTAAAAAGTCTGTTACAACTTCAGCAATGGCTGTGGGGATTAGTTTAGACTTATCCGCCCCTGTTATAACAGATTCGCTTTTTTCTTTGATTTGCCCTGCTTCGAGAATAATTTCATTAATATTTCTCTCAGTACCTTCAAGGTCTGATTTTTCTACATAACCTCGTGATTGAATTGTCGAAATTGTAGGCGCATAAGTGCTAGGACGGCCAATGCCGAGTTCTTCAAGTTTTCGCACCAGACTTGCTTCAGAATACCTAGCCGGAGGCCGACTGAAGGTTTCTAGTGCTGACATAGCTCTATAATCAAGTTTTTGCCCAATACTGAGCTTTGGCAATATTTTATCTTCTTTTGCACCACCATAAACTTTCATGAATCCATCAAAAGCTAGAATTTCTCCTTTAGCGATAAACTTCTCTTTGTGGTTACTAATGTCGATTGTGATGTCGGTTTTATCAGTTTTCGCCGGAGACATTTGCGACGCTAATGCCCTTCTCCAGATGAGATCATACAATTTTTTCTGCTGATCGTCTGAACCTAATGAAGTTTTATTAAAATCGGTCGGTCTTATTGCTTCATGTGCCTCTTGGGCGGATGAGTTTTTAGTTCTGAACTGTCTGGTTTGACGATAATTTTTACCGAAGTTGTCCTCAATATATGACCCAGCATTGGCAATTGCCTGAGCAGATAGAGTTGTAGAGTCTGTACGCATGTAGGTGATATGACCAGCCTCATAGAGACGCTGAGCTAGGGTCATAGTTTGTCTTACGCTGAATCCTAGACGGCTACTGGCTGCTTGCTGCAAGGTACTGGTAGTAAATGGTGCCGATGGGTTTCTCGAGCCGGGCTTGCTCTCAATATTAGCTACAGTGAACGTGGAATCCTTGATGCCACCTAGCCATTGTTTAGCAGATTCTATATCTGTTAGTTTTGTATCTAACTCGGCTGTAAAGTCTTCATTATCAGAAATAAAAGTAGTAGTAACTTTATAACTTGATTCAGTCTCAAAATCCTTTATTTCTCGTTCTCGCTCAACAATAAGACGAACAGCCACTGACTGCACGCGCCCCGCACTTAGGCCTGTACGTACCTTTTTCCATAAGACGGGTGATAATTCATAGCCTACCAAGCGGTCTAATACGCGTCTGGCTTGCTGGGCTTCAACAAGCTTTATATCGACTGTTCGTGGGTTTTCGATGGCGGCTTCGATAGCCGGTTTAGTGATTTCATGAAATACGATTCGCTTAGTTTTGGTTGGATCTAATTTAAGAGCTTGCGTTAAATGCCAGGCTATTGCCTCTCCTTCACGGTCTTCGTCGCTTGCAAGCCATACTTCTTGGTCTTTAGCAGCTTTTTTAAGCTCACTAACTACTTTCTTCTTATCTGAAGGCACTTCGTATTTAGGCTCAAAATTATTGTCGATTTCAATATTAAGACCTTTTTTTGGAAGGTCTCGTATGTGTCCAAAACTGCTTTTAACAGTGTAATCTTTACCGAGGAATTTCTCGATAGTCTTAGCTTTTGCCGGACTCTCAACAATTACTAAATTCTTTGACATAAGCCTCTATATTTATCATATGCGTTGTCATGAATGCAAGTACAATAAGAAAATCTACAGTTCAAGTAACTGCCCCGCTTTAAAACCGGCCCAGACTCCAAATAATGAGCCTAAAGTTCCTAAAATTAAGCCCCATACCCCAAACATATTGCCATGGTCTAAGGTCGAACCTATCCATGCTCCAAACAGTCCAAATACAGTTAAGCCAACAAATATTAATAGCTTCATAGTTTAAAGTTTATCACGCTCATGCTAATGACCATTGGTTGCCACCCAAAGGTCGAATTTTACCGTCAATTTCGAGCATTGTGAGAGATACGTTAAAGTTGCTAACCTCAATTTTGCCTATTTCTAAGATGTCATTTGCATCAGTAACGCCAGATCTAATAAGATCAATAATCTTCTGTTCGGTGTCATTCCTGCCTTTTATGAGTGCTTGCTTAGCACTATCTTTCATGCCAAAAACATTCAAAACATCTTGATGGCTTGTTACTATGGTTGCTCCCTGTTTTATCAAGTTATTGCAGCCTATGTATGTATTTCTATTAATATCGCCTGGTACAACTAAAATTGTTTTTCCCTGTTCAAGAGCAAATCTGGCCGTGTGCAAGCTACCACTCTTTTCTGCGGCTTCGGTTATAAGTAGTGCATCGCCCAAAGTTGCCATAATTCTGTTGCGGGCAATGAAGTTTTGTTTATGTATTGGTTGGCCTGGTGGATATTCACTTATTAATGTTCCGCCTGAAGAGATTATTTTGTCGGCCAGTTTTCGGTTGATAACGGGGACTACATTATCTAATGGCGATGGAAGTACAGCTATCGTCATGCCTCCTTTGGCTAAAGCCGATTGATGTGCAATAGAGTCTATGCCGTACGCTAGACCGCTGACAATAACTAAGCCAAGAGCAGCGACTTTACCAACTATGTTTTCGGTAACCATTCTGCCGTATGGACTCACTTTGCGACTGCCGACAACTGTTAAGGCAGGAATATCAATATATGATTCGAGCGAAGAACCTGCATAATATAGTGAATTTGGAGGATTATATATGTTCATAATCTTGGATAAAACAGGACTATCTTTAACCGTAAGCTTATTGATTTTCATGACAAAATATTTTAAAGTATTGACACCAAGACACTTTTTTGCTAAAATTGCAACTTATGATTCCTCTATATGAGGAATTCTGCACCTTTTACCCCTCTAACAGCTACATTTGTAGCATTTGTTAGATTGTTTTAGAGCGGCAATTATTTAAGTAGTTACCCTCCACTTATTAAAAGCACGCTAGCTCTAACTAGCACGCTCTAAAACATACTAACCCCTTTAACTAGATTCCTCGATCATTTTTGATCCCGGGGTCCCCAATTCAAAGTGAGCCTAAATGGTAGTGCTGCTTAGGCAGGACTGACACGTGTCATAAGCATTAGACAATGATGTTTCACTG
>ERZ724522.1916-NODE-1916-length-10346-cov-4.449616_pt1 | contig 10346 bp, 20 predicted proteins | sample MGYA00376055_ERZ724522 | MGnify/ENA primary metagenome ERZ724522 (study PRJEB28724, sample SAMN07190884) | wastewater metagenome | isolation source: effluent of sewage treatment plant in Hong Hong | place: Hong Kong | collected 2016-03-17 ... | reverse complement strand
AAGCGCAGGCCACCACCGACCAGGAAGCCACGCTCCTGACCGATTTCGTGAAGGCCGCACGCAAACAGGAAACGGCACTGCACTCCAACCTGGCCGGATGGGGCCATTCGCTGTTCTGCAACTACCAGACCGATGATGGTAATGGGGAAGGCCACTGCAATTGCGGCGTGGCAGACATGCTGACAGCCCTGCGGAAATATGATCGGTGGAAAAACCAACCCCCCACAAAATAAAACCATGCAAGACATTCAGATGACCAACCCCCTGCTGATCGCATCCGCCGTTTCGGGTGCAGTCTTCCTCCTCGCCGTCCTCTGGCAACGTCGCGGGCGTATTGATGTCCTGGTCCGACGCAGTTACTTCCGGTACGAGAAGGGCCACGATAATCCCGAAGGCGCGCACTGGGTCGTGACTATCCACAACAACACAAACAAGCCGGTTACGATCACGCATGTCGGATGGCGTGCCCGGCCGGGTAGCTGCTACGTACCAGCCATGGTTTTACACCTGCCACGCCGGATCGAGCCTGGCGATGCAGTCGAAACTTGGCTGGCAGAATACGAAATGGAGGGCCGCTACCTGCCGCTCGAAAGCCGTATCGTATCGAATGACGTGTGGATGCAATTTCACTCAGACGCCGGACAGGTGGCAGTAGCCCGACGCTTCGAAGTCCGCGACACCTTCTGCCGCGTCTTCAAAGGTCGCCTGTTCAAACCAGCCGAACGCTCTGCTCTCCGGAGCGGCGCAATCAACCCCAAACAATCAACACCATGACATCACGCGACTTCTGTTTCTGGCTGCAAGGCTACTTTGAGATTTCAAACCCGCAGGAGCTTTCCCTGCGTGAGACGACTCTCATCAAGCAACACCTCGCCCTTGTGTTCAAGCATGAGATAGACCCTTCGATGCCAGACCCAACGGGTGAACTCCAAGCAATCCACGACGGGAAGCCGCCCGCCACAGATCAACAATGGTCCGGCTCGCAACTGCTCCGGTGCTGAACGACTGCGGATCAGGTGACGGCGAGCGAGAAACTACCTTCAAGCCGTCACCTGATTTTATTTGTTCTCCTACCTTTGCCCATGACTATTCAAGACCTGCGCCAAAAGGCCCGCACCAAAGAGCGGGAAGTTGCCTTGTGCTCTCACGTGTGGGAACCGCAAGGAAAAAGCGCCATCGACCGGCGATGCATTAGCTCGATGCGCTGCACGGTGTGCGGCGAGAGGCGAGCACCCACCGAAGAAGAAGCCGCGCGGTTCGGTTGGAGAACGTCAAAAATCAGGCACCCTGAGCACTGCTAACACGACAGACAGCCTACGAATGGTTGCCTACATTTTTTCTGCTATGCCACACGCTACTTTTCAAGACTGGCTCCAAGCCGAAAAAGAACTCGCCGTGATCAACTGCGACCGCGCTGCGCTCGATGCTCTATGCTCTATGCGGCACCAAAGACGAAGCGGACGCGCTCGAATCGAAGCGAAAAGAATTCATGCGAAACCAATATGAACAACGCCACGGATTCCACCAGATCGAACACGCGCTGCGTTCCGCAGGTTTGGCATCCCCACCACTAACACCAACCGACACCGAACATGAGTGAAGCTACATCGAAGAAAAAGAGCCCCACCAAAAAGAAAGCCGGTGGGGATTGTTCATCCGCGCTCTGTTCTGCATTGGATGATGCACGCAGGGACGGACGACGCAGTATCATCGCCAAGCTCGCCTACCGGCACGGCGGCCACAACGCCTCCAAGGACTCGTGGGGCAGGCTTGGAATGCAAGTCGATACCGAGGACGACGAGGCTGTCGCGGAATACTTCCACAAGGAAATCTCCGCCGATGTCCGCAAGCCTCTTGAGGCGGAGATCGTGCAACTCAAGGCGCGGCTCTTTGATTTGCAGAACAACTCAAGCGCAGACCCTATGCGCGCGGTAGATCAACCGCAGGCCGGCACCACCGATCTTGTCCGGCAGTTGTCGGAGGATAACCGCATTCTGAGAGAGTCCGCACAAAGAACTCATTCCATCATGGGAGATTGCCTGAGACTGCTTGATGCTGCCGGACTCGGAAAGCCCGGCAGTCCGCACGGCAACACCCTTCTCGGTATGGTGATGGAAGCCTGCAAGCTTCTGCAGTGCTCGGCTTCTAAAGCCGATGGCGGCGTAATCGAAATGGCAAATACCAAACCATCCGAACAAAGTGGATTGGGGTTCGACGAAGACACACGCAAGCGACCAGCCTGCCCTGATGGCGGCCCGTTGAGTGGGACTGGAACCAGACCTACATCATGAGCAGACTCGCCAGAATAATCTCCTGGGCGCTTTCGTTCCGGAACCTTCCATCCGATGTGCCGCCTGAATATCCGGCTGCATCCCCTACGGTATATCCGGCGGCATCCCCTACGGCATATCCGGCTGCTCCTCCACGTCAGATTCGACGCAGTCCGATCAAGGAGGAGCGGGATGAGCGGATTCTGTTCCTCTACTACGATACGGGATTGTGCGTGGAACGGATTGCCAGATCGGTTGGCTGTTCGGTTCCGACCGTCAACAAGGTTGTGGCACGGAATGGCAGCCAGGCTAAAGCCGAATTGGGTGCGCACCACCAAATACCCCGGACTCTGCGTGGCAGGCGCTGGGATTAAATCGATCAACCAACATCCAAACACCAGACAAAATGACCGACAATGCTCAGCGCACAAGAGCTGACCAGCACGCAATTATCCGTGAGGCCATCGCGGATACCACGCCAGGGTACCAAGCCCAACTAGATGCTGCACTCAGCATCTACCGGGATATTGAAGAAGCCGGCTGGAAATTGCACATCGAGCGCATGGCATCCACGCTGACGGCATATGCCTATCGGAATCCGGATGGAGCATGCGCGGACCGGCTCGTGACTCCGGTGGTGGTTATCGATCTCGCGCGACCCGATATTAATCCGGTCTACCAAGCGTTGACCATCATTCTAGCGGCAGTTCGGGGCGTAATATTTGCGCCGCATCCGGCGGGCACTGTTCCGGGCCTCATGTTTGCGGTTTCGCGGGATGGTGGAAAGACCTGCGTGGCATCGCGGGCAAACGTATTTGATGCCATGGACTACTGTGCCCTGCAGAACATCAACGGCGGCGATTACGCTGTCGTGGTGGTAAAGGTAAAATAATTCCACAACCTTAGGCTAAAATGCCCAAATCAGAACCAGATGAATTATTGCGCGTCCTGCGGGAGGCGATCGATGCGTCGCATATGATGCCTGACGAAAAGGCGTGGCCGGCGGTGGCCATGATCGACGGCCCCCAGGAAGTTGTGGAAGTCGTCGTGCGGGTAGCGTCCGAGCAATCCGGGATTCCGATGAATTGGGGATATGTTGGTGGTAGCGCCGTGATCTGCTCCCCTGGTGAACGCGCAAGTTGTCTCGTTGCCATCCTGCGGGCGATCCCACGCACGAACATCGATCCCGTGGAATGTTTCGGCGATATTTTCAGCGCCGCTAAAAGACAAACCGACAATCCATGTACGGACCAAAAATAGAAAAGCCATGAGCATATCCGAAACCACCATCCGGCTGCGCGAACTGCGCCGCATATTCGAAAAATCTGGCATCAGCGGCCGTGCCATCACGGATGACGAACTGCGGAGCTTGGCGGACGCATCCGCCAAGCTGTACGAAACTACGGATCCGGCCAAGCTGGGTTGTATGATCGTACTGGATCCCGAATTTGTGCAGCATTGCCTGCAGGTGCAATTGGGCATGCTGCATGAGCGGGCCAAAGCCATGATGCAGGCCAGGGAAATCGAGTGACTGCACCTGACCAGATAAAATCTCAAGAGGCATCATGATGGGACACCGATCCAGAAAGCTAGCACGCGAACTGTGGGGAGACGGATCCGTGCAGTTCTGTGCGCCTGAGCCTCTGCAGGTTCACTTCGAGTGTATTCGCGTCCCTGAATTTCCAAGCTGGTTACCGCACATGGATCTTCGGCGCGTAGTGGCTGAAAATTCGCTGAAGACAATTGATTCTACCGCGGATCCGATACTGTTTCGAGCCGTTAATTGGATGGTGCCTGGCAATCGCCCGGCACAGGTCAGTCTGTAGACCCAGCAGCTAAAAAAAAATCAAACAGCATGCGACAATACGTCATGATATTCACACGCGCCGACCTGTATGCGTCGGCTCGCAGTAAAGCACTGCACCTGATTGAGGCTTGCGATATCGACTCGTCCGGACAGCTACTGAATAGGGCCTGGTTCGCGTGCGTCCGGGATGTCCGGGATGTCGAGAAGGACAAGGCGAAGATCCTGAAGGACAGCCGCGGGGTCTGCAATAAGCTGCCGCGAGATGCGAACGGTTTGGTATTGTTTTCGGATCTGCTAGGTCTGAAGACAGAACTGTTTCCCGAACCTCCCGGCGAGACGCTGATGCTACGAATTGGAAATTCGGAAAAGAGCATGGAGGTGCCGCAGGGCTTCTGGCAAATGGAACGGACTGGCCTGAAGCGCTTCATCGCGAAAATGTGGCCTGGCGTCACGTGGGCTTCCAATGGGGGCCTCGGTGTCTTCGCGATCAATATCCGGTACGCTGAGGCCGGTTCCGAACCATGAGTAATCCGACTGGTCCGACATCCTGTGGCGTATGTGGTGCGTGGCCGGCTAGATCCACGGATTGGGGCTTTCGCTGTCACCTCTGTGAAACCCGCGCATGGGCTGCTGAACACCCGGTGCCTCTTCCATCTGATCCGAAGATGCTGGCTGATCTGGCCTCCATTGGTGTGACGGGAGCAGCTGACAAGCTGGCGGCCACGGAACAGCCGATGAAGCCCATATTCGAGACGTACCCGAATGGGTTGTATGACGGCGCGTCTGAGGATCAATTTACCCACTACGAGCTGCAATCCGTCCGGCAATATCAGGACAGTCGTGGTGATCGTTTCTTCGAAGTCATCACGGACCCGGAGCAGTTGGTGTCGGATGAATGGGGCGGAGCTATCGCGTGCTCGCCGGTGCTGATCGGACTTTATGGTCGTCTGGCCTGCGGCAAAGTGGTCCATATCGTAGATTTTAATTCCCTCGAAGCAGCCCATCTGATGCTCAATCGGATGGGCCTTATGGCTATGGATGCGGGACGGCGAACTACAGCATCCGCAACCACTGACAGCACACTATGAGTCGTTCCTCGCCATCCGATGGTTCTACCTTCTGGAAATGTGACGCGTGCCCGCTGGGCACATGCCTCATGCAAGGTCCCAAAATCACAAAATGCGTGGCCGGAATGCCGGTGCGGGCGTGGTGGGTGCCAGCAACCGAAACAGAATATGCAGCAGCCACTGTCCGCATCGACTTGAGACCGAGGCAGAACGACCCAGGTCTGCCGACCTGCGCGACAAGAAACTCAACCGGAGAAACAAAATGACGAATACCAAAATCAAACCAAAGGCCAACCACAGGTCGGCAGACCCGCTCGACTCGTTGGGCTCACCATCTGGTTATGCCTCTTTTTGGGGGAAACTTCGCCGCAAGTGGGACTGGTGGATCTACTGCAGAGCCGTCCACAGCCTGCGCCGGATGACTCTCGACAACCCCGGCATGGCCTACCTCATGGAACTCCAAATCCGCGAGTGGAATGAGAAGCTGGCAATCTCCCCAGAACTCCGGCACGCGACGGAACGCTTTTATGAGGCGATGCAAAATCATCGGCATAACGCGGAACTCTGCGACCAGCGCCGGGAGAAAACTCACGATGAACACTGACGACTTCCACACTCGATACGCCGAAGAACTCGCGGGGATAGGCGCTGGTTCGCCAGCAGTGACTGGCTCTGCGCCGACGGACACGCAACGCCTCGAATGGCTGGCCAAATACGAGGGGATGATCTGTCGCGGCAAGCGCATGAAGACACGACGCGCCGGGTTGGTCGCCGACAACATGGAAGACGTGTGGACAGTGGAATGGGAAAAAGGCAATGGCGACCTCGTGATGCAAGCGGTGGATGGCGGCCATGCGACCTTCCGAGACGCTATCGACGCGGCGATGAAGGCGCAGAGCGGCGATGATGCGATGCGGCGCATGAACTGCACTGCGGAGATTACGCCGAACCGCCCGGATAGCCAACCAAACTCATGAGCGTCCGATTCGCTGACTATTCAAAAATGACGGAGGCTGATTTTGATCAGTACCTGACCGAAATCCTTGCCCGTACGCCCATCAGCGTCATCCGGGAAATCGGGGATATCGAGACGGAACTGAGGGAGGAATTCAACAACGAAGTCCTCGCCCGTTGGGCCGCAGCCAATCCGGACCTGGCCTACCCGGAACAACCAACCATCATGGAAAATAATCCACCAACTCCGCCAGCTCCATTTGGGATCTGGCAACCCATCGAAACTGCACCCAAGGACGGGACTCCGATCCTTGTCTGTGTTGACGGCTACTGGCCCACTACTGTGCGGTGGGATGCAGACCACCAAGCGTGGGAGGACGACAATGATAACCTGACATCGCCGGAGAACTGGCCGCTGACCCATTGGATGCCGGAACTACCCACACCCTCGGAACAAGCAAATTACTCGGTGGCAACCATTTCCAAAGGGGTCTTGCCTGTTGTCCCGGAAGTCTGGGACAGAGCTGTCGACACCCTGGCGAGCATGTGCATTGCTGATAAGCTGGGCAAGGGCCCGACCAAGGACGCCTTCATCCTGGCGCTGCGCATTTATGCGGATCAGATGGAAAGGTTGCTGCATCCGGAAATACCCCAGTGACATTCGAGCAGTTCGTAATGCCGGAGAACCCCAGTGACAGGCTGGGCGGCTTCCGCATCGTCGAGAGCCATCTGCTTGTGGAGCAGTGGAGACTTCCTCGCTCCAAGAAACGTCGCATCCGCCGGAAGTGGGCGGCGCGGAAATCCAACTGGAAGCCGGATGGAAAGATCTACAAGATGGGGGATACGATTTGGTGTCACCCGATTGTGGCAGCCAGACTGCGCCGCCAGATTGACGAAAATTAAATACCATGACTACTAACCATTGCCGGCAGTGGAAGCGTTACTGTTCGGAATTCGGCCAAATTTGCATCGACCGAGACAGGCGCAACAACGTACGGTTTATTCCGGTACACACGCCTCATTTGAGCCTCGATGTAACTCGGGAGCAAGCGGTCAAAGGATTGAAGGAGTGGCGCAGGCGGGCTCGGGCGCATATCACAAAAGACCGGATTGTCCGGCAGACCAGGTGGGTCGAGAAAGTCGTTGCCCATCATGGCTTCGACTTCAAGGGCATCGATTATTCGTTGCACGCCATCCTGACTTTGTGGGCCATGATGGCGGATATTCCGGTACCTGCCGGATGGGCAACGCGCCAACTGAAGCTCTGGGAGATGACCTGCAACGGAAGTGCTGCAAGCAGCGCTGAAGCGTCTGCAGCCCCTCTGGACCTAGCCTATGCGGCCTTCAACGCCGTGGTGCCAGCATTGCTACGGCACGGCCGGATAGATTCGGTGTGTACCACCGTGGACGACACGATTCTCGTGGAGGTCAAGTTCCACGACGGGCGTTGGGCCAAACTCGAGATCAGCGACGCCGACCACATTGGCGCTTCCATCCCGGAAGGGTTTGTTGATTTCACGGTTGCATCGCTGTTGGTCTGGGTGGATCAGCCTATGCTCCCGCCGACTCCTCCATGAAGTTTTTCGAAAACAAATGGCCCGGCTGGAAAATAACGACTCAAGCGCAGACACCGCGAGCAAATGATGAACGCAAGCACTCCAGACCCTATTCGAGCGGTTGATCTGCCGCGCTCTGTTCGGCTTGGAAAGTCCCCGGGCATGACGAACCGTTTTCGCTCAATGATGGCGAAGCGAGGACTGCACTGGTGCGATACCTGCGATACCGCGATGGTTGGCAAAAACGGAAAATGTCCGGCATGTGGGGCCAAGGCCAAAGGAAATAAACGAATCAAGACCAAAGACGTTCCGCTCGGTGATGCGGACGATGAGCCGAACAAATGAAGACTGACGAAGATACTCCTGAAAATTGGATGCAGCTTGGCAATAGTCAGTTGGTTCAGCTCCTCCGCCCGCTAGGATTCTGGCTGCGCGACAGAGGATTGGCCCGTCAGGTGCATCGAATATGGGACACACGAGCCACCAACGGGCAATACTGGGAAATGCACGGCTGGGCGGTTGGGCCGTTCGTCGTTCCATTCCATGCCCCGCGCCGGAACAGCCTTGAGGAAATGACGACCCCTCAGGTGTTGGAGATGTGGGATTTGGCGACCAGGATCCTGGGCTACCGCGCATTCGAGTGATTGCCTGCTACGGCGAGCGAAAAACTACCATTATGAAACAGACTCCAATCGCGCCGTTGCCTGCATCCGATTTGTCCGGCTTCGAGCGTTTAGCTGCATTCATGGTGGGAGTGTCTTGGCTCTCTCACTGGCAGAGGCGAAGGCTGCAACGCCAACGCGCAGCCAAGAAGGTTGGACGCAAGGTGATCTACCGGCAGTGCGACATGTCTCATTGTGGTGTAGCTCACGCCTATCTCGGCTTCTGTCCCTGCTGTGACGCTGGACCAAAGCCGAACAGTACGATAGGCGTCGATTCTGCCCCATATTCGCGGACTCGCCAGTAGGGTCCAAAACGTAAAGCGGAAAATCCAACCGTATGAGCGTGGCAGGCCAGTCCTGCCATGCTTGACGGTCGGACAAGTAAAGCCGACTGTTGCGAATGCGGAAAATCTTGTCGCTTTTTTTTAGCTACGGCATCCTGATGGGTTGGGGCATCGCCGACACGACCTCGAATTCTACCGGGACCAGTGTTCTGAATATGAAGACGCAGGGGTCGGCCCCAACAACCCCGGCCTCTGGTTTCGTAAAGGTCTACGTCGACACGGCTACCGGATTGCTGAAGGCCAAGGATTCGAACGGTACGGTTACGAGTGTGGGGGTTGACCCCACGGCCATCCTGGCTATCACGAATACGACTGACTCGACATCGGCCAGCACGGGCTCGATCCACACGGATGGCGGGCTGGGCGTCGCCAAATTCCTCTACGTCGGGTCGTCCGGTGGATTGCGACTCCTTTCCACGACAGATTCGACGACGGCCAGCACCGGATCCCTGACGACATTGGGCGGGATCGGAGTGGCCAAGGCAATTCATGTCGGAACTGCCGGTAAGATCCATATTTTGGCCACTACGGCAGCGTCGGCCACCATGGCACCCAGCGGATCGCTGGTCGGATCCCTGATTGCAGAAGGGGGTGCCACCATCCTGAAAGACTCGTGGGTCAATGGGGTACGGCTGGGGCGTGGTTTGGCTGACGTGGTATCGAATACGGCGGTCGGCAACACGGCCCTGAATGCCATCACGATCGGTACCTACAATACCGGCATTGGGTACCGCACGCTACGATTTGCAACCAGCGGGATATCCAATACTGGCGTCGGCGGCGATGTCCTGACCAGTTTGACGACAGCCTCATCCAATACGGCCATCGGGGCGCGAGCACTGTCGGTCGCAACGACTGACAACAATACGGCCGTTGGCGCTGATGCATTGAGGTTGCAGTCTACCGGGCAGGCCGCAGTAGCAATTGGTTCGAATGCTGGGCGGCTCAATGCCGATGCATCCGATTTGACCGATGCGGTTGGTTCCATCTACATCGGAGCCTTTACGGTCGGACTGACGGGCAGCAATGAAAATTCGATCGTGATCGGGTCTAATGGGGAGTCCCGTGGGTCCAATACGACCGTGCTGGGTAATACGGCGACGACGTCGACCTACATCTATGGGGCAACCCAACTGGCTGGCGGACTGGTCCGCACGATGAATGCTCAGGTGGCCTCCTATACGCTGGTGCTGACGGACGCGTCCGCAGTCGTCACGATGGATGCAGCTGGAGCCAATACTCTGACGATCCCGGCGCATGCGGATGTGGCCCTGCCCGTATCGGTCGTCATTGACGTGGTACAAATCGGAGCTGGTCTGACGACCATTGCCGGCGATGTTGGCGTGGTCGTGCACGGTAATCTCAATTCCGCCGGGCAGTACGCCGGGTTGTCCCTGATGCAGATCGCCACAGACGAGTGGGTCGTGATCGGAGGTGTACCATGATCGGAGTTGTTCAGCAGCAGGCCAATCAGGCCGGAATTTCCTACCCGGAATACCGCACCAGTATTTACGGTACGTTGGATGATGCACTGGCTGCTGCTCTGCTGGATGGGCCACCGGCGGAATTTCGCGTCATCATGGATTCTTCGACCAGTGGCGATTTCGCAATAGGCGGGGCTTTCAACAACGTCGTGGTGCGGTTCAAGACCGACGGATCCTATCTAATGAACTCCATCAATTTCGA
>ERZ724522.1915-NODE-1915-length-10349-cov-4.307266_pt1 | contig 10349 bp, 22 predicted proteins | sample MGYA00376055_ERZ724522 | MGnify/ENA primary metagenome ERZ724522 (study PRJEB28724, sample SAMN07190884) | wastewater metagenome | isolation source: effluent of sewage treatment plant in Hong Hong | place: Hong Kong | collected 2016-03-17 ... | reverse complement strand
CTAAGGCTAGACTTTTTCGCGCAAACCAAGACGTATGGCACGCAAGACAAAACTCAACATGGATGACTTCGCTGAGTTCTTCTGGGACTACAGAAGTCAACCGCCTCTTGCGGCTATCGTCAAGTTCTCCCGACTGGCTCCGCACCTGAAGTGCTACGACATCGACAATGGGATGGACACTCATCACATTGTCTTTGCTCCCTCCGCTCGATTGGCTGAGCGTTGGTTGCGAGAGACAGACGGCTTTGTTGGCAAGGCCACTCCCATTAAGAAGTCTTCTAACTTCCAGGGGTAAGAATGAACAGCAACGAACGCCAAACTTTGCTTGGCATTGCCAGTAGCCTTTTGAGCCTTGCTGGGTCTGGACTTCATAGCGTAGGAGTCCTTCATAACAATGACGTTATTACCCTTGCCCTTCCCAAGGATGAGGCGATTCGCAGGGCTGTCTGGGGCACATACGGCAAGAGCGGCCAAGAACCACTGAAGTGGGTTCGTTTGATGGATTGCTCGACCGAGCATCTTGAGGCCATACTGAGGACGCAACATCATATCACTAATGATATTCGTTATATCATTGGTGAGATCCTGAAGACGAGGGCGGCATGACGACTGAAGAAAAGCTCGAAAAGGCGTACAAGGCGCTAAGGGTCATCAGCACTCTTGGGGGAAACCTTCCTGACGACCGGCATGAAACCAGGACAGGTCCGAACGACGCCGTGAGTCGGGGTATCATGTATACCGCCGCTCGCAAAATCGCTAACGAAACCCTTATCAGCCAAGGACAGCCTTTGGCTGAAACGACGTATTACAAGGGCTAAAGTCGTTGCTTAGGTCTGCGACCCAAGGGAGCAGCCTTTAGACAAGGCTAGACTTTCTGAATAGGACTCTGAATTATGGCAAAGCCCAATCATATTCAGCGTACTTCGGCCCTCGTAAAGGTCACAAGGCCTTCGCCGCCTCCGAACGCAATCCAGATTTACCAAGACGCTCCCCGAGCGAGGTTTGGATTCGGGATCGCCAGTTCGAGCAGCGGGAGAATTTACAAGATTTCTTTCGATGATGCTCCTGGCGCTTTGTATTGGCGTTGTTCTTGCCCTGCCGGAATTTCAAGAGGTTATTGTAAGCATCTTCAGGCGTGTGGCCTTAAGGGTCGAGCCGACATGCCTCGTCAAGAGGGTTTGGATTTTGCGAAGAAGCACGGACTTCTTCAGTAGCGTGCAAAATCAAATGACAATTAGCGCATAGAACGTCGCATTTCTTTGCTTCTCGCAAGATTGTTTCATATGCGTATGAATGAGTGAAAGCCCAAGCAATCCCAAAAGATTTATCTTCCTTGTTTCTGTGATGAAAACATAGAACAATTGGATTACTTATTCCGCAATGTTTGCATTGCGTTTGTTCAATATCTCTAAAAAGTTGCAATTTCATTTCAGGAACTCTTTGTCTATATTTTTGTTTGCAACTTTTAGCAATGCGCCTAACGGTTTCTCTTCCCTTGGTTCTTGCTTTGTTTTGCCTGCTCATACAGGTATTACACTGATGCCTGTGATAGAGTCTTTTGTCAGTTTTGCTGGCTCTTCTTTTTGAGAAAGAAGAAAGAGGTTTTTCGATTTCGCATACTTTACAAATTCTTGTGTTCATATCTACATTTCGACATTTTCTTTGTAAAATCCTCCTTTTTGCAAGAACATCTCCAGGGCTAGACTTCTTGCTCAGAAAAAACAGATATGAAACGAGTAGAAAAGCAAGCCTTTGATATTCGCTCTCTTGCGAGGGCTGTTAAGGTTTTGTCTCTCCTGACTGGGCACGACAAAATCATCGATCAGTTTATCAAAAACATCGAGACGGCAAGGAAAGAGTCTCCTACCGTTGTGAAAAATCTCAAGGACGGCTGGTTTGTTGGATTTTCTGATTCCAACCCCAAAAGACCTTACATTATTTGGCGAGGGCGAGATGGAGATAAGGACGAAGCAGGAATGTTCGTCAATGGAGAAAGTGTTTATATCCGACGATTTGGCTCTGTTGAGGCAGCAGAAAAGGCTTGGAAGAAATGGTGGTACAATCCATCACGGGGCTAGACTTTCTGTGCTAATCCAGAGAGTATGACGCAACCTTCAATCGAACAGGTTAAGGCTCTCATCGTGGCTATCGAGGACTTCTTTGGTCCCGATATCTTTGTACCCACCACAAATACCGACAACGGCAAGCAAGCCTCTCTTAACAAGGCAGGCGTTCCGCTGAAGGCTCTTGTTGAGCAGCATGAGGCTGCTGAGGCTCTCGCAAAGGAAATCGTCGCCAAGGTTGGCGATGTCAACGAGGATGACGGTCTGCAAGAGTTCCTTGACGACACTGTTCACGACCTTACGAGCAACGAAGGGTCGAACGTCAACAATGATGGGGCTGAGGCCCAAATTATGTTCCTCATCGAACAGATGGGCGTTGATGAGGTTCGTCGTCAGTTGAATGTTTGGTTTGATGGACGAGTCTCTGTCTAACGCATAGGGTTCTTCATGTTCAACGACAAGGCTTTGTGCGACCCTACCGAAGATCCGTTCCGCTCTTTTCAACTCGAAGACTTCGAGAACCCCGAGTTCTGTTCGACGTACCTCGCTCACCACAAGGCGGAGGTAGTTCGGAGCGAGCCTGGCTACGAACGTAGCGTCCATGACGCATGGACCTTGTTCTGGTCTTTTGGCTTCATGTGTGCATTGCCCGACCATCGACCGAAGCGTTGGGCGGAGTATTGGGGTTGCGTATTTATTCGCCTTTGGCGCTACGAAAAGGTCGAGTGTTCCGAGGCTGACGAAAAGGCTAGCAACCTCACGTGGGAAGCGATCAAAAAGGCAGAATCTGAGTTTTCTCAAACCGAGGGCTAACTCTGTTAGGTATTCGTTTTACGGCTAGACTTTCTGCGCGGAAATAAGAACTATGCCAAGGCTTGAAGTCAACTTTCTTCCTTCGTATGACGATATGGTCCATAACGGTATTGTTCCAACTGAAAAGCAGTTGGTTGCTCAGCTTGTCTATGGACTATGCGACATTGACCAAAGAGAAGAAAAATGGGGTTTTAGCGATTTTGGAGTGCCTGGTCCTTTTGTTCGTCAAACAATCAAGATTATTGCTGCAAAGTTTGGAATCAGCGAACAAGTAGTTGAAGCAATGATTGAGTGGCGAAGCAAGAACAAAGGTTGGGTCTTTAATCAAGAAGACAGAAATAAAGTTGACGAGATTTTTCAAGACCTTAGAAAGAAGGGTTACTCTGTTGAGCGAACGGACGCTGGCGGAGACCCGACTTGGAAGGTGGAGAAGCAAAATGGCTAGCGTTGCTGGACCCAATACTGCTGGACCGATTAGGGAGATTCTCCGAGCCAACGGAATCGACCCTGACATGGCGACTCCCCGAGGTACTGCCTTCGAGGTTGTTGAGCGTCATATCGCTGGCGCGCTGGAAGAAATCGAAGAGGCAGAAGACGCTGACGACGAGGAGGACTAAATGCTCACACTTCTGCGCCTTGCCGCTGCCAACAAAACCGAGTATGACGTGTTCCGTAACAAGAACAACAACTTCTGTTGCTTGGAACACGACTTCGGTTCGCCCATGATTCAGGACGCAAGCATTGATGACGCTTGCGACTGGCTGCTCAGGAGCGGGGTACAAGCCAAAAAGGAAGAACTGACTGCTCTTCTGAGTAAGTTGGTCTTGAACTAAACTTTCTGCGCGGAAGAGAAAAGCATGGCGAAGAAGCGTGGAAATCCTGGAATATTTTGGAATCTCCTTCTTCTTTGCTATGTTGTTTTTATGACGGCTCTTGCTGCCTATGCTTTTTTGTCAATGCAGAGTTAGACTTCAGGAAAACATATGAACCTTGATAGCCAAACTCTTGCGCGGCTTCGTTCTCTCAAGTCTAAAAAGAACGAAGAAATTAGGCAGCATAATGAGCGAAGACTGCATGAGCAGCAGGTTCAAGAGCAGCGAAGAAGAGAACAAGAAAGTGGTCATTTCTTCTCGGCTCTCTTTTTTTGTTTTGTTGGTCTTCCTATTCTCTTGTTTCCTTTGCTTGTGTTCATTTTATTATTCAGAGCAGTTTTTGGTGTCTGAGGAAAAAGAAATGCACGCAAGTAATTCACCAGAAGACGAAACTCTCCTTAAGCAGGTTGAAGCCAACAACAAGAAGGTATTGGCGAAATTCGCCAAGTCGGAACAAAAGATGATTGGATGCATCGCTTCTATCCCTCTTATTTTATTCTTCTGGCTTCTTTTCTCCATCAACGTTCAATCATCTCCTATTATCAACATCTTCTTCTCACTGTTCATTATTTCTATGATTGTTGGTGCAGTTAGATTTATGCTTGTCAGCAACAAGGTTTACGAAGATTATGTGGACCTTGAAAACTAAATCTACTGATTGTTTTCGCCCAATCTCTCTTCTGCGTGCAGCTTCATATGGCAATTCAAGCACAAAACATCGCATTTGTGCGCTTCTTTTAGAATCTTCTCATATGAATACCTATGAAGACCGATAGGTATTTCAAATTCCTTCTCGTCAGCATTGCGATGGTGAAAAGTTAAACACTTATAATCTGAACACTTGCAATGTTTGCAAGAAGTTTGATTTGTGTCATTTAACAATCGAACCTTTCTATTGAAATCTCTTTGGGCGCGTTTTGTTTTGCTCGTGGCATGAAGGGTAACATGGCAATTGTTGCATAGAATGTCACATTTCCTGGCTTCTTCTAGAAGTTTCTCAAAACGCATTCTTCTTGAGAAACCTCTGGCAATGCTGAATTTCTTTTCTTTTGGATTTCTATGATGGAATGCTAAGCAATTGATATCACAGAACTCACATTGCTTGCAGCATGTCTGTCCAATTGTCTTCATTAGTTTTATCTTACGATCCAGAAGATTTTTACGATACTTCTTCGCTGATTTCTTTTGACTTTCTTTTGCTTTCCTGATTTCACTTTCTGAAGTTGCAGGTTTGTAGATGTAGGATTTTCTTCTATTAGAACTCCTACATTGATTGCAAAGGTATGAGTGATAGACTACAGATTTGACAATCTGCCTGTGAAATACCGAAATCGGTTTTGCTTCTTGACATTTTTTGCATGTCCTGATGTCCATAAGTGTCAATTTCGGGTTTAATCAGGATATCTCCTTTATTTAGGACTAAACTTTTTCGAGAAAGTTTCTGTTCATGGCAAAAGCCAAAAGAAGCAAGGTTTGGGATAGCGATTATGCGCCTTACGGTCACACTGCGCAGAGAGGTAGCCCCGAACAATGGCGTTCGGCCTACGAAGAACGAATGATGGGTATTGACGAGGCTGTTGTAGTCCTGGACAAGGACAACCCCTACACTGTGCTGGGCTTGCAGCAAGGCGCTGACAAGGACGCTGTTAAGAAGGCGTTCCGGGCCTACTCGATGAAGTGGCATCCCGATGTCTGCAAGGACGCTGATGCCGCTGACAAGTTCAAGAAGGGTCATGCCGCTTATTCGTTCCTCATGGGGAAGTAGGCTAGACTTTCTGGCGCGAAATAAGAAGCATGGCAAAGAAGACCAAAATCCAGACTCTTCACAAGGCTCCTTACAAGTTTCAGTTTTGGCTTGAAGGGGATGAACTTCACTGCAACGCATACCGTCGAGTTGCGATCCCTCAGCCTGCGGTCCCGGTTCAATACAGCGCAGAGCCTTGCTTGGAGTGGACGTTCGGCAAGATCCCTGGCAACAATCTGATTGGCAACGCAGCCATCTATCTTGATCAGGCATGGCTGTATGCTGAGAATCCGCCTGATTCCAAGGTCAGAGCGACTTCTGTTGTTCCCGTCCATTTCGAGGCGGAAGATTTGGTGGCGATGAAGAACATCAGCCTTGACGAAGCTCGTATCAAGCTCGAAAAGATGGCAGACGGGCTTGTTGAGTACCTTCACCAGATGGGGGCTGAGTACCTCAGCGAGCATTTTGACGACGAGGATTGAGTAGCAAGGGCTAGACTTTCTGACTACACTTGGAAAGCAACCAAGTGGAGTCTTTTCATGCCAAGCAGAATCCTCTCAATGCTGGAACTCGCCTACCCGATTCACTGCGAGAACAGGGATTGCCCTCGTTGTAACGGTCTTCTCAACACTGTTTTCATTCCTGCTGACGAAGAAGAGTCCTTCTGCGAGGCATTTGGGCAGGGCGGAGAAGACGCTGATAACGACATCTGCGACTGCAATGAACTTGGAGTTCTGAACAGTCCTGTCCCGTTCTTCTTTTACTCCATCTACGAGAAGGACAAGAACTACACGCTGGCGTTGAAGATGGACCTTGATTTCATTGAGACTCTTTCTCGCCTCATCAAGAACCACCAAGAAGACCGCATGACCCATGAAAAGGTCTTTCTTGCGGGCGATGCGATGTGCAACTGCTTTGACTCCTTCCGAGCGTTCGAGCAGGGCGAGGACTTCAAGGAGGAGTTCGACTTCGACATGCCCTCCTTTGTCGAGCGCAACAAGGTCGTAATCGTTGGTCGTAATGGGGTTTGTCTTTCTGTTGACATTTCTACTCATGGCGACAACGAGCATGAACTTGGAACGCTGAGGACGATGTGGTTTTCTGTTGAAGACCTTGCCGTTCTTAATACTTGGATCGTCAAGCGTTGCGGTTCTGATTGCAGAGAGCAAGGCTAGACTTTTTCCGCGAAAGAAAAGCACATGGCTCACATCGAAAAGCAACCCATCAAGACCATCGCCGAACTCATCAAGTTTTTGGGGCAGACTTACCCCCTTGATGGAGAAATTGAAGTCGCTGCGACTGGCGATGACTACCTCACCGCTGTCATTGACTTCCATTGCGATGCGAAGGAAGAGCCGGAAGCGACAGAGGGCTACAACGCCAACGACTTCATCAACATCATTGCGGACCCCGCTTCTTGGCCGAACTTCATGCGGCTCTTCAACAGTGCTTCTACCATTATTGGTGATTTTGACCAGCATGGAGAAGTCCTGCAAAGCAATGATGCTGGAATGTACGACGAAACCACCACTGTTGAACAGATGAGGGGAGCAATCCATCTCATCAGTCCTGGCTCAATCAACGAGGGCGATTACATGCCCTGGCTTTCTGAGGAGCAGCAGAAGAAACTCCTCGAAGTTGCCGCCGATGTCATTGCTTGGGGTAATGGGGAAAACATCCGAGACATCAGTTACGGAATCTCGGAAGCCGAAACCATGACGCCGATGGAGCGCATCAACGCCATTGGGTATTTGGACAGGGATGAGAAGAGTCAAGAGAACCTTCGTTCCCGTCTTGGCTTCGACCCTTTTCCTGGCTACTGAAAGACTGGGCTAGACTTTTACAACAAAGAAGCGGCTAGACTTTCAGCACTGACTCAGTAAGTATGGCAAAGAATCATTCAACCCGTCGTTATTGGAACGTCTGGATCGACGGAGACGCCCGCACTGATTACGGTCAAGGTCGAGACAAGATTGCAGCCTCCTGCGGCCCCTGCTCAGGGTCGGGGTCAGGCTCTCTTGGAGGGTCTTACGGGTGGGACGTTTCCTATCACGGCAAGACCGAGAAGAACGCCCGCAAGATTGCTCGCAAGGCAGCGAGGTTCAAGTGCGCAAAGCGAGTCAGGGTCTATCAGGATGAAGGCCCCGACGAATATGTTAAGGGGCGTAAGTGAGCAGAATCGTAAAGATTGTTGACGCAGATCTTGTGTCTCGCTGGAATAATATCCTTGGCCTCAAGAAGGCTGTCGAAGGAGCCAAGCAAGATGAAGTTATCGAGCGCTTTAATATCGTTCTCTTCCCCGGCGATGAGGACGAAACATATGTTGCTGAGTTCAAGCTCGTAAACGGAAACGAAGACAGCGGACCCTACCTTGATGTCATCCTTTGGGATGATGGCTCGGAAGTTTTCGTTTGCGATCCCTCGTTTGAGCGTCTTAATACTGAGTTCTTTGTTCGTGACTCGTACATGAACAAGGAGTTCCGCATTGCTCTTGAAGCCAGTCAGAAAGTTCAGTGTTAGACTTTCTGAGAGTAGTTAGAACGTATAAAGAGGGGTGTCCTCTTCTAAAGCAAAAGGGAAAACAACATGCACTGCAACGCTCGTACTCCGTCCGCCGCAATCCTCGCTGTCGCCTCCGCCTTCATCGTTGGAGGCATGGCTCCTGCCATTGACTCCAATGGCAATCTTCTCTACAAGACGGTTGGCGGCGGCTGCGCCGCCTACCTCGTCGCCTCGCCTGAGATGCAAAAGATCATGGCGAACTACACCCACCAGCAGGCTAACGTCTGCGACCTTGGCGACAAGGAGGTTCGTCTGTCCGACATGATCAACGCTCCGACTTGGTACGAAACGAAGCGCGAACGCTTCGTTCAGGGCCTTCAGAATGCTCACGACAAAGCTGCTGTCGCCTTCAAGACCCTTATCGAGGCTGGCATCGGTGAGGTTGAGTCCAAGAACATCTTCAACTTCGTTCTCCATTCGGAACTCGAAAAGCTCGCCGCCGAGTACGGCGTCAAGGTTGCCTGGCCATCGAATGTCACGAAGACGGCGCATGCCGCCAACAGCGGTCGCCCGCCTGCTTCTGTCTCCCATCGTCGGACCATCCTCGACCGCGTTCGGGCGACTGTTTCCGCCTGATGCAACAACTCGATGAAGAATAAAGGCCGCTCCTTCGGGGGCGGCTTTTTGTTTGGAAGGCTAGACTTTCTGCGATTTCATAATAAGCATGCCGACGAAGAAAACCCCCAAGAAGTCCTCCAAGTCCAAGAAGTTCTCGAAGAAGGCTGTCAAAAAGGCCTTCAAGAAGGTCATTTCCAAGTCGAAGAAAAAGCCCCTTCCGAAGTCCCTCCGAGACCCTGCGCCGCTTCCTCTCGATACCCACCGCATTGGCTCCGCACCGGCCAAGACTGCGGTTCTCGACAAGCCCTCCACTGAGATTGAGGCCAAGCGTCCGCCCGATGGGGTTCAGAGCGGCATCCCCAACACGCCGCATCCGATGGTTGAGGTTCGGAAACTGACCATTCCTCCTTTGCCCGAACACATCGTCAAGATGCTTGGGGTTGAGCAGTCTGCGGCGGTCGTTCAGCGGACCCAAGAGATTGTTGACGGTCTGCTGGCGACTGGCATCGACCCTCGCAACATTCGCCTCATCGCAAGCGCACCGACGCTGATCGACGAAGCCGAGGCGATTGAGGCTGAACTTGAGGCGGCTGCAAAGGCTGAGCAGAAGGCTGCTGATCCTTCCGCCCTCGAAACGCCCTACGCAAAGGCTGTTCTTCAAATGGCGAAGCAGTACGATGACGCTGGCAACTACGGCGGAACCTTTGTGGACCGCATCAAGGAAGGTCTTGCTATCGAAATGGCGGTCATGCCTGACGACATGCGGCAGATGATTGAGGGACTGTTCAACCTTCGCTGAGCATCAATCCAATCAACTTCCAAACCGCCTCTTCATGGGGCGGTTTTTCTTTGGGGCTACTCTCGTTGTTTGTAGAACAAGGCTAGACTTTCTGGTGCGAAAGAAGAAGCATGAACATCGACGTATCAAACCTCAAAGCCAAGACTCAGGAAGCCATTCAGAAGGGCAAGGAGCGTCTTGCTGCGGAACAAAGAGCAGCGGAAGCCAAGCGTCTTGCTGAGATGAGAGCCAAGGCTGATGCCGTTCTTGCCGACATCCCTGCCAAGTGCGAAGCAGCGGCAGCAAAGGGAGGGAAGGCAATCAAAGTGATGGAGGAGAGGAATTACAGCAACCAAAAGGCTGAGTTTGTTGACAAAGGCAAAGGCAAGCGATGGGACGTCAGCATTACTGGCGGTCACGGCCTCATCGTCATCGAAGAGTGCGAAAGGGCTGGACTTCAAGTTGAGGTTCGTCACGCCCATGATGGTGTTGGTATGGAATCTTGGGCAGAGATTTGGGTTTCTTGGATGGACTAGAGGCTAGACTTTCTGACGCAAACCAAAGATGCCGACATAGTTCAGACCTGGTTAGAACGCCAACGCCAGAAGTAGCGCTACTGGATTACCTCGATGCGCTAAGAGGCGGACAGTTGGAAGAAGAGGTTCGAGTCCTCTTGTCGGCACCACCCTTTTAGCGGGTGAAGAACTCGCTGCGTATTGTTTCCCTCGTTCCTCAACCACTAAAAGGAGTCAGAAGAAATGGCAACGAAAGCGAAGAAGAAGAGCAAAAAGCCGTCCTTTCCCCGCACTGTCACTGTGACTCAGAAGCACATTGACAATTCAACGCCCGGCGACAGCACTGAGTGCGCGATTGCCGTTGCTGTTCGGGAGCATTTCGAGAACCTCGGTTTCGATACCGATGGTCTTGAAGTCACCGGCGCAGGCAACCAGGACATTTCG
>ERZ724522.1913-NODE-1913-length-10356-cov-96.168916_pt1 | contig 10356 bp, 22 predicted proteins | sample MGYA00376055_ERZ724522 | MGnify/ENA primary metagenome ERZ724522 (study PRJEB28724, sample SAMN07190884) | wastewater metagenome | isolation source: effluent of sewage treatment plant in Hong Hong | place: Hong Kong | collected 2016-03-17 ... | reverse complement strand
AAGCAGTTGTTTTTTTGCATAGGCGATAACCGTCCTCTTATCAATCCCGTCCCAGGATTTCCGCTTCTTTGTTGCTTCAAGATATCTTCTTAATAGATCATCATACGGAGGATTGTTAATATGCTCATTATGTGTTCCTAACGTTTTAATCCATTGCATTTCATCTGCTGTACTCCAAGGGCTTTTTGTTGAGACCACGCTCATATTTAATATCCTGCGGTTGCTTGTTGTATTTCATACCCATTTCCGCATGAATCAGAAATGGCCCCCATGCCAACGCCCTTTCCGGTTAATATATCTAACGCCCAAATCCAGTCAATACGGCGATGATCATACGCCGCCGGATGATTGAGCAAAAAATCTCTAATCGACTTTCTTGATACATATCGGAACCCATTCCCGTTATTTCTCTCAGTCATGACTTGTTTTCTTGATTTTATTAGCCCGCTCTTTTCCCACCGGCGAGCTGCCATAGTATCTTCATACCCCATGCGTACTGAGAAATCTGCAAGCGTAATATACTCTGTCCTGGTAGCCCGCACCCTGAGCAAAGAAAGCCTTGTCTCTATAGCAGAAAGCGACCTATAAAATCCGCATCTTTTGAGTTTCCCCCTAATGACTTGCAGAGATTTTTCTCCATGATTTTCGAGAATATCAATCTCCCTTTCATCCCATGGGCGATTGATTCTATCCCTTGCTAGCATCGGATGAAGCCTTAGAACAGACCTAGCGTGGTATTTAAGAGATGCAACCGGGATGCCGCTTTCTTTTGAGATTTTTTTTAGAATGCCAATGCTTCTATTTGCGTAAGCATTACGCAGCATCGGCTCCCATTTTGAATAGTCGTATTTTGCCATAAGAGTTGCCCGGCATTACCCGGCCGGGCGCGGGGAGGTCATGCGTATGAACGACGAGGCGATGGTAGCCTCTATCCGATTATTTGCCGACGGTGAAACGGCCCGGACATCGGCATCAGTCCGGTTGCCCCGATACCCGTCCCTGTTCCGCATGAAGGAGGCATGAGAACTGTCGCGGGCATCGTTGAGATGGGCAGGAGAGATCATTTGCGGTGATCGGCAGTTGGGCGCCATCCCCTCATCACGAGTTCGATGTCATGTAGTTTCTCGCGGGGCGCGGTGGGTAGTTCGTGCTCAATAAAGTCACGAACGATTGCAGCGAACGCCTCGCGCTCACGTTCCGTAGTCAAGCTAGACCCGTTAATAATGTCCATTGGAATGTCCACCTCTTTTTCTTGATATGCGATTGATTTTTCAGCAGGATAAATCTGTTTTGTACCGCACCATGGACACCATAATGTCCTAGGCAACGTCCATTCTGGAAATCCGTCAAGATGCATTCCATTTGTGCATACCGCGCATTCTAGCGTAGTAACCCGTGTTACGGTAACGCGACGGAAAGATAGCAGATTGTCAGTCATTCTTCCGTTCCAAAAACATCCGGCCTTAGCTGATAGCGGGTCACCTTGCCGAATGTAACTCGTTCGATTGCAAGGCAATATTTTGGCGAAGTTCTGCCGGATTGTAACCATTTCCATATATATCCCTGGCGCACGCCGATCATCCGAGCCAGCGATGACTGGCCCCCAGCAAGTTCAACTGCGATATGTAACGGCGTCTTTTCCATCCGCCCTTTGTACTCTATAAAGAGTATTAAAGTCAATCGATGGCTATCAAAAAATATTTTAATTACCCTGTTGCTTTCCTACTCTTTTGAGAGTAGCCTTTACTCACCTAGTCGATAGTCTCCTCAACGGCTAGGTGGTTGACATCGATATTGCCCGCCGCCATGGCGGGCCTTTTTAGAGAGGGTAACGACATGCAACATCTCTACACGCAGGGGACCGTCACTATCGACGGCAAAGAGTACGATGCGGAAGCGACGTATGAAGTTTACGAAGGGAACATCACGGTTCATCAGGTGAGAGCCATTAGACAGGTCGCCAAGAAAGGAGAATATTGGTATGACCGGAATGGCGAGGGCTATGAAGGCCCGAAGTTTGTTAGCATTGACGTTACAGACTGGGTTGATATTGCGGCGTGGAAAGAAGAAATTAAAGCCCACAACGAATGGTGGGAATCAGTAAAGAGGGTAGCGTAATGATCACAATAAATCAGAGTCACTTCTACACTGGGCGCGGTCTCTCATCGATTGGACGTACTGAAGAAGAATGGAAGGCTGCGCAAATCGAATCGACCCGTAAAGAACTAATACGAGCCGATGCAGAAAAACAACGGCAAATGGCCGACTGGTGCGCTGTGGCATGGAAAAATAGGGGGATGCAATGAACTGGTATCTCAGCAGCTTGCCCGCGATCCTTCGTTGTGCGGCGAGGCGGCTTACAGTAGCCGGATTATGGGCGATGTTATGGTGAGCCTATGAAAAAGAAATGGCGCTACAAACCGATGGCAACGCCGGTTCCAGCTAAGCACAAGAAGCGCAAACCGATGGCGACTAAGGTTGGTCTGGTAAGAAGTATCACTAGGGGATGGCTTCGTTCGGCGTCGGCGGTATGCGGAGGTGAGCTATGAATGGGCATTTTGTGGACAGGGAGACGATGGCAACGGCTTCGATCATCGTCTTGGGGCTAGCTGGAGCGCTGTTGTTCGCGGCTGGGTTCGCGGTCGGAAAAATATTTTAGCTTGATGGAGGGGGTTGTATTGAAATTCAAAAGATGTATGTTACTCTTTTAAGAGTAGGTATGTTTTTAGTTAAATATCCTAAACAAAATCGCCATACTGACTGCAATCGGGATGGCTAAGGGGTAAGCAGCAATGAACGCGAAAATCATACGACTTCCCGCGCCACGGCGCAAGACTAGCGACAAAGAGATGGCGGTTCTTGATGAGATTAAGGCGCTTAGAGCCGAGATGAGATTGCAAAGGCAATCCAGCCGTCACCGTTTGATTATGAGGATGAATCCCGTGTTTAAGAAAGCAGAGCGTAAATCAGCGAAGCTCAGGGCCGCGTTTTGTGGAACCAGCGGGAGCGGGAAAACCTATTCAGCCCTACTATTGTCTAGAGGGCTAGGCGACAGGGTTGCAGTGATCGATACGGAGCGCGGATCGTCAGAGCTGTATGCGGACCTATTCGGCTTCGATGTAGCGCAGCTAGCGCCGCCGTTTACGCCGCAACGGTATATCGAGCTAATTAGGATGGCAGCCACTCAGTACGACGTACTAGTCATTGATTCTCTGTCACACGCATGGGCTGGCGAAGGGGGCGTGCTAGAGATGCACGATAATGCAACTCGATCAGATCGAGGAGGAAACAGCTATACGGCGTGGCGGAATGTGACTCCGCAACACAACGCGCTGGTTGATGCTGTGCTGAATGCGCCGTGTCATGTCGTTTGCACGATGCGATCAAAAGCAGCGTATGAATTGGTGGACGATGGCAAGGGGAAAAAGAAGCCAGTCAAGATCGGGATGGCGCCAATCCAGCGGGATGGAATTGACTATGAATTTACCCTCGTTTTTGACCTGTCGGTTGATGGGAATATCGCTACCGCCAGCAAAGATAGGACAAACCTATGGCGCGGGCGAAACGAGGTGATTTCCGATAGCCACGGGAGAGAGCTCCGCGAGTGGCTTGAGAGCGGAAAGACGACGCCGATTGACCGACCTGCAGCACAGCAACAAGAACCTCAATACGATTTTGCGGCGGCTGAGGAAGCTATAAATGGATTCACCGATGACGCGCTTCTAGCGCAATGGCTAGCACAAGAGCGGATCAAAAACGGATGGAAAAAGACCGATCATCCGCACTATGTAACGGTTAAGGCGGTTTGCGCGGAACGGGCGGCGGCGATTCGGGAAGCGAGGAAGACGGCAGAGCAATCAAATGCTGGCGAAGAATCTACGCAATCTTAATAACAAAGCTCATGGATGAGCGTAAGGAGCACATCATGACAACACTGCATGAAATGTCGAAAGAGTATGCTGTCCTGTACGAGATGGCATCCGATCCTGATGCCGATCTTGAATCGTTTGGCATGGCGATTGATGAACTGAAAGGCGATATCGGCGCCAAGGTTGACGGCGTTGTAGCCGTCATTCGCAACCTGGAAGCATTGCGAGATGGGATAGAGTCTCATATCGAGAAGCAAGCAAAGCGCGCCACGGCGGCAGAGAATAGGGCTAAATGGTTGAAGCGATACTTGATGGATTGCTTAGAGACGATTGGAGAAAAGCGGATCGTGTCGGCAAATTCCGATGTCAGTATTGCCGACAATCCGGCGCGAGTCGAAATCTACAGCTACGAGTCAATCCCAAGCGAGTACGTTGTTGTGACAGAGCATTATCGGCCCAACAAGATACTGATCAAAAAAGCACTGCTAGAAGGTGCTGAAATCCCTGGAGCTAGTCTTGTTAAAGACAAGCGTATTTCAATTAAGTAATACACCATTGATGGATAAGCGATGCTACCAAAGAGTCTGAAGCTTGCGATTGAAGACTGCGAATCATATCCGCACGGATATTTTATATGGCGCCCAAAGGCTATGAAAAAGCTTGAAGAGCTTGGATACGCCAGGCAAATACCTCACAAAATGCGTATAGGAATATTTGCGTGGGAGATTACAGACGAAGGACGCATGGCATTTTTCGAGTCGATTAATGCCGGCCATTGTTGAATATGACGTATAGGGTAATGCTGTGCCATCCGACTACACGCAGGACGATGATGCGATTTCCGCCATCTACGAGCACAGCGGGTATGCGCCATAACCCCTGAATTAAGCCGCGACCTTTCCGGCGTCGGCTTGAATGAATTGTTAGCACTCATCCACAGGAGAATGAAATGCGAGTTTTGAGCAGCACGATACAGACAGCGCGCAAGCACTACCCGTGCGATGCGTGCCACACATTCTTGCAGTCGAACTATGGACGCGACGATGTGAGCGCGGACGATTGGCTTGTGATCGAAGGCGCGCGGGCTGACCGCTGGAAAATCACGCCCGGCAGCAAGTACCGGAAGATGGTACTGAAAGACGGCGATGACATCTTGACCGTGAGGAACCGGCTTGACGTTGAGTCGGTGTGTAAGCGCCATGATCTTTTTGATGAGTGCTAACGCTGGAATTAACGCGCGCCCCGAGGCGCATGAAGAAGCGACGCGCTAACCGGCGTCGCGTTGAATTGCTTGTTAGCCGTCACGCGACGGCATGGAGAATTGAAATGGCAAAAGCAACCCGCGACTTTAAGGTACGGCTTGAACTCACTGAGGGCGAAGCCTGCGACCTGTTCATTCACTTGAACCCGAAGTACATACCGAACACGGCTGACGACATAAAGGCAGCGATCAAACAAGCACTCGGCTACGAGCCAGTAGAGGCGCCAGCCCTGTGACGGCTAACGCCTGAATTCACCGGCCGCGCAGCGGTCCGGTGGAATGAAAAGTTAGACCACATTTACTACGGAGGAAGCATGGAAGACCACATTGAATTGCCGGAACTGGTTGAACAGACCGCCAACATGCTGCGCGGAATGACCATGGACCCGGCCATCCCGGCGCACGCGAAAGAGGCTATGTGGGCGCGCATCCGCACGCTCGATAGCGCCGTTGAGCACGCGATGTCTGTTGATGCCGAGGCTGTCGGCTGGGCATACGGAAAGTGCGTTGCGCTCGGCCTGGAGAATGGCAGCCAAGAGAGCGCCATGATGATGGACCGGCTGAAGATGATGCTCGGCGGCTATGGGGGCTAACGTAGAGGTAACCGGCGCGGAGCCGGCTTTATCGGCGGAGCGTCCGTGTTGACCGCCGGGTTGGGCCTCACGCCGCCGAAACGGTACTGGGCGACACCACCGGACATGATGGCCGCGCTACAGGCAGAGTTCGCGTTTGACTTCGATCCGTGCCCACACCCGAGGCCGGACGGATTCGACGGGCTGGCCGTTCCGTGGGGAAAGCGGAATTGGGTGAATCCGCCTTTTACCGGAGAGGCCCGCATGCCTGGAAAGCGAAAGCTCGGCCCGGTAGCGTGGCTGCGTAAAGCGGTAGCCGAGCGAGAAAACGGGAACCTGTCGGTGTTGATTCTGCCGATATACAACGTGCGGGCGATCAGCATGGCGGAAGACTTTGGAGCGGAGATACGGTACGTCGGAAAGCCGCAATGGCTGGCGCTGGAAGACGGGGAGCCGAACCCGGCCAAGCCGTCAGACTGGCACCCGTGCGTGCTGATGATCTTGAGGCCCAACGCAGAAGTGAAAGGCGGGCGCGAATGAACAACTCAGAAAACACCACGGCGGCAATTTCGCCCGTCCTTTCGACTGACGGGTTAGGGGCGATTTTGACCTACAGCACCAAAGGACACAATAAACCTTGTGGTCAGACGGTTGGTGCAAACGGCGCTGGTGATTTTGCAATGCTGATCTATGGCACGCCGGATGAAGCATGGAAATTAGCAAGAGATCACCTCGAACGCATGGAGCGTGCAGGCTACAAAATAGACGAGGCTTTGATTGTGCCGAATTACGAAGGGTATAGCGGGCCTTTTATCACAACGGCGCAAGCACCTAACGCCAAGGTAAGCGGCGGCGGTGCTTTTCCGTCGTCCGCTTGACCGACGTGTTAGCGGTTTTTGAAAAGTCGGCGCTGGCGAGACGGCAATGGACGGAGAACGAATGAATGAGTTGGCTCTTTTCGCGGGCGCTGGTATAATGAAGCCACTTATTCAGGAGGCTTCATGGAAACCAAGCGATGCAGCAAATGTGAAAACGAATTGCCGCTGTCTGCGTTCTACCGGCGCACGGGAGCAAAGTCGCACCATTCGGCTTGCAAGGTTTGCGAGCGCGCAATGGCAAAGGACTGGTATGAGCGCAACAAGGACAAGGCAACAGCCAAGGTGCGCGAATGGCGGGTTCAGAACCTTGATGCCGTCAAGAAGTACCGCGCCGACAACAGGCAGAAGCACTATCGCCAAGAACTCGTTCGGAAATACGGCGTTGAGCCGACGTGGTTTGATGAGCAGTTGCAGCGCCAAGGTAATGCCTGTGTGTGCTGCAAGCGGGCATTTCAGTGGGGCGATAAGCAAACCACGCCGCATGTCGATCACTGCCACGACTCGCAGGCCGTGCGTGGGATTCTCTGCAACCGTTGCAACACTGTCCTTGGCTTGTGTGAAGACGACAGCAAGTTGCTATCCACTCTGGCGAGGTATCTGAGGAAATGTCATGGCTGATCTCACGAGCGCTGATGGAGGCTTACGCGAACTCGCCCTCTTCGCCGGGGCTGGAGGAGGAATACTCGGCGGCAAGCTGCTCGGGTGGCGAACCGTGTGCGCAGTTGAGTGGCAGCCCTACGCCATTGCTGTTCTGTGCCAGCGACAGAACGACGGAATTCTTTCGCCGTTCCCCGTGTGGGATGACGTTCGCACCTTTGACGGAAGGCCTTGGCGCGGAATTGTTGATGTTGTTTCGGGAGGATTCCCGTGCCAGGACATCAGTGCAGCAGGTAAAAGAGCGGGAATCGAGGGAGAACGCAGCGGCATGTGGAAGCACATGGCTAGAGTGGTTTGCGAAGTTAGACCCGAGTGGGTCTTTGTGGAGAACTCGCCAATGCTCGTTTCTAGAGGGCTTGGAACAGTTCTCAGAGACTTGGCCGAGATCGGGTTTGATGCGGCGTGGACAGTGCTTTCCGCTGCCGAGCTTGGAGCGCCGCATTTGCGAGAAAGAATCTGGATTGTGGCCCACGCCGCTGGCGGACGACTGGAAAGGTGGCCTGACGGTGAACCAGGACTCGCTGCGCAACTGGTGGCACCGAAATGGATTCGGGAAAGCCCCCTCGACGCGGCGCAGAGAATTTTGGGAATGGATGATGGGGTGGCCGGAAGGATGGGCGGACTTAAGGCCGCAGGCAACGGACAGGTGCCACAGTGCGCCGCTGAAGCCTGGCGCCGCCTTGGCCGCCGCATGATGAACACACCTAACGCAAAATTAGATGAGTGTGCCATCCGCGATGCTGCCCCGGCTACGGAGAAAGAATGAAAACGGTAATCGTACCCGTGAGCGGCGGGAAAGACAGCCAGGTAGTTCTTTCGTTGGCGCTCGCCGCAGGCCATAAGCCCGTGTGCGTGCACCAGAACACGGGCTATGACCACCCGCTGACCTACCAGCATATACTGGAAATGGAAGCGTTCTACGGCGTGACGATCGAGCACACGCGGAATTTGAAGCAAATATCTCAGTAGGAGCATAACTATGGCGTCAGTCAATAAAGTAATTCTAATTGGCAACCTTGGCAAAGACCCTGAATTAAAGTTTCTTCCGAGCGGCCAACCTGTCGCAAATTTCTCAATCGCAACAAGCGAGAAGTGGAAAGATAAGAGCACAGGGGAAACCAAGGAACAAACCGAGTGGCATAACATCGTCATGTTCGGAAAGCTAGCTGAGATCGCCGGCCAATATCTGCGGAAAGGTTCTTCTGTTTTCGTGGAAGGACGCTTGCAGACCCGCAAGTGGCAGGACAAGAACGGCCAGGATCGCTACACCACCGAAATTATCGCCAACGAGATGAAAATGCTAGGCGGACGCGGCGATCAATCGAGCGGCTCAGCATCCGATAGCCAGAGTAAAGAATCAAAACATGGGTACTATCAGCCGCCAACCCCTCAATCAGCTAGAAATAAAGCGGCGTTTGGTGCTCAGGCGCCGGCTGGGTTTGATGACGATGTGCCATTCTGATAATCTTGAGAAATAACATGGGGTTAGATTGCTCTCACGACGCTTTCCATGGCGCTTATTCGGCGTTTAATAGGCTTCGGCAAGAGGTTTGCCGGGCCGCTGGCGAGTACAACATCGAGTCAAACCCCGGCCTGTTCGAGTTTCTCAACCATAGCGATTGCGACGGGGAGATATCTCCAGAAATGTGTAAGTTGGTAGCGGATGAGCTTGAAGAGATCATGCCAAAATTTATGGCCTTGCTCCCTCCTGCCGGTGGGCATATCGCCATGCAAGGGGGATATGTTAATGTTCTTCGTAAGTTCATTGAGGGATGTCGAGCGGCGTATGCCGCTGGAGAGCCTTTGATATTCTCATAGTATTTTAACCAGGAGGGCGCCATGATAATCAGAACACTGAACCATACCGACGCTGATGGCGATCATATTTCGGCAAGCGTTCTCGATAACAGCAGAGACGGAGGGGGATTGAAGTATATATGGGTCATCTGTGTTGGGATGGCAACAGGGAAATATAAAGCTAATGCCGGCGCAGAGTTCGCTTGTAGTAATGACATACAATCATTAAATCAAGAATGGAGGCGGATTATCAATAAGAAAACAAAGGGGAAGCAATGAAAATCGGCAAGAAAATCGTATCGTGCAGTGTTGTAGAGCCTTCAACGGCACCAACCGTTCAACACCTGCACGAAAGCCTAGATCGTCCTGAAATGCTGTTAGGATCGACCTACAAGATCAAGACGCCGCTGTCCGATCATGCGCTCTATGTCACCATCAACGATATCGTACTGAATCAGGGAACGGAGCATGAGGCACGTCATCCATTCGAGATTTTCATCAATTCTAAAGCAATGGAGCATTTTCAATGGATTGTCGCAATGACTCGCATCATATCGGCAGTGTTTCGCAAGGGCGGTGAATGCACCTTCCTGGTCGATGAAATGCGCTCGGTATTCGATCCCAAGGGCGGCTACTTCAAGAAAGGTGGCAAATACATGCCATCGCTGGTCGCAGAGATCGGCGAAGTGATCGAGGATCACATGCGCTCGATTGGCCTACTCAAGGATGAAGTGCTAGATGAATATCAGGAAAAGTTGATTGCCGAGGCTAGAGCGAAGCATGAGAAAGCTAGCAATAGCGATGATAGCGTGTTTCCTTCTGATGCTTCGCTTTGTGGTAAGTGCGGCATGAAGGCCGTGGTGATCTTGGATGGTTGTGCAACGTGCCTGAATTGCTGCGATTCTAAATGTGGCTGATGGAGGAAACCATGAAATTTCACGGCTTAGATCAGTTTCAGGAATGGTTGGTGAATAATTACTTTACGATTTTAGAGAATACAGGACGATCAGATTATAACGAAGCGGACTGGCACGCCTACCGGAGCCTCCCATCAGCTAGAGAATGCGAAACTAATGGGCCAAAAATAGCGCTATGGATCAAGCCATACGTTTCTAGTGCAATTAATTATGAGCACTGTGAGGTCGATATCACAGGCGAGGCCGCTGGACTATGGTTTAATCTTAGAGTCTATATGGCAAAGCCGGATGAGATTATGGAGCGCCTTCCTGAAATTGAAGCTAAGCTGGTAGCGGCATGGAATGCGCTGGTTCCTATTGATGCGGAGAATAACTAATGCATTTCTATGGCCTAAATTCGCTGAG
>ERZ724522.1912-NODE-1912-length-10361-cov-9.731710_pt1 | contig 10361 bp, 19 predicted proteins | sample MGYA00376055_ERZ724522 | MGnify/ENA primary metagenome ERZ724522 (study PRJEB28724, sample SAMN07190884) | wastewater metagenome | isolation source: effluent of sewage treatment plant in Hong Hong | place: Hong Kong | collected 2016-03-17 ... | reverse complement strand
GTGACTATTCCTCCCAATTCTCATCGCAGCCGCACGGCTCGTCGCTGATGCCGCGCACGGGGTCGCCTTCCAGCCAGCCCGTATCGCCGCACCGGCTGCACTTCGGCTTGCGGTTGGGCGCGGTCTCGGCGGGGTGCATCCGCAGGGCGTGGGTGCGCAGGCCGGCAACTGTCCGGAATTTCCGGTTACACCAGTCGCATTGCTTGAGCGCGTCAGGGAATGTCTCGTAGTAGACCTTCATGTCTTGCTTGAGGGTCATTTCAGACTCCCTGCGTCGCTACCCGGTAGCTCGACGCGCTCGAACAGGTGCCACACGAACGGCCCGTCGAACACCGAGCCAACCGGCACGTAGTCGTCGGGGACAGGGTGCCCGGTCCCGAACAGGCGGAACACGCGGCGCACCTTCGGGGCTTCAGGGTCAACGACCGCCCAGAACGTCACCATGTTCTGCATCCCGACGTGGATGATCCCGGCCGACCGATTCAGTTCCACGATGTTGTCGCCGTCCAGCAGAACGGCGAACTTGTAGACGGTCCTCATGGGGCCTCCGTTCGTTGCGCTGTCGAGCCAACCGAGCAACGAATCACGCGGCGAACAAGTCGGACTGCCCGCTTGCCCCCTTCAGATTCTCGACAGCCTGACGCCAGTATTCGTGCTTGAGCTCAACGCCGACGAATCGCCGGCCAGTACGAACAGCCTGATACCCTTCGCTGCCGATCCCCATGAAGGGCGACAGCACGACGTCGCCGGGATTGCTCCACAAGACCAGCGCCCGCTCGATCAAATCGAGCTGCAAAGGACATAAGTGTTTCTCATCCTTTTCTGAGCGTGCCGACTTCACGTTCAGTACGTTCGTCTGGTTGATGTCCATCCATACCGGAGACGCCCATTCCTGCCACTGCTCGACGGGGAAGTCTGTTGTCTCATGAGTGATCGGTGAGGCATTCTCGCCGGGCTTCACAAACGTCAGCAGGTAATCAGGCATCCCGCCGCGAGACTTCGCGCTGTCGGATCGGAGTTGCTTGTACAGCAGCCCGACGTGCTTAGTGCGCGTCATCTCGACGACCGGGCACTTCCAGATGGTGCGGCGCGAGTGGTAGATCCATCCCGCCTCCTGATGGATGCGGATGATGTCGCCCGAAAAATCCTTCACGCCGACAGCGCCATCCTTCCACTTCGTCATGGGCAGGTCCGAGCAATGCACCGCCGTCAGCCTCCCGGGCTTCGTCAGGCGGAACTTCTCGCGAACCAGGTAGGAATAGTGCGCGGCAAATTCTCCATCGGACGACGAGTTGCCCATGTCTGCGGCGCTGTCGGAGTACACAAACAGCGAACCGAACGGAGGCGAGTACACCGAGAAATCAATGCACTCGTCAGGAAGCTGGCGAGCCACGCTCACGCAGTCGCCATTGTAGGCAGTCCACTTCTCGCCGTGGGCCTCGTTCAAGCAGTCAACCATGCCGGCAGTCTCCCTTTGTGAGTAGGACGGTATGCGACTCGGGTAGCGGCTTCCCGTCCCTTGTTTCGAGCCATTGCCGCGCGCATGGCGGCCTTCATTGATGCGTGATCGTCGGCCTTGCGATCAATGACGCTGGCAATCGAGTCCTCGCCCTCTGCGACGACCAGATGCACGTCAACCGTGCGCGACTGGCCGAAACGCCAGAATCTCCGCACGGCCTGATACCAAGCCTCGTAGCTGAACGATCGTCCGACGAATACAGTGCGGGCGCAGTGCTGCCAATTGAGGCCGAATCCCGCGACGCGCGGCTTCGTGACCATGACGCGCGCCGATCCGTCCGCAAAGGCGGCCAGCGCCGACTCTTTAGCTTCGGGCGACATGGAGCCGCGAACCTCGACCACGCCCGGGGCGTCGCCGAGCGCGGCCAGGATGGCATCGGCCTCGTAGTCGGTATCGCACCAGATGACCCACGGCTCGGCGTCAGCCATCGCCATGTCGGCCGCAATGCCGGCACGCTTCTCTGCGGTAGCGCGCTTGATAGTGTGCAGATTGGTGGCGCTCACCTGTTCGTCGCCAAAGAGGCCGCCCGACATCGTCGGCGTGGACTCGGCAGCGCGGTGCCGATGCACGCGGATGGGCGGCAGAACGAAGCCATCGTCGGCGTCGCCAAGGTCGGACGGCAGTTGCGCCAGCCGACACCACGACGCGACCCAATCCCAGAAGGCCTCGACGCCATGACGCTTCAGGCGCCATTGTTGCGACGCCTGCGCCGTATCGTTGATGAAAAAGCGCGACAGCATCTCGTTGGATTGCATCACGCCGCAGAATTCAGCGTACTGCCCAAGTTCCATATGATCGTTCGGCGCTGGCGTGGCCGTCGCCGGCAACCGGAACCGATGCGATTGGAATGCGTCGATCAGTGCGCGGGTAGTCTTGCCGGTGAAGCTCTTGAGGATGCTGGCCTCATCCAGCGTGACGACGCCGAACGCCGTCGGGTCGATCAGGTGCAGCCGGTCATAGTTGCAGACGTTGATGCCCTCGCCGACCTCTGACGCATCACGGATGACGCGGATCGGATACCCGAACCTCTGCCCCTCGCGCTCAACCTGCCGGGCGACGGCCAGCGGCGTGAGGATCAGGGCGCGACCGTTCGTCGCCTGCCTGGCGTGCTCGGCATACTCAAGCTGCACGAGCGTCTTGCCTAAGCCTGTGTCGAGGAAAAGACCTCCGGCCCCCACGGTCAGCAGAAACTCGACGCAGTGGCGCTGGAACGGGAACAGATGCGACGACAGGGCAGGAATCCGAGACAGACCCCGCGCACTGGCGCGCGGCGTCTTGGCTTCCAGGAATGATAGGTAATCGGGTTCGTTCACGCTTGCACTCCCGTTGCAAACCGCCCCCGGAACCGCCGCAAAAGCGGCCCAGTGGGTGCGTAATCCGGCAGGGATTTGCAATGCTGGGCGGCGGCAATTGCCGTTAGCGCCCAACGGGTTGCGGGCATTCCGTTCAGCGGGCTGCGAACCAGGTGGTCGGGAGTTCGAATCTCTCCGGGCGCGCCAATTTCGTACATGTCGTCGGCCTGTTCCTGCTGCGCCTGCCAGAGTTCGTCCATCAGTGGGATTCGCGGCCCGACCGCTGCGAGCGCACGTTCGGCGGCGGGACGTAGTCCTCATCGTCGTACATGGGCGGGAAGGGCGGCAGGCGTTCCCAGACGGCCGTGATCGCGGCCAGCACCCCGAAGAGCACGAAGATCCCGCAGACCGTGAGGAGGAAGCCGATCACCTGAGCACCTGTCGCGCGTAGCGGGTGGCGTAGCGGGTGGCGTCGAAGCGGCCGAGGGTGTAGGCCGCGTGCAGCGCGCTCTGAACGCCCGGGGTGGCGAATTCGCCCAGCTTCTCGCTGACGAGCCGGACGGCCTCGTCGCGCTCGCGCTCGAATCGCGAAATCTCATCCGGCTGGGGGCGCGGCGCGCCGGGGAATCGTTCGGTGGATTCGATTGCTTGCAGCATGTTGGCCTCTCTTGCCGCACCGTGCGGCGAATGTTCGTAAGCATACTGGAATATTCCCACTTGTCAACATGGTCCGCATATGGGACAGTCCGTGCATGATCGACCCTATCCGTGAACTCGAAGCCCGTAAAGCCGGTCGCAGCCTGCGCGCGATTGCGCAGGAAATTGGCGTGACGGCCCCCTACATTCACGACATTCTGCGGGGCCGGCGCGATCCGGGCCCCAAGGTGCTCGAATACTTGGGGCTGGAGAAAACCGTGAAGCCGGCTCGCATCACGTATCGCCGCGCGTCACAGGGCGGCCGCGAGGCGTGACATCCTCGCCGACAGCGCGGGCCGTGCGCACTGCATTTGTCGCCGGTCACACGGCCTGCACGTCCCGCATTTCCATCATGCTCGCCGCCGGTTGTCAGGTCGGTCGGGCACTGTAGGGGGAAGTCGTAATGGCCGTCCTACACGGAACGCAACTCGATTGGATTTCCGCCATGCGGGCGTGGGACCGATGCGCGGACCCCGACCTGACGATCGAGCGGTTCGCGGGAGAGCCCTGTTACATCGGGCTAGACCTCGCGAGCAAGACCGACATGGCCGCGCGCGTCGCGATCTTCCCGAAGGTGATCGACGGGCAGGCGCATTACTACCTGTTCGGCCGGGACGAGGGCATGGCGAGGGCTCAGGAGCACGCAGAGGCAGACCAGCCGGGCTGGACCGAGGCCGCTGCCACCTTCCTGCGCGACTACGCCCAGACCGTCGCAGGGCCGTTCCTCGTGGAGCAGGCGCGGACCGCATCGAAGCATCGCGTCGCCTTGCCCGAGAACACCAAGGCGTGGGGGCCGGCGGCCGTGCTGGCGGTCAAACGGGGTTGGATCGTGAAGGCGGGCTATGGGCCGGCCAGCTCGAGCAATGGATCACCCAAGACGTTGTTCCGGAGCGCGCCGTGACCGTCCGGACCGTCCCTATGCCGCCGAGGCTTGCCCTGCTGATCGAGGCCGACCGCTGGTGGCAGCTCGGCGCGCAGGCGCTGGCGGACGGGGATGTTGAGCTCGGTCGTCGCTGGATGGACCGGGCGCAGGCCTACAAGGCGCAGGCGTTGAAGGCCCCGGACAGCGGTGGCCTAGCCGCTGCCGGGGCGTCCCTGGCCGGTAGTGACGGGAAGCGGTGTGCCGGCGCAATTGAGGAGAGTGTTACACAGTAACACCAGTGAATCAATCCCAGTAGGGCGTGCAAGACGGCGTGTTGCCTTGCCCCGGCGAGTAGCCATGGCGTTCAGGGCGATAGCAGCGGGTAAATCGCGGGCGCTGGGTGAACAAAGGCTCGCGAGCCTCAGGACTCGAAGCGATGGCGCGACGGTTCAGGAGGCTCCTCTGACTTCATGCGCAAGCGTGGGGGTAGGGGGGCCTTTGCCTCTGGCTCCGACGCTCGGGTTCAGGTCTTAGGTCTCGAGCCTCTATCAACCGTACGGAACCCTGCGACGGGTCAGGTTGAGACGACGGGTCCGAATGACGGGTCGACAGGGTGGAGCGCGAACAAGGGAAGGGCTGCGATGGCTTACACAGACTGGCGAGACATAGCAGACAGCGGATGGACAGCAAAAGGCGAGCAGAAATACGGGAGGAACTTCGACGACTCGGAGCCCCTGCCGCCGAAACCCGATCCAGCGTTCGACGCAGCGGTTCGATCCTCGGAGAAATGCTGGCGCGATTCCCGCGACGCAGGAAGCCCGATCTGGAAGCTCCGCATGGCACACAGCTACCTCGCCAACCTCGACCGGCAAAGTGAAGGGAACCCGATCTATGCCGCTGCGGTGGACGATCTGAAAGGCACGGTCGCGAACATCCTGCGCACTGCGGACCCGGCTCAGGTGCTGGGCGAGCCTCGCGTGCGGGAACTGGTGATGACCTTCTTCGGCGAGGCGGGGATCGAACGCCTGCACGTCCGGGCAGCCGCGAAGGTGGCGGCATGAACTGGCTGCAGATGGACCGCTATCACCAGGAATCCGACTGCGGGCGCTACACGGTCGACCGGGCCTGCATTGATCGGAAGGCCGACGGGACGCCGGTGCTGCGGTACACGGCCTGGGTGCGGGGGAGACCGTCGGAGAACCTCGGCTGCTGCAACGATCCGGACACGGCGAAGCAGCTCTGCGAGGACCATTCCCGGCGCACGACCGAACTGGAATTCGCCCCGATGGAGGCCAGCCGATGAGCGCCAAGCGTCCGCTGCAGACCTTTGCCGAACTGAACCGCCGGGACTACCGCCGCCGCTGGAAGCGCGCCAATCCCGACAAGGTCAGGGCGCACTACCAGGCCGCCAAGCTGCGCGCATGGGAGCGCGAGCAGGCCGCGAAACAGGGGGCGCTGCTGTGAGCCGAATAGCCGACGAAGCCGACGCCCGCAACCGCTACGCCGCCTCTGCCGCCGCCAGCCGCAAGCGTGCGGTGCAGGCCATGAAACGCGCAGGGGGACGTACGAAAGCCCCCGACTGGTACATCCGCGCAGACGGCAGCAAGCCGGAGCGGCGCAAGTGACCGGCCGCCCACCGAAGATCACCCGCGAGCAGTACTTGCTCCTGCGGATGCGCGCGGCCTCGGGCGTGAAGCACCGCATCCTCGCCCGCGAGTACGGGCTGACCCGACAGTCGGTCCAGCGCATCGCGCGGGAAGGGCTGAAGCACTACGAGGCGCAGCCTTGAGTCGGCACATCGAGCACCTTGAGCAGACGCAGCTCCTGGCGTGGGCCCGCTATCAGCGGTTCAACGGCACGCCGATCGCTGACGACCTGCACGCGATCCCGAACGGGGCGCGGACCAGCATGTCGGTCGCGAAGCGGCTCAAGGCGGAGGGGCTACGCGCCGGCATCCCCGACCTGATGCTGACGATCCCAGTCGCGCCCTATCACGGCCTGTTCATCGAACTGAAGGCCAAGGGCGGCCGGCTCACCGACACGCAGCGGGAGCAGATCGAACGGCTCCGGGCCCGCGGCTATCACGCTGTCTGCTGCGTCGGGTTCGACGAGGCGCGGATCGCGATCGAACGGTATCTCAGCCTGGCCGGGCGGGTCTATCTCAACGGGAGCCACTGAGCATGATCGACTGGGTCAAGGACGCGCTGATCTTCTGGGGCCTGCAGTGTCGGCGCATCGAGTACGGGGGGATCCAGTGCGACACCCCGGAGGGCGAAAAGAAGTGGCACGTCGACGGGTGGCCGAAGCGATCGATCCAGGGCAAGTCAAAGGACGAGGGCGAGGGCGCTGGTCATACGGCTGCCGGCCAGCACTTCGAGGAGGTGCTGACAGGCGACGCCCTGAAGGTCTGGCGCGCGTTGTTCGACGCCCCGGAGGCGCTGCGCGATCTGGCATGGGTCCACTACGTCGTTCCGAAGCAGATACTCGCCACGAAGCAGAAGATCGCGCACCTCGGCTATCCGTATCCGAAGGCCTACTACGCGACGATGGGCAAGCTGCACACATGGGTCGCCGCCCGCTGGGACGTTCCACGGGGAACGAATAATGGTAACAACGTGGCCAGTGAATACCTGTGAAAAACTTGACGCCGCAGAGATACCCTCCGACCAGCGTGACATAGTCACCCCCGAGCCCGGCCCAGTGCCGGGCTTGTCGTTTCTACGGCCCTCAGTCGCCCCGCGCCACCTTCGGGCGTGTCTTGTACACCGGCGGGATTGCGGCGGGGCCACCCTTTCTGGAGCCCCATGACCCGACTCGAGCAACTCGCCGCGCTCGCTGCGCGGGTCGTGCCCGTGCGCGCAGCGCCTGCGCCCAAGGGCCCGCACTCGCCGGGTCCGGGCGAGGTGGGCTACATCGTCGCCGATCAGGACGCGACCGACCTGATGGAGGCCTACAACGCGATCCCGGCGCTGGCCGCGATCGCGGCGGTGTCCGCGCGCATCAACGACCGGGCGAAGATCGGGCGCACGACGCTGCTCGTGGCGGACCGTAAGGCGCTGGCCGCGGCCTTCGAGGCGTTCGCCAAGTGAGCTTCGCGCTGCGCCAGAGCACGGCCCAGACGATCCGGGTCGGCCCGTTCGTCGACACTGCGGGCGCGGTCGTCACGTCGCTCACGATCGCCCAGGCCGACCGGAAGTGGTCGAAGAACGGCGGGGCGTTCGCCCAGACGAGCGACACCAACAGCGCCACGCACGACACCGGCGGCTTCTACTCGTTCTCGGTCACGGCGACCGACTCGGACACCTGCGGCCCGATGAGGCTGTCGATCCAGAAGTCGGGCGCGCTGCCGTACTTCGAGACGTTCGAGGTGCTGGCGCCGGCGGCCTACGATGCCCGGTTCGTTCATCCGATCATCGGCCAGGCACTGCACTACGGCACGCTGCAGTCTGGCTCGGGCAGCCTTTCTGCGAAGCTCGCGGCCACGGCCTCGGCGAGCGACAACTTCTACAAGGGCACGATCATCGCGCTCTACCGGGGCACTGGCGCCGGCCAGGCGCGGTACATCCCGAGCTACACCGGGGCCTCGGTCACGGCCGCGGTCGACGTCGCCTGGACGACGACGCCGGACAATACGACCGGCTACGCGATCCTCTCGTTCGGCGCCGCGGCGTCGCTCGCCGAAGTCGCTGATGCGGTGCTGGATGAACTTTGCTCGGGGTCTTTGAGCGCCTACAACTCGCGGCCGACCTTGCGGCAAGCGGTTGCGGAGCTTGTCCAGAACGGTCGAAATGTCACGAAGAGCGGCAACAACCTGCTGACGAAGGACGTTGACGGCACGACCACGATCCGCACCCGCGCGATGTCGCCGGACGCCACGGACCCGACCAGCATGGCGGTGACGGCGTGAGCGCGAAGAGCCTTCTTCTACAGGGGATCACCAGTGGCGGGACCAAGGAACTGCTGCGCGCCCATCTCGGGCCAACCGGCGGAACAACGCCGCCGGCCGCAGACACCTCGAATCTGTCATACGTCAAAACCGAGTATTTTTCAAAGCGCAAGCCGGTCGCGAAGGCCCGCCAGTGAGTCTGCTGCTCGTTCGCAATGCGGCGGCGGTCCCGGACCCGCCACTTCAGCCCGTGGCGGCAGTCGTCACGCTGAGTTCGAGTTCGCTGCGTATCACTGCGACGGGAGACGCCCCGGCGGGCTGGCTGTCCTGGGAGATCGAAGAGTCGACGACCGGCACCGGGAGCTGGAGCAACATCAGCACCGGTCCGGCGACGTTCGACAAGACCGGACTCGTCTCGGGCGTGACGCGCTACTACCGCGTCCGCGGCACGACGAACGCCGGCCAGGTGAGCGCCTACTCGGCAGTGGCGGACGGAACGACCGGAACGGCCTCGGTGAAAAAATGGGATCCGGGGCATTGGATTCTGCCCGATGCCCAAATGTTCCCGTCGAAGTACGATCAGAGAACGAACGAGATCGCCCTGATAAACGGCGTTAGCGCATTCAAGGGCGCCGAGCTGATCGTGAATTGGGGCATGGTTGAAACGTCACAGGGCGTTTACGACTGGTCGCGAGTCGATACCGAGATTGCCCAATTGGCCGCTATGGGCAAGAAAGCGATGCTCAGTCTCTGGTTCCAGAGCTTTGCCGGCACTCGGGCCGACAACATCTATGCCCACAACGTAAATCCGTCTTATGGGCGAGTGTTGCCGCTGTACCTTGAAACAGCGGGGTACATTGGAACCAGGCTCGAGGGCGGAATCTGTGCGCGCCTCGATATCGCGGCGTGTATGGATCGGTACATCGCCTGGATCCAGGCATGTGCCGCGCGGTATGACAGCAATCCGACAGTCTCGATGGTGCGGATCGCAGAACTGTCCAACTCGTTCAGCGTATCCGAAGCGAACGTCGCCGCGCCCTACAGCTCGGCGAATTGGGTGACCCAGACGCTGAGACTCCCGCTGCTGATGCAGCAGGCATTTCCGCGCACGGGCACGGCGACGGATGCGAATTTCAACGTCTCGGTAGAGGCGACGAAGGCGTTTGTCGCCGAGTCGCTGCTTCGTGGGCACGGGATCGCAGGCCCGGACATCAACGTCTGGCCGGACCTGATCGAATACGACTCTTGGAATGCGCTCGAGTATCGGGGGGCCGGAGAACTCGGCGGGGGGCTTTCCTTCAGCGGAGTCGATCACCGCGGAGAGCTGCCTTGCGTATTCGACGTTCAGGTGATCCGGACGTTGTCCTGCACGCCGAAGCAGCATCTCGACTACGCGAATCAGACGCTCGGGAGCACGCACATTCCCTGGACGGTCTACACGGACACGCGCGGTGGTTACGTGCGCGGGAATGTTGGATACAACCCGAACTTCACATGGGAAGCGGTAAAGGCGTTTTGCATCGCGAACCCCACGCTCGCGCGCACCGCGACACCGAGTAGGTGGTAGCCGATGGCCTGGGCATATGGCGCGACCGGGACCGCAGCGACGAGTGACGACGCTCGCGCGGGCTCTGGCGGCATCACGCCGGCCTTGCCATCAGGGGTAACGGCCGGGCAATTGCTGCTGTGGGCAGGAATGCGTCGTCCGGCAACGGGCGGCGGCTGGGACGCAGCGCCTGCCGGGTTGTCCGAGATCGGGTCGACGGCAGACAACGAGCTGAAGCTCTGGGGAAAAATTGCGGGTTCGAGTGAGAGCGCCGTGACGTTCTCAACGCCCGAGTCGAATGTCGTGATGATGCAGACGGCTCGATTTACCGGCGCGCCGGCCTCTATCGCGAGCATCGTCCACCAGATTGCTCTCGGCGGGTCAGGCGCTAGCCTGGTCGAGGATATCGACACCCCGGCGCTGACCATCACGGTCCCAGAGACGCTGGTGATCTACCTGGGTGCCGCGTCCTGGAGCAACTGGGTCGCCGGTACGAACCCGAACAGTTCGAGCACGATCGGGCACACGAACTACACCGGCACCTATGCCGACGGCTGGCT
>ERZ724522.1911-NODE-1911-length-10364-cov-4.788728_pt1 | contig 10364 bp, 9 predicted proteins | sample MGYA00376055_ERZ724522 | MGnify/ENA primary metagenome ERZ724522 (study PRJEB28724, sample SAMN07190884) | wastewater metagenome | isolation source: effluent of sewage treatment plant in Hong Hong | place: Hong Kong | collected 2016-03-17 ... | reverse complement strand
CGTTTAGTATGAAGGTATCACCATCAAGTATCTTGACTGTAGTGTGAGGATACTGTGTAGGTGAGTATGCTCAATGCTCTGCATTTCGCATCCCCACCTGATTAGGTGTCGATGTTGGTGTACTGTTGTGGAAGAAGTGGAGTACGCATACGAGTGAGACAAGTCCAATGAGAAAGAGTTTCATGTTAGGCAATGATAGAAGAAGTAGAAGATGATGGAAACCTCATAGCTTATGCTATTCGGGTTCCTTCATAGGATGATGTAACCTGTTTGAGTTTGTTAGTCCCAGGTATTCTGATGTAGGACTTAACAGTCTGAGGTTTAGCCGCAGCGAATTGTGCGTTGTAACGAGCTGCCTTCTTAGCAGAAACGGGACAAGTATTTGTGATTCTCATAGTAGTAAATGGTTAAGAATAAAATGAGAAGTATACCCAAGAGGTATGCACTAAAGAAATAATGTAAGGGAAACGTCAATAGACGTATAAGAATGTGGCAACGTATTGAACTGGATGCGGATGCTGGGTGGTTTGGGTGTATGTATGGACACAATATAAAATGGTTGTCAAATAATTTTGCTTAAAAATATATTATCCATTATGAAATAGGACTGTCAACAGAGAGAGACCTTGACAAAAATGTACGGAAAAAGTATATTACGGAATAGAATGATATGTTTGTCTAGATAACCTGATACTACTCGTAAGAATCTATAGATATATAATATATATATGTAGAGAAAAAGTTTCGAGCATCGGTATAGAATTCTGTAGGAAAAAAATTTGTAACGAATCAAGCGGTTCCAGGTACCTATCTATAAAAAATATCTATAGATTCAATCTCGTAATATCAATTTTTTTAAACTATATTAGGATGATTTAAAAGAATTCGTCTAGGTCATTGACAAATCTTTACGGATTTTCACCTCATTACGGCTGGTAGTATCAGGTCTATTCCTGTTACGGTTAATCCTGTTATGATATTACCACAAGTTACGGGTCATCATTTTACGGATATATTCTACCAAGCAGGAGTGTGTATCTTCTCTCAATACAAACCGCCAGCGGACGTATACGAGTGCGGTAACTTACGGCTTACCTGTTTACGGATGGTATTCGGAAACCGAAAGGCGTAGCCTTGAGCGAACGGATGTTATACTGCCAACAATATTATCTGTATGCAGAGTAACTCTTCATAACTAAAGTTATTCAGGTTCCCTCTGAGCAGAGGTTACCGTGTTAGGTTTAATCTCTGGGATGGTATGGCGGAGCGACTGAGTGCCTGTATCTGTGGCACGAAAGAGCGGAGCCTTACGGGTTACCTGTTTACGGATGGTAACTGGACCCAGTGTATCCTGTGCACAGAAGACTCTTCGTGTTTTTATTTTGAGTAAAGAGAATAGACCTCTTATGAGAACGAACTTGTAGGTCCGTAGAAGGTGTAGGTACGTATAGTGGTGAGGTGAGTAGGGGGGGTGGTAGACCCAGTGTTGTTGTGGTGGTGGAAATTAGCCAATTCCCACATTTTCCGCTAAAATTCCCTATTGACAGCTACCTAAAAAAGATTATACTACTACCATCTTAATATATTTTTATGCAGATTAAATCTCATCCAACTTACCCCCATATCGTAGCTACTTCTGACGGTACAATCTATAATACAATTACTTGAAACAAGTTGAATTGATGGTATGATACGCATTGATACCGTGTTGTAGACATATCATGACGCACTATTCCTGTTCACAGATTAGTTTGTGAAACATATCATTGATTGAGTCTACTTACTGTTAATCACAAGGACTGAAATAAGAGAAATAATCATTTCACAAATCTTGAATGGCTTTCATTGAGAGAAAATAATAATCACGCATTAGTTACTTGACTCAATAAATGTAGACCTATTCGTGCTTTGAGGATAGGTACAAACCATATTATTGAATTTAGCTCTATTGCTGATGCTACTCGTGAATTAAAGATAGATAAGTCTGCTATCATACATTGTCTTAATTGAAGATATAAGCAATGGAAGTGATGGAGGTTTGAGGATTTATAGTTGACAGGCTCACTTGAATCGTTAATATCTCTATACATTAATCATAACTTTTTATTATTATGCCTTCTACATTAGCTGGTTCTACTTCTGAAAAAGAAGTTCTTCTTACCAAAAAAGAAAAAATGATTGATAAAGCTAAGCTTCAGGAAAAAAAACTTAAGGAATATATGGTTCCTAAGAAAGAAAAAATACCTTATAAGGAGGTTAATGTTCAGGAAAAAAAACTTAAGGAATATATTGTTCCTAAGAAGGAAAAAGCTCCTGATACTGTTGCTCCTCGTTCTGAACTGAAGGTAAAACAAAAAGTAAAGCCTTCTAATTGAATGACTTTTTATGTATAATGGAAACACGTAAACTCTCATTCGCCCCAGCTTATTCTGTCTCAAAATCTGGACAGGTTTTCAAGGACGGACAACCTATCGCAATCAATGATACCCAATTTGGTGGTAAAAAATGTGAAATTGATGGCAAAACTTATCTTGTTCACAGATTAGTCGCTTCGGCTTTTCTTGGAATGGACATCAATGATGAGAAAACCTTTGTACAGCATGGTGATGATAATCAGCAAAATGATAATGTTGAGAATCTCTCACTTGGTACGAATACTTCTAACACGCAGGACAAGGTTAACAAAGATAGACAGCACCGACCTGAGTGAGAATTGAATTCACAATCCAAACTTACTGCCTCAGATGTTCAAGCTATTAAAAGAGCTGCAACAGGCTGAGTGAAAAATGCCGTCCTTGCTAAGAGATATTGAGTATCTGAAGCTCAAATCTCAAGGATTGTAAATAACCAACGCTGGTAAAACGCAATTATGATAAATTTCATCTCCTCTCTAATTCCTAACATAGATTCTCCTGACCTGAACTATTTTGGTCAAGAAAAACAGTTAAAGCAGGTAATTAATAAAGATTCCGCTGCTCGTTGGGAGTTAATCGCACGCAAATACTGTGACACGCACTATATGGACGTGTCTCTTTTTGGTACTGACCGAAAGAAGAGAGTCTATACGCTACGTGATGAGTATTTAAATAGTGACGATGTTATTATTACTGATGCTCAGACTGATGCGAATAATGTAATCCGAACTTTTATCAAGTGAGGAATTATCTCAGATGAGTTCTTTCAGTTCATGCAAAAGGTATTCACATTTTTGAAGGTCGTTAAGGTTGAAATACCGAAAGAGTCACGGACTATTTACCTTTTCAAGAAAATTCCTCAAATGGAGGTCCCTTTTTCTGGAATGGTTGATGTTAAAATTGGTGAAACGATTCTTAGTGTTAACACACACACTCCTGTTTTCGAGCTTGAACAGAACGATTTTCGTTATACAAACATCACACTCTTGATTAAAGAGGTTGTGGATGGATATTTTTCGTTCCGTAGTCACTCGATTGTGAATACTGACAATATGGGGAATAAATCAGAACAGAGATATAAGATTGGTCAAGATTTAACGATTGTGATGAAAGGGGAACAGGTTATTTCAGTGGACGCAAAGGAAACTGAGTTCGATATTGTGAAAGAGGAGTGAACTTGGATGGTTTTAACTCCAAAAAGAGTGAAAATGGATATAGCAAAGTTCTTGCCGTATGATATTACCTATAATGACGATGGCACGACAGTCTATAAGCTGTATGGTGCGTACACACATCTTCTGCGTAAAGTACTTTGATTCTCTCCACAGACTTGGCAAATGAAATTCCTTCTTGGACAAAGAAGACTGAATGCGATTGCCTGAGTACGTAGATGATGAAAGACTCTTCTTTCGAGTTATCTGATTATGAGAGAACTGTATAGAAATCCTTCTGCAAGAAATAAGAGCCGCCAGATTAAAGCTCTCTATATTGCCCCGAAGGAAGAACAATATAAGTCAGTACTCGACTATATTGATACTGCTTCTGAAAGAATCAAACTGCTTAAGGTGTTTAAGTGGAGTAAGGATGAAAAACGTCTGAAACTCGTGGATGAACACGTAACTCGTGGGTCCAAAACTACATACTCTACAGTTGCAACGTGCGACTTTGCTTCTGGTAAGGGATATGAGCCAGCTCGTGGTAACGGTTCGGACTTTATTATTATTGATGAAGCTGGATTTATCAAAGAGGACGTATACCTGAATATACTTCCAATCCTCGAAAATGAATCTGCGAAGTTATTTAGTATTTCTACTATTGACTGGAATACTCCTAAGAACTGGTTCTACGAAATGTTATGTCACTACGAACAGGATTGAGATGCAGAAGGATATGCACAACGTGTGACGATTGATGATATAGACGAAAATATTCTGTCTGCAAATTCTAAGGAGCGTATGAAAATCGCTCTTAGGGGAAACCTTCAACGTTATTTTGCTGAACTGTATGCTACTTTTCCACAGATTCACTCTGTGTTTGCTACACAATCTCTGTTTTGTCTTCCTGATAAAGAACTTGTTCCTGAAGAAGTTATTATTGGTTACGACCCAGCGAAGCGAAGCGACTATGGTTGAGTTGTGGTATGATATATCATAAAAGGTCAGTTATACATCGTTGAGGAATATCAGATTCAAGGTGATTACTCTATTTATCAAAAAGAGTTCATTTTTAACCTGAAACAGAAATATATTGATAAGAAAATCAAGGTTTCTGTGATAATTGATGCGACTATGGTTGGTGATGTGGTTGCTGAGTCATTTGGTGCTATCATTGACCACAAGCTTTGGTACACAGGTTGAACATCTACTGGTTGACATCCTGAAATAGACAAATGGGGTACATGGAAGTTTCCGAAGAAGAATCTTGTGCACATGAATCAGTCTCTTATCGACCTGAAGATGCTACAAGCGTTTAATACGCTCGAAGGTCTTATTAATGAGTTGAAAAACTTTAAAGCGTATGAGACTGCGTCTGGTAATGTGCGTTACGAGGCTGTAACTTGACACGATGACATTATCAATGCGATGATGCTTTGCGGATTCTACTTTGGTTTCATTGCTGGTAATTTCCATCGAATCTCAAAAGAGAATACTGATGAAGTACGAGAGTTAAGGCGAAACATTGACCCAAAGACAAATCTCTTATATTCTTTTATTTGACAACGACCAACGAATCCCGATAATGCCTCTAATACTTACCAATTTTAACTATGGCTGATAAGTCTACTGATATTAAAGATTCACAAATTGAAACGGAACTTCGTAGAATTTTCGTTTATGTTCGTGATTACTTTCAAAAGTACGTCAACGAAAAGGAAGTTGACGCTTATAAAAACTACCTTCTCTACACTATGGACCGCCAAGTGAAGATTAAGGAGTTTCAAACGAATATCAAAGTCCCAGTAATCAAACAGTACGTTGATACGATGTTTGCTGCTATCTATGATAATGATATTGCTTTCCGAGTTACTGCTCGTAATAAGAAAGACTATAAAAAGGCAAAGTCTTTTAATGAGTTTCTTGACTGGGCATTTACAATCTCTGGTTCTTATGAACAACTCATGCAATCTATCAAGGAAACTCTGATTGTTGGTCGTGGGTTCGGAAAAATCTCTTTTCATAATGGAAATGAGACTATCAAGTTCATGAAGTGAGGGAAACAGATTGAATACAACATTGAGGGTGAGAAATATCCAAAAATCAAGTATGTTTCTTGCTTTGATATCTTCTACGACCCAACTGCTGAGTCGATTCAAGAATCTCGTTACGTTATTGAACGTAAAATCATGCACATTGATGAAATAGTTCGTGATTATAAGCCTTTCATCGGTGATAAAGCTGCTGCTATTAAGGAAGCACAGAAATCTCCTTACTATTTCAACACACACGACTATAATCGTGTTAAGCTCATGTCGTTTTGGAATAATGATACACTAAACGACCTAATGCAGAGTAATCCGATTACTGGAAGTCGTAATACGAATCTTCCGTCTGAGTTTAACATCTATTATAAGAATTTTCTTACCATTGATTATAAAGGTGGTTACTCTGAGGTTCTTGAATACTGGGAAGATGATAAGTTTGTTCTTATTATTGACGGTGAGAAGGTTTATTCTTGAAATAATCCTCTTGCTATTAAGAAAAAGCCTTATTATGGAATCCACTACAATAAGATTCCTGGTATTGGATTCTCACATGGTGTTGGTACAGCTCTTGAAGGAATTCAAAGTGTTTCTGACACAATCATGAATCTTTCTATTGATAACATCAAGATGCTTATCGCTCCGATGTTCCAAAAGATGCGTTGAGGTGATTCATTTGGTGATGGAGCTGACCAACTGTCATATTCTCCATTTAAAGTTCATGAAACGAACACTCCTGACGGTCTAAAACGTCTTGAGCTTGGCATACAGGACTTTTCTTGACCAAATTTTCTCGACTTTCTAACGAAAGTCGCAGAGATGAGTGAGGGAATTAATTCCTACGGAGTAGGTTATCAGAATAAGGTTGAACGTTCTGCCGCCTGAGTTACTGCAATGGTTGAATCGTTTAAGGCTCGTCTGCTTCCTATGATGGATTCATTAAATGGAGCGTTAACACTTATTGCAGAGTTCTGGTGAATCATTGCTCTTACGCAAATGGAAGAAGAAATTGATATTCGTGTTCTTGATGAAGATAATAATGCTTCGTTTGTTACTCTAAACATTAATGACTTCCTTGGAAGATATGATGTTGAAATTGACCCTCGTTCAATGAAGGCTTCTACGAAGGATGTACGCAAGAAACAAATTCTTGATATGATTCAGCTTGCTGCACAAACTGGACAAGACCCTTCTACTGGAGAATTCTTCCTTGATATGAGAGAACTATGGGATGGATTACTTCGTGCTTATGAACTCGAAGTTGATGATATTATCCTTGATTCTAAGGACATCGCTAAGAAGGTTAAGAAGTCTCAGAAGGCTCAATGAGCTGCTGCTCCTACTGACGCTGCTGCTACACTTGATGCTGGTTCTGTTGCTTCTAATCCTGACTCAATGGGTGAGGCACCTGCTCAGGAATCTCCTGAAATGTCTCAAGTTTTACAAGCAGCTTATCAAACTTAGTATGGCAAACGCAGCTACATGAAATGTCTACCAATTAGGTGAAAAAACACTTGATAAAGTTGACCAAATAAATAGAATAACATCTACGTTTTCTCGATAATCTATAACAACGCAATATCATGAGAGTCTGACTTTGTTGAGCTCATGGAACTGGTAAAACTACCATTCTCAAGCTTTTTGACCGCCCCAAAATTACTGAAATAGCACGTGACGCTATTGGAGAACTCTGAATGAGTTTGAATGAAATGGATTTTAAAACTAAGATTGCATTTCAACAAATTATATTCTGAAGACAACTTCAACGTGAACGTAGTATGCAAGATTTTATCTCAGACAGAACAGTCTTTGATAATCTTGCGTACATGAGTGCTATTGGTGATACTGAGGAACTCAAATTTATGGAGGAGCGTGTAAAACTCCATATTGAACAAAATCCATATGATTTCATCCTTTATTTTCCTATTGAGTTTCCACTTGAAGACGATTGACTTCGTTACACTGGAGATGAATTTCAGGCTGAGATAGATAAGAGAATCCTATTCTATCTTGATAAGTATGGTGTTAAATACTATACTGTTACTGGACCTGTTGAAGAAAGGAAGAAATTCATTGATGCTACTCTCAATTATGAAAACACTTGAGCACCACGTAATCTTTTAACCCCTCGTTATCATCTTGTCTAATATGCGTTATTCTCATCCACTCAAAGTAGGAATAAAGAAACTTATTCCTGAAGCTGTTATCCCGAAGTATGCTCGACCATGAGATGCTGGAATGGATTTAGTTGCTACATCTCGAACTACTGATGACTATGGAAATATTGTTTATGGAACTGGAATTGCTCTTGAAATCCCTGAAGGGTTTGTTGCATTTTTATTTCCTAGAAGCTCAAATTCTAAAACTGATTTATACTTGACTAACTCTGTTTGAGTTATAGACTCTGGATATAGATGAGAAATTTTTGTAAAATATCGTCCATCTAAGGACCTTGATGAAGGTCGTATGATTTACGAAGTAGGAGATAGAGTAGTACAACTCGTAATTCTTCCTTTTCCTGAGATTCATTTTGAAGAAAAAGATGAGTTAGAGGAATCTGTTCGTGGTGCTGGTGGTTTTGGTTCAACTGGTTCATAACTTTTCTATTATGATTAATCTTGCTACAGAAAAAGACATCTGGAATGCTGCAATTGCTCAACTTGATGGTGTTACTCTTCAAAAAATTGTTGAACTTGGTCAGCATTGGGTTCAGATAAAAACCCTCGAAGAGAACGAAGTATCCGTTTATGGTGCTGGCGTTCGGCGTGAGACAATTGATTCTGAAATGCGTTGAGTTGTTAATTTCTTGTTCGATTTGCGTAAAAAGATTTGACAATAGATATAATTCTCCATAGTATTGCGTGGAGAATTTTTAATTACTAAATTTTTTTTGGGTATGGCTACTAATGAACTTGACAGAGACCTCGATATATTCGGTGACTCTGGTGAGACTGGGAATTCTGATATTGGAGTGGACAACATTTTCGGATGAGATGATTCTGCTGATGACTCTGCTGACACATGAACAGATATGTTCAATGAGGAAGAGGGTACTGAAGGCACTGAAACATCTAATGAAGAAAGTTCTGAGTCCGCTGATACACAGAATAGTGAAAATGAGTCTGGTACTGAAGGTACCGATGCTGATGCTGCTACTGGCAGTGATACTTCTTCTGAAGTTAATGAAGATGATGCAGCTCTTGATGAAGAAATGCAACGCCTCTTTAAAGAACTTGAAGATGAAGCAGGTAGCGAAAATCCAGACCAGAATGTTATGGATGATATTCTGAATGAGATGCGAATCAAATCCGCTCAGGACGAAACTGAAAAAGCATTCCTTCGCAAACAAAATGAAACCCTTCAAAATCGTCTTCTTGAGTACGCATCGAAAGATGTTGACCAAGGAGTTAACCAACCTTTAATTTCTAAGGTTGATTCTGACCCTAAGCTCCGTGCTCTGATTCATCTTACTGGTAATCAGGATGAAGCCGCTAAACAAAAACTTGCTCGCATACTTGGAGATATGTACTCTGAAGTAACATGAGTTGATATTGCTTCCATTATGGAAGAATCTCAAAACTCTAAGATGTCTGCTGTGCTTGGTGGTGGTTCTCGTGGAGGTTCTGAAATTTCAGCAACCCGTGATGACTCAAATCCTACATCATATGATGATTCAATTAGCAAGCTTTGGTAGTCTTCTTTATATCCTTTCTTTTTTCTTAAATTATGTCTGCTGTTGGTACAGGTTCAAGCTATACGCTTGGACAAGTTGTACAGGATGTAGTAGGTAAGAACCTTCGTCTCTTCCCAATCCTGTTTAAACAATTCAAACACATCCAATACGCCTTCTTCGATATCAAGCAACTTGCTGGTGAAGGCGGGCTCTCTCTTAAGCCTCGTGAAATCCCTGGTATCGACTCTACTCTTACTTCTGATGGTTACGCTATCAAGTGGATGGACTACTCAATGTTCGACTTTAACACTACTGTTACTTCTACAAATGCTGCTCTTGCAGTTTCTACTGGTAACATTACTCTCGTTGTAGATGACACTTCTGGTTTTGCTCAAAACGATACAGTATTCATTGTTAAGGCTGCTTCTGGTACGTCTGATGAAATCAACGGTGTTGTATCTTCAATTACGAATGCTACAACTATGGTTGTTACTCTTACTAAGGTAAATGCTTCTACTACAATTCCTGGTACAGTTGCTGTACTTGCGGGTCAAACTGTAGAACGTGGTTACTGGAGACGTAATGACAACGATGACATTTCTCGTGCATCTGCTGTCTTCAACTACAAAGAATACAAGTCATACGTTCAACACTTCTCTCGTCAAATTACCTTTACTAAGGCTGAACTTAACAAGGTTTACCAAAATGAAGGTGATGCTAAGACAGAAGCTCAAAAGAAATTCATGTACAACCTTGGTATTCTCTTCCAAGAAGTAAACAAAGCAATCTATAAGGGTTCTAATGAAGCCCCTGGTGCTGGTGCTCTTCAAAAGATGGAAATGCTCGGTCTTGAACAAGTTGTTTCTGAATGTGGTACTCGTAAAGTTATTTCTGGTGCTTCTACAGCTTACTCTGAACTTCTTGCTGAAATTAACATTGCTCACCAAGCTGGTTCTGTAACTACTGATGAACCTGTAATGCTTCTTTGTAACGATACATTCCTTTCTGAACTTGCTAAGATTGACCGTGATAAGGTTCGTTTTGACAGAACAGTTGATACTCTTAAACTTAATGTTCC
>ERZ724522.1909-NODE-1909-length-10373-cov-5.067940_pt1 | contig 10373 bp, 12 predicted proteins | sample MGYA00376055_ERZ724522 | MGnify/ENA primary metagenome ERZ724522 (study PRJEB28724, sample SAMN07190884) | wastewater metagenome | isolation source: effluent of sewage treatment plant in Hong Hong | place: Hong Kong | collected 2016-03-17 ... | reverse complement strand
GCCACGTCACCGACTTCACCGAGTTCCGATTCCCAGGCCAGACCGGCACCGGATCTTCTGGCCTCTTCGCCCTCAAGGTCGCCCTGGACGATCTCGGCTTCGACAAGGCCGTGCTCTGCGGCGTCCCGATGAGCGCCGACCGTGGCCACTTCGCCTACGGCCCGACCTGGCCGGACGCCATCCACTATCAACCGGCGTGGCGCGAGGCCCTGCCGGCCATCCAAGACCGCGCCCGGTCGCTGTCGGGCTGGACCCGCAACCTGCTGGGCGCCCCAACGAAGGACTGGCTCACCGCATGACCGCCTTCGACTACGCCGAGACCAAGGCCGACGTGGACGAACTCATCGCGGAGTTCGGCCAGGCCATGATCCTGCGCCGCTACGAAGCCGGGGGCGAGGCCTACGACCCGACGGCTGGCGGCCCCTATGACGTCCAGGTCGTCGGCGCTGTGATCGACTATGCCCTGCGGGAGATCGACGGCACGCGGGTCCTAGCGACCGACAAGAAGGTGCTGGTGGCCGTCGGGGACGCGACTGATCCACCGACCCCGGCGCACCGCTTGGTAGTCTCCGGCGTTGAACATGCTATCGTCAGCGTCTCGACCCTGGCGCCCGCCGGAACGGTCGTCATGTGGACGCTGCAGGTCAGGCGCTGATGGATCACCTCAAGCACGCTCAGCTCGCGACCGCGACGCTCATGGACATCATCTCGCGAACCCAGGCCATCCAGGCCGCCATCCTTCGCGGCGCCGAGCAACAGGAGATCGCCGTCATGCGCTCCGAGGTCCACGACACGCTCGACGCCTATCTCGACCACAGCATGGCGGCCATGCAGGCCGCGAAGTCTATCCTAAGCTGACCCGTGGCGCGCAAGCCGACGCAGCAGCAGGTCATCGACGACCTGTTGAACCGCTATGACCCGATCATCGCCCAGGCCTTCCGGCAAGCCGTCGAGGACGTGCGCGGATCGGCCGACCTCCAGCGGCTGATCGCGGCCCTGGCGGCTGGGGATCTGAACGCGGCGCTGAACGCGCTGCATCTCGAAGCCGCCGCCTACGGGCCACTCGCCGAAGCGATCCGCCAGGCCTACGGGGACGCTGGGACGGCCTCGGCCGCGCTCGCAAACGATCAGACCCCGGCCGGCGTCGTGATCCGGTTCAACATCCGCAACCCCCGCGCCGAGACCTGGCTGCGGGATCACTCGTCTCAGGCGGTGACGCGGATCATCGAGGACCAACGCAACGCCATCCGTGCGGCCCTGCAAGCCGGCATGGAGCGGGGCGTCAACCCGCGCACCGCGGCCCTGGACATCGTCGGCCGGGTCAACCGGGCCACCGGCAAGCGGGAAGGTGGGATCATCGGGCTCACCAGCACCCAGGAGGCCGCCGCCCGCGCCGCGCGGGACGAACTGGCCTCGGGTGACGCCGCCCTGCTGCGCAACTACCTGACCCGCGAGCGCCGCGACCGTCGCTTCGACCGGTCCGTCGCCTCTGCAATTCGAGAAGGTCGGCCCGTGCCGGCGGCCATCGTCGCCAGCGCCACCGACCGCTACCGCGCCCGGCTGCTGGAACTTCGGGGCTCGACGATCGCTCGCACCGAGGCCCTAGCATCGCTCCACGCCGCCCGCCAGGAGGCCTATCTCCAGGCCGTTGAGGATGGGAAGGTCGCCGAGGCCGATATCCGCCGGGTCTGGCAGAGCGCGGGCGATAGCCGAGTGCGCCACACCCACGCGATCCTGCACGGCAAGTCTGCCGGGCTGAGAGAGCCGTTCCGCAGCGCCTCGGGGGCGATGCTGATGTTCCCGGGCGATCCTTCGGCGCCGGCGTCGGAGACGATCAACTGCCGATGTGGAATCCGCTACGACGTGGACTTTCTGGCTGGGATCAGGTGAGCAGATGGGGCAGGCCTCGTTTTCCGCCGCAGTGTCCGCCTGGGTCACCGAGACCAAGGAGCGCATGGACGCCGTGCGCAAGGAGGCCGCCAAGCGCACCGTAGCGATCATGCAGACGCCCGTCAGCGAAGGCGGACGGATGCGAGTCGACACGGGCTTTTTGAGATGGTCGCTGCAAGCCCAACTCGGCATGGGCAGCTTCACGCCCCGCGATAAGCCGGTCGGCGTCGAGAAGTTCACCTATGACCCAGGCGACGTGAACTTGGTCATCATCAACGCCGCGCCATCGGATGCGATCACCGTCGGCTTCACGGCTCGCTACGCTGCGGCCAGGGAATATGGCGCTCGCGGACAGGCGCCGGATGCCTTCGTGAGGCTTGCGGCCCAATCTTGGCCCAGAGTTGTCACTGAGGTCGCCACGGAGGCGCAGAAGAGGGCCACCAAATGACCGCGACCGGAAAGCCGGCCCAGATTGCGAGCGCGTTGTTCGCGCGGGTCAAGACGCTGGACACGACGCTTCGCATCGAGTGGCCGGAAAGCCTGCAGGCGACGAACCCTGATGCGGAGGCGACCGACGAGACCGTCGGCCATCTGGAGGTCGCGATCTTCTACAACCGCCCGGCCTGGCAGGGTGTCAGCGCTGGGGCTCTGGACCAGGGCCTGCTGCAGATCACCGTCGTCTGGCCCAAGGACCGTGGCCTGATCAAGCCGATGGAGGTCGTCGGAACCGTGTTGGAGCACTTCCCGACCGGCCATCCCATGTTCTCTGGGACCGCGAAAGTCCGTGTCTCCGGCGCGCCTTGGGCGTCCTCGCCGATCAGCGAGACGAACGAGGTCCGCATCCCGGTCACCATTCCCTGGACGGCCTAGGCCCCCAGGTCCGCCCTAACGCCGTCTGGGCAGCGGCTATCCCACCATCTGAAACAAGGGAGCTATCCCCATGGCTGTTTCTGCCCAGTCCGCTGCGGGCGCGAAAATCTATATCGGCCCGGTCACCGCCGCGGCCACCGTCTCGGCTTATGCCGCCCTGTCCTATACCGAGATCGGTGGCGTCGAGAGCATCTCGGAGTTCGGCGACGCCGCCGGCCAGATCACCTTCACCGGCCTGGGCGACAACCGCGTCCAGAAGCTGAAGGGCGCCTATGACGCCGGCGACATCACCGTCGTCGCCGCCTGGGGCCCGCGTGATGCTGGCCAGGTCGCCGCCCGCGCCGCCGCTGCCACCAAGTTCGGCTACGCGATCAAGGTCGTCTTCGAGGACAGCCCCGACAGCAACGACACCGACTCCACCTTCTACTTCCACGCCAAGGTGATGAGCGCGAAGAAGTCCGGTGGCGGCGCCAACGACGTGCTCAAGGAGACCTACACCTTGGCCATCGACACGGCGATCTTCGCCAGCCTGTCGGCCAACGTCTCCTAAGCCCTGATCCCACCCACCCCAGCCTTGGGCGCCGGTGCAAACTGGCGCCCGTCCTTTTCAGGATCTCCCCCATGAACTTCGACAGCATCGCCACCAAGATCGACACCAAGAGCGCCGCGAACGAGGGCGCCAAGATGGAGGTCCGCGACGCCGCGGGCGTCCCGCTGACCAAGCCCGACGGCACGCCCATCACGATCACCCTGCTGGGCCGCGACAGCGACACCTTCGTCAAGCAGGAGAACGCCAACACCAACCGGCGCCTGGCCCAGGGCAGTCGTCTGAAGCTGACCGCCGAGGCGCTGAAGTCTGAGGCCATCAGCCTCCTGGCCCGCTGCACGGTCGCCTGGGACTTCGACGAGGACTGCACCTACGAGAACGCCCGCGAGCTCTACACGCGCTTCCCGGCGATCAAGGAGCAGGCCGACGAGTTCATCGCCGACCGAGCGAATTTTACGAAGGCCTAGCCGAGGCCCTGATCGGCTACGCGGAGGCCTTCCTCAGCGACCCAGACGGCGAGACGGACCTGACGCCGCCGGAAGACCTGGCGCCGCTGTGGATGGCCTTCCTGCAACTCTCTGCCCGCCGGCAGTCCGGCATGGCGGTGAACCCCCTGACCTATAGCGAGCTCGAAGCCTTCTGCCGCCTGACCAAGGTCGAGTTCTCGGCCTGGCAGGTGTCGGTCCTGATGCGCCTCGACGACCTCGCCCTGCGCGTCTCGTCCGAGCGCAAGGACGGCAAGAAGCCGAGGGCCAAGACCGCCGCAACGGTTGAGCCAACCAAGGGCATCTCGCCCGTCCGCGCCATGCTCATTGAGCGCGCCCTCCAGAACCCGAGCCTCACCAAGAGCCCAGGAGCCGCGAAATGACCGACTTCGCCAACCTGGGCCTGCGGTTCGTCCCCGTCGATGACGGCGCCGCCAACAAGGCGCTGACCGACGTCGCGGCCAACTCGGCCAAGGCGGAATCGGCGACGAAGAAGCTGACCGCCACCCAGGCCGCAGCGGCCAACGCTCAAAAGGCCGTCGCTCAAGCCGCACAGGCCCAGGCGGCGGCGGTAGGGCAGATGGGGGAGGCGATGCAAGTCGCCGCGGCCCAGCAGGCGGCTTCGATCAAGGCGATGGAAAGTGCGGCCGCGCTTCACGGCAAGGTGGCGGGCGCTACCAAGATCACCGCGGCCGAGACGCTGAACCTGTCCCGCCAGTTCGCCGACGTGGCGGTCACCGGCGCCATGGGCATGAGCCCACTGATGATCCTCATCCAGCAGGGTCCGCAGATCGGCGAGACCATCGGGGCGATTTCCACGCGCGCCGGCGGCTTGTCTGCGGCCCTGAAGCTGGTTGCGATCTCGGCTTGGGAGGCCGTCGCCCCATTCGCCCCGTTCATCGCGGCGGCGGGTCTCCTGGCGGCGGCCATCGGCGGCCCTCTGCTCATGGCGACCCACGAGCTCAACAAGGGCAACGACGACCTCCAGAAGCGCCTCGGGCTGACCGACGAGCAGATGAAGAAGGTCGGCAACACCTCGATCACCGTCGCCGACGTCATCCATGGCACGTTCAAGTACGCGGCCAAGGCCATCGGGGAGCAGTTCGCGCCTCAGATCACCTGGCTGCAGAAGGCGTTCGCCGCCGCCTACGAGTTCATCAAGAACGCGACCGTCTCGGCGGTGAAGGTGTTCGCCGGGCTCTGGGGTGCGCAGATCGCGGCCATCCAAGCGCTCTGGCACAACGTCAAGGCGTTCATGAAGGGCGAGCCCCTGATCGACGTCAAGGACGCGGCCCTGAAGGGCTACGCCGACGCCGTCGCTGGGGTCGACCGGACCATGAGCGGCCTGGCCAAGACCATCCGCGAGGTGCGCGACGCCCGCGTGCTGGAGGCCGCCGGCACGGCCAAGGCGACGAAGGAGCTCAAGGACCACACGAAGGCGGTCAAGGAGCAGATGCAAGCCGTAAAGGTCGTCGAGGCCGACCTGTCCAAGACCGCTTGGCTGATTGATCCGATCAAGGTCGGAAATGTCGACGGCCTGAAAGACGTGGCCGGCGAGGCTGCGAAGGCCTGGGAAGAGTACCAGGCCGAGGGCCAGCGCGTGATCGACGAGCTCGGCGCCGACATCGAGCGCGAGTTCGTCCGGTCGGGCAAGCTATCCTGGGACAGCATTGGCAACTACGCCGAGCAAACCCTTCGCCAGGCGGTCTATGACGCGCTGCTCAAGAAGCCGATCCAGATCATCATCGACGGGGTGTTCGGCAACCTTGAGAAGCTGAAGACGGTCCTCGGGAATGTGCTTGGCGGCTCGCTCGGCAAGGTTCTCGGCGCGGCCGGCGTCGGGGCGTCCATCGGCCAGTCGATGGGGCTCGGCACCGGCAACACGCTCGCCGATCTTGGCTTGGCGGCCGGCGGCGGCGCGCTTGGCACCATGGCGGGATCTGCGCTCGGGACCTGGGCGGCCGCGGCGGCTGGACAAGCTGCGCTTACGGGCGCGTCGACGATGCTGGCCACGACGCTCGGCTGGCTCGCGCCGGCCCTTGGACCCATCGGGGCTATCGTCGGTCTCGCCGCCGGCGCGCTGTTCAAGAAAAAGCCCAGCAACAACGGCGCCCTGGCGACCCTGGACGGCAACACCTTCAGCCTGTCGGGCAACAAGCGGACCGACGAGACGTCGCAGATGGCGACGAGCGCCGCGAACGCGATCCTGCAAGGCCAGTCGATCCTTCAGGCCGCCGGCATCAAGCTCGCCGCAACCGTCAAGACCATCGACATCGGCACCCGAGACGCGACCGACATTGTGCTCTCCGATGGCCGGGCCCTGACCTCTGCCGTGGGCGATGCGGCGGCGGCGGCCGAGACCGCCCTCAAGGCGGTGCTGGAAGGTGCGACCTATGCCTCCGAGGCGCAGCAGAAGCTCGTCGAGAGCATGCTTGCCGCCGGCAAGGGCTTCGACGACATCGCTGCGGCCCTCGACAAATACGCCCAGGCCCAAGGTCTCGCCGACCAGATCGCGCTTCAGATCCAGCAACTGACCGACCCGCAAGCCTATGACTTGGCGGTTCTGCAGAAGGCGCAGAAGGAGCAGCGTGACAGTCTGAAGGCGCTCGCCGATCAAGGCTTCCTGACGGCGGACCAATTCGCCTCAATTTCGGCCCAACTGACGACCCTGGAAGGCCTGCAGATCGCCAAGGTGATGGGAGCGGCCAACGACAACGCCGCCGCCATCCAAAGCGCCTCCCAGGCGCTGTCTGAGGCCCGCGACCGCGAGGCCGCGGCGCTGCAAGAGACCATCGACCGACTGCGCGGGTTCGCCGAGAGCCTGCGTCAGTACGGCGCGAGCCTGGGCTTGGCGGCGGCTGGCGCAGCCAGCCCGGCGGCGCTCTACACCCGCACCCGAGCCGCGTTCATGCGGACTGCTGCAGCGGCGGCGACCGGTGACGAGACCGCAATGGCCGCCTTGCAGGGCTCTGGGGAGGCCTATCTCAGCGCCTCCAAGGCCTACCAATCGACCTCGCTCGGCTACCTGCGGGACCTGGCTTATGTGCGCCAGGCGGTGTCGGCCACGGCTCAGACGGCGACCGAACAAGCCGACGCCGCGCAGCGCCAGCTCGACCTGATGAACAAGCAGGTCGACGCCCTGCTGAAGGTCGACGCTTCGGTCCTATCGGTGCGGGACGCTATCGCAGCGCTCTCGGCCGCCATGGGTGGAAAGGCGGCGGGCGGCTTCAACGCCTCGGGATACCTCTCCAAGAACCCGGACGTGGCCGCTGCCTATCAGACCTACCTGCAGAACCAGACCGGCTATGCGGTAGGCTACGGCGCCGGCCTGAGCGCTACCGAGTTCGCCCAGATCCATTGGGACCGGGGCGGCATGAACGAGGGCAGGGGTTTTGCGACCGGTGGCTCGTTCACGGTTGGTGGAACCGGCGGTCCGGACTCCCAGGCCTTCAACCTGCGCCTGACGCCCGGGGAAATGGTCAACGTTCGCCGGCCCGACCAAGTCGACAACGCCGCCGCCGAAGAGACCCGCGCCCTGCGCGAGCAGGTGGCTCAACTCATCGGCGTCACGGTCAAGATGGCGGGAGACATGGAGAAGATGCAGCGCACGCTGACCAACGTCACCCGTGGCGGAGACGTGATGCAGACTGAGGTCGCGGCCTGATGCGCGTCATCCCGCCGATCCAGGTGACGGATCTGACCCTGACCTCGTCGTCTTGCAACGAGCCCCACTCGACGGAGCAGGCCTACAACTCCGGCACGACCTACGCCAAGGGCGCCAAGGTCGTTATCGGAGCTCCGTCCAGCACCGTGACGATCAGCATCGCCTCGCCGGCCGTGGTGACCTGGGCCTCCCATGGCCTGCCGGACGCCACGCCGGTCTATCTGACCACGACCGGGGCGCTCCCGACGGGGCTTACAGCCTCACGAACCTACTACATCGTGAACAGCGCCTCGGGGACCTTCCAGCTCTCCGAGCGACCCGACGGCGCGCCGATCCGAACCTCTGGGTCGCAGTCTGGAACCCATACCGCCCACGCCTTCATCCATCGGACCTACGAGAGCGTCCAGGCCTCGAACACCGGCCACAATCCGCCGACCGACGACGGGACCTGGTGGCTCGATATCGGCCCTACGAACCGCTGGGCGATGTTCGACGTCTATCGCACGACGCGCACGGTCGACGCCTCGCCGCTCGAGGTGACAATCACGGCCGGCGAGCGGGTCGATGCTGTTGGGGTTGTCGGGATCATCGGCGACAGCGTCGAGATCGAGGTCGTGGTGGATGCGGTCACGGTCTACACCAACAGCCGCGAGCTGAGCACGCGCGACGTCGTGAGCTGGTCCGACTACTTTTTCACGCCCTTCACCTATCGGGAGTCCGCAGCGTTCTTCGACCTGCCTCCCTACACGGCGGCCGAGATCACTGTGCGGGTTATCAGGGCGACCGGAGACGCCGGGTGCGGGGGCGTGATCCTGGGACGGTCGGCTTATCTTGGGGTCACCGTGAACAATGCCGTCTCGGACGCCCAGAACTTCTCGACCATCAACCGTGACGAGTTCGGAAACGCCACGCTCATCCCGCGTCGGACTGTTCCCAGGCTTCCCGTCACCGTCATCGCTGATCGGGCGGCCGTGAACAAGATCAGGTCGGTTCGCGAGGCGCTGAACGCAGAGCCGGCCCTCTGGTCTGGCCTGGACGATCAAGACGACCAGAACTTCGAGGCCGTGCTGATTATGGGCATCTACAAGCAGTTCAGCATTTCCCTCGACCAGCCCGCCCCCGGCTACGCCGCCATCTCGCTTGAGCTTGAGGAAATCTGACCGTGACGACGATCCCCACCATCACGGCCCTGCCCACGCCGCCTTCGACCGACGATCCGTCGAACTTCTCCTCGCGCGCCGATGCGTTCCTAGGCGCCCTGCAATCTCCGTTCGTGACCGAGGCGAACGCGATGGCCGGCGCCATGAACACGGTGGCGGGTGAGGTGGCGACCAACGCCTCTGCTGCTGCTACGTCGGCCAGCGATGCTGAGACCGCCTCAGACGCCGCGCAGGCGGCCGTGGGTGCGGTGGTGGCGGCGACGACCTATGTCGCGACCTCGACCACGTCGCTGGGGGTGTCGGCGGGGGCCAAGGCGATCACGCTGGTGGAGTCCGGGCGGACATTCGCCAACGACGACGACGTGACCCTGGTGCGGCGTGGCGACAACCGGGTGCGGATGCGCGGCGTGGCGAGCGCCTGCAACATGACCGCCAAGACCATGACGGTGACGATCCCGGCCGGCGGGTTCAGCGGGTCGGGGACCTATACGGACTGGATCGTCAGTCACTCGGCCTTCACCAACCTGCCGGGGGGCAAGCAGGCGATCCCGATTCCGGTCACGGCGATGATCGCGCGGGTCACCAACGGGCCGCAGATGGGCCAGTCCGAGGTCGGCACGAACAAGATCATGCGGCGGTCGCTGGACTTCGACGCCTCGACCATCGAATACGCCCAGTTCTCCATCGCCATGCCCAAGTCGTGGAACGAGGGAACGATCAGCTTTGAGCCGATCTGGGCGCACCCCGCGACCACCACCAACTTCAAGACGTCCTGGGGCCTGCAGGCCGTGGCCTGTTCGGATGGCGACGCGCTGGATGCGGCCTTCGGGACTGCGCAGTATTCGAACGACACCGGCGGGGCGACGGACACGATCTATATCGGGCCGGAGAGCGCGGCGATCACGGTGGCGGGCACGCCCCAGGCCGGGGACTGGGTGACCTTCCAGGTGCTGCGCAAGGCCGATGACGGGACGAACGACACCCTGGCGGTGGACGCCAGGCTGCTGGGTGTGCGCCTGTACATCACGACCGACGCCGCGGACGACGCCTGATGATCGGCCATGGCTTTGTCGGACTGTTGCAGTCCGCGTCCTATGTGCGCCCGCCGCTCCGGACCACAGGCGCGGGACCGGGGTCCGTCACCGACACCGCCGCCGGCTATGCCCTGAGCGGGTTCGCAGACACCTGTTTCGCCTGGCTGGATGCGCCCAAGGTAAGCGGCAAGTGGTACTGGGAGGTGGTCAAGCAGGGTGCCAACGGTCTGTTCGGCATCGCGGACGACGTCGCCACGGCGGTCACCTCTGGCGGCTATTCTAGCGTCAACGCCGGGATCTACACGACCACGCCGAACCTGTGGATCGACGGCGGTTGGACGGGCGCTTCGGCTGGGTCCTGGGCGGGCGGCACGGTAGCCAATGGCGACGTGCTGGGCTTCGCCCTGGATCTCGACAGCGGGACCAAGACCCTGGCGATCTCCCAGAATGGCGTCGTCCAGGCGACCCAAAGCTGGACGGGCGGGCCGACCACCTTGTGGGCGATGTTCGCGTTTCAGTTCGGCCCGGCGGCCGGCGTCAATCTCGGCCCCGGCGGCTGCGTCTATGAGCCCCCGGCGGGCTACGCCTACCTCTGACCCCGCGCAAGCGGCGGTCCTCCATCTGACATCGCGAGGCTTTCATGTCGTCAGCTCCGGCGCTCGTCTCCGGCTATCTGGACCCCGTCTATACCGACGCCCGCTGGGACCAGGACTGGGTCTTCAT
>ERZ724522.1907-NODE-1907-length-10377-cov-4.262158_pt1 | contig 10377 bp, 11 predicted proteins | sample MGYA00376055_ERZ724522 | MGnify/ENA primary metagenome ERZ724522 (study PRJEB28724, sample SAMN07190884) | wastewater metagenome | isolation source: effluent of sewage treatment plant in Hong Hong | place: Hong Kong | collected 2016-03-17 ... | reverse complement strand
ATTTGAAGAGGCCAGCCCTAATGTCCGACGAGTTGAAAACGTCGCCCAAGTCGAAAGTAAACCCCCGCCCCCCGGCATCGCCGGTCAAGCCCCCAGCCCCCCCTCCGCCGAAGGTGAAGGAGAGGGCGGCTCTGCCTCTGTCGCTCCAGTGGGTTGACCCGCTGCTTGTGAATCTGGAGAAGGGCCTGATGTACGCCGAGGTGCGGGATCTGTACCCCGCCGCCATTATGGCCGCGCAGCAGTACGGGGTGCCCCTGCCCGAGAAGCTGCTGGGGAACGATGTGGAGTGGGTCGCCCGCAAGGTCAAGAGCTGTCTCATGACCGATGGGAACACGCGGATCCGCGAAAACATTCGCATCACCCTCGCTAACCTGTGTCTGTATAGCCAGGCTTTCCAGCTTGATCCTAAGATGTTCCTGATCGCGGCGGTAAAGATTGTCATGCCGGAAGTGCTGGTGGCGGCCTCCGAGGCTAATATCAATAGGCTCCACCAGAAGGAGCTGAATGGAGACAACTCTTGAGCATGTCGAAGCAAGAGGAACAACCACGCCCGCTAGAGTACGCCAGTACTGTGGAACTGTGGTTGGAGCTGTCTTCCCGCTTTGAGAATGCGGTGCTTACCGCCTCTCGGCCCATGAAGGGTGATGAGGGGGCGTCGCAGCACTTGGTGTGGTGGTCGAACGGGTGGGCTCCGGCCCTTGGACTGGCGACGCTTGCAAAGGCGTACATCCTCTCTTCTGGAACGTTCGAGTCCGGTCCCGACCCCGATGACACCTAATGATCGTAAAACCGATACCAACTTGGGCTGAGGGCAACAGGCTTTACCCCCTGCCCCCGGACTACAACGATCTCAATGAGGAAGGTCAACGGCTGGCCCGCATCAACGGATGCCGCCAGTGGATGATCCCCTACGACACAATCGCCAAGCTGGTCTCCCCCGTCCATAAGCGGTACGCGGACCTCTCGGCTTCCGAGAAGCTGGTGGCCCAGCGGTACAAGCAGGAGGCCCTTGTGGCCTCCGTCTACCTCTTCGACACCTCCTACCTCAAGCCCACTTACGACGATAGTGGCAGCAAGATGTGGGATCCCCTGTTCTACAAGGGTTATCTGCCACGGCCCCGCTTTCATGATGATGTGCTGAGGGCTCACGCCATTAACCGGTATGGGGTGGAAGTCGAGCCTCGTGGTGGGGGAAAGACAACGAACCTCAGCGTTCTATGCCTGACAAAGTTCGTATCCTGTCCGGGACGCGAAATCGTCTACTGTACGGCTTCGCATCCACTCGCAGAGGGGGTGGGGGGACGGATCAAACAGCAGCTCACCGACAATGCTCTATTGGTGGATGATTGGGCTCCTGAGTACGACGGGCCTATTCGCCCGAACCGGGGCGAGGGTAGTTGGGGCACGACGTTCTTCACGGGTAGGAACTATTCGACGTTCCGGGTAAGTTCGGTGGATTCAGTCCAGCGTGGTATCCGTGCCGACGACTATTTCCTTGATGACCCCGAGTGGGATGCGTCCGCGTCCACGGACATGCAGATCACCCGTGATGATATGGAGCAGTTGATCAAGCACGTGATCATCCCCATGGTCACGAAGCCCGGGGCCTCTTTGTGGTGGCAGGGCACATTCGTGAGCCAGCGGCACTACCTGTGGGCGGTCATGGAGAACCGGCTGGTCGTGGTCAACGGTAAGACGGTTGAGGTCCCGGCTATCGCCGATTTCGAGCCGTGGCACCGTAAGGCCATCGACGTGATCAACGAGACCCCCGAAGGCCAGAAGTCGATCTGGCCGGAGATGTGGCCCCTCGACGACAAGGACAAGGAAGAGCGGAAGCTGCCGCCGGAAACCATTACGCTGGTCGAGCTGGAGAAGAGTATGGGCTCTTCCGCATTCGCGGCGGAAATGCGGGCACGGCCCGGTACCGGCGGTGCGGCCTACTTCGGCGAGCTGAACGAAGAGCTGCACGGGTGGTGGTTGAAGGGTGATGAGGTGGACGATGCCGCCCTTGCCAAGCCCTGCTTCTCCAAGACGCCGATCTGCTGGTGGCGTGAGGGCGTCAAGAAGGAAGTGCCCCTCAGCGAGTTCCTCGCCAGTTCGCGGGTATTCATCACCCTCGATCATGCATATACCGAGAAGGTGACTTCGGACTTCAAGGTGTGTACGTGCATGGCGGTGACCGACACCAACGAGCTGTTTGTTCTGGATACGTGGGGATCTAATACGGTGCCTGTTGGGGGATTTGTCCAGCAGGCCTTCCAGATGGCCGAGCGGTGGGGTGCGGCTGCCTTGTGCCCCGAGAAGGTCAAGGAGGGCTACGCGCTGGTTGCGGCCCTCAACGAGGTGATCAGAACCCGGGCCAACGACGTTATGGGTACCCAGTACCTTGTCCCGATCAGGCCGATCAGTGTGGGCACCATTGACAAGACCGCCAAGATCTCAGCCCTGCTGATGCGGTTTGAGAATGGGAAGATCAAGTTGCCCATGTTTACACGGGGTCGGGATCGGTGGCGGCCCATGTTCAACCAGATCCGCGACTTCAACCCGAACGTCAAGGATGGTGGGCTCAAGAAGGACGACTTCATCGATACGGTCGCCATGAGCCAGTTCGTGACCCAGTTGCCCCCCAAGAAGCTGCCGCCCAAGACGGCGGTCGATGATATGCTAAAACGGTGGAGAAAAGGTGAGCGGGTGGATTCTAGTGGAATCCCCCTGATATACTACTTACCGAAAGATCTCCTTACCGATGAGGATTTGAAATGTCTAACCCATCCCCCCGAGTCAAACAGCCCAAAACCGACCCTGATGTGATTCAGGGGCCAGTCAACATCACCCTCACCGACAAGTACGTGGTGGTGCCTTTTGATGTCTACAATACCCTATTGGAGGTTTACTTGAGCATCCAGAAGGGGGATTACGTTCGGAAGTCGGAAATGGACGGGCGTATCCGTGAGGGGGTCAATCGCGCTCTGGGAGCTTTGACTTCTACCCTTGCACAGTTCGGTGGCCAAAAGGGGGCCGACCATGGGGCTGATGTGGATGCCAGAGGAGATGATCCTGCCGGATATACCGGTTGAGTACGATCCTTTGATGCATGACATCTTTGAAGATTGAGAACCAATGCACAGCACAGCCCCAGAACTCCCGAAGAATGACAAAGACCTCGCTTTCGTCATGCGACAGCATGGCGATCGCGAGTTTATGAGGATCTGGCCCCGGATGATCCGGTGGAACATGGCTTCCATGTATCTATCGGGTGAGCGTCGTTTTGAGTTTCCAACACCTTACGGCGGTAGCGTTCGTATGGAGGAACTGGAACTTGAGAACTCGACTGTCCCGATGCATGTCGAAAATCTGTGCAGCATTCACAACCGTATTGTCGGTATGCTTAACGGATTGGATCTGGGGCCTCGCACTCTTCGTGACGATTCTACTCTGGCAGCTATTCGGGACCGGGCACTCTCCCAAGTGATCCTTGATGCGGCTGTTCCCAGCCAGCATGTGGACACGGTAAAGCGTACGCTTCTGCCCTATTTCACGTATCTGGGCGGCGTAGGCATTCACTCTGAGGTGGGCGATTATCCCAGTCTTGGGTTGACGGGTGAGATGGAAGTTGTGCATCCCCGGGAGATTTATCCGTATCCCAGCGTCAGTTATGATCTGGCGAAGGTGCGGGGGATCATGCGGGATCGGTGGATCCCGTGGACAGTAGCGAAGGAGGCGTTCGGGCTCAAGGGTGAGTCGATGCCTCTCGACGGTGGTGAGTATGAATTCATTTGGCGTCAGCCGGGTGAGGGTGATTATTTCAATTGGGGCACTTCGAACCCCATCCCCATGGCTCCCCGGTACTACAGCTTGAGAGACTATGAGCCGACGAAGAACTCGGCGAAAGTCAAGCTTCCGCAGATGTGGCTCCGCGTCCGCGAACTGTGGCGGTATGGGTCCCGGAACACTGTGGACCAGTACGTCGCAGCGACCGGTACTACGGTACTCGCCAAAGAAAAATATGATCAGGTACAAGCCTACTGCCCTCTTACGTACGGTCGGTTCTACGAGTGCGGTGACTTCCACGGGGCGGGCCTGTACGATCTGATCTTCTCGTGTGTGCGCGAGTTCGAGAAGCTGATCCGCGACATGGTCAACAATGTCCGGGAAATCGACAAGTTTACCACGCTGGTGCTTCCGGCGGGCACGATTGACGAGAAGAAGTATTTCACGGATAATCGGTCCAGCTTGCGGGCTCTTGTGGTGGACCCGGAGCCGAAGGGTTTGTTCGGAACTACGTCGGCCCAGCCGTTGCGGCCCGTGACAATCACCCCGCCGAATAGCGGGACTTTGCCCGGCCAGACGGCCCAATTCCTGCTCAACATCATCAAGGATCTTTCGCCTCTGCGGGATATTGTGGAGGATAAGGGGCGTGTGGACTCGTTCTCGGGTTTGCAGTTCCTTCAGGATGAGGCGCAGCGGCCCATGGCCAACCCGGTCTCATCGCTGGTCAACCTGTTCGGCGAGTCGTATCGGTATATTGCGTCGCAGGCTTTCAACGTGCTTTCCGAGAATCCCACGCCTGTGCCAGTGGGCCGGTTGTCGCTGGATCTGGTGGGTGCGGTCATTGATCCTGAGACTTCGACGGTCTCGTTTGCGGGCGGCAGAAATCAGTTGCCGGATATCGCTAGGCTTCGGTTCGGGGTCAAGCAGAACAGTTTGAAGATGCTGGCGGCGAGGAAGTCTGAAGCGGTCGAGATGCTCAAGCTGGGTCTCACCGATAGGACGGATTTCATCATTACGGCCATTCAGGAGGGCCTCGATTTTGCCCTCTACATGGACCCCCAGCGGTCAGCCTACGACTCCGTTTTGACCAATATCATCACCCTCTACGGGGATGGTCAGACGCCGGGAGAGATTGTTAGCGCGCCCTATATGGAGTCGCCGGATATGCAGCTCCGAATCCTCAATGGGTTCATGCAGAGTCCGAAGATGAGGGTGGCGAGTACGGAAGTGATTGATGCGTTTTCGGAGTACCAGCAGACTCTCATCAACTGGACAGGTAAGGTTTTGCCGCAGGCAATGCCCGACCCCCTGACAATGTTGATGCAGAATCCTGCCTATAGTAATCAGGGTATGGCCCCGGCTGCTTCTGGCGGGGGGGCTCGGAGCAGTCGGCCTACCCCTTCGTCCCAAGGTCCCCCCCAACGTCCTATGAGGTAAGAATCCAATGGCTGATACGAACACCCCCCCGGTAACCACTCCTAACGCTCCCGCGCCTCAGCCGCAGGTGAATCAGGAGATGATCAACAACCTTACAGTGAAGCCGACGATTGGCGATGCGGTGAAGGTTGGTGACAAGTTCTACAGTCCTAAGGACATCGAGGGAATTCTTGCCGAACGTGAGCGGATCCAGACCGAGGCGAAGACTGCCAAGGAGGAGGCCGCGAAGTGGACGGATCGGGCAAAGAAGGTTTATGGGAATCCCGAGGCTCCTGATAAGGAGGCTCTGCGTGATTTCCTCATGGCGGCGGGTAAGAGTCGGGATGAAGCGGATCGCCTTATCGCTGATGAGTTCCCCGATCCCAAGACGGAAACCCCGAAGAAGGAAGAGCCGCAGAAGGATGCGTGGGCTCAGCGGGCGTGGCTCCAGAATGAATTTGAAAAGGCTTCGGAGGATGCGTTTAAGAGTAATGCGTCGCTTCAGAAGTTTGTGGAGGCGGCTCGTAAGCGAGAAGAGGGTGATGCGAAGTTGCAGGACGAGGCGGAAGAGTTCGTGAGGGGCGAGATTCGTGGGAATCTGGCCATCCGGGCCGAGCGCATCCTGCGGCAGAAGATTGCTCAGGAGGGGGAGGAGGCCTTTAAGTTGGCCCCTACGAAGTGGTTCCGGGAGGCTATGAGTGCGGCTGCGGCTGAGGAGGCCGGGGTTGCACGGCGTCGGTACGGGGATCCCAATAAGATCGGGGTTTCCCAGTCTGCGCCTACGGCTGATCCGGTCCAGCAGTTTTTGAAAACGCAAGAAGGTAAGGGTAAGTTTGGGAAGTTTGACCCCTCAGCCACCGGTGAAAAAAATCAGAATGATTTCGCTGACCGGTTTGCCCGGGCTGTGTTAGGGGGCTAAAGTATAGGGTAGTTTGCTGGGTGTGTGAACCGGCTAAAGTTGGGGGTGACCTATGACGATGCTTGCTGATGCTTTTATGGGTAAGGACTCGATTGCCATTCGTGAAACGATTGGTAATGAGGTCATGAATGTTCTTCCTGAGGCCGGTCGTTGGTTTGACGACATGGATGTGATCGACATCGGTCGAGCCGATGGGTTCGAAGTCGGTCGCGACGGTCTCATCAAGAAGAGGTTCATGGGCTCCATCAGCGGTACTGTCCGTGGTGGCCAGAACTTCAACGGGCACCGTGCTATCTACGGTGATAAGACCACGGCCCTCGGGTCGGCGGCCCCGTTCTACCTGAGTGCGCTCCAGACTGCGGGTCCCAACCCGCTGCTGTCGCCGATCCCGGCTCCTTGGGGTCTGACGATGGAGCTGTACTCGGCTGAGTCCACCGTGCTTCTCACACAGGCACAGTTGCAGCTTCAGATGATCCCTGCCGTCATCAAGGATCAGATCTCTCCCATCTTCCGTGGTATGGCGAAGAATCTTGCTCACTACGTGAGCGTCCACTTCTTCACCGACCGCGAGCAGGGCTCCCGCCTTGCAACGCTGGGTGCATCTGGTACTGGTGCAACTGAGTGGGCATACGACAATACAACCGGGGTGAAGACCCTGTCCTTCTATCCGCTGGAGCGGACCATCATGCGGTTCATCCCCGGTCAAGAAGTTGACCTGTGGGATCTTTCGGGTGATGTGCGTATCAACGAAGTTGGCGGGGTCCGCATCCCCATGTGGGTCGCCTCAGTCTCCCATGCGAAGCATCGCGTGGTTGTGGCCATCGATCCCAATCAGGACCTCACGGCTGCTCCGTGGACTACGCTTAAAACTGATGGTACCCTTACTACTGGCGACTATATCGTTTGGGCTGACCAGAAGGGTGGATCGGGCCTCAAGGCTCCGTACGGTTGGCACGACTGGATCAAGTCGGGCGGTACTGACAGCGTGACTGGTGACCACACCCGTCTGCTCGGTACGGCTGCGATCACGACCACGGCCAACGACTACATCGATGTGAACCAGAAGCCCGCGTTCCAGTCGTGGGAGCAGAACAGCATCGGTACTCTGACGCAGCAGGACCTCGAACTGCGGCTCGACGAGGCCGTGCTGGCGGCTCAGGCCTACGGGAATACGTATGACACGATCCTGTTCAGCCGAGGCGTTCGCCATGCGATGTGGCAGCTCGATCTGGCTCGCTCGTATCTGACCAACAACCGGCCCGGTAGCCAAGAGGATTACGGTCTTGGCGGTGGGTTCGCTGTGACTACGCCCAGCGGTGGTAAACTGCGGGGCTACGTGGCTTCGATGCTTGAGGACGGCGAAGTGCTGGCTCTCAAGCTGAAGGGCAACTGGAAGATCACGACTCTGCCGCAGGTGCAGGGCGGGTCAACCAACTCGCAGCTTTCGCCCAACGAGGGTCCGGCTAAGTCGATTCCCATCACGTTCAAGGGTAAGTTGTTCGGCTTCCCGACCGATAAGGTGCCGATCTACAACTCCTCGGCTGAGAATCTCGACGGCGTCCACTTCCCTGCTCAGATGATCTACAACTTCGTGCCCTCTCAGCAGGTGCCCGGGTTCCGTCTGACTGGCGTGACGACTGTCCGTAGCTTCTCCGCTCCGGCCTAATCGTGGAGGTTCTGTGAAAAACTTGAGTTCAACGCTCGGGGCCTATAACTGGGACCCCGAGCGGTTTTGGCTCGTCCGTCACTCGTTTTGGCTTGAAGGGATCAAGAGGTCGCTTCGCTTGCGGGGGATCACCCACGGCGACAACCTCTTCCTGTATATAGCCCGGGCTACGGGGACCACTGTGCTTGGCTATTGGGTTAGGGAACGTCAGGGGGGGCTCACAAAGTCTTTTGTAGCCCTCACCTCTCTCGACACGTATCCCGACTCCGCCCCTCATCGTATGCCTTCCGCCGAGTTTGTGGCCCACCGTATTCGTCCTGCTCGTCAGCAGGCCAAGGCGGGCCTACAAGCATTGAAGGAAGAGTCGTATGAGGAACTGCTCAACCATGAGCGGGAGGAGGACTCCAAGAAGGAGTGGCTCCGGTTCATCAAAAAGAAAGATGGAGAACTCTACGAGAAGGTCCGCAAGGGCCGTATCCCGGTGGCATTCGACGATGATTCCCGCCTCACCGAAGCCCTGAAGATGGTCGCCGACAGGATTACGAAGAGGCCTATGATTACGAGGGGGTAATCCATGCACACATCCGGGTCGGCCTTGCTAACCATCATTGAACGCGCCCGCTACCTGCTGGAAGAACCCGCTGGCGATACTCAATACTCTGATGCTTTTATTGCCCGGCAGATCATCCCTGCCGAGTACACCAACGTCATGAACTCGATTCAGTTGGGGCAAGAGAACCCCATCGTGCATACCGTCACGATCCCGATCGTCGAGGGCACTTCCTACTACCAGCTTCCCCCCTGCATCCGTCAGATCTGGCGACTTGGTAAGATCGATGACGAGGGCCACATCACACACGATTGGTTCCCCCGTGGCGACGGTTCTCCCATCGGGAAGGGCTGGGCCATCGAGGGCAACATGCTCTCGTTCCGCCCCATTCCCCAGAACGATGAAGATTGGATTCTGTGGTTCATTCCTTCTGTAGATTATTGCCCCCATAAGGGTGATGGAACGGTTATTGGCTCCGCCCGCACGACCATCCAACTGGACACATCACCCTCAATCGGAATCATGGATCAGCGGCCCAATGCCTACGTGGGTGCGGTCCTGCGAATCATCAACAGCGGGACCCCATGGCAGGAACGCATTATCGACACGCATGACGTGTCCACCAACCGCGTGACCGTCAAGATCCCGTTTGATTCGACCAACTATCCCTCCGCTGCCACTTCCATCACGTACGAAATTGCCCCCATCGGTTGGCAGGGTCTCTGGAATGCCATCGCGATCAAGGTTGCTTTCCAGATGGGTGTGGCCCGCAACGTGTCCGAGAAGAAGCTGAGCCTACTCGACGGTCAGTACCGTTGGGCCATCAAGGCCATCCGCGATCAGCTCGGCAACATGCAGGGCCGTCGTACGAAGGGCTTCGATGCGATGACCTTCGACAGTATCGACTTTCAGCGTACTCAGTGGTAGGAGGGTGATGTATGCCGCCTAAATTAATTCCCGGATTAGCAGCGGCCCTCAAGCGGCTTAATCTGTCTAGGGCGGATAAAATCCGCATTGCTGGATTGTTTAAGGAGGCAAAGAACCTTAATCATACTTCTCCCTTGGGTTCTTTGTTTCGGATGAGTTTGGCTAAAGAACCCCTAACCTCTAACCATCCGTTACAGAAATTGGCTAATTTGGCTGAAATAACCCGATTTACAAAGGACATTGAGAAGGAAGGAAAAATTGCCGATAGTGTAATCAAAGATCTATTGGGTCCCGGAATTCGGCAGGTAACAGACAGGAAACTAACGAGTTTGGGGGCCGCAGGTTCAATTATGGGATCAACTGCCGATATTCTTGATATGATGCTAAATCGGGACATGGGGCTTCGGGCTGTTCAGTCGAGAAATCCCTTGATTCGACAAGCCTATAAGGCAATGGGAATGGGAAGATTGAATGGTGGAATTGCTCAGAATGTCTACAAGCAATTTTTGCAGGAGTAGGACATGGGTGTACCGGCAAGTGCAATTCGTAAACTGATAGGCCGTGCGGCCAAGACCGCCCTTGCTGAGGGTATGCTGGCCAAGGAAGCCGCTCAGTTCCCCGGCCCTCTCAAGTCGGCCATGCTTCGGCAAGCCGCCCTCTCCCCCAAGACCGAGCGGGGCTACAATCAGCTCAACCGTCTCCGCGCCCTCCTCGAAGGCATGAACCTGAAGAATGTTCAGAAACTAGCAAACCAGCTAGATGTGGATGAGATTGGACGGCCTCTTACAAGAGAGGCTATGTATAAAAGTAATGCTCTTTTGGGAGATCAACGAGTTTTAGGTTCTCTCCTCCAAAGATTGGGAAGTACGGAAACCGGGACGGATGAGATGTGGCGAAAGTTGATGAGCAGCTAAATGCCTCTTGACACCAGTCTAAATTCCGCGTATTTGTCGTCGAGGTTCGGAGAGGATCCGCTGCCCCGCATGGTTCGTTCGCCCCGGCTGGCGGATCGTAAGGATGGGTTCGATGAGGAGCTGGTCCAGCCCGAATTGAATATCAAGCTGCCGTACGACGTGGGGGCGTTGCAGTCGCTCGTTATGTCGTGGTTCGGGGCACCCGGTACGATTC
>ERZ724522.1906-NODE-1906-length-10382-cov-4.386075_pt1 | contig 10382 bp, 9 predicted proteins | sample MGYA00376055_ERZ724522 | MGnify/ENA primary metagenome ERZ724522 (study PRJEB28724, sample SAMN07190884) | wastewater metagenome | isolation source: effluent of sewage treatment plant in Hong Hong | place: Hong Kong | collected 2016-03-17 ... | reverse complement strand
TCGGCGTGGCTGATCGGACCCGTCTTGCTCGCGTCCTCAGCCTCGTTTGCCGCCCCCGCCGCTTTCGCGTCAATCATCGCTTGGCCTTTCGGTTATGAACCGCCACGGACGGTGGCGTTGAGAAGGTAGCGGACTACCCATTCGCCGACATGGGCACGTTGGGTGAGACCACGACCATCGATAAGTTGAATGGGGACAGAATATTCGAGACTAAGACGCTGAAGGCCGTCGATAACGAGTCCGGTAGGCACCTTCCGGGAGGGACGAAACAATGTGGAGAGACCTCCCTCCACCAGAAGGCAGGGGTGAGTCCAGCGTTCTCGCATACGGGAGAGTAGTCGGATAAGGGCGGGACGCCGAACCGGGGAGAAGACGTTATCGGAGAGTTCATCGATGCTTGCCTTTCGCTCTACGATCGCCGCGCCCTTCGTGCCTTCGGCGGTGTAGAGAAGACCAGGGTCATCTTCAAGGACGTAGTCGGCGGCTTCCAGCCCCCGCCGCACAACCTCAATCTTGACCCGTTGAGACTGGGGGGTTGTGGGCAGGGAGGTCGGATCGAGCCACTCATCGAGGTACCCCGGGATGGGTAAGGGGTTCTGCTCCCGGGTATCCACGATGAGTTTGAACGTCTTCAAAGAGGCCTTTCTGGAATCTTGTGAGAGGGCTCAAGGTCCACGATCATCCCGTCATGAATTTCACAGGAAATCTGATGCTGCATCGGGTGATCGGGACGGGGGTTATAGGGGTACACGGGTTCGAGTAACCGAGGGCATTGGAGGGGCTCAAGTTCACCTGTAATCATTACATCTTCCCATTGGCAATTACAGGCTAGGCAGGTACAGGACACCTCGGCAATCAAGGTCTTTTTCAGAGATCATCCTCCTCCTCATCGACGGAGAAGTATTCGTCATCGTCGTCTTCGTCATCGAGGAAATCGTCGTCTAGGTCATCGTCGTAGAGGTCTTCTTCCTCGTCATCTTCGAGCCAATCAAACTCGTCATCATCCTCGGGTTCGGGCTCGAATTCAGATTGCGGCAGATAGGATGGGGCCATGCATCAACTCCCTGAACACTTGATCTCAAACCCCAGAGGGACGGAGTGGCCGTAGTGTTCAATCAGCCAACTCCAGTATTCCTTCTTCTCTACGAAGTCTATGGCCGTACGGATCCCTTCTTCCAGCTCTTTTCTGAAAGATTTTTTGCAGTCAAACTTGATGGCATCGTAGACATTGCCATAAGCAAAGCAGGGGGGATCCGGGTGGTTCAAAGCAGGCAGAATCTTATGCAGTTTGGCGGAAATACGGTGGGTCACGTTCGCCGCCAACGTCTGGATAGGATGGTTCAGGACCTCTGAGGTCTCATCCTTCTTGTCTTCGAGGAAGATCCGGTTCTTCCTGTACGAATAGTCGTACCCTTCGAAGTTACGGGACTGCCCCGTGAAGGGGACAATGGAGTAGCCCTTCTTCGTGACTTCCCAAAGGTGGGCTTCCTGCCAAGCATATAGGACGGGACGACGCAGGGGTCGGGACTGAACGACCTCGTAGAAGAACTCGATGGGAAGGAGAAGCCCTAGATCCTTCAGGCAGGTTGCCTGCATTCGCTTGGCTTGTGCCCAGTAGGCTTCTGCGAAGTTGATCGTCTTACCGAGCTGCCCCTCGTACTCACTGAAAGCCTCACAGACTTTCCTCCACTTATCGAGAGGGTGATGGAGCAGTTCGGGGTACTTGGCGGTCAGGGTGGCGGTGCCAAAGAGGGTTTCAGCGGTACGCCCGTGGAGGTCCCACTTGTTGTTGAACGCATCGACTAGGGATGGTTCCCCAGAGATCAGGGCGGGTACACATAGTTCGATCTGCGAGAGGTCGAAGGAAACTAGGCAGCCTTCATCGCCCCATCGGGAACCTTGGCAGTCCATCACTTCGCGGGAGAAGGTTTGGAAGGCGGGGTTCTTGATGGAGAACCGGGCCTGCTTCTGGCCACCGCTATCGCCGCTGGTGTCTTTAGTTGGACCGGGGACCACGTAGATCGTCGGATACGCCAGCCACGTATCCCACCTCTGGCCCGTTGCCCGGCACGATTTCAACTCCCTTGAACTCGGCACTTCCGAAGTCGTAGGCGGCGACGGCTCGGCGATATCGGTGGTGGTCGAGGAAGTTGTCGGGAACAACGAAAGTTGAGCCGGGTCCGGGGTCGAGGTACTTAACTTCTTCAGTCCAAGTCCCGTTTTCCCAGAGGATCGCGATCCGACGACGTTGCTTTTCGGGCATGACTTTTCCTTTGGCGGCTGGGGTTGCAGCCTAACAAACCCCGGCAGATTCTCGATCCACTTGGGGCACCCCGGCTGGGGGATGATAGCCGCCTCCAAGGGGTTCTTGACTTTAGCCCCCGTCTTCTCGACGAGCAGGGTGCGGGTATACGAGCTGAGTGTTTTACTGGCAGCCGCGTACTGATTCCACAGCTTGAACGCCTGCTGTATCCGCTCAGTCGTCATTATCGATGAAGAACCCGCCGACGCAGGCGAGGCCAATGCAGAGGCCGAGGAGCATAATAATGGTGCAACAAGCTTCGAGTTCAATGGGGATGAGATTGGGTTTTGGCCGCACTTCTTTGAGGGTAGTGTCCCCATATGTTCCGAGGGCAAAGAGGGCTGCTCCAACGAGGATTCCGAGGATCCAGAGGAAGAGGCGTTTGGCGTAGGGCATGGGATATCCTTCAACAAGAGGGAAATGAATGCACGGTTCTGATCGCCAAGCGAAAGCTGGCGTCGCTTCTTTGTCAGCTCGACCATCTTGTGGTCAAGCACCGATTTGAGGCCGAGCCGAGCGGGGATAGGGCTGTTGTCGAGCAGGGCAAGGGCCGCGTCAAGAAACTTTCGCTTCGACTCGTCGCTACCTTCGCCGCCGATCACCAACCCATAGTCCTGTTTGAGGGTGATGAGGGCCTCTGCTGTCGTGGTGAGGCACTTGGCGTGAAGCCGTTCCAACATCACCCTCGACATAGGAATGCCTGCTTCGGCCAAACGAATGGCGAACCACATCGCGTCCGAGTAGAACTCGATGCAGAAGGGCGAGGTCTTGGGGGTGTCCGGCCAGTCACGGAGGATGGCCCGGGCGAAGTCAGCAATCTCTAAGATGGTGTTGTGGGAGTCGGAGGCGTTGTAGAAGTGGAGGTTCTCGTCCCACTCATCGATGAACTTGTGGCCGTCTTTCAGGGTGCCGGAGCGTTTGTATCGGTATAGTCGGCGGACTACGCCGATATCTTTCAGGGATTTCTCGGGGCGAGATTCCCAGTGGACGTTGTTAAGCACCATCCCATCGATCAAGGTATGATGCCCGCCGAGGAGGGGACGCAGATCGGGCTGTGTTCGTAGAAACAGCAGGTCGAACGGAATGTTGTGGCCGAGTAGGGTATCCGCTTGACGGAGCGAGGACCGGAGTATCTCCCGATGTTCTGGGGCCTTCATCACGAGGGTCATCGACTCGCCGGGGCGGAGTCCCGCCAGCGTCCGCACACTCGGGACAGAGGCCGTTGACAAGTACCGCGAGATAGAAGAGCTGGGAGCATCGGTCGCAATGGACGGTGGACAGTTCCACGGGGTGTACTCCGGGATGGTAATGCTGACCGTCTTGATCAGTTGGTCCAACGGAATCTGGTCGGTGTAGAGACACCGCATGGGGTGGAATAGGGTCTGATCCTTGCCCTCTACCGCACCGTACGTCTCAATGTCAATCGAGATTGGTCGCAAAATCGGGGGAGGCCCGGTTAGGGGACACCCCGATGAGGAGGTTGTGGTACTCTCGGTCGTTCGGTCGAAACCTAATGGAGACCCCGTATGTTTACGTCATTCGGATTGACGGGCCTTCGCGAAAGCGTCGCGAATCGTATTCAAGACCGGAGTAGGCGTCAGGGCCTACCCCGGCGAGAAGGGGCCAATCAGAGCGTGATCGTGCCGGTGTACTTCTCCCACACGGCGTTGTTATCCGGACCCTGTCCGCACTGGACGTGGCGGAACTTGCCGGTGTCCTGCTCGAACATGATCATGCCCGTGCGGGTGTAGCCCGTGCGGCAGACCTCCTCCGGGACCCCGACGAAGTGGGCCTTCGGCGAGAACACGATAAGGATGTTCCCCGTGTTCACGTTTACGTACTTGCCCGGGGTCTGCTTGATGCTGTTGAACGTCAGCAGGTTGCGGGCCGGGGCGGGGGTGGAAACGTGACCAGTCAGATTCGTGGTCATGACTAAAACCTCTGGCAGACCTGTGTACAAGTCCCTAACCTCTGGCTGCCTCAGCTAGTTAGGGAACGTCGGGATGTTAGGCATACGCGGCCTAACGAGTTTCGGTTCCGATGGAACCACAATTTTTCCGTTGATCCAATCGACCAGCATTTGCATGTGGTCTTCTATTGCTGTTGCGCATGAGGGAGTACGTAGATAGTAGTTGGGGTGGTATGTATGTACTAAGAACAAAGAGAAACCACACCACTCAACCTCACGCCCGTTGTTCCTGAAAGACTCGGTCTGGTTATCGGGCCTTGGCTCGGCGAGGGCGAGCCCGACGAACGCTTGGCTTGCCACGCCTCCGAGGCACACGACAGCCAACTTTCCAGACTTCTTTGCAGGTAAGACACAGGGAATCCCAAGTGTCAGCGGTGGGGTAGCTGAAGCTCCAATTCCTACAGCAGGGGCAGGGGACGCCGCGTGGCATGAGAAGATCTCCATGAGGTCGGACAGAGTGTATGGGAAGCAGGGCTTGACGTGCCGCTTCCAGTTGGGAGTGGCGTCGTTCGGGGTGAAGCAACGAACGGGGAGCAGGGCGTAGCAGGAGGCGAGGCGGTCTAGGCCGGAGCCCTTGATGTAGCCATTGATGAGGAGTTTTCCCCGGGTACCAAAGAAAGCTTCGCCCCAATCGTTGTCGGTCTTGTCGGGGTTGCGACCGAGGAAGACTACGGCGGGCGTACCCGGAGAAGGGGGGAGGGTGTTAGGGATCCATCGACCCGGTATCCCCACGTGCTTTGCCGTTTGGTGCAGGGGGCAGAGGGTGCAGGCCGTGTGGATGGGGAGTTGAGGGAGTTGCATTCAGAATGTCCACGTTGATATGGAAGGGTTGATCTATTGGAGCCAGAACGTGTTCTTTCCCATCCCTTTCAGACTCAATCGGTTCTTGGGTGAGGCCGGGCCACGCAAACACGTAAAGAGTCCAACCATCAAAGAAACACAGTTCTCCGTGTGGTTGGCGGATATACCAGCCTTTGGGGGTATTTCCCCTAGATTCAATGGTCAACGACAAGACCGGAGAACCACCTTGAGCGGTATGCTGCATTGTATACCTGATCATGTGCGGTACTTTCGTGTGAGGGTGATGTGGCCTTGGGCGTGGTGGAGGGAAGCGGGACGAATCCAGCCGCCCCCGTTGGCCCGGGACCAACGCATGTCTTGGAGCCGGGGGATCAACTTATGTTTGGCACACTTGCTGGCCACGGACAGGAGATAAGAATCCGTAAGCACCGGAATGTTATGGGTGTGGAAATATAGCCACAGCTCATTGACAAGTTCCGGTACCGACAGACCGGCGGAATCGGCACGACGCTGGAACAGGGCGGATTTGGCTGCACGTTCGAGGATGCTAATCCGTGCATTCACGAAGTCAGGCGGTTGGGTCATGGGGGCAGGCCTCCTACCTCGCTCCTCCGAAACTGTAATGGTAATCAAAAGCCCCGGTGGGTGTTATCCCACCGAGACCGCTATCGCTTCTATCGTTAGCCCCCATCACCCTCACGATACACAGACGACATCGTCGGGGTCGGGAACCTTGGCGTTCTCCCAGACGAGGCCCTCGGATTCGACCTGTTCGATGAAGAGTTGGCGAGCGTTACGGCAGCAGAAGTAGGCTTTCATGAGTTGGAGGTCGCTGTCGTCGGGGAAGCCGAAGTCGATGGTGAGGGAGGGGTCGATGGTAGTGGAGGGGCAGGGGCAGTTGCGACAGTCGTGGGCTTCCTTAGACAAAGAGGGCGGGGAAACAGGTGTCGCAATAGTAGGAGCCTTCCCATTCGCTGGTGTTACGTTCAGCGCACCATTGCCCACACTCGTGACACCGAACGACGAAACCACCCCCCTGAGGTTCGAAAATAACGTTCTTTTTTTTTGTCCCCAGTTGGGGTTGGTTTGAAGTTCCCCCCTTGCGGCCTTGACCGCGTCGATGGTTTGGGAGGTGATGATCGTGGGAGGGGGGCGGAGAAGGTTGATGGCCTTTCCCGGCTTAGACGTAGTGGGGGTGGATGCGGGACATGAGGTCGGCAATTCGTTGATTCCCACCAGAGCCAAGCCGGTGGGCTTTTCTTGCGGCGTATTTGCCGAGTCGTTTGACCTGCTTGCCTTTTCCTCGGTAGCTCCCTTGGTTTCCAGTGTTGTCGGGTTGGGGGAGGGAGGAGGGGATTGCTGCGGAAAAAAACGATTGGTTTCCACCCACGGAAAGAGCGGGTCGAGTTCTTCGACTTCGCTGATATTGTTGCGGAGGACGGGGGGGAGGAGGGGTTGGCGGAAGCCCACGCGGCCACGGTTGGGCGTGGGGGTACGGGAGGCGAACTCGCCGTGCTTGCCGAAGATAACGTCGTCGTCATCATCGTCGCACATGTAGCCGGAGTAGCCGCGAGTGCCGTAGTAGGAGGAGCGGGAGTTGTGGTTGGTGGTGTTGGTGCTGCTGGTGTAAGAGAAGTAGCCCATGTTGGAGAACCAAACGCCGTTGTAGAGTTGGTTGCCCCGGGATTTGTTGAGGTAGAAGAAGGTGCCATCCTTGCGGAGATAGGCGAGGATCGAGTTGCCGATCACATCTTCGTGGAGTTTGCAGATGCGTTCGCAGGTAGGGTCTTCACCTAGCTTGAGACAGGCCCCGCCGTTGGTGTTGGAGAGCCAGCGAACGTAGGCGGAGGTATCGGACTCCTTGGGGCCGTGAAGGATGGACATCATCCCGTTGTGGGCAAGGGCAAGTTCCTCGTTCACGCGGAAGGGGTGGCAGTTGTGCTTGCTGATCGTGCCGTGGGTCTTGATGCGGAAGTGGATGAGACGGGGGTAGGCCTCGTTGGCCTTGATGATCTTCTGGATCTCGTCGAGGTCCAATCCTTTGGGGATGCAGGTGGACTTCATGAGGCTCTTGAAGATCACCAGTTCGCCGTTCTTCACGACGGCTATCCCGAACCCATCGCTGTTCTTGCGGGCGCAACTGGCGATGTGGTCGGGATCGAACGGGACTCCGGGCGGGGCGGTTCCAATGATGCACATGTCGATGTTTCCTTCTGGTTCCTGTGTAAGGGAACGGGTTATGCGTGTGTGTCTTCGAACTCAGGGACGATTGCTTCGCTGGCGACGATGACCCGGGCACCTACCTGAGGAGAGGAGGTAGCGGGAATGGGGGTGGTTCTGACGAGACGACGGCTTTCCTCGTGGAGACGGGCTTGGACATCGACGAAGAACTCGATGGTATCAAGGGAGGAGGAAGGATAGGAGCGGGCGTCTGATCGGGAGCCCTCACAGTTGATTTCGTAGAGGGTGGACCCACGACGGAAGTCCCCGGCAAATGTCCACTGGCCTTGGATCAGGTTCATTTGGTTGTTTGGATTATGGATCGGATCGTTTATCATGCTACGGACGGGGACATTGAAGATGCGGTGGTGGGAGGGATTGACCCAGAAGTTGTAGAGGGCGTCGATTTGGAGGGCACGGTGGGCGGGAGTTGTGGCGTGGGTTCGGCGGTTGTCGAAGAATCGCATGGCGTAGGAGAGGCGCGAAGTGTCTAGGGATGGGTAGGAGGGGAGGATGTGCAGGGAGAGGGAGAGATTGGACCACCCGGGGAGTATTGCGAGGGGGTCGTAGGGTTCGCCGTTGGACTGCTTGAAGAATTGCATCACGAGGGTAGGGGAGGCGGAGGGGTTGATGTAGAGGACTTGGCCGGGGGGGTAGGCTTCGAGAGTTCGAAGAAGTTCGTTGTAGGTTAGGTTGTGGTGGGTGGCGGGTGGGAGGGGGGTGAAGGGTGTAGGGGTGGAGACGAGAGGGACGGTGTAGGGGGGGTTAGGAAGACGATCGGGCAAGGGACCGGCGAGAGTTACGTTGTTTACGACGAGTGGGCTTAGAGTCTGGGAGGTCGGTGAACCGTACGTCGATCGCACAATTACGTCCGGTGAGGCGTTGGAAGAGGGGGAGGTCGATGGGGGTTGCGTTGACGAGTTCTCGGCGGGAGCATTCGTCGGAGATGGGGATGGGGCGGGGGGCTGCGTAGCCGGGGGGACGAAAGGACGAGCGTCGCCAGCCCTCCTTGTGCTGGCTTCGGCAATCTCCAAGAGGCGTTTGTATCGGCCCTGTTCGTTCATCCACAAGAGGAGGTTGGGGTAGTCTTCCTTGTGATTGGCGAGCCACCTGAGGTGGTCGAGAGGAGAGGTGGAGTAGGTTTCATTGCAGAAGACACGGAGGGATTCGCACCACTCGACGTTCTTCAGGAAGGTCACGAGGTTGATCGTGCTGCGGAAGATGCGGATTTCCATCCGGGTGTTGGACCGGAGGGCGCAGGCTTCGTACTTGCCGTTGTGGTTGAGAGGGGTGGTTTGCGGTTCACCCTTGTAGTAGTAGGCGCAGTAGTTGCTGGCGGTACGCCCGGCGATCTGGGCGATGAAGTCGTGGTGATTGCTGATGAGGGCTTGGAGAGCGGCTTGGGCCTTGCCCTTCGGCATGGCGAGGCGGTTCAGGGATACGTGCATTCCGTAACCCTTACCTGCGTCCCAGCCAACCGCCAGCTTGTCCTTATTGACAATCTTCAGGAATTGCACCCAGCAGTTGTTGGGATTGCGGGTGTAGTCGCTGGCGATGATAGGTGGGCCGACAATCTCCACGCCACGGAAACGGTCGAGAGAACCATCGGTCTCGGCGAGGAGGCCATACTTGTGGGCGACTCCAGCGATCACTGAGCGGGAGGACACGGAGTTGGCGAGGATTTCGAGTTCCACGCCGATCAGGGGCTTATCAGAGGGGCGATCGTCACGGCCTTCCCAGTTGCGTGTGCCGGAGTGGTAGCTCATGATCTCCCCGTTCGCGTTGGGGTTGTGGGGAAGGGGGCCGGTGGAGGGGGGTGACCACTCGTCGTCCATGAGAACGTGGACATCAGGATCGTGGTCGGGAGGGAGTTGTTCGAGGGGGATGATGGTCCAAGTGTCAGTACGATTGTCGCAATGGAGGTAGCGGCGGGTGCCGGGAGGGATACGGCTCATGCAGCGGGGGAAGTGGTAGAGACGGGAGTTCCTGATGGTACGGAAAGTATCGAAGCCCTGGTCGTTCAAGACGAGCATACTCGTCAAGTAATCGCGTTTGAGGTTGGAAGCGCAAGTACAGCAGAGGAAGACTTGGATGACCGTGTTCATTCGGATCTTCAAGACGGGAACGACGGAGTCGATGTTATGGTAGGTGGCCGAGCAGGTGGGACAGATGTGAGGGAAATTAGGGGCATTGGCAGAGGGCATTGAACTTCTCCTGTGAGGGTGATGTGGGTGACCGCTATTCGCAGCCGAATGAGCGGATTTCCAGCAGGGTCATGTGAGCGAGGAGTTCCTCATCGAACGGCACGTGGCCGTGGTACGAGGGATTAGTTGTCATGGATGGAGGGGTCGCCGGGTGTGAGTTTTGCGTCGATTCGCCCTGACAAGTTTCGCTGTGTTCGTCGTGCATCGCCGTACTCCTTCTTGAGTTCGATGAGGGTGATGTCGATGTTTCGTATCGTTCTCTCCCACATCTTGTTGTGGTACCATTGCATGTATGCGCGGAAGATCGGGCGGGTGAAGAAGCGGTAGAAGAAGGTATAGACGAAGCCGTAAACAAAAGATACGGCTACTGCGGTCAAGAGATTCTGACCGACCAGGGGGGAATATGCATTCACAACGTAACAGCCGAGGTAGATGCAGGGGATGAAGGCGAGGGCGAGGTCGGTGAGGAAGACGAGGATGGTGAGGTACTTCATAAGACGGGACTCCTGTGTGTGTGGGGTGAGGGTTAGCGGGCGTACATCACGTACTGAAAACGATCGGCGTCCCATACGTGCGGGAAACCGTGGGTGTTGGTCTTGCCGACGAGACCCTTGCCCACGTAACGAAAGCGTTCGGGCTTGGAGGGGAGGTATTCGGCGAGGATCACGCCGGGCTTCTTGAGTTCGCCGTGGTAGTCGTAGCCGCGTTCGACGGTGACCAGTACGACGTATGTGCCGTAGTGCGTGAGGATGCCGCCCGAGTTGGAGGAGTCGATACAGCGGACTACGTCGCGTGGCCGAAGGATGGTACGAGGCAGGGGGTTGGCCGTGATCACGGTGGGTGCGGGGGTGGCGGGGGTGGACTCGACGGGTGCAATCATTGGGGG
>ERZ724522.1905-NODE-1905-length-10383-cov-15.920023_pt1 | contig 10383 bp, 8 predicted proteins | sample MGYA00376055_ERZ724522 | MGnify/ENA primary metagenome ERZ724522 (study PRJEB28724, sample SAMN07190884) | wastewater metagenome | isolation source: effluent of sewage treatment plant in Hong Hong | place: Hong Kong | collected 2016-03-17 ... | reverse complement strand
TCTGCGCTCAAAAATAGCGGATTTCTCCCGCCGCATCGATTCGGTCGCATTACCGTGAATCTCGCGCCCGCCGACTTACCCAAGAATAGCCCGGTCTACGACGTTCCGATGGCACTTGGCTTTCTCTTGGCAACCGAACAGCTTTCTTTCGACTTTCGCGACAAGCTCTTCATCGGCGAGCTCTCCCTTGATGGCAAAGTGCGTCCCGTCGGGGGCGTTCTCCCCATTGCCCTCCTCGCCAAGAAACTCGGCGTGGCAGAGCTCTATGTACCCGAGAAGAACGCCACCGAGGCGGCCATGGTACGGGGAATCCGCATTATTCCCATCACCTCGCTCTTCGAAGTCGCACAACACCTCTCGGGCGCCACAACACTCGCGCCCGCACCCGATATCGATATGGAAGCGATGTTCCGAGAAGAATCCTTCCTCCTCGACATGAAAGACGTACGCGGACAAGAACACGCCAAGCGCGCCCTCGAAATCGCCGCCGCGGGGGGACACAATATCTTGATGAGCGGTCCCCCAGGAAGCGGGAAGACCATCCTCGCCAAGACACTTCCCTCCATTCTCCCCAAGCTCAACTTCGAAGAAAGCATCGAGATTACGAAGATTTTTTCGATCGCCGGATTCCTCACACGGAGCAACGCCCTCGTCACCTCGCGCCCCTTCCGTTCACCGCATCACAGCGCAAGCGCCGTCTCACTCGTCGGCGGCGGTTCTTTCCCCAGACCCGGAGAAATCAGCCTCGCGCATCGCGGCGTACTTTTCCTCGACGAATTCGGAGAATTCTCAAAAAACATTTTGGAAAACTTGCGCCAACCACTCGAAGATGGACATATCACCGTCTCTCGCGCCAAAGGTTCGCTTCACTTTCCCGCGCGATTCATCCTCGTTGCCGCGATGAACCCCTGTCCCTGCGGCAATATGGGCGATCCCGAACGACTCTGCTCCTGCTCCCCGCGCGAAACCCTCCGCTATAAGACGCGCATTTCCGGCCCCATTATGGACCGCATCGACCTTCACATCGAAGTCCCGCGCATCCCGTTCGAAAAGCTCGAGTCACCAGAAAACGCCGAAACGAGCCTCACTATCCGAGAGCGCGTCGAGAAAGCCCGCGACATACAGCACAAACGCTTCGAAGGAAAGGGTATATTCACCAATGCCGAAATGGGATCCGCCCTCATCCGCGAAGTCTGCCCGCTCAACAGCGCCTCGAAAGTGCTCTTGAAGCAAGCCGTTTCCACCATGCACCTCTCCGCCCGCGCCTACTACCGCCTCATCAAACTCGCCCGCACCATCGCCGACCTCGAAGCCGCCGACCACATCCTCCCCAAACACCTCGCCGAAGCGATACAATATCGGTTTAAATCGGAGTAGGGAAGAGAAAAGGGATCAGGGAAGGGAAAAAATAGCTTTTCTCATTAAAAAACCTATTCTCTGGTGTATACTGAAGCAAAGAGGAAACGAAAGACGCCTCTTCTATCATGGTTTTTACACGATACCTATGGAACATCGAATGCTCCGATATGTTTCTACAATTCTCACATCCCTCTTTCTCGGAATTCTCATTGGATTCCTCTCCCTCGAAATCTGGCACAAACTATTGTATCAGTACTACCCATTGGAATCGTACTTTGGAATAGGGTTTCTTCTGGGAGGCACTCTTGCGCCATGGTTGATTTCTCTTTGGTTTGGAACCCTCGAGAAAAGAATCGTTCTCGTAAACTATTGCTTTGTCGCCTTTTTCACATCAATCTTTCTCATATCCGCCAAGAACGGAGAATCCATGATGTTGGTGTTGTTGCCCGTCTATTACAGTGCACTCCCACTCTTTATACTGTCACAGATTTTCCTGTATCTTTCCTATAAAAGGGAAATTTCCAAGCATTGAGATTTGACAAGCTCTCCTTTTGCCATTACAAAGAAAAGGCTCATCTCTTTAACAATTTTGGTTTCGCTCCTCTTTTTCAGTTTTTGGGCAGGATACGCAGGTGCGTATTCCTCGAAAACTGTAACACGAGGAGTGAGACAATGCGAAGATTATTGTTCTTGTTTTCTTTACTGTGCTGTTTCGGATCGGCCATGGCGAGCCAAAATGCGTTGATTGAAAGCGATCAGCCAAAACTTGTTCTTTCGATCGAACCAGACGGGACCATTTCTGGTTCCTACACCGAGAACGAACATGCGATTTACATCGAAGCGCTCCACGGCGAGAAAAACGCGGAGGAAGACCCAAGCATACTCCCTTATGCTTTGGACATCCGAATTCTGGATGAGGACAAAATCACGTTTCTGGTTCAAAACAGTGGCGTAAGTCAGGGTTTGGGAGATATGGAATGGGCAAGTGTATTGGAAAATCCCGACGAGGCTGTCCGACAACAAGCCATGGAAATGCTTCCGAACGCGATACGGCATGTGAGATCGGCACTGATGGGCGATACCTTGGAGAATACAGATATCCAAAACCTCACGGATGAGAATCGATGGGAAATAGTCGCCATTCTCGACCTTATGCGTTCCATGACGGAAGATATTCCCAAAAAGACATTTCGGGAAAAATCGTCCGCTAGGGCAACAGCCATGGCAACCTCATACAAATACGAATATGAGGTGAGAGTCATGAAGAAACCATTTATCACTGCGTATACGTCGGAGCATTCTGCTTTGCTTGTAAAGTACTACAACAGCAAAGGAGAGTCTATCGGAAGCCTTCGTTCTTGCAACCATGGTACTTGCGCCGATAGTAGCAGTATGTCCAAATATTGCTCGAAAAGATTTTTGAGTAATAGCTTGCTCAACCTGTATGACAAGATATGCGACCAGTTCACAGTTTATGGAGTGCATACTTGTAACAGTGACACAAGGGTACAGTATCTGGCGTATAAATACGGATATTGGGGATACAATGGGTATAGTGATTGTTTTTCTCCAAGACTAAAAGCGCCAAGCTGCGACTAACCGACAAAAGTTGGAAAAACATAAGCCGTCAAAATAAGACGGCTTTTTTATTTTTTCATTGTTCAATAAAGCATTTTCTTTGGAAGATTGCACCTTTATGCTACACTCTCTTTCGGAAATGCCTCCACATCAAAGTATCGGTAAAGTATATAATCAAACCACCTTTGAAACACCTATGAGAAACCTGAAATTTCAGTATATTGCCGCGCTTCTTTCTTCTTTGTTTCTTGGATTTTCAGTTGGAACTATTTTTATATTCATTCGCCCCAACTCTTTAGATCAGGATTACCATTTAGGTATCTTCTTTACAGCGGGGTTTTTCTTGGGAGCCATACTCACACCGCGACTGATTTCCACCTTATTTGGAACGACAGACAGAAATGTAACCAAAGCAAGCTACTGTTTTACCGCTTTTCTTACGGCAATTTTTGCCATATTCGCCGATGGCGCAGAATTTTTTATGCGGTTTGTTTTTCTCAGCATAGTGCCTTTGTTTATACTTTCAAGAATTTCCCTGTACCTCTCGTACAAGAAGTGAGCATTATAGTAAGTCAGAAACACCTCGCCGAAGCGATACAGTATCGGTTTAAGGAGTAGATATTGACAATTTACCTTAAAAGGTGGTATCATATTCAAGTATCTTAACATATACGGTCTCAGCGGAGACCAAACAAACAAGAGGCAATTATGATAACTCAAGCGGAAGCGTATCAAGCATTGACGTATGTAGTTTACTCGTTCTTGGCGCCAATCATCACGTCCGGCGGCGGGTTCTTGGTCAGTAACGTACTAACATGGACCGGCGTTGGACTGATTGTTGCTACAGGAATGACGAGCTCATATTTCTTAGTGAACGGGATCATCGTTGTTGGAACGTTCTGGAAAGACATTCTCTGGAGCGAAGTAAAACTGATTTTGCCACTTGCCGCGATTGGCTCTCTCCTTGGAGCCTTGTTTCTGTCACGATTAAATCCGGCCATTCTATTGGCATTCATGTTGTATTTTTCCTTAAAGTTTCTCTTGGACAGACTAGTTCGAAAAAATCCTGCAAAAGAAGAGACCGGGTTGTCAGTATGGATCATGGCACTCCTATCAGGTTTTCTTGCAGGCACTGCTCTTCCCGGTGGCGGACTGAGAAATAGCTACCTTCTCTCGAGAGGATACTCGCTTCCCCAAATGCATGGGACCACAAATTTCATCGGGGTGATCTCGTGGGCAATAAAGATCACCACTTTATTTGAAATGAGCATTTTAACCTTCAGGGACTTTAATGCGGTATGGATTGCGGTTCCATTCTTATTCATTTCAAATTTTCTCCTACGGAAAGGCCTGCTCAAGCTGCCTAAAAAGGCATCCAACATGATATCCGTTTTCGCCATGGGACTATTCAGCGTCTACGCGATTATTGTGTTGGTTATATCGCTTATGTAGGGTCACTGAACAACGACCCAAAAAGGCTCCTACGATTTCGATCTTGGGGCCTTTTCATTTTGTGCTCGAGGACTCATTTAGGAAGTGGATTTGCTTTTTCAACAAGATTAGAAAACAAAGAAAATTGACGCTCTTCCGCTTGGCGAGGCACAATGGGGAAGTGAAACGAAAATCCCCAAAATTTGCATTGCGAATCTTGTTCGGTTCCACAGCGCTTGGTGGAGCACTTTTCTTTCTTTTTCATAAAAGCAAGGCGATTGAAACAGCACCCGATCCAACGAATTTTCCCGTTTCAGTCACCATAGAAGGACTCGCCCTTCCGGAGACAGCGCTTCCAAACGAAACCGTCGCACACTTTCTCGAACGTCTCGGCATTTCCTATACTGAGAACGACATTCTGACTCCCGATCCGGAAACCATCCTCACGCCGAATGTCGCCATCACGCTCGAAACCGCCAAGCGCTACTCGATAACCACCAAAGCAGGAAAGAAGGAAGGGTTAACAACGCTTCGCACCATAGGACAGCTTCTCGATGAACAGGGCATTTCACTCGGGGAGCACGATCTCGTCACACCGGATACCGAGAAAGCTCTCACCGACAACGTCCGCATATCCGTCATTCAGGTGGATATTCGGCGCGAAGTCGTCAAGAAGCCAATCAGTTTCGAGATACAAGAAACCGAAGATCCGAAACTTTCTTGGAGAAAGCGCGTCGTAACACAAAAAGGCGAGAAGGGCACTCGCCAGCTCACCTATGAAATCATTTCCCATGATGGGAAAGAAATAAAGAGGACCCTTGCAGAGAGTGTTGTCATCAAAGAGCCGGTTGCTGAGGTCGCTACCCAAGGAACTAAGGTCGAAGTGGGGAAAAGTCACACCGGGCTCGGATCATGGTATAGTTTCACCGGGACCCTCTCGGCGGCCAACCCCTGGCTCCCCATCGGGAGTTATGTTCGTGTTACCAATACCGACAACGGCAAGTCCGTCATCGTTCGTATCAATGACCGCGGCCCGTTCGGGAAAAACCGCATTATCGACCTCGACAAAGTCGCTTTCAAAGAAATCGCTTCGCTCGGTGCCGGCGTTATTCCCGTCAAAATGGAAGAGATTACAAATTAACCCTGCTATCTCGTCGTTCCGGCGAAAGTGAGGATGATAAGAAAAGGACCAGTACAAACAACGACCGTAGAACTTAAAATTTGCCGTTGAATTTTTCCCTTATGTTGCCCAAAAAATCACTCAGCCAAAATTTCCTCCGAGATGAACACATCATTCAGGCGATCGCCGAACAAGGGTACGCGAGTTCATTCGAGTGGATAGTGGAAATCGGCGCGGGCGAAGGCACACTCACGGAAGTATTGGCAAAAACAGGCCAACACATCATCGCGATTGAGTTTGACCGAGATCTCATCCCCAAACTTCTCAGGCGTTTCTCGCTCGATTCGCCGGTCTCCATCGTAGAAGCGGATATTCTCCGCGCCGATATTCCAGAGATACTCCGCCAAAGAGGATTCAAAGAAGGAATGTCGTGGGCAATCTTCGGCAATATCCCCTACGCTATCACCGGCAAAATCATCCGCACACTCACTACGCTTGATCCCGCGCCCGACTCGATCGTGCTCATGGTGCAGAAAGAAGTGGCCGAACGCATCGCGCTTCACCATGGAAAACAGAGCCTCCTCTCACTCTCCGTCACCCTCTTTGGCACATCGAAGATTCTGTTCACTGTGCCAAAAGAGGCATTTTTCCCCATACCCAAAGTCGAAAGCGCCCTTCTTTGCATCACGCCACAAAAGCATTCTCTCCCGATTGAAACGCGCGAATATATACTCCGCCTTGCCAAGATCGGCTTTGCCTCCAAACGAAAAACACTTCTCAATAACTTCGGAGCGCACTCGGGATTCTCAAAGGAGGGTGTATTGAATTTCTTGGAGAGTATCAAGAAAACACCGACGGCTCGCGCCGAAGAACTCTCTCCGGAAGAGTGGACGCAACTCGCCAGCGCTTTCCCAAAGGGAACACACTATAGCAGCACGTTCACTGCCAAGACTCCGTAGCCAAAAACAAACGCCAGTATCCACCAGAATATCGACCGGGACGTCATCCGACCGGTCTTTTCTTTCATGCCAAGCACCGCCCAAAAAGAAGCGCCGCCAAAAAGAAGCGCCGGAAAAAACAAGGATGCGGCGCGGAAGACAAAAACACTCGCTACGAAAGACAGAAATATTCCGGATCCGATCAATACCTTTGCCCGTCGAACACCGAACAGCACCGGTATTGTCCATACGCCACACTTTTTATCACCAGACACATCTTTGAAATCCTTCAATGGAAGAGAGAGCGTATAAGCAAAAATGAAGAGGGCGATAAATGACGGGGGGAAAAGAGAGATGGTCCCGTCACGAGACACCAAAAGAAACCCCAGGAAGAGAATGCTCGCACTCGCAACGGCACTCACCAGCGAAGCGACAACGGGAAACCGCTTCAACCGAAAGGGCGGCGCGGAATATACCCAGGCAAGCGACTGATACACAAAAAGAAGTAGGGCGCTTTTCACGCTCACAAGAGCCGAAAAGAGCAAAGAGGCTGCAAAGAACCCAGTGCCTATCGCTCCGTACGTCTTAACCGAGAGGTCTCCCGTAACAAGTGGGCGAGTGCTATTTGTCTCGCGATCAATGGCTTGATCGAAGAAATCATTCACCACAACCGAAGCAAGCCACGCCGACACCACGCTGACCAGCACCAAGAAAATCGCAAACACATCAAAAAGTCCGAATGATGCTCCCCATGTAGAAAGAGATGTATTCGTTACCACGAAGGAAAGTCCCATGCCAACAAAGAGCAATCCCGCGTGATACATCACCTGCGGAAGTCGAACATTTCGAAAAAGCGCGAGAAATGCTTTTTTTCTCGACAGAAAGAGCCATATTCCGACAACAAAAGGAAGGAGTGCTCCATACAAAAGACTCATCTTGATATTAAGTACCGATCGAGGATCCGAAATCGTGTGAGAAAAAAGAGAGAGCGGTGACAAGAAAATAGCCGCCACATCGGGAGCGTGGAGCACCCATTGACCCTTCGAGACACCATCAATAAGCAACGCCGCCCATGAGGGAAAGGTTCCCAAAAAGAAAAGGAGCGTATAGGCCGAGAGCATCGCCAAGAAAGACCGCGCCACTCCGCCTGCTTTCCGAAATACATAGAGTCCGAAACCGATCGAAACCAGCGCCACCTCAACGCGAACGCCATAGGTAATGCCTAAATCCGGCCGATCGCCAAAAAAGGTAAGATACCGAACGAGAAGTCCAGGAAGTCCGTCGAAAATATAGAAACTCCACAGTCCCGATCCGCCCGACACAATACGGTCTATTATTGGCGGGGAAAGGATAATCAAGAAGCCAAAGAGCAGCATATTCGACGCAACACGCAAAGAAACCCGCGCAAAATACCGAAACATTGGAAGAAACAGCACGAAAGACAAGAGAAAAAAGAGAACATTGTGCGTCCACTCAGAAAAGAAAAACCCTGCCGAAAGACTCCCAAAGCCAAAAAGCCACGATTCCACGAGAAGTCGCAGCGTAATAAGGCTGAAAAACGCAATCATCCACAAGCCAAGACTCGTTTCAGAATCTTCTATTGAGACAAGCAGTGCACGAAGTGCTTTCATGGGCAAAGCATAGCAAACCAAAAGCCTCTCGCGCAATTTCCGGCAATCATGATAGAGTGTACCCATGGCTTCCCTCAATGACCACCTCAACCCCGAACAGCGCCGCGCCGTCGAAACAACCGAAGGTCCCGTGCTTATCGTTGCCGGCGCCGGAAGTGGGAAAACAAAAACCCTCACCCATCGCGTCGTGCACCTCATTCAAGAGAAACGCATACCGGCACGACACATCCTTGCGGTTACCTTTACCAACAAGGCGGCAGAGGAAATGAGAACCCGGGTGAGCGCCCTCCTTCGAACCGCCAACGACCAACAGGAAACAAACCAAAAGACACACGAAGGTAGGAGATGGGAGGCGAGGGGCGACGTGCCGCATATCGGCACTTTTCATAGCATCTGCTCACGTATTCTCCGCAAAGACATCATCGCACTCGGCTACAAAAGCACTTTTACCATACTCGACAGCGACGACCAACTCGCACTCATGAAGCGCACCATGAAAGCGCTCGAAATCGACCCAAAAAACATCCACCCGCGCGCACTCCTCGATACGATTTCCCGCGCCAAAAACCAACTCCTTGACGAACTCGTTTTCGAATCCCAAGCCGGCAGTTACTACGAAGAACTCGTCGGGAAAGCCTATCGTCGCTATCAGGAAGAGCTTCGCAGCAATCACACTCTCGACTTTGACGATCTCCTACGGCTTACCATACAGCTCTTCCGAACACATCCCGAAACACTCGAACACTACCGAAACCTCTTCCGATACATCATGGTCGACGAATACCAAGACACCAATCACGCGCAGTACACCCTCATCCATCTCCTCGCCGAGCGTCACCGCAATCTCTTTGCGATCGGCGACGACTATCAATCCATCTATGGCTGGCGCCAAGCGGATATCCGAAACATTCTCAATTTTGAGAAGGACTATCCCGAAGCCACCATTGTCACGCTCGATCAGAATTATCGGTCAACGCAAACCATACTCGACGCCGCCGGAAGCGTTATCGCCAAAAATCCCAACCAGCGACACAAAAAACTCTGGACATCGCAGGCGGGCGGCGACCTGCTCACGCTTTTCGAAGCCGAAGACGAACGCCATGAAGCAGACTATGTTGTCCGGAAAATACAGGAACTTACCACGAAAACCGCCAAAGACGCGCGCACGAAACGCCACCCCCGATTCTCCGACTTCGCTCTTCTCTATCGCACCAATGCACAGTCTCGCGCACTCGAGGAAGCCTGTCTCAACCATTCCATACCCTATCGCATCATCGGCGGACTCAAATTCTACGGACGCAAGGAAGTAAAAGACGCTATCGCCTACCTCCGTCTCATAGCGAATCCCTGGGACACCCTCTCGCTCGCACGCATCGCCAATGAACCCCCGCGAGGAATCGGCAAAAAAACTCTCGAATCATGGCTCGAATCAGCCAAAACAACAAAAACAGATCCGATCACGCTCGCGCGAAAAAATGAAGGGAAACAGCTCAATATAGCCATTTCCAAACAAAAGTCCGCCGCGCAACTCGCCAACATCCTTCACGAACAAACCGAAAAACTCCACGAAAGCGGCTCTCTCTCCGCATTTCTCCCCATACTCCTCGAACAGGTCGGATACCTCAAAGCCCTGGAAGACGGCACGGAAGAGGGAATAGCTCGACTGGAAAACGTGCGCGAACTTTTTTCCGTGGCAAAGAAATATGACGAAACGCCGCCCGAAAACGCACTTACCTTCTTCTTGGAGGAAATCTCGCTCGTGTCCGATACAGACGCGCTCGACGGCAGCGAGAACGCCGTACAACTCATGACCATACACAGCGCCAAGGGTCTCGAATTTCCCTTTGTCTTCCTGGTCGGACTCGAAGAGGGGATTTTCCCGCATTCGCGAAGCGCGCTCTCGCCCGCCGAACTCGAAGAAGAACGCCGATTGATGTATGTGGGACTCACTCGCGCTAAGCAGAAGGCGTGGCTCATATCCGCCGAGACGCGCATGATCTTCGGCTCCACGCAAATGAACGCTCCTTCTCGGTTTATCAGCGAAATCCCAGAGAACCTTCTCGAAACAGAAGAACGAAAAAAAGGGTTTGAGAAAAGCGAATACAGGAAGTCTGCCGCTCGCCACACGCAGCCAGAAATACCTGTAGGTACAGCAGCACGAGACACGCTCCGCCCAGGAGACTCCGTCACCCATCCAACATTCGGAAACGGCATAGTCATCAAAATCGAAGGAACACTCGCTTCAATAGCATTCCGCACCAGAGGCGTCAAAAAACTCGCCCTCGGAATTGCGCCCCTCGAGAAACTTTAGAGTGTGTCTAAAAAG
>ERZ724522.1904-NODE-1904-length-10384-cov-38.432956_pt1 | contig 10384 bp, 12 predicted proteins | sample MGYA00376055_ERZ724522 | MGnify/ENA primary metagenome ERZ724522 (study PRJEB28724, sample SAMN07190884) | wastewater metagenome | isolation source: effluent of sewage treatment plant in Hong Hong | place: Hong Kong | collected 2016-03-17 ... | reverse complement strand
AATACGCAGACACCCTGCTAACCGAAGTGGCAAAGTGTTCTGCATCGTTTTCAATTCCGATGAAATTGCGGTTTAATTTTTCACATGCGACACCAACTGGACAACTACCCATGCAACTATCTAAAACTGTATCGCCTTCATTTGAGTAGCTTTTTACAAGCCATTCCATTAATTCAACAGGCTTTTCAGTTGGATGCTTCTGGTCTTGCCTTCTCCATTTCTGCTGAAAATATTGAACGGTTGATGGGTATCGAAAACCTGTATTTATAGTCTCACTTTCTGATACCACGCCAAGTTTATGATTGTTTGGCTTGTCACCGTTATTAGCTTTTCGTTTTCTATAATACGGTTCGCCTTCTTCTAATTGCGGATTATACTTCACCTTGCCTTTGCCAAACACCAAAATATTTTCATGCTTTTGAACTGGTCGGTATTTAGCAGTAAACGAACTTCCGCTTTTTGACTTATGCCAAATCAATTCATACTTAAACATTTTTTGGTTAGACATTGCCAACTTATAGAGAAACAGCCCAGAGCCAAATAAAAGTATTGCTGCATCTTTTTTTGCAACCCTTTTATACTGTTCCCACATTGGTTCAAATGGTATTACAATATCCCATTTATTCTTGGTTGTTCCGTATGGTAAATCGGTAATTATCAAATCAATACTGTTTGATGGCAGCGTTTCCATCACTTCAAGACAATGACCAAGATAGAATGTACTGCGGCTAACAGGCAGTTTTGCAATAGCAGGGCTGACGTTCAATCCCTCAACATTTATTTCTTTATTCATCTTTTGTAAGTATTTGAAAGTTAGTAATTCTAAGCCCTGCCATCGCAAAGCCGCAAACGTTAGCCGCAATACGAAGAAAGCCTCCGCACTGCAACATCGTAATATTGTTTTTCCTTTTCTATGCCAATTGATTGGCGATTTAATTTTAAACAAGCAAGGTTTGTTGTTCCTGAACCCATTGTATTGTCTAAAACTATATCGTTTTCATTGGTATAGGTTTTTACTAAAAATTCCATTAATGGTATAGGTTTTTGCGTTGGGTGTAAACAATTTTCTCTATTATACCTCAATATACTTTTTGGATAACCAGTTTTGTCTTGTATGTATGTTTCCCTTTTACTTTCACTTGATAAATGTCCAAGTGTTCCTGCTTTACCTTTGTTTGATAAAATCAATTCAGTATCATCAAGTTCAAGGTTATATGTAATCTTTTTTACGGTTGAAAGTATTTCATTGTACTTATTTTCAATTCCAAATAAATCACACATTTTAGTCCATTGTTGTTCAGTTGGTAATTGTGAACCATTCATTTTATTTGTAACCCAACCTGTCATTCCACCTGTTCTTGAAAGTTCTAATTTAGAAACATCAATTTGTTTCAAGTTAAGTCGTTTCATGTTTTCAATCATAATATCAGCAAACTCCATATTCGGCGTTTCATTATAAAATACAGATATAGTTTCGTGTATTTTCAGTGGTTGGTAATTTACTAATTGAAAATTACCAGCATTATTTTTTTCCCAAATCCAATCATATTTATACCAATTTAAGTTAGAAGTTCTTAATAAAGATGAAAATGGTTCAGAACCAAATAAAACAATTACACCTTTATCTTTAATAATTCGTTTATATTGTTCCCAAAGTTGGTTAAATGGTATTACTATATCCCAAGCACAAGCGGTCGTCCCGTATGGTAAATCGCAAATAATAGCATCAATACTCTTATCCTCAATAAAAGGAAAAACATCAAAGCAATCAGCATTAACCAACGTACTGTGGCTAACACGTGCTATATCCCATTTGGGGTTCGGTGGTAAATTCAACATTCGTTCTCGTTTTTAAGTTTGTAATAATTTGATAGTTCGGTGCATCGTAATCCCCAAACGGTACATAGCACCAAACGTTAGAGATACCATCTGAAATTGATGAAACATACACTTAACCATAATCGTCTGTCTTGTGGCTGATAAAACAACGCAAACAAACTTCTATCTGTTTCGCAATTATCAAACGTAAGGAATGCTATCCCAATACTCATATATTTATTCAGCCACAAGTCAAACAAATGAATCTGATAATCAAAACGGCACATAGCACAGTATTTGCGCAATGCCCTTAGTCTTTCAATTAAACTTTTCTGCATATTATTAAATTTAGTTTTTCAATTTTACTTGCGGATTTTGTGGTTCATTTGAGTTTTCGTTTTCTAATTTCATTTTATCTTAATTTAAAGTTTTGTGCTTCTAAGTCCGCAACTAAATATAGCTGCAAAACGTTATGGGCAATGCCTTTCGACACTGGCAATCGTATCGTGAATTGCTCCACCGTGAGAAAACAAACATACCTTTTCAACAGTAAAGCCTCTATTCTGACCCATTGTATTAGAATGATACCCAAATGTTATTACTTTCCCGCCTTGTTTTAAGACATTTGGTATCTCGTCTTTTAACTGTTTAAACGGACTACACATGATACCCTTATACATTTCCATGCTTTTACGATAAGCATAAGGCGGGTCGAGTAATATGGTATCAAACTTTTCACCTTTCCAAGTCCTTAAAAATTCAAGTGCATCCATTCTGTAATCAGCCAATGCTTCTTCATCCAAGTCATTTCTTACTTCATCAATACTTAGCTTTGTCCTACCTGCAAAAAGGTTCAAAGTTTTTCCCTCGCAATTACGTTCTGTCCATTCTCTAATAGGCTTTACTGAAAAAGTATATCGGTGAAGCGGACACTTAATATAATCAAACGCTGGCACAGCAGGTAACACTGCATTGCCGACAATGGCGGGTGGAGTGCTACTATTAAAGTTTTGTTCTGTATTCATCTTTCGTTTTTTTAATTAAACATTTGTGTTATAAACCGCCACTATAGCTCCCGTTTTTTCACAATCGCTGTTTTCCATGTCAGTTGGTTTATTTCTTTTTTATTTGTTGCCAGCAAGTGTTTTGTTAGCCGTGTATAATCTTCATTAAATGTTAATGTAAAGCCATTTGCTATTTCATGCCCGCAGTCTATTATTGTTTTAACCGCCAATATGTATGACTTGTAGCTTCTGTTGTCTGTTTTAATGGTAAATACCTCTCCATCTTTTAGGTCTATAAGATGTTGTAGCACCTTGTCTCGATAATTCAATGGGGGTATCATGCTTGGTGAATTATTTTGCCCACTCATCTAGAATGTCCATTATTTTTTCTCCTTCTTTTCTTCCAAATGGATGGTCTTTTACCATAAATGAATTACACATTACTTCGTTTATGGACATAAGGAATTTCTCCTTTTCACGTATTCTTTTTTCCATCTTATCAATATCATGCTGATTGATTAATTTTTCCATTGTGTTTTATTGGTTTGTATTTTTAGAATGGTATTTCAAGTTCTTCGTCAGGTATGTTATCATCAGGAGACGGGGTTAGTTTGTGCGTTTTTTCTTCAAACTTTAATTGTTTTTGTTCTTGCTCATTCAGATAGTTGCTTTTATCTTCAAGACTATCAACATGGTTATATCTGCCGGATAATATGTCGTATTTAAAATCAACTCGACCTACTTTTCCAAGGTGTTTGAATTTTATCTTTTGAATAAATACAATGGTTTTCCCTTCATCAAAATCCCGGTACACGCACATTCCATTATCTGTTTTGTTAAAGAAATTGGCGGATCCGCTTATGTCATAAAGATTTGGTATTTCGTACTTGCCATTTTTATCTTTCTTTATTTTAGTAGGATGAGCTACAATGAAGAGATGTATATTCTTTCTCTGTTTTAAAGAAGTTAGTTTACTCAGTTGATTGCTTATATATTCTGTAGGGTTCATTCCTTTAGGGACCTGGTGCTCTAGCGTGTTCCATGGATCTATTATAAGTGAGTTGATTCCATGCCTTAGTATTAGCTGGTTGGTTTTTGCTATTATATTATCTAGTGAGAAGTTTTCATCGTCTGGTCTTATAAAGAAGAAATGTTTGTTTATAAATTCACGGGCAGCATTTTTTTCAGAATCATTCATTCTACTGTATAAATGTTTTCCATATATTCCAAAGGGTTTGCCTATTATCTTCTCTATTAGTTTTGATAGATGTAATTGAATTGGGAAATTTTCCGGAGAGAATATGCCGTATCTCCATCCTTTAAATACTGCTAACCTAGTATGTACGAAATCGAGGAATTCGGATTTGCCGTGATTGGGTATGCCTGTTATGATGGTCATTTGCCCTGGCATAAAAGAAATGTGTGAATCAAACTCATCTATACCTATTGTTTCTCCTTTTGGAAGTCCATTGGTATAGATGTCTTCTATCTCTTTTTCAAAATCATTCGCTGTAAATACTCCTTCTATAGGAACGGGCTGGGCGTTTTCTATTAAGGCTCGTAATTCAAGTGGTCCGTATTTGACAAGGTATTCATTGCCGTCTTTGCAGTCTTTGTAATCGAGTGTGAAACATTTGTCATCTCCAAATCGGCGTATTAATTCGTTCTTTAAAGCCCTTCCTGGTTCGTCATTATCAACTCCTATATAGAACTTATTAATCTTCTCTAGTTGTTCAATGCAGTTATCTATATAATCTAATCTTTGATTTCCCTTGCTGGCTCCGTTAGGTACGCTTAATACAGCATCGTATCCGGCTTCTAAAAAGCTAAGCGCATCTATCTCTCCCTCAACTATAAGGCATTCTTTAGATTCCTGTATGCTGTCAAGATTGTAGAGTATGAGTTTAGCTCCACTTACCAGCTTGAATTTTTTATCTACAGTTCGGTACTTAACATTAACAACTTCTCCGTTTAAAAAATAAGGGAATTGAATGGTTGGTACCTCCCTTTTTTCTTGCGGCATGTACTCTTTTTCGTGGCTTATCTTTTGTTTTATCAAAATTTTCTGACTAATACGGCGCTTTTTAAACCACTCTAATACATTGTTTGGAAGGTTGGTATTATTTGTCCATTTGGGTGTCTCATATTCAATCTCTGTGCGTTTGGGGGCATTTATTTTAACACCTCCAGACCATCCGCAATGGTGGCAATTGTATTGGCCTTTGTCGATATTGACCGACAAACACCTCTCATTTTTGCTCTTTTTGTGCTCGCATTCAGGCTTCGGGCAGTATGTTTTAACCTGCCCCGAGTTCGATGAAACGGAGATGCCCAGCGCCGCCAATTTTTCTTTTGTGCCTGTCATGATTTTTTTACAAAAAGCTGAACGCTGATTTTTTATTACCTGCCGAATTTTGTTTGTTTTCTTCCGTAAACCAAACCGATTTCATTTTCAATTTCCAGTTCTTAACTTTTTTGCCGTTTGAATCTACCCAATCAGGGCTGTAGTAATCAAATGCCTTAACGCCCAGAGCTTCGGGAAAACCATTAGCAACAAAGAATGCCGTTACATCAATTTTTGATGGAGGCATAAAAGGCTGTTGTATTTCTTTACTTTCTTTTACTTTACTTTCTTTTACTTTACTTTCTTTTATTTGTATTACGTTCGTATCGTTTGGTATTACGTTCGTATCGTTTGGTATTACGTTCGTATCGTTTGGTATTACGTTCGTATTACGTTCGTGGATTTTGTTGTTTTTTTTGTTTTTTTCCCATCTTTTATTGACACTATCTCTTGCCTTTTGTGATTTAGAATTCATTAAATTCATTGAATTATTTAGTCTTTCGGAGTAGAAGTACTTACCATCTTCGGTAAAGACAAATAACCCAAAATCCTCAACAATTGATTTAATAATTCCGGCATCAACTCTCAGGTCGTATGCTATTAGGTTATAGTCTTTGGATAGCTTGTAATCTGTTGATTCTCTCAACTTCTCAACAAGCGCCCAAAATAACCCATAGCCCTCCCATTGGTACTTCATTCTAACGGCGATTGATTTTTCATCGTTTCGAGCGTTTCCGTCATGGGAGAAATAAACAACCTCTTTCATACTTATTATATTTCTATTGCTTGATTAATTTTTAATACTTTTTCTATCTCTGTTTTTAAGTTCATGTTATGGTTTGTGAACTTGAATTCTTTTAACATCCATTTTAAGTAATCGTGTGGAATTTCCGACACCTTTTTGCCGGCATGTTTTCCAAACTTCATAACTATGTTTGATAACGGTTTGTTGGCTTCTTTTTCAGGATCGAAATGAATGCCTATTTCGCTCATTGGTATTCCTGTTAACAACTTTCCTTTGGTCCCATACAGTTTCCATGTATTCTCTTTTTTGAAATACATGTCTTCTATCTTTCCGAACTTTTCTGTATTGTTTGTAAAGTCTACGATAAGGCAGTCTTTTTTATCCGGATGAATACGAGTGCCCCTTCCAAGCACTTGATAATACCAGGCAAGAGAGGCGGTTGGGCGGCCCATAACAATGGCATCTATTTGTGGATAATCAAAACCTACTGATAGTAGGTTGACATTTAATATGAATCTTATCTTTCCTGCTTTAAATTGACTGATAGTATAGTCTCTTTCATCTTTTGGCATATCTCCATAAACAACGGCTGATTGGGGTATTTGATTAGAGATGTTTTTGGCAGATACTACCGTAGGAAGGAATATGAGTGCCGATTTTTTGCTTGTGCGTTTTGACCATTCTACTATCCTTCCTTCTATGTTATTTATTTTCAGAAAGGCTTCAAGACTTTCATCGGTATATTCAGAACCGATTGTATTGAACTTTAACATGCCGCTATCCATGTCGTAAGTTTCGTATTCCAGCTTTGTCCAGAATTTGCTGTCAACCATTTCTTTTATCTGGGTAACATGGATGATGTCATGAAAGAAGTTGCCTTGTTTTGATCTGTTGGTGAGCATAACAAGTTTTGAGAACTTGTTTCTCATCATATCTGTATTGGTCTGAAGGCGGAAAGGGGTGGCGGTTAAGCCTAGTACTGTTTTTATTTGTGCCGACTTCATGAATGTTCCGAACATAGATGATTCGGAGCGAGGGTAGAGGTGGGCTTCATCAATTATAAGGTTTGTGAATCCAAGATTTTTAAATTTCTGACCAATGTTTTTGATGGATCCTATAGTAGCGTAAGTGATTTTGCCTATATTTTTTTGATTCATAGAGGCAGAATAGATGCAAGCCTGACCACCTAATGCGATTAGCTTGTTATAATTTTGCTCTAACAATTCTTTAGACGGCTGAAGTATAATTGTTCTTCCGTCTATCTCTTTGGCGATGCTTGCTATTACTATTGATTTACCGTAGGCGGTTGGGGCAACAATAATAGATGGGCGAATGCTTTTTGACTTAAAGAATGATGTGCCTTTTTCTACGGCAGGTATTTGATTGCTGCGTAGGGTAAATTTTGGCTTATCTGTATTACTTTCAAATAGTGTCATTGCTCAAATCTTTTATTGTATTCTTTATCTGTATCGGACATGTACCATATTTTGTATTTTTCTTCTTCGTCCCATTTGTTGCTGAGCATGATTCCGAATTTTTCTATGAGGTCGTGCATCCTCCTGGTAACATCGCCTATTCCGAAATCAATTACTCCTGTTAATGTTGTCATTTGTCCTCCTTTCATCAGTTCGTTAAATATTAACCGGCATTGCCCTCCAAACTTTTTTCTATTCTTTTCTAAGAAAGACTGAGATGCTGCATTGTTCTCATAATTATGAACAGCATTATCAAAATCTATTTTAGTTTGTTTGATGTCCATTATACTCTTTTCATAATTTCTATTCTTATTTTATCTGTTCCGCGCTCTACCTGCTCTCCAATTACCTGCCAGTCATACTTATCTGATATTTCTAATAGTTCGTTAAAGCGTTTTTTCCCAAGCGATTCGGTGCGCTCTACGAATAGTATTCCTAATTCCGGGTTTTCTGCCATCTTTAACTTTATAGAGAGCTCCATCATTTCTGATTCTGACATAGAGTTGGGATGGACCGGTACGCCTCTGTATAGTAGCTGTTCATCATCGAACATTAGTCCATCTACCGGGCTTTCCATTTCTCTGATTGCCTGACGTATAGCTTCTCTTTGGGATTCTATTTTAGCTGTTAAGTCTCCCGACTCTTCTACCATGACAGATAGTTGCTTATTTTTTTCTTTTAAATCATGCGCCTGTTTGTATTGTTCGTTTACCGACTGTGCTTTGTTGATTTGCGTTTCAAATTCAGATGTTTCTTTACGAGGGTTTTCTCTTAACCACTTATCTGTTTTATGACATGCTTCGGCGGCTTTTGTTAGGGATTCTTTCAAGGCAATCAACTCTTCTTCTTTTTTCTTTATTTCCTTTTCTAATCTTTTGAGCTCAGCATCGTTGCTTTCTTTTTTTGCTGCTGCTCTATCGACCATGCTATTATGTGCAATGGCTGATTCATTTTGCTGTATAATATCTGTTATATCAATAGGCTTTATCTTGTCTAGTTCGTTGCCGTAAAGCAGGTGATTGAGTGTATGTGATTTGATGAGGGCTTCCAGCTTTACTATGTCTCTGTTTAGTTCTGTTCTTTCATTATAAGCTACCAGAACATTGTTTTCATATTTTGCTATTTCTTCTCTAACTTTTTCAGGTAAAAGGCTTTTGAAGTATTCTATTTGTTTCTTTTGTCCTGATTTTGTTTTAGATAGTTCTATAAATTCATCCGGATTAAAATCAATAGCACCTGTCAAGCTCTTTAATGCACTCTTGCTATTGCTTTTCATGCCATCTTGAGACTCTATAACTATCTTGCTCTTTCCATTCTCTATTTCTACGTGTAAGGCATATTTATTTCCGTCTTTATCTATTATTATGTGCCCTTTGCCGTCTGTATTAGGCGGAATTGAATTAGTATCTCCCAGTGCTATCTTTATGAATTGAATAGCTGTAGATTTTCCTAATCCGTTTTCGCCTATAAGCAGGATGTTTTTACCATCAATATCAATCTCAAAGTTTTTTAATACTTTGAATTTTTCTATAAATATTTTTTGAGTTTTCATTGGTCTATTAATTAAAAATCATCATCGGAGCTGATTGGTTGTTTTGGAAATGATTCTTCTTCTTGTTCAAGTTCAGGCATTGGATTTTCTTCTACATGAGGTTCCGGCATTGATGCTCTTCTTGTGAAATAGCTGGCAAAATATTCCTGAAGATTTTTGTCTAATTCTTCTGCTACTTTTTTTACTGAATCTTTTATTTCTTCATCTATTACCGAGAATACGGGAATTTTATATTTTATATTTCCCTTTTTTCCCTCTCTAATTGAAGAGATGGTAATTGCTTTATGGCAGGTGTTATTGTATATTTTATTTTCCTTGCAGAAATCTGACCAGGACTGAAGTGCTGCCCCTTTTAATTGAAGCGTACATAATTCAAATTGCTTGTTTTCATTTTTTCTTATTATATAAATGTTCTTATTGAATCTGCATTTAAGAACCGCTAAACTCCCTTTGATGCTATTGTATATTCCTGAAGCAAGCATTTTCCCTTTGTGTGCCTTTACATAAAAAGGCTGAGTGGTGGTGTCTTTTACCTCATTAGAATAGATAAATCCATGTTCTTCTGAAAATCCTTTTATAGATGACGTGGCATCTAGCAGTATGAACTTAAATGGTATATCTGTTTTAACCTTTCCTTTATTTTCAGAATTCTTTTGTGACTTGTCGAAACTTGTCAGGTATCCATCTTCTCCATTCCATTCGTACCATTTTGTTGATGGGTTATGCTGGGCTGTGTTGTTTGAAAAACTCATAGTGTGATTTTTGTTATTGATTTATGTTTTAAAGTTTTACTGCTATTATACTTTCTCCCGGGGTGTAGATGGCTTCTTTCACTATTACCCCATGGCTATCTGTTATCGTTTTGCCTTTTAATGATTGTTTGTAGGCATCTTTTGCCATTTCTTCTATTGCTTTAACTTTCTTTGTTGCATTAGCCCATTCATCAATGTGTTTGAAGTTCCATGTTCCTGGAGCATTTCTTTTTTCTATGGTAGCACCAAATTCTGTGAAACTATTTTCGTGGTACTTGTTAGCTTCAGCTACGGCATATGGCTTTACTGATTCCAGGCACATCTTCACGGCTTTTTCTAAGCGTTTTAATTCTACATAGGCCCCTAGCGGATTAGACAATCCATTATTAGCATCGTCAGCTATTTTTAGTATTTCTTTTTCCATTATTGTTCTCTGTTTTTGAATATTCTTAATATTTCTGATTGTTGTTTGTACTCTGTGAGTACACTTTCCATATCATGGAGTTATTATTTCAGAAATTTTATTTATTAATTTTCTGATTGGGCTGGGTTTTACTACATCTAATAAGTTTTCATATTCTCTTTTGTAATTGTTTATATGCTCATGGGCTACAGAAGAATCTTCCGTAGTTGGAAAACTTTGCTCTAATGCTTCTATATATGTCAATAGAGAAGACATTCTGTTGTGTGCTAG
>ERZ724522.1903-NODE-1903-length-10386-cov-3.899622_pt1 | contig 10386 bp, 20 predicted proteins | sample MGYA00376055_ERZ724522 | MGnify/ENA primary metagenome ERZ724522 (study PRJEB28724, sample SAMN07190884) | wastewater metagenome | isolation source: effluent of sewage treatment plant in Hong Hong | place: Hong Kong | collected 2016-03-17 ... | reverse complement strand
ACTCTACTAAGTCGTCTAGCAGAGTAAATTGCATGGATATTGAAGGGCTCGTCGACTTCCAGAGACTTATGGATCTCTGGCATGAAGCAATGCGTCGCCATAACGCCACATACGACGTTCGTCCCGGATTGAATCCAGAATATTTTGTGGCTACAATATGCTCATGAGAGGACGACCACCAAAAGAAGATGCCGAGCGAAAAGGGATCACGTTCCGGTTTCGGCTCACCGGGGACGAGCGAGCGGAAATCGAGGCTGCGGCAGCGGCTACCGGACAAAAAGCATCGGAATGGGCGCGTACCGTTCTCTTGGATGCTGCGAAACTTGCGGCGCAGCACCAACCTAAACGCACAAAGAAGCGTTGAAGTTATCGTGGCTACAAGATAGAATAGGGGTGTCCCAGGGTGTTGCGAGCACCAAGGACACCCGCAAGGGTTATCCGGGACCTACCGGAAACGTCTCCACGGTTTTTCAACCGTGCGATGGCGTCTGCGTGGGTCCCGTTCCGGCTTAATCACCGGGAACGTCGTTGGCCAGCGAGGTCTCCCCCCGCTAGCAGGATCGAGCCATAACATGGCCGATCTCCTTAAAAGATGGAGCACTGCCCGACTTCTTTGCGGGATTACGGGCAGTGTCTCCTACCTTCCATCACACTCAGCGTCATCCGGTGACGCTGAACAAGTGCAATGATTCTTGCTTATTTCGCTTTGCGGTACCTCCCCGGCATCCGGCCGGACCCGTAGCTGTTCTGCCAGTGCGTCACGTTCGGCTATGAGGGATTCAAGGGTCATGGGGTCTCCGTCAGTTTGGCCACAAAGTCGCTATACAAAGAGTCGTAACCACGGTACCAGTCGGTTTTCTGCACGCTATTCTGCACGCTATCGGCCAAAATCACGCTATTTTCGGCAACATCGTAATCCATAAAGTCATAAGTAATTATGGTTTATGTGTCTAGCACCACCCCGTTGGGGGTGGCCGTTTTGCTTTTTAACTTGTATCGCTGCAAGGACTTGTGCAACCATTGCACGCTATCCTGCACGCTATAAGGAAGCAAAACATGCCACGCGAACCGCGTCCCTGGTACCGAAAATCCACCGGATGGTGGATGGCACAGGTCAGTGGCCAACAGGTCAAACTAGCCAAAGGCCGCAAGTCCTACAAAGAGGCAAGGGACAAACTCGCGGATCTCATTCGTGTGCAGCGGGTGTCGCCGGATATCGGCGGGGACATGACCGTGATAGCGTTGTGCGACATCTACCTGGAACACGCCGAACGTCACCTCGGGAAACGGACATACCCGGAACGAAAACGTGTCCTGCATCGGCTATGCGAGTTCCTCGGGGACAAACTGGTGTCCTCGTGCCTGCCGATCCACCTAGACCAATGGCTGGACCAACAGACCACGTGGGGTCCGTGGTCGCAGTCCTCAGCGGCCAAAACCATCCGAACGTGTTTCAATTGGGGGGTCAACCAAGGCATCATCCAGGCCAACCCATTTAAAGGTGTCCGACGTGCCGACGGGGACCGCCGTAGACCGATAACCGACGACGAGTACCAGTCCCTATTGAGGCACACCGCCAGCGGCTACGGTAAACGCCAGAGACCGTCGCCAGCGGCACGGTTCCGTCAGGTGATGGTATTCCTGCGGTTTAGTGGCGCACGTCCCCAGGAGGCGTATAGGCTGCGGTGGACGGATATCGATTTCGACCGTGCCGAGATCGTCCTGGTAGACCACAAGACGGCCAGGACGCAGAAGGTGCCACGGCCAAGGATCATCCCGTTACATCCGGTGGTGGTCAAGTTGCTGCTGTGGATACGTCGGCGGGAATCGAACGAGTTTGTTTTTGTGAACCACCGAGGCAAACCGTGGGATCGGACGACACTTAGTCAGAGGTTGCAGTCAGCGAGGGAGGCAGCAGGGATACCGAGTGACGCGAAACTGTACGGACTGCGGCACAATTTCGGGACCATGGCCATAGTCAACGGGGTTGACTTGATGACCCTTGCGCAGCTACTTGGTCACACTCGGACGAAACAGACGGAATACTACGTTCATTTGGCAGGCCAGCGGCAGCATCTCGCCGACGCCATGCGGCAAGCATCGTCTCGGCGTCGAAAACCTTGAGTTTGCGAGTCTTGGAAACCTTGCGTTGTTTCGGTTTTACGGTCGGTCCCTCGCGTAAGAACCGATCCAGTTCTGCCTGGGTGATACGGTGTCCCTTACCGCCAGCACCAACAGGGTGGGATTTCAGTTGTCCGCTGCTGATGAGTGCGTAGACGTTCGTCTCAGAACAGTCCAATGCTTTCGCGACAGCGGATACACGCAGCAGGGTCACGTCCCACCTCCAATCTCAGTCACCTTGCCACACGCCATCGGGACGCATCCTGGCCAACGCGAGGCATTGTTGCAGTGCGCGTTTCGCGTTGCCTTCGGTTCCGTTCCAGTAGTTCTCGTCCACGTCGTCTCCGAGAGACGCTATTGCCGACTCAAGAACCGGGATACTTTGTGCGCCGGTCATGCCGTACAGCGTTCTAATACCTTCGGCACCGATGCGGCCAAAGTGTTTGGCGTAGTTGTAGGTGATGTTTATTTCGGCGGTTCTGCATCCACCTACTTGGTAGGTGCCGCCTTTCATCTGGTGCGGTGCGTCGAGTTCGAGAACGTCACCGGTGATAGCGTCATAAAGACCGAGGTCGTAACTCACGTCCCCTCTCCCTTCAGTGCAGCGATAGCGGCCCAGATTGGTTCGTGCATCGCCAAATAGATTATGTCTGGTGCTTTGTGATATCGTGCCGCGTAATTCGGAACTTGCGATTTCACGTTCTCTACCGCCTCCACCGCCAGTTCCACCGCCTAGGGGTTGGATAGCAGGAGGTCACGGACAGAGGGGGACAAGGCAGCCACAGCGTTGACTATTGGTACGATGGTTTCAATGTGTTCGTCAAAATCAACGCCCTCGCCTTTCGCATCTTCGACAACATTGATACTCCATGTGCCGTCAAGGTAGCGTTTCTGTATCCGCCACGGTATCTCGCTCATGTCACTCACCCTCCTTTTGCTTGGAGTGCGCTGGACCGGACTGCACTATGCTTGCAAAAGCCACCATGCGCACATGTCACAGTACCAAGATCCTTCGACAACGTAGCCGTCTTCTTCGTAAACATCGACGCCGCATCGTTCGCATGATTGAATGGTTTCTTTATCACTGCCGTAATCGCAATCCAATTCGTCCTCGTCCCACTGCTCGTCCGTCACGTCTCCACCTCCGGCGATTTTGCCAGTGCGGCGATGTCTCCTCGTCACCCGTCCCCTACTTTGGTAGTAGAGCCAGTCTGCGCATATCCTCCATAGCGGCATCATTGTCATCGAAGAATCGGCAAGGCGAAATCTCGTAGCCGGACGCCTTGTAAATTTGCATCGCGGCGAAGACTGGTGATGTTTGTTTTTCGAGCGCGTACCCTGCTTCCCCAGCGAGATGGATAACCCACCCGGCACGGCAATGCGTGGTTTCGCAGGCGTGCCAGTTCCTCATATCCAATGCACCTTCTACCGAAGCGGCATCGAAGACCTTACGGTGAATGTCTTCCACGACAGGAACAGTGAATTTGCCATTAGCGTCGTAGCAGCCGTAGCAGCCGGAGCAGTCGTAGCAGCGGTGGCAGCCGTAGCAGCCGCAGCAGCCGCGGCAGACGTAGCAGCGGTGGCAGCCGTAGCAGCCGCAGCAGCCGTGGCAGTCGTAGCAGCCGTGGCAGTCGTAGCAGCGGTGGCAGCCGTAGCAGTCGGAGCAGCCGTGGCAGCCGTAGCAGTCGAAGCAGTCGCAGCAGTCGGAGCAGGATTCTAAAGCGGCTATCGCTTTCTCTTCACTCCCCCAATGTTCAACGGAAGCACGATTGTTTCTACTATCTACAACCCACGTTTTCCCTGCGATAATCTCGGTTTTCATTACAATCACTCCTTTGGTAAAAGGCCGATGGCGTCAAAGTACATCTTGCGTGCATGTGCAGCCATGTGCCCGCAGTGTTTACACTGGTTCTCCTCACACCGCTCCAGATGACGGTCTGAATCTATGCCAGCCTTCACCGCCTCGATGCACGCTGCGACACACTCGGGGGAGTAGCCACGAGTGGCGTTGACAATGGCGATTTCTCGACTGTCCAGAAGGTACGTCGAACCCATTTTTGAAATCGGGTACATAACTCCTCCTCTTTGCCAAACTGCGTCACGTCTCCCCCTCCGGTAATGCAGCGATAGTTTGGGGTTCGAGATCACCAACTTTCGAACGGCGGGAGAGAGGGCGCAGAGAGCATTGAGAGAGCCAACCACTTGCTCGACTCTATCTCGTGTCGTGGCATCTAAGTACAGAACCTCTCCGTTAGGACCGGATACCCACCACGCGACCCGTTCCGGGTCTGGCTCAACGTCTTCAATTGTCCATTTCTCACTCACCCCTCGCCCCCTTCATACTCCCAGCGAATGCCAGAATAGAGTTTCGAAAGTTCCTGTTTGCTGCTTTGTGGCCTTCCGTGCGCAATCGCAGACAATTCACTGTCTGCCTCAACCAGCTTGCCACGCAATCTTTTCAAGCACCCAATGACGACATCTAGCGCCTCATCGTCATCCCATCCCTCTATGTGCAGGTTTGGCCATTTATCGCTCAAAGCGTCACAAATCTCTTTCGCTACTCTCATCACTCTCAATCCTTCGTGGTCTGCACGGACTCTTTGACAAGCTTGAACCGTTGCCCGCCGATTATCGCGTAATCATCCGAGGCGACAGGCGTTTCCTCTTGTGGGTGATCCTCTTCTTCTGGCAATCCCGTTTCCGTCAGGATTCCGTATTCCACTGTCCCCCCTTCCGCCTTACCGCAAATGATTTGCTTGTCCTTGTCCGTCGATTTGCGCCACCAGCAAACGCCGGCAAAGAGTTGCCACTTCCAGCTAAGGAGAGTTTTGCAAGCGATGCCCTCGCCAGCTTTAATGCCCCAGCCAGCTTTGATGCCCCAGCCAGCTTTGATGCTAGAGCCAGCTTCGATGCTAGAGCCAGCTTTAATGCCCTCGCCAGCTTCGATGCCCCAGCCAGCTTTGATGCCCTCGCCAGCTTCGATGCCCAAGCCAGCTTTGATGCCCTCGCCAGCTTCGATGCCCCAGCCAGCTTTAATGACCGAGCCAGCTTCGATGCCCCAGCCAGCTTTGATGCCCTCGCCAGCTTCGATGCTAGAGCCAGCTTTAATGAAGATCGATCCCTTCGCGATCACTGAGCCCGTGACGCGGAACCATCCGAGATCGGCCTCAACTTGCAGATGACCGTCAATGATCGACAAGTCTTGCGAGCCGACGTACACGCCGTCTTTGACTTGATCCTTGGTAATTACGTATGTGTTCACTCCGTCTCTCCTTTCAGCCTCTTCTTCCCACGTCTCCGTCACTACTTGCCGCAGTAGATCCCGCAGCTCGTTAGCGCCAACGGCTCATGAACTGGAAACAGTAACCCTTGCTGCATCTCTTGCAGAGTCTTGAGAATCACCTTTGCCCGGTTGTCGAATATCTGCCCGGATCGTTCGCGAATCAGGCTCAGTGGCAAGTCTTTGGACCAGTAGAAATCCTTGACCCGCGTCTCATTATTGTGAATCCTGCCGTATCGATTCTCGATCGCCTCGGCTCTGTCGAAGAGACGTGGGTGATGCTCCAGCAAACCAACCCATTCGTAGCGACGTTGGTAAAAACACATGTAGCAATTTGACCGGGACCGCCACGCGAACAGCTCGTCGTGACGCCACCAAGGTATGTCCTGACTTAATAACCGGAGCGTCTCTCTGTCGCATCGGGACGTAACAGCGTCCTTCATCCGTTGCCAAAAGAACGATGGGGGAGTAAATCCACGGCTTTCGAGCAGGTTGTAGACTTCCTCCAGCTTCCAACCGCATTCGACCAGCGGATAGATCGGCGTGATATTGTCTGGGAATGTCCCGCCGACTCTGTCTTCATCGGCACGAATCCCTATGTATTGGGTCGCATCATCGTCCCCCAGGTAGTCGCGGATCGGGAATATCTTGCCGTACTTGGTGCAGAATCTCCGATGTACGCTCGGCAGCATGTTCTGCTCTGCAATCACCTGTTCAAGAGACTTTCCGATGCGGACAATCTCAATCCCAAGACGACGTTCAACGTTATCGAGCCATGCGTAGGTTTCCGGCAACTCCATCGCTACGTCGCAGAATAAGAATTCGTACGGCAACGATGGAGCACGGTGCATTTGCACGATGGCCGTAGCCAGAGAATCCTTTCCAGATATTGGTATGATGTGCCTCAAGCGTCATGTCCTTTCAACCATCTCTCCCACGTCTCCATGTCAGCGGATACGATGGGACACCATGATGGGGTCTCTGGTGGCAAAATCATCCGGTAACTCGCTAGCCTGCACCGTGAGAGAGAAAATTGCGTCCTCTCCAATTGATGCTTGCACCCACTACACGACATCACCGGCATCTCCTGCACCACACTCGGTCCCTCTCCGTCCGGTGGCTGGTAAAGAATGCGGCGGGTCATAAAGGTGCCTCCGGGACGATGCAACGATGCCACTTGCCACCCATTTCAGTAACGTTCTGTGCCAGCGTCCATCCGTGCTGGCCTAGGTAGGCGAAGTACGAATAACTACCGTCGTTGTTTCGGCTTATCCCGATCTCGACAGCAATAACTTGCTCCCCGTTGAACCACCACCAGAGGCCGAGGTCATCAACCTTGTCCGCGTCCATCCATTGACTATCGTCACCGTCGCGAAAACGGATACGGCACTTAGCCAGCGTGTCCTGTACCTCTGTTGACGGGTCGTCGACACTTCCGACCCAAAGACTGCCACCAAGGTTTCTGTCAATGATGTTGCACACGGCATAGACGATGTCCTGGTAGTAGATTCGACGCTGCTTTTCTGTTACTACATCCGTCATCCCACCACCTCCTGCGGATCGGTACCGTCCTGTGGGTGCATCTCCTCTAAACAATCAATGCAGATGTGCTCTCCGCTCTCGGCCTGCTCCATGTCGTCCCAAATATCTTGGCAGCAATCGTCGCATAGCGGACTCCTGTCGCACTCCAGGCACGAGTAGGCGTTACCGTCAATCACCTCGTTGCAGCATTTACAGACCATTTCCTCGTCTGTATCAGGCCAGACTATCCCCATCGGTCACGTCTCCCCCTTTGGTTGCTGCTGACGTGGTACCCGTCAGCCATCCACACCGAACCACCGGGGGACTTTGAGTCCTGTCAATTACAACTGCGTTGCCGTCCTCGGTGACTGTGCAGCGAATATCAAGGATGTTGATAGTCGAGTTGTCACTCGCAACGACTTGCGAGTTGCCCCTCGCAACGACTTGCGAGTTGTCCAACGCATCGACTTTCGAGTTGTCCCTCGCAACGACTTGCGAGTTGCCCCTCGCAACGACTTGCGAGTTGCCCCTCGCAACGACTTGCGAGTTGTCCAACGCAACGACTTTGCACGATCCGAACGCGAACGCAATCCCGCTGGTAATGAACCATTCGCCATCGCCAGCGATGCGAAGGTCTCTCAATTCGTCGCAGGTCAACTCTCTGGTTAGTCGAACCCGCCGAAAGACCGCCTTGTCGTCCTTTTGACCGCCGAACTCTTCGCACTCGACGGCGTACACGCTAGCGCCAACCGCAAACCACTTAGCTGGTTCGTTCGTGACGTGCAGGCCATTACTGCAGATATGCAGTTCACCGGACACCTCGTGCCATTCTCCTGGGTGGCCGTCCTTTGGTAGCGACCACACGAAACTGCCGCCATGAAAGGATTTTCGGTCCTTGAGAACCTTGTACCATGGTCCATTCGGTGTCATCTATCACGTCCTCCTCGTTTGATTGGAAATCCCCCGGTGGCTCAAGGCACAGCTATACCCATTAACCACCGGGGGTGGTACCAGTCCCTTGCAACTGGTTTACGCTGTGTATTCGAATTTGATACAACCGTCGATGCAGTATCGGCCAGAAACGCTAATAGCCACAAATCCGCAAGACCTGAGAAACTGCTGGCCGACAAGATTGTATTCGTCCACGTCAACCTCAATAGACGACCTCTTAAGTGGACTGAGTTTTCCGGTCAACTTGCGAATCATCGATGTTCCGCACCCACACCTTTTATTGTCTTGGTGTACCGCAATTCGGACTAAGACGATCTTGTGCTTGTGAAGTTCATAAACCATGTGGCCCATAACCTCGTCGGTTTCGACCACCATACCAATGGCATTGCGCTTTCTCAGATACGACAGGTATGCGTCTTCCGACCATCGGTCACTATAGGACTTGTCGTTTTCGATCACGAAAGGCATGTCGCGGCGAATCATCCAGCGAACATGCTTCTTTTGTTCAGTTTCTTTCTCGGCTAACATTGGCATCCTCTCTTAAATGTATCCTTCCGGTGCAGGCGATTTACACCGGTTCACACTACGTCTCAGCATCCTCGCCGAGTCGCGGCCTTTCCTTGCGGCTTCCGTAGGTGGTTCCCCTTGATTCTCTGTCGATGCGATACACCCCAGCATCGTTTGCAACAGTATTCCAATGTCCTGCAATGCACCTTGACCTGTGCACGAAAAAACAAGTAGCAACCCTTGCATCGAGTCAACATGTGTTCGACCGGGTCTGGTGGTTGCGGTATCCCGTCAAACAATCCGATTCTGTTCTGTGCCCGATAAGTGTAGAGGTCAATCAGGTCTTCGCGTGCTTGGTCCCGCATTGGTGGCTGGTATCTCAGGCTGGTTGACATTGGCGGCATCCTTGAACTGAGAGTTAATCGTCTCCCGAAACCTCCCCGGCTGGATGTGGGCCAGCCGGGGAGGACGACCTACGAACACTTAACTACGGCTATCAGAGGCTCCTTCAGCACCACTGGCCGTCCACCTCAGCGAAGTGCCGAGGATGGCTCAAGACCTGAACAATGCAGGCTCCCAATAATCAGTAAGAATCTTCGCGGAATAGTCGTACCACTTACGGTCGATTTCAACCCCGATAAACTTTCGACCCGTCCGTATGCAGGCACGTCCCGTAGAACAGCCACCCATGAACGGGTCTAAAACCACGTCCCCTGGCTTGGTGTGCAACTTGATAAAGTGTTCGGGTAACTCAACTGGTTTCGGGGTCGGGTGTTCGTCTTTCGACGGGATTATCTTTCGAATCTTACCAGTGTGACGGATGATGTTTTCAACCCGGTCACTTTCGTCGTACCACTTGCAGGCTGCACCGGGTTTCGTGGACACCAGGACAGTCTCATAGGACCGCCGATAGTGCCAACCCATCCCCATGGGACCTTTGTCCCAGACAATCATCTGCTTGAAATCAAAGACATCGTCAACCCACAGCGACCAGCGTGCGAACTGCGGATCTGGACCGCCGCCGCCGCAGCAGCAGCAGCAGCAGCAGCAGCAGCCAGGACGTAAAACCCTTTTCAGTTCTGGCAAGATGGCACGAAACAAATCGTTCGCCTCAACCCCGTCATTCGCAATCGGCCTCTCCTCGCCAGCCTCACCTAGGCCTAGCGCTTTCTCCCGGTTGGCTATGAGGTCGCCATTATTGTTGTTGTTGTGTCCGTAAGGCGGGTCGGTAAACACCATGTCGATGGACGCGTCCGGGATGCCTTTTAGAACCTCTAGGCAGTCCCCGTGGTAGATGGTTGCGTCGCCGATGGTATCCATACCGTCCTCGCAAAAAATCCCTTGCACTATCCGTCCGACTCACTATTATTCTTGCGTCAGTGCTTGCGTTTCTCAGTGAAATTGCGTACACTACTCGTCCGCGACCCGGCTGCTAGGATGCGCCGTTAGGGTGACGGAGTGGTACCCGCAATTCGTCGCGACACCTGGCTGGCAATCCGTAAAAACCACGCTTGCGTAAATCCGTCCGAATCGGTAGATTTTCGGTCGCCGCATTCGCCGTTGGCTCGTCGCTGCGCACAATGAGTGTGCCAGCTATTCGCCACACTGGAGAGGGATTGGCAAGCCGGGAGGACTTGTCAGCCGAATAACATCGTGCAAACAATCCGCTTGCAGTCGAAAGCAGTCGTCTGTAGGATTTAGGTACGATGGATCGGGAGATACACGCTATGCACTCGTCATCCAGGCTAACGCCTGAGGGATCGCCGATTTGGTTACAAAACGTCTCCTGGTACGAAACAATGGGAAAGACCAATCGTCCGACCAGCGAGCTAGACCTTTTGGATGAATCAACATCCGAGGTTAAGCCAAAAACTATCTTCGCACAGTCCCTTGTCCGCCGAACCGCACTGCAAGGAATGGTGCCGTCGTCATTCCTGAAACGCATCAACGAAATCATTCCAATGACCGAGGCCAGAATGAAACTGCTTCGGTCAAAATGATTCGAA
>ERZ724522.1902-NODE-1902-length-10389-cov-4.836656_pt1 | contig 10389 bp, 25 predicted proteins | sample MGYA00376055_ERZ724522 | MGnify/ENA primary metagenome ERZ724522 (study PRJEB28724, sample SAMN07190884) | wastewater metagenome | isolation source: effluent of sewage treatment plant in Hong Hong | place: Hong Kong | collected 2016-03-17 ... | reverse complement strand
GATGAAATGCGGCTCATCGAAGTAGCCGCGAAAAGGGATCGCATCAGCGTTCCAATGTTCATCATCAAGGCTGCTGTTAACGCAGCCAAATAGGAGGCCAGATTGGTGGCCCAAGTTTGAAGGTCAACACCTTCGCTTGGGCCACCAATCATAGGCCCAAGTTTCACGGTACAAAGCAAAGGAAAAGATCATGTTCGATTGGTTCAAGCAAATCTGGAACAACATCAAGCACGCAGCCCAGAAGATGTGGAACGGACTGAAGCAGTTCTTCAGCAAGATCAAGGACTTCTTCACCAAGAAGAAAGAGGACGAGCACATGGCAAACAGCGCCAAAAAGGCAGCGGCTACGCCTAAGCAAAAGAAGTCGAAGAACTCCAACAAGAAGGCTTCGCAACTCCACAAAGAGTGGGTTGCGCAAGAAAAAGCGGCAGCAACCGCATAGGTCAGAAAGAACAGGGAAAGGAACAAAATGTCCATCCGCAACAAGGTCCTCGCGGCCTACAAGAAGATCAGTCCTGCAACACCCCGACAGGTGGCTGACTATACCAAGTTGGAGTACAAGCAGGTGTCTGGTGCAGTTACCCAACTTGCTGAACAGGGCAAGTTGGAACGCGTCAGCCGTGGTGTCTACACCTACGTCTGGGACAAGAGCGAAAAGCCAACCGCAGTGATCTCCAGCGAGAATACTGAGGCAGTCGTCGTCATCGATGAGGAAAGCAAAGAAACGCAAGACTTCACTGATTTCCTCCTTGACCACGGCATCGAGCAAGATGTCATCGACCAGATCATCCTGCTTAGCGACTACTACACGCGCTATGTCGCTAAGTGACATATCTGCTGAGATGGAATCGCGAGTAATCGCGAACCCAATCCCAGAAGGTGCAGAGATGTGGAAGATGCTGTTGGAAATCGTTGACCGCGAAGAGTTCGTCAACTTCGCTGAAGAGCGTCTGATGAACTATGTGCAGGGCAACTCATTCCTGTTCTCTGGTGATGTAGTTCCCACCAGTACGGACACGCGCATCATGACAATGATGAGCACAATCGCCGCTGAGTTCTTCTACGTAGGGGCAAGGTATGAGCGGAAAAGAGCAAGTCACGCCATCACGCAAGTTGAAGACGTACTTGATTACTACTGCTCTGACAGCGAAAGCGAATTTTGGCAGGCTGTTCGCAATGCGCTAGATAGTAACCATGAGCAAGCGCAATAAACAGCGCAACCTCCCGCGTGACGTAGTAGAACGCCGCGCTGACTTGTACGAGAAGTGCGAGTCCAACTACCAGTTAGCGTGGTATCGCGCCATGATGCATAGCGCGAGAATGCACGGCGACAAGATATTCGATCCGCAATGGGATGAGTACGACCTTGCATTGCGAGTCAAATACGCTGCTGCTGAGTCAGAGTTGTTCGTCATGACATCGGAAATGATGGACTTGACTGAGCACGCAGCGCAGTCTTTGCCGCCACAAACCCTGATAAACGTCGATCTTCCGTCGCCGTCAGGGTATTTGATGCTTGAGAAGCCCTTCTACTCCACTGACATCAGGGGAAAGAAGAACGCAGTAACAAGCATCATGTGGAGAGAAGAGATCATCGGTCACGGTGGCAATGAAGGTATTGGAGTTGACGGCAAGCCATTGCCCAAGGTCAACGAAGGAGTTGTCATCTATTTGCTGACCGACAATCTCATCGAAGAAATGCGTCCGCCCTGGCTGGAAAAGAGAGACCTTCCGCTAGTTCCGAGAGACAGTCTCTACAACTTGATGACTATCTCTTACGGACAAATGTCGTGGGACATCTTTCCAGAGGACACAGCAAACGCGCGAGACATCGTGGATCAGTGGAACGCGATGGACAACATCCACGACGGAAGAGTGGTTGAAGATCACGGTGAGTTCTTCATCTTGGTCACTGCGTCAGGCCACCGAATAAGAGTCAAGCCTGACAGTACTGTTCAGTTCTTGAAGACAGCATGGCATCTCATGCAGTCAGAACTGAGCGAGAGCACACGGGAGTTCCCACCCAAGAAGACTATGCGTGGTCTTCCCAAGGGGATTCCCAACAGTCCGATCACTGTTGTGAGGCTTCGTCGCCGCAAGGGGACACACAACAAGGCCGGAAAGTGGACGCTTGACTACCGTTATCTGCGCAGAGGTCATTGGCGCAAGCAGTGGTACGGGTCAGGCGAAAGCAGGTATCAACGAGAGATTTACATCCTCCCGACGATTGTTGGACCAGAGGACGGACCTTTCGTTGACAGAGATGTCGTCAACCTTTGGGACAGATGATGTTCTTGACAGACCCGCTGTTGTTGACAGCAGAAGATGTCATGGAGTGCGCAGTTGATTCACAGAATCGCAATCGCGCTTTGGACATCGAAGCACTTGAGCGAGACCTCGATCCAGAAGGGTTCTCGCTCATCACGCTGAAGATGATGCACAATGCAATCGAATGGCGTACGCAGATGATGCTGAAGGTTCGCGACTCTATGGAACCTGCACAGGTCTTCTGTGATATCTCGTTCGACTTGATGGAGCGCATTGAGGCGAAACAAGCCAGGATCAAATTGTTCCTGGGCATGATGAATGGGATGGAGGAAGATGAAGGACCCGAAATTCATGACGGAGATTCAGGAAGCACTGAAGACAGCGCTTAAGAACGCCCGTCAGAACGAAGGAATGCAGTTCTTCCCACCTTCGGTGTATGCGGGATTGCGCGAGCAACTACCCGATTTCACACCGGAGTGGTGGGCTGATCTGGAACCGTGGTGCTGCCCCGCTTGTTGGCAGGGCATTCCGAGCACTGAGCGTCAGGGTGAGTATCCTGGCGCTTTGTCACGTAGAGGAGACTACTACGTGTGCTCTGACTGCGGAACCAGAGAAGGCCTGGAAGATTACGCGGAAGCGCGATCCAATGGGCTATGACGTTTTTGGGAACGCCCCCAAGAACAAGCAGGGCGAGTACTTTCGCGCCAACATTTGGTGGTGGCCTCCGCTGTGGGATTACTGCACAGAGGTAGCGCCAGAGATCACTAACAACGTCGAATATGCCTACAGCAATGATGGGGACGGGCTGGATGCGCAAGATGCAGAGGCGCTCGCCAACGCTCTTGATCTATCACTGCTGACAGGCACAGCGATGGAAAAGGAAGAGGCTTACAACGCAGCACTTGCTGAGTTCCCTATGAAGCCTTGTCCTATGCAGCCGGAAGATGGAAAGCACGACGAGTGCTTAATGTGTGACGGCAAGAACGAGATCAGAGATGTTCCGTTTGTGGCTTCTATGGAATTGAAGCCGTTTGCGGTTGATCTCGTCAAGGAGTTCATGACATTCTGTCGCTATTCGGGAGGATTCAAAATCTGCTGAGATGAGGACAAGCACGCGAGTGTCCTTAATTACGAAACAACCCGTGCAGCACTGAATGGCTTTTCTCCTCACCACTTTCGGCTAGGTCAGTGCGGTAGCCCAGCCTTGCGAGAGGGCGTGCTGCAACGCGCTAGAGGCTCGTCACCTCTTCTGGGCACGTGATTATCACATGTCACATGTGTAACCGGAACGTCTATGTTCCCGTTACGAGAAAACAGTTCAATGAGTTCAAAGAGAAAGGAACGATGGTTCAGGAAGAATTCCCAAACCTCAAAGCGGAGTATCGAGAGATGCTCATTTCCCAGCACTGTTCAAAGTGCTGGGATTTCTTGTTTAAGGAGCAAGAATGAGTCTGATCAAATACGCAGACAACATTGTTGGAGAGAGCCTGAAGGTATTCGGTGTCACGAGAAAGCCACCGGAGAAGCCCAAGGCAACAAAGAAGAAGGGAAAGAGGAAATGATCGATTTCTTCAAGCGTGTATGGCGCAAAGTGCGCGATACTGCGATGTCGATCCTGAAAGGGATTCGCAAAGTGACGCAGTGGTTCAGCGAACTGTTCTTCGGCGCGTTGGTTCGTGTCGAATCGTGGGTTCAGATTTTCTACCACAAACTCACGACAATTCTAGGAGCAGTTCGCTCAATCCTTGTCAGGGCGGTTGGCTTGATTCTGACTATCATCCCAACCTTCTTGATGTTCACCAAGGCAGCGTGGAAAGAGTACTTCGAAATGTGGAGGCAATTCACATTCACGCCGAAGATGGATTGGGATGAAGAGATCGACAACATTCTTCATGTCAATTTCGGTGCAGCAGCATGAAGAAGGAAATCGTCTTCTTCAGGTGGGGGACAGACAAGTTCCTCACAGAAGGATATGTGGACCGCGAATCGCAGTTCAACATCCTCCAAGTTCTTGATGGTCACTCCATCAAGGGCTGGCGAGTCTACTCAACCAAACAGGGTGACTTGCTAGTCAACAAAGAAGGAATCCCTCTCCTGTTCCCCACCAAGGGACAGGCGATGGATTACATCAGGAAGCATTTCTAGGAGAAGAAATGAGTTGGTCAAGGAAAGTCGTGGTTGACGTACAAGGACCGGATGCGGGTGAGTTCGCTGAGCACATCATGAACCACATCCGTACGGCTTCTAGTGCGTTCAACGTGGACATGGAACAGGATTGGCACGATCACGATCTGAGCGACGATTGCTCAGAGTGCTATGAAATCTACGACAACAGCAGAAGGGCATGATCAGAGTGACCGTTAAGCAAGATGGCAAGACCAAGAACATCTTGGTCCCCGAGAAGTTGGACCCCGCTCGTGCAGCCGTTGAGGTGTCCGAGTGGGCAAACTGGATGGAGCAGACCGTCAACGTGCAGAAGGTGTTCTCGCACACCAGCGTTGACGTTCGGCACGCCATCCAGAAGGTCGTCAGCAAGTACGACGACCTGACGATTCAAGAGGGGGCGATGGAGGAAATCCGTCGTCAACTCAAGGTCTACCGTCTTCCAGACGGCAAGGAGATGAACAGCGACGAGATCGCTGCTCTGGAACTGACCGATTTGGCTCAGCGCGCTTCCGCCAGTGGCGTGCTGACTGAGGCCAACCGCGAAGAACTCGTCACCAAGGTGATCGAGAGCGGTGTGGTCGTGCGGATGCAGGAGGTGCAGGTTGGTATCCCCAGCATGTACTTCGAAATGAGGAACAACGGTACGCCGTTCGCGCTGTTCGATCTGCGCGATGAGAAGCGTGTTGACGTTCAGGTTCGTCAGAAGCACAAGACGATCATCGAGGACCTTCTCAAAGAGGTCGAAGCGTTCTTGAAGAGCGGTTCGATCTACAAGGGTACGGCGATCAACGGAGACATCGATCAGCCGAACTCGTCCGAGTTGTACTACGACCCGTTCAGCACGGTGCGTAGTGAGGATGTTGTTCTCTCCACGGAGAACTTGGACAACATCAGGGGTTTGATCCTGAACCCGATGGAGTTCCCGACCGAGGAACTCGCCAAGCGGTCCTTCCTCTGGGCTGGCGACTACGGCACGGGCAAGTCGATCACGACTGCTCTGGTCGCGCAGTTCGCCATCCAGCATGGATACACTGTTATCCGCGCGAAGGCCAATGGCAACTTGGACAAGACGTTCGAAGTGGCTCGTCGGTTTGAGCCGTCGCTCGTCTTGATCGAGGACGCGGAGGTTCTTTCCTCCACCACGCGCAGTGAGGTCAGCGATCTGCTTGAGCAGTTCGACGGCCTGACCGCCAAGGCTCGTAGGGTCTACACGATCCTCACGACCAACGATCACACACAGATCACCAAGGGCATGACGCGCCCTGGACGCATCGACGGGATGTTCTTCTTCGAATCCCTCGATGAAGCGGGAGTCAAGGAGTTGTACTCCGTGTTCCACGGCAACCCCGCGAGCCGCGATCTGCTGAACTACCAGTTCGAAGCCTCTACGGAGGACACGCTCGATCTGGACGCGATCTACGCCGAGACCAAGGAGTTCACTCCTGCTTTCCACGGTGAGGTCGCAAAGCGCGCCAAGTCCTTCTGCTTGGGGCGCAAGGGTAAGCCTGCCACGGCAGACTACGTGCGCGCTGCGCGAAGCCTGAAGCGGCAGTACGAAATCTTCATGCAGTCCTCTGCTGAAGTTCGTGACGACCACTTGGAGGCATTGTTCCAAGAGGTTGTGACGAAGGGCGTGGAGAAGTACTACGCCTGATGTCCATCGCTGGGGGAGCGTGTCTTCGGATGCGCTCCCCCAGCATCATCTCACACAGTAAGGAAACGTCATTGTTCAAGAAAATCATCGAGCGCATCAAGCGCGTTTTCTTGGCGGTAATTAGAGCAGTCAGAAACGGCCTTCGTAAGTTTCTGAGCGTTCTTACAGAAGAGAACATCAAGAGAGCAGAACACATCGTTCAGAACTCAATGATGGTCTTGTCGAGGCAGTTCTGGGAACCTGCATGAAGTCCTACTACACCTTCGGCCCAAACCATCACCTCGATGGTAGATCGCTGAAGGAAGAGTTCGTCGTCGTAGAAGTTGACGACAGAATCAACGTTGACCCGCGAGACATCTTCATGGGTTGGCGAGGCTCAAATGCGTTTGCGTTTGAGTATGGCGAGAGTACTTGGAACTCGCGGGTCTATCCTCTTCACTACAGAGACATGGAGCCGCTCGTAGTCATATCTGTGGAAATGAGGAAGGTGTAGAAAGTGGAAATTGAAACAAAGGATGGCGCGTACGCGTACATGCGTCACATCATGATGCTGAACGCCGGTGAATATGGGTACCGCAAGTTTTCTCTGGCTTGGGAATCTGAGGAAGACAAAGACACCGGACGCGCCAACCGATTGGCTGATTTCGCCGGAATCTCCCACTTGGTGCGAGGTAACTGGATCGATGACGAGTTCATGGAATGGCTCAGTCGCTGTCAGTTCCTCGGTGACGATTCAATGTGCATGAACATCGCACTGTGGATCGCACTTCTTGACTCATACGTTGCTGAGATATTCATCGACAACGTGGACGAAAAGAGGGGCCGGGAGTTTGTGATAAACCGAGTCTACAAAGTACTCGGTATTGAGTCTGGAAACGCTCATGTTCGTCGTCGTGTAATTTTCTGTGACGGTGAGTCAATGAGCATCCAGGCGTCCAAGGAGCACATGTCAGTGCCTTCTAACGATGAAGGCCCGTACAGTGCTGTGGAGGTCGGATTTCCGACGTTCGTTGATCCTCGGCTCTTGCCTTTCGCCGTGGATGCGGAAGACCCGCTGGACACTCCCTACAACCACGTGCCAGTGAAGTTGCTGGCTGAAGTGATCAGGGAGCATGGCGGTGTCTTGGAGGGGGAACTCCCACCATTCAAGGGGCTGTAATGCCGTACCTATTCGCAGTAGCCGCTGTGATGATTGCAATCATCGTCCTGACGTACTTCAAGTTCAGGAAAGACGAGATTGGTGAGCACTTCGACTCGTCGCAACGCGCATTAGGTCATATGCCCTGCAAGTGTGGCCGCTTCTACGTCCCATCCACAGGGGCGACAAGGAAAGAAGGGATCGCACACACCGTCAGGTTGTGCTTCCCAGAAAGAGAAGAGATCAATGGCAACAAAGAGTAAGAAGAAGGGGACAATCAGTGATTGTTTTAACTGCGGTTCTAGTGCCGTAACCGTCCACGAAGGCGACATCCAGCCAACGTGTGACGACTGCGGGTGGACTGTGGATAACGTGATCCGTTTCCCGTCCCCCGAGAGTTTCCTCGTTGAGAGCGATTCGTTCGAAGAGCAGTACTCGTTGATCGTCAATGAGCACGAGGAAATCACGTACGTGTCGGTGATTGGACAGAACGGAAGAGTCCTGTACCACACTGACGCAGAGACACGGCAAGGTGCTTTGCAGAAGACCTTCACAGCAGTTCTGCTGCGGAGGTTCAAGTGATCCTTGCTATCTACGTGCCTGTGACGGGGCCTGTTTCGGTAGGCCCCGTCACGGACGCGAATGAGTATGTTGGAGGGTACGCTGATTGGGCCAGCCTTACTCCTGATCTCGGCATGATGGTTGCAGATCACGGTAAGGTTGGCCCTTTCAGCACCCCTCCGTACACCACTCACCCGCAGCACTTTTACAGCCCCAACGCTCGCGCTACGTGGCTGTATTCGACGTTCCGAGGCTTTGACTGGATCATGGGTCCGGTCATGGTTCTCGGAGCACCATATTTCAAAGACGGCGATGAAGAAGACGACGTTCAGCCCAAACCGAGCAGCGTCTTCAACATCTTCGCCAGTTACTACGGAACAGGCGTATGTGACTGGTGCGAGAGTTCTGAGTTTGACTTGGCGTTCGATTTGAACATCAAGATCGGAGAACGTCGTCTATGGGGGTTCACGTGCTCCCAATGTGCAGTTGACTCAATGCGCGGTTCCCGTCCCCGGTTAGGTACTGGGTACGGTCAAATAATGGTTCCCCCAGGCGAGTTGGACAAACTCGGGAAAAGAGAAGAGCAATGAGTGAAGATTTCATTGGCGCAAGTGATCGTTTCGCGATCATGAGTGACTTCCAAGATCATCGCAAGGATGTCATCTCTACCGCGCGCCGCTTCAGGGAGATCGGTGACGCGATGATCTCCATGCTTCAGACCTTCGGGTATTGCCCAGAGGTAGTCGATCACTTCGTGGGTGAGGATGACTCATCCTACGTGGTGTTCGAATGCGAAGAGGATGGCTACACCAAGCACATCATTCTTCAGACTGACTCTGTGACCGGAGAGGCTGTTCTTCACGAGAGCGACATCGAAGGAGCCATCGGCGCAGTCATTCACAACTCTGTCGGTCTGGTGCGCTTCTTGACGCAAGAAGGTCACACCTATGACGAGCCGGAAGAAGAGGACCCCGCGCTTGACGCACTTCGTCGTAAGTTGATGGAGGACTCTGATGGCTAGAGGCGATCTACCGAGCAGTTACTCCGCTCTGATTGAAGCACGGGAGTTGATGAAGGCTGCGATCCCGAGCAATCGAGATGTCATGGACGATGAAGACAGAATCGTGTACGCGAACTTTCTCATTCAGTACTCCATTGCGTTGTCGCTGTACGATTTGGCACGCAAATGAACGAACTGTGGTTCAGAGTGGCAGTGTGCGATTTCCATTGGCACAAGATCGCCGGGGATCGCCAGCCCGTTCGCCTGAAAGAGCAGTTTGACGAAGACGGGTTTGTGGTAGTGACTGATCGTTGCGTGAAATGCGGCGATGCGCTTACCAGCCCGATCTACGTTCGCGCAAGTTGGAAGTACACCAATGAATCGCATTAAGGCGTTTCTCCTTGGCGTCAAAGAGTTCAGGAGTTCGTGGACAACACACTTCGACTCTGAACTCATTCAGGCCTACGACGTAGGCCGGGAACTTGCTCACAGATTCACGCGTAGAAAGTACGAGCAATGAGAATTGTCTACGGAGTCGATACGAAAAGTATCGAAGACCTGGGTCAGGTAGTTGTTGTCAACATTCCAGAAGAGTGGTTGGACAACGATCAAGACACGCAAGACTACCTTGACACCATGATCGGCGCAGATGACATGATCTGGGTCGTGGACTTGCTCAACGAGCGCAAGTGGGCCAAGTGGCACTTCGAATCGCAAGACGAAGGCGAACTCAGTTCTTGTCCCGCATGTAAGGCTGAGTGGGAATCACATGGTTCCAGCATGAGCCTCACACATCAAGAAAACTGCGGATACGTCAAATGGCGTAACGCAGTGGCTGCGTACTAAGGAACACCATGAATCAGAAGAAACTGATCGATCAGATAGTTCGGTATGAGCACGAGGACATGCCAGAGGATGAGGTCATCGAGTTGTTTGCAGAACTCATCAAGACGGGTACTGCGTGGCGTCTGCAAGGCGTCTACGGAAGAACTGCTCGCGACTTCATCGAGCGGGGCATCATCTCGGACAAGGGAGAGATTCTCTATGGCCGATGATGTTGACCCGTTCCCCAGGTACACCAGAGAGCCTGGGGTCTTGCTGTCATATCGATGGAGCACAGACATCACGTACGTTCAGAACGTCCCACAGAGCGTGACGGACTTACACGTGAACGACTCCATCAAGTTGCAACTCAACTACGAGAACTTTCATGAGTTCGCTTGGGTTGAGGTTCTTGGGTACGACAATGCCTTTGGATACGGGAAGTTGGTGGACGTTCCATACACCATCCCGCTTGATAAAGGCGATGTCATTCACTTCAAGACCGAACATGTCTTCCAATGGATCAAGGAAGGAGATGTCCTATGAGCGATCCCAACAAGGAGCGCAGAGACATCCAACAAAAGATCAAGGTGCTGCAACAGAAGATTGAGATTCTTCAAGGTCAGGAAAAAGCCTCGGAGTCTCAGTTGACGTTCAGCATGACGGCGGTAGAAGCAGCCGCCATCGTTCACTTGATCGAGTTCTTCCAAGGGATGAACTACGAAGCCATGCTGATTGGCGAAAGGTTGTATGCCATCAGTGACTTCGTTGGTCAGCATC
>ERZ724522.1901-NODE-1901-length-10390-cov-7.696275_pt1 | contig 10390 bp, 6 predicted proteins | sample MGYA00376055_ERZ724522 | MGnify/ENA primary metagenome ERZ724522 (study PRJEB28724, sample SAMN07190884) | wastewater metagenome | isolation source: effluent of sewage treatment plant in Hong Hong | place: Hong Kong | collected 2016-03-17 ... | reverse complement strand
CCTTACCGGTATCGACTCCCCGCCGTTGCCGGCAGCGCCTTGGGTCAGTTTCCGCGTGCGCACGATCGATCTGGCCGGGCAGGCGCCGGGCGAGTATCAGCCAGAGCGCCCGGATGTCTCGTTCAAGACTCGCTATATCTACCCGCTCGGCAACGACTTGCAGCTTGTTTCACGCGAGGCTGACATCCGCTGGGATATGCCGGAGCTGCCGGCGCAAACCGTCGTCGAACCTGTCGGTATCGCAGCCATCGGGCTTGAGGTAGTGGATGTACATACCAACGTTATCACCCCGATCGGTATCGAACCGCCGCAACTAGGACGCCCGGAGAGCCCGCCAAACGGTATCTGGATGTTGTCGGCGACAGGCTATTTCACGGCGTTTGGCGATCCGGAGGTGACCTACAGGAACCGTACAATCCATATCCGTTCCGCTGGGGATACTGCGTCTGAACCGTCGAACGTGTTCATGTTCCCGGCGCATATCGTGTTCGACACCAACGAACACCCTGAACACGCGATGGACGCGGCGCTGGCGAGTACTGAAGATGGGTTGGCTCGCCCGTTCTTCGGTAAACCTGAAGTCACCAACCAGCACCGCCGCTTGCAGATCGTCGGTCAGGCGGCGGGGGCGCTCGGTTTACCGACGCTCTCCACAAACAAGCTGGCGCCGGAGAGCTGGGTTTCGACCGACGGTAAATTCGGGATGCCTGATTTCGCCGGCCCGCTGTGGATATTCCCGTACTGGGGGCGCTCGACCGAAGACTATATTCCCGAGGTACCGAGCTTCAACTTCGACACGACCGGGTACGGTGCGCCGACGGTCGCCTACCCGGTCGCACCCCCGGTGTATGACCCGAACATCCGCCCGCTCGGGGCGGACCACCAAGGGTTCGGCTGGCTGTTTGTAGAGAGCACAATCCGTAATGTCTACCCGCAGAGCATCGACTCCATGGAGTTCGGTACGAGCTGGGCGCACCCGCCGTTCCGGCTGCTGCCTGAAGGGATCGACAGCGCTGCGTTCGGCGACGCCTTTACGGCGTTCCGCATCCGCACCGTCTATCCGCAGGGCGACGACCACGCGGCGGTGTGTCTGGAAGAAGCTGAAACTATCGCCTTACGCTTGCGCGTCCGCCACGGTGTCAGCCGCGACGGCGTGGACGGGTTTGACGCTGGTAGCTTCGGCACGCCGCTGGTAGCTGATCGGGTGCGCACCATCTACCCGCAACCCGCTACTGACGGTAGCGCGGTACAGCCAGCGAAGGCGTGGCCAGTCAACACGTTCTACCCGGCCGGCCACGACTCGGCGCAGCTCGGTGTGGTACGCCGCGCTGTGTTCGGTGAGCTGTACCCGGCAGGCGTCGATGTGCTGGTGCCGGGCTATGGCCGGGTCAACCGCCGCGTCACTGCCACCGGTATCGCCGCCGACGCACTGGCCCCGGCCCGCATCGCCCGCCCGGTCAGACCGACAGGCAACGACTGTGCGGGCTACGAGCCGCCGGCCGTGACCAATACTTACGGCTGCCGTAACCGGGTCGTGATCTCGCAAGGCACAACTTATTTCACACAGTTTGGAGATTGTCATGTTACCCACTAACCGCCTGACCTTCGTTCGCGGAATCAACAACTCCGCACCACATACCGACCTCGCCGACAACGAGCTGCGCGACGCGGTGAATCTCGACATCACGACCGAGGGGCACGCTTACGCCCGCGCGGATTTCTCAGTAGCACCACTACTGAACGCGCGCTGTCTACAGGGGTTCGGTGACTTCGGTTTGTGCGCGCAGGGCACCACACTGCTGCGGGTGGCGGCAGACTTGACAGTCTCTGTCGCCGGTACTGGGTTACACCCGAGCAACCCGATCAGCTACGCCGAGTTCGCCGGGCTGATCCTGTTTACTGACGGGGTGCGCGTCGGGGTCTATACCGGCTCAATCCAGTGGCTCGGGCTGGCCACACCCCCCAGCCCGCAGATGGCCGCGTCACCGGTCGGCGGGCTGGCCCCCGGCCGCTATGGTGTGGCCTATTCGTTCATCGACGCCAACGGTTACGAATCCGGCACGTCCGAGGCCAGCTTCGTCGACGTGACGGCCGGCATCGAGCTGGTGACACTGCCAGCGGCGCCGGCCGGCGCGGCGTACCTCCGGGTCTACACAACGACGGCCGATGGCGACCAGCTCTATTTCTCGACGGACTTGCCGGCCGGCATGCTCGGCCCGATCCTGATCGGCAGCGCGCCGACCGGGCGCATGGCGACGACGCGCTACATGACGCAGATGTCGGGCGGTAGGTTGATCGCCGGCTACAACGGCCGGGTCTATGTGGCCAAAGACGACGTGCTGCTGTTCTCCGAACCGCTGCTGTATGGGCTGATGTCGCCCCGCCACAACTTCATGTCCTTCGGTAGCGAGATCGTCATGCTGCAGGTCGTGGTGAACGGGCTGTTTGTCGGCACACGGGACGCCTTGTATTTTGTGGTCGGCGACGGCCCGGCGGCAGCGACGGTACGGTTTATGGCCCCGCCACCGATCGCGTTCTCCGGGGTGCAGGTCGATGCGTCGATGCTGCCCGACCCATACGATAAACAGGGCGGTGTTTTTGTGATGTGGTTGACCGCGAAAGGCTACTATCTCGGCACGCCGAACGGAGACGCGATCCCGCTACAAGCTGAACGTATTCAAGTGGATACAGCAGCAGCGGTGGTGTCAACCGTGATGTCCTACGATGGTATTAAGCGGGTAGTAACTACGGTAGAATAACACCGCCATTTGTTCCATTCTGGAATAGCCCTGCGGAGCGCAAGCATTGAAACAGGCTTCTTTTTTCATCAAGGAGCCACCATGCTTGACAAAGACCTAGTACGCCACGCGGGCGAATTCAGCCGCGCCCTCGCCAACAACCAGTACGAACAGACCGCCGAGGGCGTGTTCTTCCCGGCAGCCAAAGTGCTGGCCAGCGGCATGTACATCCATGACGTGAACGGTCAGGACGAGCGCATTGACCGCAACCTGCTGACCGACGAGGGCTTGACCCACATGCTCGCCGTCGTGCTCGGCGCGTCCGCCAAGATCAGTCAGTGGTATCTGGCGCTGTACTCTGGTGCGATCAGCCCGGCCGCCGGCTGGACTGCCGCGAGTTTCGCGGCGACGGCCAACGAGATCGTGTCTGGCACCGAGGGCTACAGCGAGACTACCCGCCGTAACTTCCAGCCCGGCGCAGCCACCGCCAACACCATCGACAACACCTCGAACAAGGGTGCGTTCACCATCGTCACCGCCAGCTCGCTGACCGTTCATGGCGCCGCGCTGTTGAGTGACAACGTGAAGGGCTCGACCTCGGGCGTGCTGGTCTCGGCTACCCGCTTCACTACCCCGCGCGTGCTGCAGAACACCGATGTCTACAACGTCGGCTACCGCGTGTCGCTGACATCCTCCTAAATGGCTGAGAACGTCCGCATCCGGCTGGAGGGTGACCAGAAGGTCGCCACTGACTTCATCGCAGAAGGTACAGTCATCCTCCGTAAAGCCGAAGCGGTCGCCCGCTCGGCGGGCGTCGGTATGTTCGCAAAAACGGCGAGATTGGCGGACGGGGTAACGGCCTACGCGCTGTTCACCCCGACGCAATCGATCGTCCATATCACGGCACTGACCAGCCGGCCGCAGAGTTCGAAAACCGAGTTTGTCAGGCGCCCCGATTTCCTCAGCGGGGTCGTGCGTGGCGGCGTCATCAACATCCGCGCCGAGACCAGCGGCGGGAGCGTCGGTGGTTGGGACATGGGCACCACAACCAAGCCGGGCAATGTCGCCTTTCTGGAGATGTTCAAACCGACGATCAAGTGCGCACAGCGGCTTGAGATCGGTACCGGGTACCAGCCGTCACAGCGGCTGGCGGTTGAGCCGCCGAAGTGGTACGACATTTTCCCGCAGCCCGACGAGCGCACGTACCCGTCACAGTATTACCGGATCACGCCGTCGTGTTACAGCGGCCACATGAAGAAGCTGGTGCAGTACGTGCTCGGTCTCGGTCGGCTCGATAAGGACGAGCTGCTGGAGTCAGACCCGCTGGCGGACGAAGTGGCTGCTGACGGCTTCACCATGCGCTACGACTTCCGCTGGCAGCGCACACACGGCTTGGTGAAGGCTACCGACAACCGCTGGTGGTTGGTCGAGATCAGTCAAGCGAACGGTGTGCTGGCCATGCCGCTGCCGCTGTACCCGGATGTCGATGACGCCGACACGATCGTGCTCGACAACGAACAGCCGGAGATGGCCGACGTGGTGGCCGCGTTCGGCGGGCAGCCAACCGGCGAGACGTTCCCTTATGGCAAGGAGCTGACGGCGGCCATCGCTGCCGGCGATATTCTGCAACCGCTGAAGCCAGAGGACATCGCCGAGTTCTACGGTTACAGCCCCTACTCGACCACGCTGGGCTGGGCGTTCAGCAGCGACGGACATGAAGCGCACAACACCGGGCACACAGTCGAGGACTATACCGACGGACGGAGTATCGGTGTCGGAGTGCATTACCGGATCACGTTCAGCATCGGCCCACTCAAGACTCAGCGTGACGCCAACGAGCCTATCGCAGACATGACCGCTGGGTTCACGCGCCAGTCACGCGGCTATCTGGATCGCCCCGGCAAAAAAACGGGTGTGCAGTTCCACACGCCAGAGCCGATGCTCGAAGCCGGCGGCATGATGACCTATGATTTCCCGCAGCGTTCGAGGCGAGTGCGCTGTGACACGACCGTTCATGTGTTCTTCATCGGCAAAGAGCTGCAGCTGGTGCGCTACTACCAAGACCCCAAGAGTCTTCCGGCGCATGTTGACGGTAACGTCCCGTCCGGGTGCGGCATGTTGAGCGGGTCTTATGCATGGACGGTGTACGGCGCAGGCGGCAATGTGCCGGCGCAGTTCTACACCAACCGCTTCGACTACCGGGAGAAGATCGCCCCGTCGATGTCGTATGAGACATATTCGGCCTCGCCGGGGGCACTCAGCGGGCCGCTTATCAACGATCATCTGGATAATGTCCGCTACGCCACGATCACGCGCTACCGGGTAATCCATATCAAGTCCAGTTCGCAGAACATGGGCGGCGCTTATGCCGGCACCTATATCGCCTGCCCGTATGGCGCGCGCGAGGCGTATGTGCTCTATCACATCGCCGGGACGATCTCGTCTTCGTCATCGCGCAGCTGGAACACGGAGACGCTGAACGACCCGAACTCTGGCACTACGTTCCGTTTCTTCTATCGTAAGAAATCGCCGGACGATACGAGCTGCTACGAACAGGACGTGCGAAGAATACTGACGTTGGCAAACAACCCCTACCCGTGTAGCGAGATCGCCAACGCAGGGCAGTGGTTGAGCGAATGTCAAATTATCAGCGAGGGCGGTAACCGCCCCGGCGGGTCGAGCGGCAGCTTCGGCACCACCCCGAAAGCGACAGCGGTGTGTGAGAGCTTTCTCGTCGCTGCTACCGATTTTCAGCAGTACGCGCTCAAGTCGCAGACCTCGGATCGAGACCGCTGGGAAACGAAATCGCCGGATGAATTCGGCAACGTCAAACATTTCAACTGCGTGTTCTCTGCGCTGGGTGAGCAGCATGCCGTGTTCAATCAGCGGATCAGCACCTCGCCCCCGCCAGAGGACTATGTGACCTACGGCTCGCTACACAAAAAAGGTGACAGCGGGTTTTTCAGCTATCTGGGAGTTTTGTAATGCCGAACCCATGCGACCAACTTGAAGAACTCGGCACGGCCACCAGCACGGTGTTCGGCACCGGGCTGACGACGCTGTTACTGAGCGTCGTTACCGCGTCCAGCCTGCTGTTCAGCGGCGTGAACGACACAGCCATCAACACAGCCAACGCCACGACGACGCTTGTGGCGCCGGTTGAGAACGACTGCACGGCGACGGGTGGTGGGTTATCGACGCTCGTCACCCGCCTGAGTGCCAACGACCTGCCTGTTTCCGCTGGCGCGGCTACGACGAGCGTGTTCGGTGTCTACGACGCGCTGGCCGTCAACTCGGGCAACGCGACCAGCGCGGTCGTCTCCGGCGGTACCAGTCTGGCCACCTCGGCGGGCGACGCCACCAGCACCGCCAGCAGTTCGGCCGTGCGGGTCGCTCCGCTGCTGACTACGACGGGTAACGCGACCACACTGCTGCTGGCGAACCCGGAGAACGACCCGGTAGCCGGCGGTAGCGCCACCAGTGTTTTGTTCGATTCGACGGTGCGGGTCGCGCTGGCGGTCTCGACGGGCGATGCCAGTAGCACCGTGCTGGAGGCGCCAGACACAGCCGCTTGGGCGATCAGTGGTGGACAAGCAGGTTCGACGGTGTTCAGCCAGCTCACTGCCAACGAGTTGGTAGTTGATACTGCCGCCGCGTCGAGCGCTCTCGCCGCCCCGCCGTCAGGTCGAGCGTGGGTCATCAACGCCGAGAGCTTCGCTTCGTGGCGCTATGAGGACTACCCGCTGCGCTGGGCGACCATGATCGCCGGCCGGCCGGTCGGGTTGAGTGACCTCGGGCTCCATTACATGCAGCCGATCAACAACGTGAACTGGTCGATGGATACCGGGTGGAAGGACTTCGATCAGCAGCAGCTCAAGCGCATCGCCTACGTCTACGTTGGCGGCGTGATCCCCGGCAGCGCGGCGGTGCGTGTGTCGGCGGGTATCGGTACCGCCGAGTACCGCTACCCGGTTATTGCCAACCGCTTCATTCCGGGCAAGGGGCTGCACGCGCGGTACTGGAAATTCAAACTTACCGGCACAGGCACGGCCGAGCTGCTGGATATGCGCGCCGATCTGGCCGTATCGAAACGGAGAGTGTAAATGACCTATTCCTACAACAAGAGCAATATCAGCCTGAACAGCACCGCCGCGTATACCGCGAACCAGATGATTACCAATGCGCAGCAGCAGGCCTCGACACTGGTGCAGGGTGCGCAGCAGATCATGAACAGTCTGGCGAAATTCACCGTCCCGCTGCCACCCCCGCCTGTCATCCCGCCGATCGTGCGTGGGAGCAGCAGCGCGGGCGGCGGTGCCGGGCACGGGATGGAGGACACGTCCGGGCTGGATATTAGCGTGAACATCCCGCCGCCGCCGCCGCCGCCGCCGCCGCCGAAGCCGCAATCGATCGCCGTGACTGTCCCGACATTCAACAAGTCGGTGGCGATCAACCCGCCGGCAGCCCCCGCCGCGCTGGTGCCAGACGCCACGCCGACGCGCCCCGGTGTGAATACGGCGATCCAGCTCCCCGACGCGCCAGCGCTGTCGATGCCTGCCTCGCCGATGCTGGAAGATATTCTGGTTCCGACATTCAACTTCCCCACGCTGCCCACGTTCGACGACGCGGCGCCGCAGTTTACCGAGGCGAAGCCGAATATTGCGATGCAGTGGAACGAGCCGGAATACTTCTCTCCGGTGCTGGACGATCTGCGCGCCAAGATTCGCGCGATCTTCGCGGGCGGTACCGGGCTGCCGGCGGCGGTCGAGCAGGCGCTGTTCGATAAAGCCGCGAGCCGGGAAGAAGCGCAGGTCGTGAAGAACACGCAGGAGGCGTTCGACACGTTCGCCCGCCGTGGTTTCGCCATGCCGCCGGGTATGCTGGTGGCGCAGGTCAACGCCGCGCGGGAGGAAGGACAGCTGCGGGTGAACGCGATCAACCGGGAGACGTTCATCGAAGCGGCCAAGTGGCAGCTGGAGAACTTGAAGATGGCGGTCGAGCAAGGTGTCGCCGCCGAGAACATGATGATCCAGCTACACAACAACGCCGTGAATCGCGGCTTCGAGGCGATCAAGGCCGTGCTGGATGGGAACATCGCACTCTACAACGCCTCGGTGAGCCTGTTCAACGCCCGCCAGAATGCGTTCCAAGTGGCGGCTAATGTCTACAAGACCAAGATCGACGCCGAGCTGTCGCGTATCGAGGTCTACAAGGCCGAGATCGATGGTGTTCGCGTGCGTGGCGAGCGCAACGAGCAGCGCGTTCGTGAGTACACCGCACGGCTGCAGGCAGTCAGTCAGCAGGTCGAGATTTACAAAGCCCAGATGCAGGGGGCGCAGGTCGAGGCGGATGTAGCCAAGGCGATCATCGAAGCCTACAAGACCGACGTGGATGCCTACGCGGCCAAGCTGCAGGCTGAGAAAGTCCGGTTCGAGGCGTATGAGTCGCAGGTTCGCGGCGAGCTGGCCAAGGCGCAGATTCTCGACATCGACGCTCGCGTGTTCGCCACCCAGATGCAGGGCGCTGAGATCGGCGCCAACATCAAGGCGAAAGAGGTGGAGGCTGAGATCGCCGCGATGAATGCTCAGACTCAGCGGTTCACCGCCGAGCTGGAGAAGTCGAAGGTAGAGATTCAGAAGGCCAGCGAGCGCGTGCAGGCCAAACTCGGGTATATGGGCGCTAAGACACAGGCGCAGGCGGTGGACAACGACGCCAAGCGTGCCGAGCGCGAGGCGGATATCCGTATCGGTGAGCAGCAGCTGCAGGCGACGATCGAGGCCGCGAAGATGGCGGTAGCGCAGTATCAGGCAACGGCATCGACGGCGGTGGAGCAGGCCCGGCTACGGGTCACGGCTATTCAGGGGGCATCGCAGGCGGCTTCGACGCTGGCAGCCGGCGCCATGGCAGCGATCCATGTCGGCGCCACTGTCAGCAACAGCCAGAATGTCGGCGCAAGCGTCAGCTACGCAGAAAGCGGACAGGAAGTTACGCAGACAAGCCGCAAGGCGTAAAGGAAAAGCCGGGAGACTCCCGGCTTTTATTTTATGCGTACATCGGTTCTGTTGCTGGGCGTGTAGGTGTTGAGGCTGTTGATCTGTTTGCGTGTGCGGTAAGCGTCGTAGAAGTTCAGCGCGTAGCCGAACATCACCAACAGCCCGAGCAGGCCGGAGATGATCCAGCCCCACGGTTTGTCGGCGAGCCATGCTTTTGTTGCCTCACTGCCCAGATGCAGCAGTGCCAGTGCGCCCGCCGCCAGTAGCATGGCGACACACAGCCCCAGCAGGCGCTTGCCGGTCTGCAGTGCCGAGCCGGTTTCGCGGTAGCTGTTGACGGTATAGGCGAGGATCGGGGCGATGGCGATGTAAAGGAAGGCCGAGAGGGCGAATGCACCCCCGGTAGCGATAACCCAGTCAAAACCAAAAGGGGCAATAGTCAGTAGCGGCACCAAAATAATACCGAACACCCAGAAGTAACTACGCCACGTAAAGTCGTACATACCTACCCCTGCTGCTGGCCCGGAAATTGCAGCATAGCACAGGTAAAACACTCTATCACCATCGTTCGATCTAACATAAGATTGGTGCCATAATACGTCCAATACTCGCCACGAAAGGATACAGCCATGGCTTATTATGACCCTTATAACAACGGCTTACGCCAACCGACCGGGCCGATGACGACACCCGGCCCGAGCCGCTTCGAAAAACTCAGCCGCGCCATGACTGGCGAGGTGCAGCGCTCCAGCGGCTTCAAACTGGACGGGACGATGGCGAATATCAAGCGCTACCCGGCCGACCTGCTGCACGATAGCGGTATGGCGAAAGGGGCCGGACTGCGCGCCAACGCCATTGGTGCGGCGAAGATGGGCGGGCGCTTGCTCGGCGCCGGCAATACGCTGGCGACGCTGGCGCAGACCGGACACGACGTAGCAACGACCTCGACCGAGGATTATCAGAAGCGGCTTGGTATCGATGAAGGCAGCTTCTGGGCGAAAAGCGATACGCCGGAGGCGCAGTTCGGTAAAGACCTAGCAGTACGCGGCCTCGGCGCTGTCATGGATTTCGGCACCCGCGCCGCCGACTCGATCCCGTTCCTGAATCTGGGCGACCGCATGCGCGATAACTTCGCGGATAAGCAGCCCAACACTGAAGCGATCAAAGCAGCTACCCAGCCAGCCGCGCCCGCAGCGCCAGCGGCGGCGCAGCCACAAGTTGACCAGAAGGCAGCCGCTGCCGCGCTGGATCAGAAGATGGTCGCAGAGTCGCCGAATGGTTACGTTGAGATGCCGCCCCAAAAAGGGCTGCGCTCCAATACCTACACCAATGTGCCGAGCCAGATCGACAACTTCGCCAACGCGAAGGGCACCGTGTCCACGATCGAAGGGCCGGGCGTTGATGGTTTCATGCGCCAGCTGAACACGATCCGCAGCCTGCGTGAGCCGGAAACACCGGTGCAGGATCGTATACACGTAATAAGTAATCCCGGATGGGCGACGCTCAGTGGAGGCTCGGGTAATTCGGTCATCGCCAAAGCGATGGAGGCGATCGATAACCTCCCACGCGACATGTCGTCAGGTAATAAGGCTGAAGCCATAGCACATTTGTTGGGGGTGGCGAACAGCGCCAAACAGGTAGACAACATGGCAACCAGAG
>ERZ724522.1900-NODE-1900-length-10394-cov-7.678209_pt1 | contig 10394 bp, 11 predicted proteins | sample MGYA00376055_ERZ724522 | MGnify/ENA primary metagenome ERZ724522 (study PRJEB28724, sample SAMN07190884) | wastewater metagenome | isolation source: effluent of sewage treatment plant in Hong Hong | place: Hong Kong | collected 2016-03-17 ... | reverse complement strand
AGAATTGGAACGAGCATCCGCCGGAGCAGCTCGCGATGGCGGCGAAGATTTTTGAGCAGGGCATCCGCCGGCCGATTCGGGTGTCTGCTTTGTCCGGTCTGATCACGGTCGGACATGGTGCGTTGGAGACGGCAAAGATGAAGGGCTGGAAAGAATGGCCGGTGGAAATTCAGGCCTACGCGTCCGAGAAAGAAGAACTCGCGGACGTGACCGCGGACAACAAACTCGGTGCCAAGTCCCGCGCCAATCCCGACAAGCTCGCCGCGTTGCTGCAGGAGCTGCATGGCGAGATCGACATCGAGATCGCCGGCGTCACGGATGCCGAGATGAAAGACCTCATCGACAGCCTGGCGCCGGAGCCTCCGGAGAAGGGCAAAGAGAAGCCCAAAGAGGCTAAATCCGTGACCATCGAAGCCATGTACCAGGTGATCGTCGAATGCAAAACCGAGGCTGATCAAAAGGCCACGCTGGAGAAACTCGAAAAGGAGGGCCTCAAATGCCGACTCTTGACGTTGTAAGAAGCTCCCGCGTGGAGAAAACCTTCCGAGTGCGGCAGGTACTCGGCATGTTCGACGTGCCGGACAAGACGGCGATCGAGCACCGCTGGCGCGTGGAAATGCCCGTGCATGAGCAGGACTGGACGATTGGGTTGATCGTCGGCCCATCGGGCGCGGGTAAATCAGTGATCGCCCGCGAGGCATTCCCAGACGCGCTCTTTGTCGATGAGCCCTTTGAGTGGCCGAAAACCAAAAGCATCCTCGATGGATTCCCCGAGGGCATCGAGACGCGGCAGATTGTCGAAACACTGTCCATGGTCGGGCTCTCGGCGCCGCCGCTGTGGCTGAAGCCCTACGGGCATCTCAGCAACGGCCAGCGCTTTCGCTGTGACCTGGCTTTGTCCGTCTCCCAGGGCAAGCCGCTCGTCGTGTTCGATGAATTCACCTCCGTCGTGGATCGCGATGTCGCGAAATGCTGCTCCTCGGCGCTGGCAAAGACGCTGCGGAAACGGGGCGGCACACGCTTTGTCGCCGTGTCCTGCCACTTTGACATTGTGGAATGGCTCCAACCTGATTGGTCTTACGACGTAGCCGCCGCGAGGTTCGAATGGCGGCAGCGAAGGCGACGCCCCGAAGTCTCTCTCGCAGTACATCGCGTCGGGCGTGAGGCGTGGACGCTGTTTCGGGGCCATCACTACCTGAGCGCGGACATCCACCGCGCGGCCAGATGCTACGCCGCCTTTTGGAATGACAAACCCGTCGCCTTCGTCGCCACGCTGCCGAGTGCCGGCATCAAGCGAGCCTATCGCGAGCACCGCCTCGTCGTGCTTCCCGACTACCAGGGCGTCGGCATCGGCAATGCCATGAGTGAGTTCATTGCCAATGTCTATGTCTCGCAGGGCCTGCGTTACTTCTCCTGCACGAGCCATCCCGGTTTGATCTATCATCGCGCCAAAAGCCTGCTCTGGAGAAACCAACGCCTGCCGAAATCGCGAGGCATTGTAGCATCAAAAAAAGGTTATGGCGGAGGTACACGCCGCGGCAGCCTCACCGCCACTTTTGAATTTCTAGGACGCCGCCCGGAGTAGTCCCGTCAGCACGTCATGAGCACGCCCACGCGCATCCTGACCCTTCGCCTCAAAGAAGGCTGGTGGCGGCAGATCCAGCAGGGCATCAAGCTGGAGGAACTCCGCCTCGATACCCCGCGCTTCCGCAAGCAGCTCGTCGGTCGCGAGTATGATGAGATACACCTCTGGCTGGGCTACCCGCCGAGGACGGACACCAGCAAGCGCATGCGCTTCGCCTGGCGCGGCGTGAGTGAGCGGAAACAGGTCACACACCCGCACTTTGGGCCGCAGCCCGTCGATTTGCTGGCCATTGATCTCTCCGCGCGGATCGACATCCCGGTCGATGCGCAGACTCGCCTGCTGTGATCAGCCATTGACTCTCCGCCGCCATGGAAACCCGGCATGGCATTACTCAAGCCCGATGATCTCGACAAGGTAAGGCGGCGGCAGGTCCAGAACATCCTCGCGAAACAGGCGAAGGGGAAGACCCTGACGGCGCGGGAGGAGCGTGTGCTTGCGGAGGCCGCCACGGACACGCCGCCGGGCCCGGACAACTTCGTCAAGACTTACGATGAACTCGCGGGCCGTCTCGGCGTCTCGCGTAAGTCGATTCAGAACTGGCAGCGCAAGCTCGCAGAGTCCTGGCCACGGCCTCGGGCGGATGGGCGTCATGAAGTCGCCGCTTGGGTGCAGTTCATGGCCGCGCATCATCTCGCCGGCGCGGAGCCGGACGGGCATCCCGATGACCGCGAACTCATGACCGTGAGCGATTGGAAGGCGGAAGAGCTGCGGCTCAAGTGCGAGAAGCTCCAGCTCGAAAACGCCAAGGTGGCGGGCGAGCTCGTGCTCGCGGCGGATGTGGAGACAGGGCTTTCGTCCCTTGTTGCAGCGTTTCGCCAGGCGCTAAACAACATGCCCGGGCGTCTCGCGCAGAAGATCCTGAACGTCTCCGACTTCCACGAGGCGGAGGAACTCATCTCGCAGGAGGTGAACGTCGTGCTGAAGACGCTGCAAAATGCGGAGTTCCTGGATGAGCAGACTCAGCCGTTGAGTGCCGCCGCGACTTCCGCGATCGAGGAAGCTGGACCGCCTGGAAACTCGAAAGGCACGAAGGATCCGTCTGGCCTTTCTTCGCCGGTAAAAACACCGTCCTCGAAACGCCAGACGCGACCATCTGAAAAAACAGCGCGGTCTGCCTGCACATCCACGCCCAAAACCCGGCCATCGGTGACGCGACGGACAATCAAACGGCCCTCGTCATCCAAGCGTTCGCCATGATCCCGCCCGCCCTCCGTGCCAAGCTCACGCCCTTCTGGCGCATCGCCCGGCGTGTGTGCCAGTCCGCCCTGCAGGTGCGGCCGGTGCAGCGCATGTGGGAATGGATCGACGATCACGTCGTCATCCCGCAGGTCATCGGCAGCCTGAATCCCGGGCCGCTCGATACCAGCCTCATGCCCTTCTGGCGGGGCATCTATGACGCGTATTGGTGCAAGAAGGTCCATTACCTGACGCTGGCCTGCTCCGCCCGTGTGGGCAAGACGCTGTTCTGCATCTGCGCCGTGCTGCACAAGAAGGGCGTGTGGCCCGGCCCGGTGCTGTGGGTGGATCCCACGGGAAAGACAGCCAAGGCCTTCTCTCGCACGGAGCTGCAAGCGCACATCATGGAATGCCGCCCGGTGGCCTCGAAGGCCATCATCGACAAGACGCACTGGACCACGCTCCTGATGCACTTCACCGGATCCGTGCTCCGCCTGGTCGGCGGTGGCAGTGTGGCCGATCTCGCGGGTTTCCAAGCCGAGCTTGTCGTGCTGAATGAATCCGACAAGACGAAGCACAACCTCAAGGGAGAAGCCGCCACGCAGGACCTCGCCCTTGCCCGCACGAAGCAGTTTCGCTTCACGCGGAAGATTCTGGAGAACTCCACGCCCACGACCGAATGGGGCCGCATCTGGTCGCGGTTCAAGGCCGGCAGCCAGGCGCACGTCTATCTCCCCTGCCCGCATTGCGGCCACAAGCAGCGCCTCACGTTCTTCGCCGAGGAAAAGGAGGTTCCCTTCGACGAGGACGGCAAAGCCCTGCCAGCGGGCCAGAAACGGGTGGAAAAGACCGGACGCTTCAAGTTCGACCACCTGAAGCGCGAGGATGGCAGCTACGACCTCGAACGCGTCGAGCGCGAGACCGTCTATGAGTGCGCCGCCTGCCAAAAGGCCATCGACCAGGCGCATCAGCCCTGGATGCTCCGCCGCTATGAGCTGAGGGCGCACAACCCGGCCGCGCCGGTGGATCATCGCAGCTTCCACATTTGGGCCGCTCTCTCGCCCTTCGAGGGCTGGGGCATGATCGCGAAAGAGTTCCTGCTCGCACGGGGAAGCGTCTCGCGCATGCACAACTTCACTAACAGCACCCTCGGGCTGCCGTTTGTGCGAAAAGCGACGGACATCAAGATCGACGACATCGACGCCATGATCGCCCGCTCGCCGGAATACCTGCTGCGCGAGATCCCGCGCAAGCCGGAGTTCCTCACGATGTGCGTGGACGTGCAGGGCGATGGCTTCTGGTGGACGATTCGCGCCTGGGGCCTGTGCTACGACCAGCCCGAGCTGCCCATTTGGGCCGCCACGATCGACTACGGCGCGGCCGTGAGCTGGAAGCAAATCGAGGAGATCGCCGGCATCGAGCCGGACCACAACGGGAAGTACAACCACTACACCTTTGATGGCGAGCCCTACACCGTGTTTGCGGGCCTCATCGACTCCGGCTTTGAAGCGCAGAGCAACAAGAAGGTCTATGCCTTCACCCTCCGCCATGCCGATGTCTTCAGCCCGTCCAAAGGCGGAGGCTGGCAGCAGCTCCGCGGGATGGACGTGCGCACCAGCCCGGTGAACGATGACCAGCAGGAGCTCGTCTGGTATTACGACGACGGCTTCAAACAGGAGTTTTATTACGGCTGCATCAAGGAGCACCGAAAGCTCCGCTGGCTGCCTCGAAACATCGGCCCGGACTACAAGGCCCAGCTCACCGCCGAGCGCACGCAGGAGCAGCTTCAGCCGAATGGCGAGGCAAAGCTCATCTGGATCGTCGAAGGCGAACAAGGGAACCACCTCGGCGATACCGAAAAGATGCACGAGGTCCTCGCTGAAGCCGCGATCGAGGACAAGCTGGCCGAGATCCGGGAAAAGTGGTTTGAAGACCACGGGCGGCCCGGTGTGGCGGATGAGGACGATGAAGACGGGGAAGAGTAATCAGTGCTCAGTGCTCAGTCTATTCTGCCGTTGGATGTCTTCACAAATCGTGCATTTCCATTCGACGAATTGACCGTCAACGACCACGGCGCGCACCAAGGAATGCCCGCACTCCATTTTTGGAGGCGGAGGGATGGTCACTTCGAGGCTTGTATCCATGCCTCCATTTTTAAACCTGAAACTTGGAACTTGAAACTCCTGTTTTTGACACCACTCTCCCCACGTTATCCATCTACGCCATCGCCCCGCTCTGCCTCGTGCACCGGGGCGGTGTCGTGAATGGGCAAAGTGTCACACGAGACACTTTGCCTGTCCTCTTTGACAGGTGCCTCCCGGCATGACCGTCGAAGACTTTGCCGCCGTCCTGCTGGCCGAAATGCAGGCGGATGAATCCACCTCCTTCGTGGATTCGATCATGAAGGAGGCCCGCGCCGCGCTGAAGAAGGGCGGCGGAAACCTTTCCAGCCTGCTGAATGCCGGCGTGAACGGCAAATCGTTCACCAAAGCCGTCCACCTCAACGCCGCGCAGGTCCTCGATGCCTGCCGCCGCGCCCTCAAAGCCTACGCCAATGATGGGCACGATGTCGATGAGGTTTCAGCCACTTACCCGGACTTTAGCGCACTGACCCGATGAGCGACTCCACGACCACCACCGGCGAGGGCGCAGCCGCCTACGATGCCGCCAAGAGCAGCCCCAACCGCAGCAGCTTCGTGGCCTACCCCACGAACAGCCGCCGCGAACTCACCACCGCGACGTGGAAAGAGGTCATCAAAAAGAGCCGCGCCCTCGAGGCAAACTGCGCCATGTTCACCCGCGTGCTGCGCAAGAGCAGCCGCCACGCCGTGGGATCCGGCATCCACTTCCGCTGCCTCTCCGATGACGAGGCCTTCAATGATGCCATGCGCCGCAGCGTGGAGGAATGGTGGAACAACCCGCTCGTGTATTCCATCGATGGCAGTGTCGATGGCTGGACCTCCAAGCGCATGCTCGCGGAGGCCATCATGCTCGATGGGGAAGGCAATGCCGTGTTTGCCAATCATCCCGAGAGCCGTTTCCCGGCCATCCAGATGCTTGATGTCTTCGAGATCGAGACACCACCCCTGCGCACGGGGGAGATGATGCGGGATTGGGACAATGGTTTCCGCGTGAACGAATACGAGCGCCCGATCGAGGCCGCCGTGCGCACGCTGCCGCGTCTCTCCGGGGATCTGAACCGCGATTACCGCTACATCCCCACGGATAGCCTGGTGCATCTCTTCCGCCGCCGCCGGGCTCGCGGGCATCGTGGCATGCCTTGGGCCTACTCTGGCGTTTTGCAGGGCATCGACGCCCTCGACCTCAACGCCCTAGTCACCGGCACCGCGAAGCTGCACAGCGCCCTCGCCGTCTCCGTGAAAGGCACCGGCCGCCGTGGCAAAAAAGGCGCGATCGGCAAGATCCAAAACGCCGGCGGCACCACCACGCCCGATGCGGATACGCAGGCCCTCGAAAAAGTCTTCGGCGGCGGCATGATCAACTACCTCGGCGAAAACGGCGAGCTGCAGCTTCATTCCAGCCAGCATCCCGGGCAGAATGTCCTGCAATTCATCGAGATGCTCTTTCATCAGCTCTGCGTGGGCTTCGATGTGCCTTTCTCCGTGATGTGGGACATGGCCAAAGCCGGCGGCACCGCCGCCCGCTACGATGCAGAGGACGCGCAGAGCGCCTTCGATCTGCTCTATGACCAGATCGTCTGGGGATTCGTCCGCCGGGAGGTCATCTGGTTCACCGCCCGCGCCATCAAAGACGGCCGCCTGGCGGCGCCGAAGGATCCGCTCTGGTATATCAAGCTCGTCTTCCGCGGGCCGCGCAAGCTCACCGTCGATGTCGGCCGCATGGCCTCCGCCTTCAAGACGCTCACGCGGAATGCAGGCATGAGCATTCCCCGCTTCCTCGAGGAGCAAGGCCTCGATGCCTACGAGGAAATGCGGGATCACATCAAGTTCCTCAAGGCCGTCCGCGGCATGTGCGAAGAGCACGGCATTGATTTCACCACCGTCTTCGAGCCCACGCCTGGCGTGCAAAACAACATCACCGTCCAAACCGATCCGAACGCATGAAAACCTACCCCCGCCTTTTTCGAAAGCTCTTCTGCGAGCCTCTCCTGCTTCACGCGCCTGCCCGGGCGGCTTTTGAGACGGAGCTGCTCCGGCGCATGTATGGGGACACGGCCGTCGCGGCTTTGCCTATTGCGCCCCGAGCGGATGGTCCAGCCGTGCCAGAGTGCCCAGAGGATCCGCAGGATAGCCGCGTGACGCGCATCTACGAACGCACCGGCAGCGTGGCCACGATCACCATCGACGGCGTCATCGACAAACGCGTCTCCGAGTTCGAAATGGAGTGCTACGGCGGCGTCGATCTGGCGGACGTGGACACCGCGCTTGCGCAGGCCCTCATGGACAGCCGCGTCCAGACCGTCGTGCTGGACATCCACAGCCCCGGAGGCTCCGTCATCGGCGTGCATGAGACCTACACGCGCATCATGGCCGTGGCGGAAACAAAGGAGGTGCATGCCTTTGTGAACGCCATGGCTTGCAGCGCTGGCTACTACATCGCCAGCGCGGCCGATCACATCGCCGCCGCCCCGTCCGCGATCGTCGGCAGCATCGGCGTGTACATGGCCATGCTCGATGCCTCTCGCTGGTATGAGAACGAAGGCCTCAAGATCAACGTCATGCAGGGCGGGAAGTGGAAGACCATGGGCGCGGAGTGGAAACCGCTCACGGATGAGGAACGCGCCAAGCTGCAAGCGGGCGTCGATGCCCTCTTCACGCAGTTCCGCGCCGCCGTGAACGAAAAGCGCCCTCAAGTCGCCGCCTCCACCATGGAAGGCCAGTGGATGACCGCCCAAGAAGGTCTCGACCTCGGCCTCGTCGATGAACTCACCGGCGCCACGCTCGACGAATACGTCACCGGGCTGCTGATGCGCCCCCTTTGACACCTCCACCCCGCCGAATCGCGAATCACACGCACCCCACTGCCATGCTCGGAAACTCCAAACAAATCGCCGAACTTCAGGAGAAGGTTTCTTCCCTGCAATCGCAACTCGACACCGCCACCGGCGACAAAACCAAGCTCGAAGCGGATCTCGCCAAGGCGAATGCCGAGCTGCAAGCCGCGATCGCCAAAGGCACCAGCCTCGAAGCCGAGCTGAAAAAGGCCCTGGCCGATGTCGAAGCCGCCAACACCAAGGTCACCGCCGCCGAAGGGCGTGCCGCCTCTGCCGAAGCCTCGATCGTCACCAAGGTGAACGAACGCCTGGCCGCCGCCGGTGTGGATCCCATCAAGCGGGATGCCTCCGCCTCCGAAAAAGGCGCTGGAGCCAGCACGGAAGGCCTCACCGGCCGCGCCCGCCTCGCCGCTGCCTTCTCCAACGTCAAATAACCCCAGCCTCGCTGCTTCTCACCCCTTTCATCGCCATCATGAAAAACCAACGCTACCTCCGCAATGCCTCCACGATCAAGATCGTGGCCGCGCTCATCCTCACCGCTTTCATGCTCCCGGTCATCGCGTGCGTGTTTGGCATCGATCTCGTCACCGGAGGCGTCACTTGCGCCGCTGGGCTCACCCTGCTCGATGTGGCCAAACGCACCGGCAACGATGCCACCATCGGCGTGATCGAGGAAGTCACCACCTACGCCCCGGAGGTGCGCAGCTTCCCCGCGCGGCCAAAGGCAGGCACGAGCTACAAGCTCTTCCAGCGCACGGGACTGCCCACGGGCAGTTTCCGTGATGCCAATGCGGGCACATCCCTGGTGAAATCCAGCTCTGCCCAAAAACTGGCGCAGATGTTCTTCTTCGACTGCCAGCTCCAGCTCGATGAAGCTGTGCAAAAAGCCGACACGGGCGAATTGGGAGATCTCCTGGCCGATGAAACCGTCGCCGCCGTGGAAGGCAGCATGATCACCCTGGGGAATCAGGTCTGGTATGGTGCCAACGCCACGGACAAGGGCTTCGACGGCCTGAAGAACTTCCTCACCGATGAAGTCGATGCCGGCGGCTCCGGCGGTGCCTACAGCTCCGCTTACCTCGTCTGGCTCGATCCGAGCTACAAGGGCGTCTTCTTCGATGTCGGCAACAATGGCGACATGGCCTTTGGCGAGTGGATGAAGCAGCAGATCACCGATCCGAACGATGCCACCAAGCGTCTCATGGCCTGGGTGAACAACATGAGCTTCTATCTGGGCCTCAACATCGGCTCGGACAAATCCGTCTGGCGTGCGAAGAAGCTCACCACCGCCGCTCCGCTCACGGATGCCGTTGGTGCCAGCGTGCTAGCCAAGGTGCCGATGACCCGCCGCGCGAATCTCCGCTGGTTCATGAACCCCACCGCCGCGCTCCAGCTCCAGAAGAGCCGCTCCTCGATCGGCAACCAGAAGAGCAACAGCGCCGGCGATGCTTGGGCACCGCAGCCCACGGAGCTTTCCGGCGTGCCCATCATCCTCACGGACAGCCTCAGCGCCGCCGAAACGGCCTAAACCACCCCGTCATTCTAACCCGCCGCCATCATCATCATGGATCGCAACCTCAAAGACGCCAATCTCCAAGTCACCAAGGCCCTCCCGGCCGCTGGTGCCAACAACCAGACCGATGCCATCGACCTCGGCGCCGCAGCCCCGGGCGTTTCGGTGGAAAACATCGATCTCGTCGTCAGCGTGCCTGCCACGGCATCCCTTGCGGATACCAAGACGCACACCCTCAAGGTGCAGGACAGCGCGGATGGCTCCAGCTTTGCCGATGTGAGCCTGCTCGCCACGCAGACCCGCACGGGTGCCGGTGGTGCCGGTGCTGCTGCCAGCAACTACCGCTGGAAGCTGCCGCCCTCCATCCGCCGCTATGTGCGCATCTACCAGGCCGTCGAAGCCTCCGGTGGAGACAATACCGCCGTGAGCATCACCGCCGGGCTGCGCTTCTGATCCCTGTCAGGTTGGAAAATCGAGTTGAACCCAAACCGCGTCTCTCCGGAGGCGCGGTTTTTTCGTGACTACTTCTCCCAGCACACGCTGCACTTCCCGCCCTTCTTTGAGCAGTGATCACACTGGCTGCAATCGGTGCAGTGCAGGCATTTCTCCGCGTAGGGCATGCACGGGCCGGGTTTTGGCTTCACCGCGGCGAGCACGATAGTCCCGAGGAGCAGGGCACAGAGCGTCTTCATGCCCGCCATGATGCCCGCCTTTGACAGGCTGGCAAGGGCATGGACACAGCCAAACTCCGCGCCGAAGGCGCAGCTCTCAAGGAAACCATCAAGACAGCCTCCACCCGTCTCAAAGAGATCGAAGCCGAGCTGCTCAAAGACGGCCCGGGAAAATTCCCCGAATGCACCATCGTGGGTGAATCCTGCCAGGTCATCGTTCCGGAAGGTGATGATGACGCCCGCGTGCAGGAACTCGCAGGTGAGCACTACGGCAAGCTCTTCGAGCGCGTCACCTCCTGGAAGTGCGTCAAAGGCTTCGCCGATGTCGTGAACGCCCTCTTCAACGCCCGCACCGCCGAGGCCATCCTCAAGCGCTGCACGAAGGTGAAATCCGGCTTCGTGAAGTGGAACTGA
>ERZ724522.1898-NODE-1898-length-10401-cov-5.112894_pt1 | contig 10401 bp, 9 predicted proteins | sample MGYA00376055_ERZ724522 | MGnify/ENA primary metagenome ERZ724522 (study PRJEB28724, sample SAMN07190884) | wastewater metagenome | isolation source: effluent of sewage treatment plant in Hong Hong | place: Hong Kong | collected 2016-03-17 ... | reverse complement strand
AAACAGGCGCAAACCGGGAGGGAAGAAATACTAATGCCGAATGACCTCACCCCCGCCCGGCTGCGGGAACTGATCGCGGCGGCAACGCCGGGTCCGTGGGACCGGCCAACCGATGAGGGAAACCATCTCGCCGTATGTATCGAACACCCGGAAACAGGGCACCAGTGCATTGCTGATTTCCCTTATCGAAACATCAATTACGAGGATGATGCTCAATTGGTGCGTTACCTCGTCAACCACGCCCCAGCCCTGGCCGACGCGCTGGAGAAGGCGGAGTTGCTGGAGTGGGCGCTCGACGAGGGGTTGGTTTCGCAGATGCAGCGCGATGAATGGGGAGATTGGATAGAGAGATCCATAGTGTCGATTGACGCCCTGCGCGCCGCCAAGGAGGCAGCCAATGAAGTGGAAAACTGAAATCGTCGCATCGCTCTACAGCGGGCGGCTGCTCTGTGATTTCTCAGACATGCACGAGTTCGCCGAATGGTTTGTCGGCGAGCCAATATTTACTCACCAGTTCGCGCATCTAGGGTTCGTCACGCAGATGCAGAATGCCATTGCCAAGCAGATCCCATCTCTAACTGATTTCCCATGGGATGGCATCAACGCTGACAACTGGGAGCATAACAAAAACGCAGCAATCGCTCAGTTCGGCGCAGAGCTGGATCTTTCGCCAATGGGGAGGTCTTCACTCGCAAAGGACTCTTTCGTTGAGCCACTACAAAGACTCGGCCAGTAGGATATGACCCAGCGCATCAGCTTCCGCAAGGAATACTTCTACGACTATCAGCCGACTCACTCTCCCACTCCGAGGGATGCGGTATCAGCAACCTGTCGTTGGTGCAGCGCCATCTGGAACTCAGAGCATCGGATTCAATACAGCCCCTGCTGCCACGTCCCACGCGTGAAATACGGCGAGGTGTCTCTAATGCGCCGGCCGCGGCACCCCTTCCGCCAACCGATGAAGCGAGACCGGCTGCTACGTGGCGGTAAAACCAGAGAGGTCCGGATGGTCGATGCCGGCGGAGTGATGTTCACCGACGGCGACTACGTGACTTGGGCGAAGTGGGAGATGCTGATTCGCGGGGCGAAGGTGGTGCAGCGTGGAGACACCTAAGGCAGGAGACCAGTTCCGGCGCGGCCGTCGAGTGTATACGGTGATCTGGGCCGCCGCCAACCACGTGATCTACGTGATCGACGGCGGGGATCTCGGGCACGTAGTCAGTATGAGCGAGTGGCGGAAGATTTTTTCCGACCAAGCCCGCCTGGCTTCTTCTGATAGCGAGCCGTCCGGCCCTTGATAAACAGCAGCACATCAGCCAACTCCCATTCCGGGTGCCGCTTGATTGCCCTGGTGATGGCCTGCCGCTCGGCTGCGGCTCCGGCTGCGGGGGTAGTGAGTTTCATTGGGTATTCCAATCCGGCAGATCAACCGTCTGCCCTGCGAGATGGTGGTGGCAATCCGACAGGAACTGGATGCGCCCGTCGGTGACGAAGGAATGGCAGACGAAATCCGTCCCTTGGTTACAGAGCAGTGATGGTGTGAACGTCGGTCGGTCCATGGAGCCATTCCAAGTCCAGCCACGTTCGGCGCATTCGACTTCGAACGGGTGAGAGAACCCGCAACCGGGGCAGTGGAACACGTACATCTTGCCGCCGCGCGGCCCTCGGTTCGAGTCGCCCATGTAATGGATCTTGTCTGCCATTAGTTCACCGTCGCCGTCCCCGACACCCTTGCTGTGCCGCACGTGATCCTGTAAGTGTTCGCCCCGGCGCTTAGTCCGGTCGCGGAAAATGTCTGGGCCCGCCCGTGGGCCGTTGCGGTCGAGTCGCCGCTGTCATCGCTACTGGTGGGGTTCAGCGCCACCGTGCAGGCCGCGCCCGATGGCGCAGTCCACGCCAACGCGAGCGAGCCAGTGCCCGGGGTTGCCCGGACGTTCTGAATGCGGTCTCGGGGGACGATGAGCCAGTTAGGCCCGATATTGCGCCCATCTGTGCCGGTCAAGCTGCCGTACACGCGATCCCATGCCCGCTGGCCGGAGCCGGCCGCCACGCTGGCCTCATTCCACAGCGCAACCACATCGGCATAGAGGTTCGAGTAGTTGTGGTCTACCCCTGTGTAGTTCCACAACTGCCGATCCTGGACCAGCGGCGATGCCGTGGTGTGGCTCGCCGCGGTCGTCCCGAACATGCCTCTGCCTCCCGTGCAAACGTTCAACGTGCTATTGGGGCTGCCGTCGCTGCCGCTACAGAACATCACCCATTCGTTGTCGATCTTCATCAGAACCGGGAAGATCACCAACGGATGGTATACCGTGATTCCGCCGTTGGTCATGCGGGTGGCGATGCTCCAGGCCGTGGTGCTGTTGGTGACGTCGCTCGCGAGCGGTATCTGCGTGTAGAATCCCGCCAGGAACTCCGTCCATGATTGCGGCACCGTGCCCGATGTCATCGTCACTGGAATCGTGTAGCTGTCCATAAAATATGGATTGCCACCGGGCTTGACGGCGGGCTCCAGCGCGAACGTTGCCCACCTGGCATTGGCCGCTTTGAACAGCGGATTACCGCTCGCATCCACCACCGCCCCCGTCGTCTCAATCTGCCGGGCGGTCATGAGGATGTAGTAGCTCATGAACACACTGCTGCCCTTGACCGTCGTTGAGGCGTGCCCCATGTACGCGCCGTCTCCGGAGCCCACGGCAGAGATCGGGATAGCGATGGGGTTCGGCATCCCTCTCATGTAGAATCCGCGGCCTTGGCACCAGTCCGATGCCACCCGAGCGCCGTAGGTGTAACTGATGACCAGCGTGTCGCCGGATGAGAGCGCCGTTGCTCCATCGGCCTGGATCAATGACTGATGACCGGGCGTGTAATACCAATCCCTGCCCGTGTCCACCCCTAGCACGCCAACGGTCTTCGAGACGGAGTTGACCGTCACGCTGGTAACCGCCGCGATGGGATTGCAGACCGGGTAGTTGCGAACAATGCCGTTTGGCTTGTTGACGCCGACGCCGCAGCCATCAATCGAGACAGTGGATCCAGTATAAGTGATGCTGGCCGAACCAGCCGAAGTGACCGTGCATGACCGTGCCGTGCCGTCGTCCACCACCCCCGCGTAAAAGTCACTGTTGTGGCGCAGCGTGTCCCGAAAATACAGCTTCTGGGGGTCTGCATCTGGCGAGGCCAGCGCTGCGTAGTGCAACTCCCTCAGCGCCCAGGCCGACGCCCTGAAGTTGCTGTAGACCGCCACGATGCCATGGTCTTGGTTGCGGTTGCCGTAATAGAGGTTCGGCTCCAGTGCCGCGACGCCCCAGGACGCGATGCCTTGCAGTCCCTGGAGGTACGAGTATCGCCCGGTGAGCATATACGGAATGAAGAACGCGCTCGGGATGTGCGCCAAGTCCATCGACCAGCCCTTGTTCTGCCCCGCACCGCTCGTGCCGCATAGCCCGCTGGAGCAGATTGCCGCCGCTGCATCTGGCGAACTGCCGGCACCGATCTGGCCTACGGGCCTGCTTTGAACCGAGTACACCTTACCCCAAGCCGGCGTAGTGGTGTCGCTCTGGTAGTTCAGGTAGTAGCGCTGGCCGTCGGCGGGTGCATCTCTCTCTGTGCCGTTTCCCAATTCGCGGTAGAGAACCGGCATCGTGAGAGCCGCATCGGCGTTGCCCATGACCTGTTTGGTCCAGACCGTCAGGCGCGCCGCGAGATTGTAGTTCGCGGTGTCGCCCATGACATACAGGTAGTGCATGTCCCATTGCGGGATCGGCCCAATGTCAGCGCGCCCGCCCGTGGTGCCTTGGTACTTTAGGATGTTGCCGCAGTAGCCGCTATCGGTGCAACTCTGAGGGTCATCACTACCAATGCGGGTGTCGTACTGCGTCGTCAGGCCGTTCACAGTGCCGCTCGGGATGCTCTGCGTGTAGTCGTAGGGCAGCAGCAGCTTTGTGTGGATCATGTACTTCAGATTCCAGTCGATCTGCACAGCCGCCGGAGCGCTCCCATCCCAGAAGTAGCGGCTGAACTGCGAGCCCCAGGGCAAGTCGAAGGCAGACTTCGAGTACACCGATGCCGCGCCGCTCTTGGTCACGGCGAGATCAAACACTTGCCGCTGTCCCCGCGTGGTCCAGGGGTTCTGGGCCAGCGCTTCGATCTCCACGCCCGCCCAGCCCGCATAGAAGCTGACAGTGAAGAGCGGATGAACCGATTTGAACTGGTTGCCACTGGGAGCCGCCCAGTTGCCGCCCGTGTACTCCCATCCGAAGTCGAATGCGGGGTTCGGACGGCTGACATCCTCGATGACAATCTGCGTCACAACTGGCCCACGAAGACGATAAGACCATGCGCCAGACGTTAGGATGGTACGCGCATTGGCCGAATACGTGATGGAATTTGCAGTTCCGCTCAACGTCGCGTCCCATGCTCCGCCGTTGAAGGCGAGCATAGCAGCTTGGTCGAGCGCTGCCGCCTGGCATGCCCCCAGGTTTCCGGTGTAGCAGGGGTTCGAGTCTCGCACGAAATCCACCACAGCATAGGAATTGGCTGTGATCGACACAGGCATGCTGATGAACGCCGCCATCACGCTGCCGTCTGGCCAGGTGTTCTCGACGTCTACCTGCCAGGTGGCGGGAACGGAGCCGGTGACTCTGGGCTTGGGGTAGTAGCCGGAGGGGAACTCGCCCTGCGTGAAGTAGCGGTGGATGGTGCGCGGCTGGCTGGTCTGCGTGGCCGCGCTGGCATCGTAGAGGCGCATGGAGTTGTCCAGCGCCATCAATGGGAATGCGAGGAATATCAGAAGGAATCGCATGCTACCTCGACAAGGTTCCGTAGGCGAAGTAAAACCAGTCAGCATAGCTGGTGGTGAAGCTGGCTCCGGACTCAAATCCGAACAGCAAAAATCCCATGCTGGCGTAGCCGTTCATGGATGTCACTGTGGTATCGCAACCGGACGCGCAGAACGTGGCCCGCTGCGTCCCGTCGATTGAGAATGTGTATGTGGATCCAGATTTTACGATCTTGTACAGGTGCCAGCTTGTGTTTGGCTGAACAGCCGTGACGACGTAGGTGCCACCCGTGTCACTGCACCCACTGGAAACGCACATCTGGGCCACCCATCGGCCGGTCGTGGATTTTGTGTCGTCAGTGTAACTGGATGACGTGTCGTATCGGAACCCAATAAAGCGCGCCGGCACAATAGCCGCCGTGGCTCCGATTCCAATCCACGTCCTGCTGTTTGATGTGCTGGCGAGCTTGACGCGCGCAATCCAGGTCCAGTCGTATCCGGTGACCATTGACGAATCGACGTAATGGATTGTCAGAAGACCGGCGCTGTCTGCGTTGGTTGAGTGAGCCGTTCCTCCAGCGTATCCAGGCACATCAGCCAGAGGCGTGCTATTCACATCCACGCTGCCACTGGCAAACGTGGATGTGGACCAGCCATATTCTCCGACACTGTTGTTGGCCGATGTACCATTCTGGAACTCTTCGTTGATGGGCTTGGAGTTGGCCGGGTTCGAGTAGTCAACCGAACCCCCGCCCGCCCCGATCTCCGTCTCGACGCCAGCGCTGGAGCGCGAGTACAGCTTGCCGTCCGATTTGAACGCGAGCCGCCGGTAGCCGCTCGCGGGGTTGGTGATTGAAGACTGTTCTGCGAAATCCCACCACCCCTGCACAATGGCTGCGATGGCTTTGGGGTTCAGTGCCGCGACCAGCAGCATCAGGACGATGCCTGCGTAGATGGATTGCTTTTTCATTTGATAGTTGCCTTTCCGCTGATTGAGACCTTCCCTGCCATTCCTGCCGTGGGCCCTGATGGCGCCGCGTTGATCGTGATCGAGAGCACCTTGGCATCGCTGCCTGTTGAGTTGGTTGCCGTCATGGTGGGCGTCGATGTCCCCGCCGTCGTTGGCGTTCCCGTGATTGCCCCCCCGCTGGACAGCGACAGGCCCGCCGGCAGTGAGCCGCTGGTGACAGACCACGTGATCGTGGCGTCACCCGCGGCCGTGAGCGTCTGCGAGTAGGCCGTGCCGACCGTGCCATCAGGCAGAGGCGAGGTGGATGTAATGGTGGGAGCCACACCGGAGCCGCTGGTTGCACCGTACTCAAATGCGCCGGCATCGCAGTTCGTTCCGCTCGCCGGGCGCGTGTACCCCCGGATGTCCGTAGTGGTGGAAGCGCACGTGGTCTCACCACGATTCACGGGGTCCGATGTGCCGCTGGTCGGCTGGAGCGTTCCGGCCTGCGCATTGAACGTCCCGAGCCCCAGAGAGGTTGACTTGTAGTCGGTCCCGCAGGATGAGAGCCCGCCAGTGAACACGTTCTTGGTGTGCGTCCCTTGGCAGACACTCAGCCCCGCGATCACGTTGCCGGTGTAGGTCATGCCGGAGGAGCAACCGGTATAGGTGGGCTGCCCCGTCAGCGTGTTGTACTGGAAGACCCACGGACATGAGCCTCCAGTGTTGTTCTGGAGGACGGCTGTTCCGGAGCCGCTGATGTAGTTGTTGCGGAAGGTGACGCCCGGCACCGACCCCAGGAAGTTGCTGATGAAAATCGTGCCGGTGTTCTCGTTGCCACCGTCAGCGAAGATGTTGCCGTCCAACAGCAAGTTGTCAATATTCCCGTCAATCCTTAACCTCTCCAGGTGCAAGGGATCACCAGAGCACGCCACGTTGTCCCCAAACGCAGGGTTAAACTGCACGTGCCTGATGATGGGGTCCACGATGCGACCGTTCCCGAAGAAATTCGAGGAGTCGCTCATAGCCGCCATCCACATTGGCTGGTCGTCGCTCTGCGTGCAAGTCCTTGCCCCTGAGGGATTGTCAGGGTCGAACAGTTCGCCACCATCCCAGACGATGTTCGTGGAATTTCCGCCGGGGCTGCCCTGAACGGGCATCCAGAACACGGCGACAAAATCGCCATGCACATTCCAGTTTTTGAACGTGCAGTTGCTACACCGCGCCGTCCATGACGGGCCGCGCGCATCCCCGCCATCAAGCGTAATGTCCTGGAGCGTGTACCAGGAGCCGCCCGCAGTAACGCTGCCTCCGGAGGCCCCGACGATGCAGGAGTTCTTTGACGCGGATGCCACAAACGGCGCGTCCCAGTTGGTGTTCTCGCACTTCACAAGCACGCCTGGCGAGGACTTCTCGGCTGTGATGGTCTGGCTGCCATACGAGCCCGACTTCATGATCACGGTGTCGCCTGCCGACGCCGCCGCGAGTGCCGCCTGGATGCTGGAGCACGCCGCCGCGTCTGAGTAAGATGCGGGCGTTCCCTGCCGCGTGCAGGTTCCTCCGTTGGCGTCAATCCACAGATTCGCCGTCTGCGCCTGCGCGCACAGCGCGACCAGGAATGCGAGCGCGAGTCTCATTGGACGACAATGACCCTTCTACGGACGGTCGCGCCGCCTGCTCCGGCCTTCAGCGTCATGCACAGCCCCTGCCATGAGCTCGTATTGGCGAAACTCCAGGTGCAGGATTGCGCCCCGGTGGAGGCAACGCTTTTTCCTTCGTGCTGAACGCCGTTGGTGATCTCCCCAATCTCAGTGAACCCCGCGCCGGGCGTGATCGCATTTGCGTCATTCAGTTCGATAAAGCCGATTACCAGATCAGTCGCGTTTGTAGTTGAGGCCGTCGTCACCGTGGCGGAACTGTACGGGCCACCGGCAGCCTGGAATGTCGAAGCCACAACGTCCCAAGGGGAAGATGTGGCAATCCCTGTCCACTCGCTGGCATAGGCCGTCAAGTAGTAGGGAGTCCCTCCCGTTGCTGTGACCGTGTACGTTGTGGTGGCCGATGTAGAGGTAAAGACGCAGGCATGCGCCTTCCACCTGTTGCTTCCGTCGCCAAACGTTGTCGCTCCGCCGGTCATGGTGGTGCAGGAGTCCGATGCCCCGTTGGAAAACGAGAGGGTAATCCCCGAGGTGTCGCCATTGCAGGATGAATTTCCGCAGACAAACCCGATCAACACAACCTGGTGAGTGGCTACTGTTGCGCTCCCAAAGGTTGCCGTTGATGTGCCGCCAGCGCCACCATTAGCGGTCCCGGCCGCCTTGATGCAGGTGAAGCCGTTCCCGTAGCTGGTGTTCGAGCACTGCGCCCAAGTGGGTAGGGAGAGCAGAGCGGTGAGGAGGAGTAGTTTCTTCATGGCTAGTCCAGGGTGTAGGTGACCGTTACCGAAACCCACTTGCCAGCGCCGCCGGCCGACACGATTAGGAAGTCCAGGCCGGTCGTTGAGGCCATGGCGTCTTCACCAGACACAAACGTCGAGGTGCTCGCGCGAGTGGAGGAGCAGGACAGATTCGAAGACAGCATGTTCGTCGGGCTGCCGTCGTTCTTCTGGAGCTGGATCGTGGTGGCCGTGGCGCTGTCAGTGATGCAACTCACGCCCGTGATGTGGACACCCTGGCCGAGGGAGTTGTACCAGACTGCGGGCTGATCGTCTGTGTCCTGGAGGACATTCGACGCACCCGTGCCGGGGATTACCATCGTAAACGTGCGCGTCCGCATGACAGCGGAGGCTTTTGCGGGTGTGACGGCATTGGCGGCAATGGTGGTTGCCACTGCGCCCGCGCTGGTGGTCACATCGCCTGTCAAGGCGGGCATCTGCGCCGCCGTGACGTTGATGCTGGTTACCGCCGTGCAGGTCTCCACTGCGCCGCTCGCGTCCACGCCCAGCGGGAATGAGCCCGCAGAGCAGTTTGCGCCGTTTGCCGCGAGAGCCGCTGCCGTGCCCGTCGTGTTCTGATTCAGCGTCGGGACATCACCAGCCTGAATGCTGCGGAACGATTGAGTCACCACCCCCGAGGAGTTCGTGCCGTACAGGTAACCCGAGGCAGCCGCGCCTGGAAGGTTCATGATGTAGCTCGTGACGCTCGCAGGCGCATAGAGCTTCACAGATGTCGTTCCGGCCGTGGGCGCAGTGCCCTGCGTGAGTTCGAGAACTCCAGCGTTGCTGCCACCTGCCCCAGTCGTGATGCTTCCCGGCGTGCTGATGTTGCCCGAGGAGTCCAGCGTTGCCGTTGCCGATGGCGTTTGCAGCGTCGTCGTCCCGCCGCCCGTGACAAGCGCCGTGGATGTCAGCGACCCACTGGAAACCACGGTGACCGTTCCGGAGCCTGCTGAGGCGCACGTCCCATCGTTTTTCAAAAACCCTGTGCAGGTGGTCCACAAGCCAACGATGTCAGCATATCCAGCAGCCGCGAAGTTTGACGTTCCGGATGCCTTGACGATGCCTGTCAGCGTGGATACACCAGTCCCGCCCTGTGCTACCGTTACCGCTGCATTGGTGGTCAACACGGTCGCCGAAGCATTGGGGAAGGTGAAGGTCTTGGTCGAGGTCGCTGGACCAGTGACGGCAAAGAACCCGTTGCCAGTGCCGCCCTGGGCAGCAGTCACGAGAGCGTTGTCGGTGAGGATTGTTGCACTCGCGTTGGGAAGAGTGAAGGTTTTCTCCGTTGAGGCCGGGCCGCTGAACTTCGTGAACCCGTTGCCTGTACCTCCGTAAGTGCTGGCGATGATCTGAGTGAGGGCAGCACTTCCATCGAAGTTATTGCCATAGATTGCCCTCGGCGTGGTCAGCGTTGCGGCAGACCCGGATGAGCCCAGCGTGGTCCAGGTATTCGTGGCCGTACAGAGCTTAACAACGGGGGTGCTGGACGTGTTGATGAAAAGATCCTTCCCGGAAGTGCAGGTTGCCGGATCAGACGCGCCGCTCTTGATGGATCGCGTGATGGCCGAGGCCGTCAGATCGTAGATTGCAGCCGCATTCGCGGTTCTGCCGTAATCCTCCACCTGCCCCCATGCAGAGAGCGCCGCCAAAAACAGAATCAGGTATCGCATCACATCCCCCTCACGATCTGAGCGTTGAAAGTCTGGCTACTGATGGTGTTCGTGCCTGCCAGCCGGCACAGCCGAATCGTCACGGTGTTCGTTGTGGACACGTAAACCGCGCCGAGAACGATTCCAGCAGGCAGCGTACTGTAGAGGCTGGTAGTCGCCACGTCGCCAGAAGTCGCGCCCGTGACTGTGACGTTCTGCTCCTCACAGTTTCCTGTCCCGCCGAAGGTCGAGAACGACAATGAGGCAGTGCCAGTGATCCGCGTCGGCACCAGCGCTGGGTCGGTCAGGACGAGATTCCCGCCGGCAGTTCCGGCCACGTAACAAGTACCAGTGAAGGCTGCCCCAGCCGCCGGCACAATCGTGATGTCACCGCTGGAGTTGGTCGTCATCTCCCAACCGTCTGGCCATTTCCCGTCTGAGGTTCTACGGCAGCCACCTGCGGGGACCGGAGTGGTTCCGAGTCCGTGAGTCGCCGCGGTGACTGTCAGCGTAGTCTCGCCTGCAAACACGATGGGGTAGACAGCGCCGCCTCCGCCTCCTGATGCGGCAGCCGTGCAGTTCTGCG
>ERZ724522.1896-NODE-1896-length-10416-cov-3.527073_pt1 | contig 10416 bp, 19 predicted proteins | sample MGYA00376055_ERZ724522 | MGnify/ENA primary metagenome ERZ724522 (study PRJEB28724, sample SAMN07190884) | wastewater metagenome | isolation source: effluent of sewage treatment plant in Hong Hong | place: Hong Kong | collected 2016-03-17 ... | reverse complement strand
CACTCCTCGACCGGCTTCACACGCGGCTGATGGATGACGATCTTCACCTTGTCGAACTTGTAGCCGGCGAAGTGGAGCTCGTCGACGAGGCCGGCGGCGTAGATCATCAGCTGCTCGTTCTCCTTCGCATAGACAGGCTGATAGCCGGTCTTCAGGTCGTGGACCTCGAGCACGCCCGGCTGGATGACGGCCGCGTCGGTGGTGCCGATGCCGTCGGGCAAGCACAGGATCTTCGACAGGTCGATCTCGTGCTCGACCAGGAGCGTGCCGCCCTGGGCCGCTGCCTGTACGGCAGCAACGTATTCCTGCACGGCGTCCCACACCTCCTCTCCTGCTTCGGTCTTGAGGCGCTCGGGATCCTGGTCGCCGATCAGGAGACGGGCGGCGAGGTCATGGCAGAGGGTGCCGAAGTCCGCGTCCTTGCTCGAGCGGTCGGGCATGTCCTTGGTGAAAGGCACGCTGCCGGGGCAGCGCAGCCAGCGCGATGCCGACGACGGGCTGATGATCGAGTGCCGGGCCGGTGCGGTTTGGTCATTCATTGTGTGGATCCTCGTGGGGTGGGCCCCCGGCCGAAGCCGGGGGCGGGTTGCCTTATCCTTCGAGCTCGGCCTTCGCCTGGCGCACCAGGTCGAGCACCTTGCCCAGCTTTGCGTCGGGCACGCCCGTCAGGTTCTCGGCCTTGAAGACCTTGAGGATCTTCGTCAGGTGCTCGCGGCCGTGCTTCTTGCCGAGGGCGAGGAACTCCTTCAGCACGTTGTCGCGGGAGATATCCTCCTCGCCTTCGCTCTCGTCGCCTTCCTCGGCCTCGGGCTCGTCGGCCGGCGGGGTCTTCGCCTTGGCAGGTGCAGCAGGTTTCGCTGCAGCTGCAGCAGGTTTGGCTGCAGCCGGCTTTGAGGCCGGTGCGCCCTGGTTGTTCAGCACGTTGATCAGCTCCTGCACGGTGCTGGTCAGTTCTGTGATCGCCTTCTCGAGGCTCATGGTCTTCTGCTCCATAGGGGTTGTGGTTGGTAGTCCACCGGCGCGGGATGCGCCGGCTCAGTCTCTTCGGGCGTCAGCCCTCGGAAAGGAGATAGCCTAACTTGTCGGCGCGAAAGACGCGGCTGCTGATGACACGCTCGACCAACATGCCGTTCGACGTCTCGGAGATCCGCAGCTTGACGTAGCCGCCGCTCGACTTCGCGAAGACAAAGCCGTCGAAGGCGTAGACCTCGCACTGCCGATAGACACCGCCCTTGCGCAGCACGGCCAGGGTGTCGGGGATCCGCGTGAAGACTTCAGTAGCGGCGGTGTCAACGGGCGGCATCGTAGATCTCCTTGGAGAGGCCGGGGGTGTAGCCCGGCGCGTTGGGGTCGATGTCCTGGCGGGCATCGGCGACGGCGTGCAGCGCATCGAGGCGCTGGCGCAGGTGCTTCGCCTTGCAGCGGATTGCGGTCGGGCCCTTGAGCTCGCCGATGGTGGTGAAGATGAGGGTCATGACGCGAGCCCCGTGCAGGTCATCGTGCCTGTCTCGTTGTCATGCTTCCAGGTGTAGAAGCGCACGACGCGCTCCAGCATGTCGCGCTTGTCGATGCCCTCGAGCAGCACGGCGAAGAGCGCAGGATCCTGCTTCTGCATGATGTAGTGCGGAGCCTTGTCGCCGACGTCGAAGGACATGACGGTGATGTCGGTGCCGTCCTCGACATCGACCTCGAGAGTGACGTCCAGCTGCAGGATGCAGTTGTCGGCGCGCATGACGGTTGACGTGGTCTTTATCTGATGGGTGTGGCGCATGTCATTCCTCCGAGTAGCGCGTCAGCGGCGCGATGAAATAGCCGACATGCTGCCCGGTGAAGAGCAGCTGGCCGACGGTGATGGTGGCCTGGTCGCGGCTCTCGACCATGCAGAAGAACTCCCAGGGCAGGAGATGCGACGAAGGCTTCACGTAGACGGCGTGTGTGTAGTTGCGCCCGACGCTGGTGAGGTAGGCCCGCTTGCCGGCCGGGTTGTCGGTGACGTAGGTCACTTCGGTGGTCATGCGGGCCTCCTGGACGCGAGCACCTTGCGGATCTCGCTCTTGAGTTTGTCGCGGGTGAAGAAGTCGTTGTGAAGAGTGCTGAGGGTTGCGTAGTCCCGTATCGACACCGGCACCTGGACGAGGCCAGGCGATGCCTTGAACGAAAACTCACGGCGCCAGGGGTAGGCGATCCGCATCCTGGGGAAGACGCGGTAACCTTTACCGCGCCCCATGATCGCGTGGCGGAGGAGGGTGGTGTTCATGACCGCACCTCCTCGACGAGCCAGTAGTGGGTGACCATCTTGCGGCCGAGCTTGATGTCGGTGTCGAGCAGGCGGGGGCCGCACTGGTCGATCACCCAGCCGTCACGCAGCACCAGTATATGCCCGCCGACGCGCACCATGTAGGTGCGCCCCGGCAGCGGCTGGAAGTTGCGCAACGCACGGCGCGAGGCGCAGGTGATCTTCGTCGTCTTCACGCCGAAATGATCAAGCGCGGCCTCACGGTCCTGCCGGTAGGTGTACCCTGTCCAGCTGTTGCCCTTGTTGCGCGCGGTCTTGATGAAGTCCCACACCGCACGGAAGGGCACGCCGGCGAGGACGGAGATTGCCACCACGCCGCAGGTGTTGCGGATCCGGTGCATGTCGGGCGGGAGCACGAAGCCGTCGGGACGCGGCGCGGCGCCCGCCTTCTCGGCCTTCTGAGCTGCGAGCTCCGCGCGGAGCTCCTTCAGCTTGGCCTGCAGCTGCGCGATGGTGAGGCGGCCGAGGCTGATGTACGGGTCACGACCGAGATCCTTCAACGCGAAGCGGATCGGGACGATGCTGTTCTGCTTCTTCATCTCGCCCTCCCTCAGAAGACCAGGTCGTTGTGGAGACGGTGGAAGCGCCAGGCCTCGAGGTGCTCGGCGTTGTTCACCTCGTGCGGGTAGACCTCCCGGCCGGTGTGGTAGTCGATCACCTTGGCGCAGAGCTCGTCCTCGAGCTGGTGGACCTTGCGCGCGGCAGCGAAGGCGCCGGCGATGGTGGTGAAGCTGTAGGGGTGCGCCACGTACTGCGTGCCACGGATGCTGTCGTACTCGTCGCGGATCGGGTAGCCCGTCGCCATCGTGAAGAGCGGAGCGCGCTTCTTCCAGTGCATCGGCCCCTCATCGGCCTGCATGATCGCGCCAAGCGCGACCGGCTTGAAAGCCTTCATGGCGTGGATGAGGGGATCCTTCGCCCAGCGGCGTGTGAAGGTGGGCGCGAACTTGCGCGACGTCGTGACGATGTCGTGAACACAGAGAGTGCCGTCGGGTTGCTTCTCGAACGCGATGAGGGTGAGGTCGTGGGGGATCTGTTTTTTGACCATAGGGTGCCTCCTGGTGGTCGGTTGGGTTTGGGTAGTGGAGCTCCAGATAAGCACCGCATCGGTTAAAAGTTCAACAACATTTTTTAACCGATCTGGTTCAATGGGTTAGCCCTCGATCGCCCAGGGCGTTCACCGATCTGGTTGACAAACACCCCCCAAATCACCCACCCTGTGGCCGCTATGAAACTAGACCAATGGCTCAGCCAGCACGGCGTGACCCCGGAAGCCTTCGGCGCAAGCCTCGGCATCCGGGGCATGTCCGTGCGCAGGTACTGCTCCGGTGAACGGATGCCGGTGCCTGAAATCGTCGAGGCGATCTCCGCCGAGACACGAGGCAAGGTCACAGTGAGGGATCTGCACGAGCAGCACCTCGCGTGGCGCAAACAACGGAGGAAGAAATGACCCTGGTCAGCAGGTACGACGCCATCGGCGAGCTCACCGCAGACGACGCGGTGGCTCGCTTCATTCGGCAGCGCGAAGAGGCGAAGCGCAAGAAGGCAGAGGAGCAGAAGCCGTGAGCCGCGACTTCATGGACAACTACGAAGACGAGCGCGACGAGCTGCTGCTTCTCCAGGAACGCCTTCGGCGGAAGGAGCGACGGCAGACGCTGCTGCAGTCCGTGGCTTTTGCCTTCGTGCTGGTTCTTCTCCTCGGCCTGGCAAAATGGTGGCTGTCATGACGAGCCAGGCCGAGATGGTCGGCAACTTCATCGCCATGCTCGAGCAGAGCACAGCCGACGAGCGGGAGGACGGGCAACTCGCCTACTTCCTCTACCGGGACATCCTCTCGAGGTGGGCGCAGCTCTACGACTTCCCGCTCGACAACGTCGTTGCGGCCTTCTGTGCGCTGTCGCCCAACAACGACTACTACGGCAACCTGCGCTCGCTCACCTCGCTGCTCGAGGGGATCCGCAAGGGCTACTCGGTCGAACAGATCACAGTGAGCACCTACGGATCCGCGAAGAGGCGGGCGCACCGCTTCGCCCTGGGAAGCCCCCGGCTCTTCATGGCCGAGACGCGCGGACCGAAGACGCGCGCCTTCTACCACAACATTCTCTACCCGGAGACGAGCGACCTGGTCACCGTCGACGGGCACGTCTCGGCCGCGTCGCTCGGCCTCTCGGCCAAGCACACGATGCGCGAGGCGGCCGTCAGCAGCAAAGGCCTCTACCACCGGATCTCCATGGCCATCGAACAGATCGCCAGGGTGATGCACTGGCGGCCGCACCAGGTGCAAGCTACCGTGTGGCTCACCAGGAAGCGCCTGCTCGGCATCAAGAGCTCTCCTCAGTTCGACTTCTTCAGGGGCAAGAACGGAATGAGGATCACGCCACAGGAAGCCCCCGCCTACCAGATCAAAGGAGTAAGGGGAGCATGACCGGCATCGGACACAACAGCACGAAGACCACCTTCGCCCAGGGGCAGCTGCGCCAGCTCGTCGACCGCATCGAGCGGCTCGAGGAGGAGAAGGCCAGCATCGCCGGCGACATCAAGGAGGTCTATGCCGAGGCGAAGGCCAACGGCTTCGACACGAAGATCCTGCGCATGGTGATCGCCAGGCGCAAGAAGGATGCGACCGAACTGCAGGAGACGGAGGCGCTGCTCGACGTCTATCTCTCTGCGCTCGGCATGCTAAAGTCAGCCATCGAGCAGAGGAGCAACAGCAAATGAACGACATCGGCGCAAAGACACTCAAACAACGCAGCCTAGTCGACGAGATCGAGAGGCTAGACGACCGCCTCGCCCGCCTACACAGCCTCCTCGGCACGCTGCGCGGCAACCGCATGGTCCTGGCGGGCCCGACGCCTGAAGGCGCTCAAGTGCAGCCGAAGGAGCCGTCACCCAGCAACATTCTCGCCAAGATGGACCGGGTGAACGACAGCTTCACCCTCATCATCGACCAGCTCGAGACTGAAGCCCAGCGCCTCAGCGAGCTGCTCGGCACCGTATAGCGGGAAGCCTCCCGACGGCGCGCTGGCGCGTCAACAGATCAGATGCTGCAGGAAGGCATAGCCTGCGGTTCCGCCCTCTCCCGTGAGCCCCGCGTCAGGGGGCATATTTAGGGCCAATCTGATCATCGCCAGCACCCCTCTCACCCCTACCCTCGAGGCACATCATGCAATTCGGCGCACGCGCCAGCGACTGGCAGCACTTCGCAGCTCTCGGCCTGACCGAGGATCTCCTGCCCGTCGTCTCCAATCCGAAGGCGAAGATCTCGCCCAACAGCAACATGAAGAAGCTGGGCAAGACGCCCTCGCTCTACAATCGCGACGGCCTGGTCGTCGGCATCAAGGACTGGACGAAGCGCCAGTCGACGGCCGCCGACATCGCCCGCTGGTCGAAACAATCCGACTATGGGATCTGCATCCAGACGCGCAACGTGCGCGCCATCGACATCGACATCGCCGACGCCGAAAATGCCGATAACATCACCGGCCTGGTTTTCGGCATTACCGGCACGCTCCCCAGGCGCTGGCGCGCCAACAGCGGCAAGTGCCTCCTCCCCTTCCGCCTCAAGGGCCAGCTCGCGAAGCGGGTGATCAAGACGGAGGGCGGCGCCGTCGAGCTGCTCGGCAACGGCCAGCAGTTCGTCGCCGCCGGGCAGCATGAGAGCGGCGAGCGCTACCAGTGGGAGGGCGTCGACGAGATCCCCGAGCTCTCGCTCGAGCAGGTCGACGAGCTCTGGATGGCGATCTCCCTCATGTACGGCACCGGCGAGATCCAGATGCGGATCTCCACCTCGCCCTCGGCCGAGGACATCGACGTCGAGGATCCCGTGGCCGACTGGCTGCACGACCACGACCTGGTGCTCGAGGAGCAGGGCCGTGGCCTGGTGATCGCCTGCCCCTGGGAGAGCGAGCACAGCGTCGGTGAGCCCGGTGACGGCTCCACCATGTGGCTGATCGCCGGCACGAAGGGCGAGCCCTATGGCCACTTCAAGTGCCTGCACTCCCACTGCTCCGACAAGACCCGGCAGGACTACCTGGCCGCCGTCGACTACCAGGAAGACCTGACCGAGCAGTTCGAGAACCTGCCCGCCCTGGTCGACGAGGCGACCGGCGTCGAGGAGAAGCCGCTGCCCAAGCTCGAGCGCAACAAGAGCGGCGTGATCAAGGCCACCATCGGCAACGTGACGGCCGTGCTCCGCCACGCCGGCATGGCCGGGTGGATCCTGGGCTTCGACAACTTCCTCGACCAGATCATGATGAACCCGAAGGGCAGCACCAACTGGCTTCCCTTCACCGACACCCACTACACCCAGCTGCGCATCAAGCTCGAGGCCAAGGGGTTCAACCCCATCGGCCGGGAGATGATCCGCGACGCGGTGGAGCTCGTGGCGCGCGAGAACGCCTTCGACAGCGCCATCAACTGGCTCGAGCGGCATGTGCCTGCCTGGGACGGCGTGAAGCGCGTGGAGCGCTTCCTGGTCGATAACTGGGGCGCGGAGGACAGCCCCTACATGCGGGGCGTCGGCCGCTACATCTGGACGGCGCTGGCCGGCCGCGTGCTGGTGCCCGGCATCAAGGCCGCCATGGTCCCGGTCTTCGTCGGCGACCAGGCTCTGCTCAAGAGCACCTCGATCCGGCGCATGTCGCCCAGCAAGGAGTTCTTCGTGGCCGTCTCGCTGCACGAGCGGGAGGACGACCTCAGCCGGCGCCTGAAGGGCAAGCTCGTCGTCGAGCTCGACGAGCTGCGCGGCCTCCACACCCGCGAGCTCGAGGCGATCAAGGCCTGGATCACCCGGGAGGAGGAGAGCTGGGTGCCCAAGTACAAGGAGTTCGCCACCACCTACAAGCGGCGCTGCATCTTCTTCGGCACCACGAACCAGGAGCAGTTCCTGGCCGATCGGACGGGCAACCGCCGCTGGCTTCCGGTGAAGGTGACCCGGCCGGCGGTCGACTTCTCCGAGGATCTCCTGCAGCTGTGGGCCGAGGGGCGCGAGCTCTTCAAGCGGCACGGCGTCCACTGGCAGGTGGAGCAGCTCGCCAAGCAGTTCCATGAAGAGCACATGCTCACCGATCCGCTCGAGGATCTCGTCGCCCGCTGGCTGTCGGAGAGCGACGACCTGGACGGCGTGGCGCCTGGCGAACGCGCATTTATCACCATGTTCGAGATCTGCGAGGGGATCGGCATCGACGCCCGCAAGGGATCGGCGAAGGGCGACCAGATGCGAATAGGCGAAATTTTGCGCGCTCGTCACGGCTACGAGAAGGTGTCGAAGCGTGTGAATGGCAAGCCCACGAACGTGTACGCAAAAAAGAGCGCGTAACGTCGACACCTGTCGACACCTGTCGACACCTGAAAAGGACAGGTGTCGACGCCCCTGGAGGCCCGATTTTCGGGCCTTTTTTCATTTTGTCGACACCGTCGACACCTACTCCCTATAAAAGGGTTGTGTATGTATAATATAGGGCCCTAGGGGGTATTATAGGGGAGAGGTGTCGACGGTGTCGACACTAGGGCCTGAAAATCGAAAAGAAGCCCGATTTATAAGGCTGGAAGGGCGTCGACACCTAGTGCCTTCAGGTGTCGACACCTGCGAGCGCGTAAAATTTTGCGCGTTCGTTGCTGGGTGGCTGAGCTGGTGCCCGTTATCATGCCAGAAATTGACAAAAGTCGACGGGCTGGCGCATGCACCTCGGCAATGGAGCACGAGATCGCAGTGATGGACGAGGAAGAGCCAACCGTGATGGGCCGGCCTTCGACGTGGAGGCCAGCATTCCTGCCGCTGATCGCAGAGGCCTGCGCGCGTGGCGCAACCGACATCGAGATCTGCGGCATGCTCGGGATATCGACCCGAACGCTCTACCGATGGCGAGCAAAGCACTTGGATTTAGGACGTGTCCTAAAGGCGGGCAAAGCCCTGGCCGACGACCGGGTCGAGCGGGCCCTCTTCACGAAGGCGGTGGGCTACTCGTTCGAGAGCGAGAAGATCGTCACCGTCTCGGTGGGCGCCGGCATGTGCGAGAACCAGCGCGTGCCGATCACCGAGCACGTACCACCCGACACGACGGCCGCGATCTTCTGGCTGAAGAACCGACGCCGCGACGAGTGGCGCGACAAGCACGAGCTCGAGCACACTGGTGCCAACGGTGGGCCCATCCAGCTCGAGAACAGGCACGAGCTCGGCCAGGCCATGGCCTTCGCCCTGCGGCGTGCGCAGAAGTTGCCGCCTCCGCCTGTCACCATCGACGCAAAGGCCAACGAGCACAACGTGGAGGATCTCGCGTGATCATCGCAGCACACACCAACTTCGACCCGACCTACCCCGGCTACATCAACGTCTCGAAGCGCGACGACGGCGCCGTCGTGGTCATCGTGCGTGGGGATCCGAAGGAGGTGCAGGGCGCTTTCGTCTGCTCCACCTGGTCGGGGCCAGGGCGATGCAAGCCAGGCGATGAGAACTGCAACAACTATTGCAACATGGCGCCAGAGAAGGGGCTGATGCAGCCAGCACCGAAGAGCTGCACCAACACCCACGAAGGCGCCACGGCGCAGCTCACGCTGTCGGCTGAGGTGTGGGCCCAGCTGAAGGAGAGGCTCGCGACATGATCGGCTTCTGGCTCATGCTCTGGACCGGCCTCGTCTCCCTGGTGGCCATCACCGCTCTGGCGTTCCTGATGGCGGCTCCGGTGCTCGCCTTGATCTACGGGCTGAAGTGGATGGTGCGCAGGTGATCGACGAGGATCCGCAAGGCCTGCTCGTCGCTGCGATCCTGGTCGCGGCCTTCGTCGGCCTCCTGTTGTGGGCGCCGATGCCATGACCAAGTTGCCGCGCTACACAGTCCACCAGATCGTCGACTTCAAGTCGCGCAACCTCATCATGCGCGTCGATGTCTGGACCGAGAAGGGACAGTCGTCGCAGACATGCAGCACAGCGGCAGAGGCTCTCGCGTTCTACGACCAGTGCAAGCGGAAGGCGGGGGCATGAGCGAGATCGACGCCCTACTTGCCCTCTATGACCGGCTCTCGCCTGCAGAGCAGCAGACGTTGCGGCAGCAGACGGCCGAGATCCTGCGAGGCACGCTGTTCACACCACAAGAGGGGCCGCAGACCGACGCCTACTTCAGCGAAGCCGACGAGATCTACTACGGAGGCCAGGCTGGCGGCGGCAAGTCTGCCTTCCTGATCGGCCTCGCCGTCAACGAAGCGCAGAACGCGGTGATCTTCCGCAACGGCCTGAAGAACGTGGCCGACCTCGAGGCCTTCGCGAAGACCATGCTCGGCACCGACGGCTTCAACGGGCAGCAGCACAAGTTCGACAGGGGCGACGGCCGCACGCTGGAGTTCGGCTCGCTCGAGCAGCCCGACAGCGAACAGGACTGGCAAGGCCGACGTCGTGACATGATGGGCTTCGACGAAGCAGCGCAGATGCTGAAGACCAGGGTCATGTTCGTGCTGGGCTGGGCTGGCTCAGCGAAGCCCGGCACCAGGACGCGCGTCGTCTATGCCTCGAACCCGCCGCTGTCGGACGAGGGCAACTGGCTGATCGTCTGGTTCGCACCGTGGCTCGATCCCATGTTCCCGAAGCCGGCGAAGCCCGGCGAGCTGCGCTGGTTCGTCAACAACAAGGACGGTGATCCTGTGTGGGTTGCTGGCCCTGGCCGATACGACCGTGGCGATGGCCAGATGTCCGACGCGAAGAGCCGCACCTTCATCCGTGCGAAGCTCAACGACAACCGCTACCTGCGCGACACCGACTACCGAGCCCGCCTCGAGGCACTGCCCGAGCCGATGCGCTCGGCGATGCTGAATGGCGACTTCCTCGCCGGCCGCGTCGACCATGCGATGCAGCTCATCCCCTCGGCCTGGATCCGCGAAGCGCAGCTGCGCTGGAAGGAGAACAACCAGTTCAAGCCGATGATCTCGACGGGTGTCGACGTGGCCGGCGGAGGTGGTGACACCGAGAGCATCGCCAACCTGCACGTCGGCAACCACTACAGCCGCATCAAGCACCACCAGGGCCCCGACACGAAGGACGGCAACAAGACCGCAGGCCGCATCGTCGCGGCGATGCGCGGTGGCGTCGTCGGCATCGACATGACCGGCGGCTGGGGTGGTGCTGCGATCACG
>ERZ724522.1895-NODE-1895-length-10417-cov-5.092743_pt1 | contig 10417 bp, 10 predicted proteins | sample MGYA00376055_ERZ724522 | MGnify/ENA primary metagenome ERZ724522 (study PRJEB28724, sample SAMN07190884) | wastewater metagenome | isolation source: effluent of sewage treatment plant in Hong Hong | place: Hong Kong | collected 2016-03-17 ... | reverse complement strand
GGAGGGTCCGATGAGCGCCACGTTCACGATCAACCCCCGGGGCATCGACGAGCTGGTGCGGTCGCCGAAGATGGCCGCCGCGGTGACGGCCGTGGCCAAGGACATCGCCGAGGCCGCTCCCGAGTTCATCCCGCAGACCCGCCAGCACCACCAGGCGTCCCGGTCGTACCGGTACGTGAAGGCGAAGCCCTCGCCGACCGGGGTCCGGGCCGCGGCGATCACCACCTACGCGTTCGGGCACCTGGTCGAGTGGGGCAGCATCAACAACCCGGCCTATGCGCCGCTGCGCCGTGCCGCCGGCCGGCTCGGCCTGCGGGTCCGGCCGAGCCTCCGGGGTTCCCGCTGATGACCGCCGCCGTCCTGCCCGACGCCGAACGGCTCATCGTCCAGTGGGCGCTCGGGAACACGCCGATCACCGATGCCCTCGAGGACCGGATCTACACGGCGCTCCCCGAGTCGCCGGGGTGGCCGTGCGCCCGGCTCACCCGTGTCGGCGGCGCCCCCGTGTCGTCCCGGCCGCTGTGGCTGGACCAGGCGCAGATCCAGGTCGACGTGTGGGGCGGCCCGAAGGCCACCACGCACGACATCGCCCAGACGATCCGGGCCGAGATGGCCGCCGGCCTGCCCGGCGTGCACGGCCTCGGCGTCGTCACCGCCGTGGAGATCGGCGCCTTCACCTGGCTGCCCGACGCGACGTACAACCCGGCCAAGCCCCGGTACACGTTCGACGCCGTCGTCACCCTCCACCCCTAGGTCTTCCCCCTCGGGGGCAGAGCAACACCACCCATGCGGCCCGCCAAGTCCGGCGGGCCGTCCCGCGTCTCCTGAAGGGAGCCCCCAATGACGCAGGAATCCTCCGAGGTCCGTGCATTCGGCACCGGTCGCGTGCTGGTGGCCGCCGTCGGCGGCACCGAGCCCGCCGACATCACCGCCAACTTCTCCCACGCCGTGTGGACCGAGCTCGGCCACCTCTCCGAGGCCGGCCCGCAGTTCAGCTTCGGCAAGGCCCGCAACCCCGTCGTGTCGTGGCAGTCGTTCCCGCGCCCCGTGCGCAACCTGAAGGGCGCGTCGCCCGAGACGGTGAAGTTCGACCTGCTGCAGTGGAACCGCCACAGCATCCAGCTGGCCTTCGGTGGCGGCACCTGGTCCACCGACACCACCGGCGCCTACCGGTTCACCCCGCCCGCCGACGAGGACGTCGACTACCGGGCCCTCGCCGTGGAGCTCGTCGACGGCGACTACACGTACCGGTTCCTGTTCCGCAAGGTCGAGAACCAGGCGCCCACCAACTTCGCTGCGGTGGCCACCGGCCTGTCGCCGTTCCCGATCGAGGCCGTCGTGCTCGAGCCCGACTCGGGTGCCCCGTGGGTGATCCAGACCGACGACCCGAACACCACCACGGCCGAGGCTGCCAGCTGATGGCGGGCGACCGCTTCAAGCTGACGTTCTCCGACGGCAGCATCCGGGAGGTCACCCGCCGCCCGATCCACGCGGTTCGGGCCGAGGCGATCCTCGGCCCGAACCCGGGCACCATGAGCTACGTGTACGCCACCCTGTGGGCGGCCGACACCGGCGGCAAGGGCAACCGTGACGCCTTCGAGGCGTGGCTCAACGACCTCGACGACTTCGACCGCATCGAGGACGGCGAGGTGCCGGCGGACCCCCCGGACCAGCAGGGCGACATCTCGCCCAGCTGAGCGCCCTCACCGGCCTGAGCCCGGTGGACCTCTACGACACCGACACCTGGCACCCCGGGATGCTCGAGCTGCTCGTGGAGGCCCACCGGGACCGGTGGGGGCCTGAGCACGAGCTGCTCGCCACGGTGGCCCAGGAGGTGCGGCTCGTCGCCCGCCTCCTCGCCGTGCAAGCGGGCGGCGAAGACCCGGGCGTGTTGGAGATCCAACGGCCCGGCCAGGAAGCGAAGAAGCCCGTGCCCGCGTGGAAGCGGATGTTCGGGCTCGGATGACCCGGAAGGTGGTGGACCGTGGCTGATGCTGGAACCGTCGAGCTTGGCGTCCACCTGGACCGGGCGAAGATCGAGCGCGAGGTGGCGGCGGCCGGCCGCGAGATGGAGGTCGGCCTCGGCGGCGCGGCGAAGAAGGTCGAGGCCGAGTGGCAGCGGACTGCCAAGTCGGTCGCAGGCGCCTTCGTGCTCTACAAGGGCGGCCAGTTCCTGAGCGACTCGGTGCAGGCCGCGTCGGACCTGTCGGAGCAGCAGAACAAGGCCAACGTCGTCTTCGGCGAGTCGATCGACATCGTGAACCGGTTCGCCGACAACAGCGCCCAGAAGCTGGGCCAGTCGCAGCGGTCGGTGCTCGAGGCGGCGGGCACGTTCGGGAACCTGTTCAAGGCGATCGGCCTCACCGACCAGCAGTCCGCCGAGTTCTCTACGACCCTGACCGGCCTGGCGTCGGACCTGGCGTCGTTCAACAACAGCAGCCCCGACGAGGCCCTGCAGGCGCTCCGTGCCGGGCTGGTTGGCGAAACGGAGCCGCTGAAGCGGTTCGGCGTGAACCTCAACGAGGCGACCCTGCAGCAGAAGGCCCTGGAGATGGGCCTCTACTCGGGGACCGGGCAGCTGTCGGCGTCCGCCCGTGCCCAGGCCGCCTATGCGCTGATCCTGGAGCAGACGAAGGCCGCCCAGGGCGACTTCGCCCGCACGTCGGGTGGTCTCGCGAACCAGCAGCGGATCCTGGCCGCCGAGTTCGAGGACACGAAGGCGTCGCTCGGCGAGGCGCTGCTGCCGGCCATGAAGCTGGCCGTGGAGATCGCCAACGACGCCCTGAAGGTGTTCGGGCTGCTGCCCGAGCCGGTGCAGGCCGGGATCGTCGTCGTGGGCGGCCTCACGTTCGCCGCCGGCCTGCTCGGCCCGACGATGACCGCTGGTGCCGCCGCCATGAAGGCGGCAGGCATCGCCGCGCTCCAGTACGGCCAGAACCTCATCGTGCCCACCACGGCCGTGGAAGGGCTCGGCGCTGCGCAGACGGCCACCACGGCCACCACGGTCGGCTTCGGCGGCTACCTGGCGGCAGGCGTGGCGGGGATCGGCGCCTACAGCCTGACACTCGACCAGCTGAACAGCCGGTTCGCATCGTTCCACGGCAACACGGAGCAGCTGCGCACCGACCTGGAGAACCTCGGCAAGGGCATCGGCGGCGTCGATGCGATCACCGCCCAGTTCGGTGGGTCGATCGACGAGCTCGCCAACAAGGTCGCCGCGCAGGCTGGCGACTCGCTGTCCAGCCGCCTGAACAACGCCAAGAGCTTCCAGGGCTGGGGTCGGATCCTCGGCACGAAGCAGGCCATCGGCGACCTAGACGCCATCGACAAGCAGCTGGTGGCCTTGGCCCAGGCAGGGCACGTCAAGGAGGCGCAGGCGGCGTTCGGGCAGCTCTCGGCCGAGCTGATCCGCAACGGCACCTCGGCCGAGGACGTCGGGTTCGCGTTCGACGACTTCACCGACTACCTGACCTCGAACAGCGGCCAGATGGCCAAGAACACGGCCGAGACCCAGGCAAACGCTGAGGCCCAGAAGAAGCTGGCCGAAGCGCACAAGGCCGCCGTGGACGCCGCCCAGGCCGACTTCCAGAACAGCGTCGACACGTTCCAGGCGAAGCGGGCTGAGGCCGATGCGTCGAAGGCCGTGGTCGAAGCTGTGGCCGAGGAGCAGCAGGCCCGCCGGGCCGCCGCCGGCGACTCGGACGAGTACCGCAACGCGCTGGCCGCCGTGTCCGATGCGGAACGGCAGGAGGCGCAGGCGGCGAAGGCCACCCGGGACGCGCAGCTGGCGCTCACCGATGCCCGCGAGCAGGCCCGCCGGTCGCTCGAGGACGAACGGCTGGCGAACGAACGGTCGATCATCACCGCCGAGCGGGCCGCGCTGGCCCTCGAGGACCAGCGGAAGAAGCTCGCCGAGATCCAGGACGACCCTCGAGCCACGGCCACGCAGAAGAAGGGCGCCGCCCTGGACCTTCGGGACGCCGAGCTGTCGCTGCAGGAGGCGCAGCTGCGCCGCTCCCGTTCGGCCGCCGACTTGGCCCGCGACGAGGCGAAGGGCGTCGAGGGCTCGGACGCGGTCGTCGCGGCGAAGCAGCGGGTGATCGACGCCCTGGACGGGCAGCGGCAGGCGGAGAAGCGCACCGCCGACGCGGCCCGGGCGGCTGCGAAGGTGCTCGACAACGCGAAGCAGCGGGTGGTCGACGCCGAGGAGAAGGTGCGCACGGCGGTGCTGAACGAGGCGGATGCCCGGCGGGCCGTGGCCGAGAAGACCGGCGACGCCACCCTGGCCAACGACGCCTACATCCAGTCGCTGAAGGACCAGATGGGCCTGCTGGACCCGAACAGCAAGTTCCGCCAGGACCTGGCGTCGTACATCGCCGACCTCGAGCGGCTCGCCGCCGTCCGGTACGCCGCCGACCTGCTGCCGACCGGTGATGTGCCCCGGACGTCGACGGGTGCGCCGATCGGTGGTCCGGCGCCGCTGCCGGTGAACCCGACGATCACGAAGGACTCGAGCGGCGTCGTGCACATCGGCCCGGGCAAGACGGCGAACATCACGATCAACCAGCGCAACGGGGCCACGGCGGCCGAGATCCAGAACGAGCTCGCCTTCAACGGTGGGGGGAACTGATGACGCTCCCGAACGGCGACGCCACCTGGCGCGGCTACACGATGGGCGCCAGCTCCGACCTGGCCGCCCTGTGGTCGCCGACGGAGGGCCTGGTGGGCCTCGGTGGCCCGCCACGGTCGCCGAAGGACAACCCGCCGCCGGAACGGCTGTGCGACCCGTGCGTGCCCGGCTGGGCGGTCCTCGGGTGGCGGCAGATCACCGCGAACAGCATGGCGGTGCTCGGCGCCGACGAGATGGACGACCTGGCGGCCACCATGGTCGACCACGAGACGATCGACGAGTTCGTGTTCCACGACGCCCGCCGATCCGCCTCGGACCTGGTCGTGTTCGCCGTCGCCGACCGGTGCGAGTACCCGCTGGACGCCCTCACGCACACCCAGGCCGAGTACCGGCCGTCGCTGCAGTGGCTGGCCGCCGACCCGACGATCTACTCGGCCACGGCCACGACGCAGACCTTCGGTGGCACCCCGGTCGCGTACGCCGACCTCACCGTGGCCAACGCCGGCAACCTGGCGTCCCCGTCCGGCCGCCAGTGGACGCTGAGCATCACCGCCCACGGCGCCGTCACCGGCCCGTACGTGCGGATCACCGCCCACGACGAAGCGGTGTCGTGGCCGGCGCTGACGCTCACCGACGGGCAGACCCTCACCGTGGACGCCCAGCGGCGCAGCTGGGTGGGAGCGTTGCGCGTCGATGGGCTGATCGCCGACGACTTCCCGAACTGGCCGATCCTGCAGCCCGGGTCGCAGACGGTGCGCGTCGGTGCCACCACCGGCACCGTGTCCGGGTCGTTCGTGTCCCGGAGCTCGTGGACGTGACCGGGTCCACCACCCTGGTCCCCGTCGACCCGGCGACGGCCGACGTCCCCGAGGCGCTGCTCGTCGCCGGCGACGCGTTCGACCCGCTGCCCGATCCCAGCGACCCCGGCCCCGGCGACCCGGGGGACCCGACGCCGACCACGGTGTCGTTCCCGCTCGGTCGCCGTGTGCAGGTCATGCTCTGCGAGCCCGTGACACACCGTCCGGTCGCCGAGCTGCGGTCGGCCCGTGGCGCCGAGTGGACGGACCGGTTCGGCGCCGGTGACGCAACGGTGTCCGTCGACTCCAGGGACCCGGCGTGGGCGCAGGTCGCAGCGTCGACCGCCACCGTGCGAGGCCGCACCGTGTCGAAGCCGGACCTGAAGGGCTTCGAGCTGAAGATCGGCGTGGAGGGCAAGCGCCGGTGGGCCGGGATCATCCAGGAGCCGCACAGCTGGGGCGGCCGGTTCACGCTGAAGGCCGTGTCGCTCGAGGCGCTGCTCGACGAGCGCACCCTCGGCGCCACCGAGCAGGAGGACTTCTACAACGGCCGCGGGTCGTTCCCGGACACAGACCTGACCGGCTGGTCGTTCGGTCCCGGGGTCACGCACACGTTCACCGCATCCGCCTACGAGGGCAACCGGGCGCTGCGGGCGACGTCGCCGACGTCCGCCGCCGGCGTCCTGTACGGCCCGTGGAAGATGCTCCCCGGCCAGGACGGTCAGGTGCGCTACCCGGTGGGGTCGGCGGTCGTGAAGGCCCCGGACGGCTGCCGGGTGTGGGTGGGCGCCCAGGTCCAGACCCTGGACGGCACGCCGGTCAACGAGGAGTTCACCACCGAGGCCCTCGGCCAGTCCGACGACACCGACACCGGCTGGCAGATCGTCGCCGGCAAGGGCCGGTTGCGGCCGACGCCGGCGCTGCACAAGGTGCGGGTCGTCGTGTTCTGGGAGCGGGCATCGACGATCTCGCTCGACCTCGTGCGCCTGCAGTGGCCGACCCTGACCGGGTTCTCCTCCCCAGTGGACCTGTCCCGCTACCCGGGGCGGATCCTGTTCGACGCCCAGAACCCGAACCTGGGCGGCGTGAACATGGGCCTGGTGGCGGTGATCCGGTCGAACACCGGCATCGAGGAACGGCTCACCTGGGCGCACCAGGAAGACCACCCGGTCGGCGACGCGATCCGCCAGGTCCGGGACATGGACGGCGGCCCCGACGTGTGGGTCACCGCGTCGGGCCGGCAGATCACCGCCGCACGCCGCGGGTCGGACCGCTCCGACATCACCCTCAACCCGCACAACATCCTGAAGTGCACGCCCACCGTGGACCCGGGCGGCCAGATCGACGAGCTGCGGGTCATCACCAGCCTGGGCACCGGCTCCTACCGGCACGTGCACTCCTACGACGCCCCGCGAGTGGAGAACCGGCGGCGGATCCGCCAGGTGACCCAGGAGCCGTCGCCGATGGGCTACGACGCCGGGAAGCGGTGGACCCGCGGCCAGGGCCGGTGGGCGTCGCAGGAGCCGTTCTCGGCCCGCGTGGAGGTCGCCTACGACCTGGCCGAGCAGCTGAACGTCGGCGACGGGCTGCCGTTCTCGTGGGACGACGGGTCGGAGGTGGCCTGGTGGGGTGCGGTGCGCATCGGGGCGATCACGTACCGGCCGTGGGTGGGTCGTGCGGTGCTCGAGGTGGGCACGGATCGGGCGGTGTCGCTGTGAGCAAGGGCCCGCATCGTTCCCGGTCGTGGATCTCCATCGGTCTCGGCCTGCCCGGCCCGTTGGCGTCCCGGCACTCCGGTGGTGGGGTCACGGACCTGATCCGCCGGATCATGGCGGCGGGTGCGCAGGCGGCGTCCCGGTCGACGTCCCGGGGCGCGTACGCCACCGACTCCCTGACCTTGGATGGCGGCGGGAATGGCACGTTCACGTGGCATCCGGGCGTGTCGGGCACGTTCAAGGCCGAGGCCCGGGCCGATGTGGTCGGCGACGTGCCGGACGGGGCCGACCTGTGGGTGTCGCTCACCGACGACAACACCCACGGCTACCAGCACTCCGTCGCCTACCCGGGCGACTCCAGGGTTGCTGGCCGGGACGTGTGGGTGACCTCGGCGGACACCCTCACCTTCAGCATCTCCTGCCCCGACGCCCCCGGCGCCACGTGCAACGCCGTGTTCGCCGCCACCCCGATCAACGACTGAGGAACCCATGGCCGAGAAGCTCGTCTACAACAACTTCGCCGGGAAGCTCGCAGACCTCGACGGCGTGCAGCTCGGCGCCGCCTGGGTGACCTCGGCGTACGTCCCCGCCGCCACCGACACCACCGTGGACGCCATCACCGGCGAGGTCACCGGCGGCTCGTACGCCCGCCAGACCTTCGACGGCGACTGGAACGCCACGACCCTCACCCTCGAGGTGGCCGTCGCCGACCAGTGGCCGACGTTCGACCTGTCCGGGATCGCCGGGGTGTGCGGCGTCGTGAACTACGTGCACGCCACGGGGCGGCTCGTGTCGTTCATCCCGTACACCAGCTTCTCGGGCACCGCCGGGGTGATCTACGCCCCGCAGAACGGCATAGCGAAGCTGACCGCTGGCGCCGACATCGTGTCCCGCCTCGGCCGCGTGGAGGCCCGGACGGTCGGCGGGTACGCGGTCGATCCCGACACCAACGACTACCCGGTCACGGGTGGCACCGGCGGCGGCTCCAGCATCATCGGCGACCCGGTCGAGGTGCCCCGTGGGGTGCTGACCGAGGCCCCGGTGGATGCCGACGGGAAGCTGACGGCCAACGTGTTCATCGGGTCCGCCCGGGACGCCACCGGCGACGACACCGATGCGTTCCTGGCCCTGCCTCGGGCCGCCGACCAGGACCCTGGAACACGCGTGTACCTGCTGTCTGCCGACGACGCCCCGTCGTGGGGTGCGGCCGAGGTCGACGACACGCCGCAGCCGGCGAAGCTGACGGGCGACAACGTGCCGGTCCTCACCCTAATCGGCGCCCTTGCCGGCACCGGAACGCACACCTACTCGTTCTCGTGGCAGGTCGCCGTCAACGGCACCACCCACACCATCACCGTCTCCGGGTCGTACAACACGAACCTCGAGGCCGACCTCGGCCGACTGATCGCCGACATCTTCGACATCCCCGGGACCACGTTCAACCTCGCCGACTGGCAGGCCCGTGGTCAGGTCGGCGAGCTCGCCATCTCGACCACCACCACCGGCCTGTCATCCACGATCTCCGTCGTCTCGGCGGGTTCGGGCACCCCGGCCGGCCTCGCGTCAGCGCTGGGCGAGCTCATCGCCACTGACGGCTCGCTCGGCCGCATCACCGGCGTCCACGACGGCCAGGGGGGTGCTCTGGGCTCGGAGCACTACTACACGCTCGCCGACTGGACGACGGCCGGCACCGAGACCCACCTGTTCACGTCGAACGCCCAGGCGCAGCTGAAGGCATCGGAGCTCATGGTCGTCCCGGCCGAGAACAACGCCGGCGTGGCGAAGTGGACGACGGTGGCCCGCGTGCCGCGGCTCACCGAGCAGGAGTACACCCCGTACGACCCGACGGAGATCGCCGGGTCGCCGGATTCGGTGACCGGCGGCCAGCTCCTGGACCGGATCCTGTACTTCTTCAAGCAGGGCACCGGCGTCGCCCTACCCGAACGCGGCGATTCGGTCACCCCGTGGGGCGGCGGCGGTGGCTCGGTCGCCACGGACACGATCTTCGACGCCAAGGGCGACCTGCCGGTCGGGACCGGGTCGAACACGGCGGCCAAGCTGACTGCCGGCGCGAACGACACGATCCTCGTGGCCGACTCGGCCCAGACCACCGGCCTCAAGTGGGCCAACGCATCCGCCGTGCGCACCCTGCTCGGGCTCGTCGTCGGCACCGACGTCCAGGCGTACGACGCCGAGCTGGCTGCCCTCGCCGCCCTCACGTCGGCGGCCAACAAGCTGCCGTACTTCACCGGCTCCGGCACGGCCGCTCTCGCCGACCTCACTGCGGCCGGTCGGGCGCTTCTCGATGACGCCGACGCGGCCGCCCAGCGGACAACGTTGGGCGCCGCGGCGAAGGACACCGACTGGCACGTCGCCAACTCGTTCATGTCGTTCCGGCCCACCGAGGCCAGCCCAGGCACCTACGGGTCGTCGGTCAGCATCACCTCGGGCGCCATGGCTGCCACCAAGATCGTGATCCGCCAGGACTGCACGATCTCCGGGGCGAAGCTGTACGTGCGCACCGCCGGGTCCGCCGGCGCCAAGGTGCAGGTCGGGATCTACGCCCTGTCCGGCGGCAAGCCGAACGGCGCCCCGCTCCTCACCACCGGCGAGGTCGACGTGACCTCCACCGGCTACAAGAACCCGACGTTCTCCGGGGTCGCTCTGTCGGCCGGCGCCTACGCCATGGTGTGGTGGGCGAACGACACCGGCCTGAAGATGCAGATGGTCGACCCGACCACCCCCGGCCAGACCTGGCCGCTCGGCATCGACACCGACACCCTGTCCGGTCCCACCGGTCTCGGCTGGGCCAGCACCTACGCGTCGTCGATGCCGAGCCTCACCGCGTCGAACTTCACCCTCCAGTCGTCCTCCGGCTACTCGCCGCTGTGGTGCCCCTGGAAGGTGTCCTGACCCGAAGGAGGCCCGCCGTGGCCCGTTCCGCCCCCACCCGTGACCTGGCGCTGATCGTGCTGGCCGGGGTCGTCGCCGTCGCCTCCCTGGCCGCCGCGGTGGTCCTGGTGTGGGGACTGTTGCGAACCTGGCAGGCACCCCGGTGGGTGCTGGCGCTGGCCGTCCTGTCCGGGCCGCTCATGTACGCGGTGACCGCGGTCCTCGATGTCAACGGCTACTTCCCCACCGGTCAGGCGCTCTACTACGGTCTGAACCCGCTGACGATCGCCGGCATCGGGGCGCAGAGCGGCACCGCCGCCCTGTGTGAGGCGGCCTGGCGGTGGTGGCAGCGGCGGCGCGGTCACCGAGACGGATCGGTACTC
>ERZ724522.1894-NODE-1894-length-10421-cov-3.570615_pt1 | contig 10421 bp, 22 predicted proteins | sample MGYA00376055_ERZ724522 | MGnify/ENA primary metagenome ERZ724522 (study PRJEB28724, sample SAMN07190884) | wastewater metagenome | isolation source: effluent of sewage treatment plant in Hong Hong | place: Hong Kong | collected 2016-03-17 ... | reverse complement strand
CAAAGACGACCGACGCGGCGGCAGAGCGGTACGTGTTCATGTCGGACGAGTGGGAAGAGCATCTCCTGCACAAGATCGAGTTGGATGCGGAGATGCAGCTTCTCAAGATCGAGATGGACGAGTTGAGGATGCGTCACGAGGAGCAGCGCGAGCGCTCGGCGAACAGCCGCAACGAGCGCTATCTTTCCAGGGGGTGACAGCCATGAGCGTGATCGAGATGCCTCTACGGGCCCGCCGGCCGTCACTGGCCCGCTCAGAGCCCGCCAGCGTGTCAAAGCATCCTGCCGTGAGCCACGACTTCGCAACGGATGCCATCGCCAAGATGCGCGCCGATGCTGAAAAACGCGAAGCCGAGCATGAAGCCGATCAGCAGATGGCCGCCATCCACCGGGAACTGGAGATGGTCACTCTGAAAGCCGAGCACGTAGCCAAGCTCCACGGCCGAGAAGGGCAAGCCGTCCTCATGTTCGAGGTGGCGAAAGCCCGGATCAAGGCCGCGCTGTTTCCGCAGTAGAAAGCAACCACGTCTTGGATAGGCCAAGGCGGGAGATTGACCGAGGAATCTTAACAATGTCGAGCGATATCCACCCTGCCCCGAGTGAGTTCACTGCTGAAGAGATCGCAGCAGATCACATCTTGCGGTACTTCCACTACTCGCATCTTCCGGCTTCGTTGCAGGCTCGATCAAAGCCATTCTGCGATCTCGCGCGGCAGATCATTGACACCACTCCGCGCAACGCAGAGCGAACCGTTGCGCTCCGCAAACTGCTCGAAGCCAAGGACGCCGCAGTCCGGGCGGGTATCTGATGAAGGTCACGCCGCACGCGGTCGCAGAGACCATGATGGAGCACAGAGCCGCTGACTTCTGGCGGAACAAGAGGGCGGCAAGCTACGTCCTGCACCTCGTGCGGCAGGCCGTCTTGTTCGATTTCGGCACAGTTCACCCAGACATGGCGCACAAGGATTTCTCGCTCGACCTATACGAGCGCGGTCTGTTTAGTCTGCCGTTTCCGGTAACGGCGTTTGCGTTTGAGGCCAAGCCGAACCACCCGTTGCAGACCTATGCGGGGTCGAGGCCAGCGGGCGCGATGATGGTCCTCAGTCAGGACGACGACAAGCGGATCAGTGCCATCATGTGCACGGAGATGCGAGACGAATACGGCACGACTATGGGCGCGATCCCCTTTGCCATCGTGCTACACGCGAAGCTCAGCAACCCGTCCGCAGACCACAGCGTCAGCGTTGACGAGGAAACATTCCCGCTCGTTGACGATCGCATGATGGCTGCCATGTACGGATCAGCAGATGCGCGCGGCCACGACAGTATGCGCAACCGACTCTGTTCCAACCTCGTGGGCTGCATGGGCATGACAGTCATGCTCATGAGCAAGGGAGTCGAGACGGAACACCATGCGGCTTCGGATAAGCTGAACAAGGCGCGGGAGAAGAAGGGCAAGCCGAAGATCGGCGACCGCTACGTCGTGCGTGTATGTGCTGGAGACGCTTACTCAATCGGCGATGGCGAAAGCATCGCTGGGCACGTTCGCGGCTCACCTCGCATGCACTGGCGACGTGGTCACTTCCGCACAATAGGCCGAGGGGCGGAGACTGAAAGAGTCGTGCCTGTTGCACCAGCCCTTATAGGAGCGAACGAGAACGCGGGCATGATCCGCAAATCCTACGAGGTACGCCGATAATCAACCGAATTGCGTCCTGGCCGCCTACGCCCACCATGGTTGCTACCTCCCCAAAGGTAGGCGCCGGACGCGATAACACCCGGGCGGGTGATATCTATTCAACCCGCCCGGGAAATTCTCTAGGAGATGACGGATGGCGATGACCAAAGCTGAGAAGGCGCACCTCGAAGAGCTAGAGCGGCAGATTGCGCTCGCTAAAGCCGTCGCGCATTACGACGACACGCCGCCCAAGCCTATGACAATGGACGAGATCCAAGCGAACTTGGTCAAAGGCGGAAAGAAGTGGGGCGACTTCCAGCGTGTCGCACGAGGCTGGTTCTGCAACTCGCATTCAATATCCGTGAGTTACGGATGTTCTACCGGGCACCAGCATTCGACCACGGGCGACGTTACCACCAGCCAATACGGCGGGCGCATGTTCCGCACCGAAGCCGACGCTTGGCGCATGATCCGCCACGAGAAGTTACGCGAGATCGCTCAAACGCTGGCCAAGATCGAAGCCAATTTCAACCGATGCGAGGCCGACAGTGGCACGCAAATCTAAGGCCCACATCTCACTCCGCGAGAAGCTCGCTGCCGCCCTGAGTCACATGATGGTTGAGGTTGACGGCAAGCTAGAGCGGGCGATCCCCTACGATGACGCCAAGCGGATGACGGCAGACGAGGTTCTATCAGTATTCCAGTTTGACCACGGAATACACGAGGCGATCGACGGCCCGACCGAGCATTGGAACCTGACGCCGCGCTTCATTCTCCAGCACAGGAAGAAGACGCACGCGATCGACAAGCCGCAGATCAGGAAGACGGATCGCATAGAGGAAAAGGCAGCCGAGTTCCGCAGGAAGATGCTGGCGAAGTCCGGCCAAACGCCTGCCGATGACGTTGAGGTTTCTACAACTCGAACGGGACCGAAGTTGAGATCACGAGGATTTCCGAAGCCGCCCGAGGGGCACAAGCATCGATGGGGGAGCAGGAAAATGGGGAGAAGGGCATGACATCTCGCATCGTTCGTGTTGTCCGCGTCATGGGCGCTCCAGAGCCGACAAAGGCGATTGCCTACGCCAGAGGCAGGAAGGACCGGCAGACGCTGTTCCTCGGGCCCGACCAGCACAAGGCCCTTGGAGATCGAGTTGCCGGGTACTTCGAGGCAGAGCTTGTCGCCGGCAAATGGTGGCTTGGGCAGCGGCTGCCGGATTCACCCAATCGCAATTGGTGAGCGCGTTCATTCAGGAGATACGACCGATGAAGACTGACCGACGCATGCCAGCCGAGGGGGAGGTTTGGGCCAGCCCCTGCCAATTTAGCTGGAGGCTGGACGAGGACGGCATCACCAAGGGCACCACGCTCAAGGTCGGCATCTACCGCAATGGCGATGGCGATCCTGTCTGGGATCTCGAAGGCTACGAGGTTCGCACCGTCGTCGCCGTGATCACTCTCCCGGGCTACCAGCGCCGCGTGATCTACACGCGCAAGTTCTCGCCGGATGGGCACAAGCCATTCGGCAAGCGGGGACTGATCCTGACGTCTCTTTCAGCCTTCAACTCGTGGCGCCGTGGCACTCTCAGAAGGCACATGAAGCCGGCAACTCTCGTCCAGGAATCCCACGTCGAGACAGCCGTCAAGGCGCTGGAGGCAGCGTGATGGACTTTCTTCCATTCTGCTCGCGAGACAGGAACCGCAATTACCTTTCCAGCCCATTCGTGATTGGCGGCTTCACCTATGCAACCGACGGTCGCGTGGCGGTTCGCGTGCCTGGAGAGCATGGCGTGCCGGCGACAGAGAAGATGCCACACAGCATCGTCGGCATGTTCGATGAAGCAGAGGCCAGATCGTTTCGTCCGTTTGTTCCGGTTGAAGCACCCGCAATCGAGCGCGAACTTTGCTTTGATTGTCGTGGCATGGGCTACATCGCGATTTGCGAAGTGTGCGAAGGCGAAGGCGAGCACACCTGCGATGACAATAGGTGTGGCTGCGAGCATCAGTGTGGTGCCTGTGACGGCAAAGGTGTCTTCCCCGCGCGCAAGAACGACGATCGCGCTTTGTCGTGCGAAGGCTGCTCTGGCGACGGTCGCCGTGAAGATCGGAGAGGGGTCGATCTCGGGGAGAAACTGTCACTGCAATGGAACCTCTTGCAGCGAGTCCAGAAACTTCCCGGCCCGATTGAGTGGGCTCCATTGCTAGAAGCCGCCCTTGAGGGGTCGTTTACGAACTACGCGCCGACTGCGTTTCGCGGCCCCGGTTGGGTTGCTCTGATCATGCCTCGTCGCTGGTCCGGCCACGAAGAGATCAAGGCAGTGAGACTCGAAGGGGCGATGGCATGAACCCCGTCAACGTATCCGCTCACATGCGTTGTGTTCGCCCTGGTGCGATTGCTGTTTGGACGGGAGCCTATGACGGAGCCGGACGAGAGGCATGGGACTGGCTCCCGAGGTCTCAGGTGACTTGGGTCTACTGGTCCAAGAAAGACCGCAGCCGGGTGACTGTGACCATGCCCGAGGATCTCGCTCGGGAGAAGTGCCTGAACTATCGAATCGGGAGGAAGGCAGCATGATGGAGTTTCTGCAAGTCTGGGGTTCATTCGGAGCTGGTTTCGCGTTCGGGATTATCGTGGCTTGGGCTTGCCATGCCGCGAAAGAGATGAGGTAGTGGACGACATGACCTGCGCTCAAGAACTGATCACTATAATTTCTGCTATTCAGTGGTGGCACGTCCTTCTTGTCGTGCCCACCGTGTTCCTGTGGGCTGTGTCAATCCGTCTGGCCGATTGCTTGGCCGATGCGATCCTCCCCAAAAGGGCAGAACGCCCGAAGGCGCTCCCATGACAGACAAGCTCATAGAGGCAGTGGCAAGGGCGATCGAAGACATCAACGACGACGATTGTCCGACGATCGACATCGCCCGCGCTGCCCTTGCAGCGATAGAGGCAAGCGGAACGCACGTGGTCGTGCCGGTAGAGCCGACGTCCCAAATGCTGGGCGATGCGGATAGTGCTATTCCGCGCTTTGAAGCTGAGCCGTCGGGCATTCGATTAGCAGGAGAGGACGGTGTGAACGATGCATGGAAAGCCATGCTCGCCGCCCGCCCCAAGGTGCAGCAATGACACGCCAGCAGCGCAAAATCCTCCTCGCCGTCCAGGATCTCGGCGGCGACAACGTCCGCATCGTCGATCTTCACAAAAGGCTCGGAGATTCCAAAAGCAGCATCCACCGCAAGCTCCAATGCCTCATTGAAGAAGGCTACCTCTCTCACATTCCTACACGCGGCTATACGCTCATCCGTCCCGTACCGAAGATCGCCGTTGAATATCAAGTCTGGTGCGATGATTCCAAATCTCTCGTTCCTTACAAGCCAGAGTCCAAAGACGACGAGTCTCGTCTGATTGCTGCGGCATTGCGTATCAAGTGCAGGACGGCAACAAACGACTGCGGAGGGCCGCTCAATGAGGCCCTTTAGCGTCTCCGCCGCAATTTTATGTGGCCTCGTTGCCCTCCTCGCGGGTGGCCAAGTGGCCATCGGGGCGAATCTCGCTGCCGACGATTGTCTGCCAGAAGGCTATGTTTGCCGCGCGTTCAGCCGCTTTCGCCATACGTCTCTGCTGACACAGATCATCGTCGTCCTTGCTGTAGGCGGGGTTGCATCGGGGCTCGTATGGCGTGGCGGTTGGATAGCGATTGACCGCCCCCGCACCGGCCTCGTCATGCTTCTGTGCGGCATGGCTCTGGCCGTCGCGTTCTGCGGTACGGGTCTCTGGTGTTTGCGTGGCTACCCATGCGAGCGCCCACAAAGCGCCAGCCACGCCGATCCCAATCGCTATCATGACGCCCATCTCTCCGGGCGTGCTCCGGCGTGTCGTCATCTTCCCCCATCACCAGTCGATGCCAGCCCAAGCATAGCGCCGATCCGGCTGGCTTCCATGACTGAGCCCGAGCGCGTGATATGGTCCTCGCGGGAAGATCGCGGGGGACAGCTGGCGCATCCGGTGTCGAGGGTGTGGAAGGGGTATTGGCAGCGGGCAGGCCAACACGCGCAACGATAAATTTTTGCGCGAATCAAGGGCCTCTGCTATCTATCGAATTTGATCCGCCTTCAAAAAAGAAAGCCGGGATTTGGCCCCCGGCTTTCTACGCTGATCGCGGAACCTGCACCAGTGAGGCTGGACGCAGGTCACGACGAATCGCGCTTGACTCGTCATTCGTAAGTGATTCGTCCGTTCAAGTCCAGCCTGTTTCTGTCCGCGACGCGGACAACTCAGAGGACTTGCAAATGGCTATTCGCCAACGTCCAAGCCAACCCCGGCCTGCAATTCGCCCAGGCCAGATCGTACCTGATTCTGGCATCTACAGAACAGGCGGTGGTAGACAATCCACTCTTGTGAAAGGTGAGCCGGCCCCGCCAACGCCCAAATCTGGGCAACAGTGCCTCAAGGCTGGCGATGAGATCGCGAAGGCGACCCTGTGTGGCCTCGATCTCCCCTGCGAGCTGGCCGCGTTTTCTCGCAAGTGCGGTGATAACGTGTGGCTCTGACATGGGTTAACCATAGCCAAGCCATTGCAAATCATCTAGGATTCTGGCTCATGCATTTGCTACGCAATGCCGGATTGCTGCTGTGGCGCTCGAAGCGCTTTAGACGCCGACACCCTTGGTTCGGTGAGGGGAGTTCCTCTCCTGCTGTGCTTGGGCACCATAGCGGCGGATCATGGCGGATCCGGGCTGGTGCCGCGTGACGAGGCCGATGTGCTCGGGATGGACGCCGGCATTGGTTGCCGAGACGACGAACCCGACCCGGCCGCTGTGACCCGAAAATAAAGCGGCATGAGCCAGCGCCGCTTCCTCAGACTCTCCCCGCGCGAGAAAGAACTGATGCGCCCGCAGTCGAATGACACGCCCGACCAGATCTCCCGTGATGGGGCGATCCGTGACCGTGTGCCCGCGAGGTCGCACCTGTCGCATCAACGGCGTGCCGGGCTTAATGTCCCCTTCGCGCACCCAGCGCAAGATTGCCCCCGTCGCCCAAGGGTTGGCATCGCGCGGCACCACGACGACCTCGCCTCCCTCCTGTGCCGTCTTGGATCGATGGAAGGTGACGGACAGCACCTCGGGTTTGATTTCGAGGACGCTTTTGCCCGGACCAAGTTGCATATAATCCATGGTGGCAAGCTCGTCTCGCCGAAGAGCGAAGATGTAGGCCAGCGACAGGAGGCAGTTGTCGCGCACGTCGAGCGGCGTCGAGATCGGGAACTTGAGAATGTCGGCCAGCATGTCGTGCGTAAGAGGTGCGGCTTGATCCTGCGGCTTGCTGTAGCCACGCCGGATATGGCGCATGGCGTTGGCGACGGCCGGTCCACCGTCGAAGGGGACGCCGCGTTGCGCGTGCAAGTATTTGATGGCCGCGAGCGCGATACCAATGGTGCCGGTTGCTCGTTTCTCCGTGACGGCGAGATCTGTCAACCACGCAATCACAACGCGAGCCTCGACCGGAAACGTGACCGGATACGAGTTGCATACACGCCAAGCATCGAACTGACGCGCGAAGTCGCCGTAAATCTCGCGCGTGCGACAGGCGAGCGCAGGCTTGGAATACTCGTTGACAATCGTTTCGTGCTCTGGTCGCAAAATGACGTCGTGTTGCAGCGACACCGCCACGACTTCGCTGGACATTGTTTATCCCCGCTTATTGCCCTTAGCGTGTATAATCGTAAGGTGATTCGAGCGTGAATGGCGAGAAGATGCAACTCGTGATTTGATGTGATTCGAGGCAAAAGATCTCGACCCACGATTGGCTGTAGATGACAAGGGGGAACAATGACACCCGACGACATGACGCAGGACGAGGCCGAAGCTCACCACGGATTGGTGAAGGCTATGCAACTCGCCCACAAGACGGCGAGCGACGCCGGCTGGTACAAGAACCCGACGACGGGGGAGGACATCAAGCGCAACTTCGGCGAGGTGCTCATGCTCATGGTGAGCGAACTGGCTGAAGCGCTCGAAGCAGATCGCAAGGGATTGATGGACGACAAGCTGCCGGATCGCGACGGTCGCGAGGTCGAGCTTGCGGACTGTGTCATAAGAATCTTTGACACGGCTGCCGCGCTAGGTCTCGACGTGCCCGGGGCGTTCATCTCGAAGAACCGCTACAATCAGCAGAGAGCGGATCATAAGCTCGCGAACCGAGCGGCCGGCGGGAAGAGGTATTGATCCAATGACACCCGACGAGATCATGCGGTTGTGCGATTCGGTCGGCGACTTCTCCAGATCGAACGACTGGAGGTTCAAAGCGAAGCCGGTCATCGTCTGGGAGTTCTCGACCATCGGCGAGTATGCCCGCGCGCGGATGGACATCCTCCGGGCCATGCAGGATCTCCTGAAATTCTCGCGAACGGACGACGGCTGGCAACGGGCCATCTCCAGCGAGGTGACGGAGATCGACTGCATGGGCGTGACTTTTCGACTTGTATGCGCGGAGAAGACCATGACGCCCAAGGGGCCCTACGGGGTCGGGGACATGAAGTTCAAGTGACTCTCGCCTCTCGTGCTGCTGGTGGGAAGAGATGAGGATGAAAATTCATGAACATGCCGCCTCCATCGCTATTCGCTCGGATATCTTGGTCAACGCAAAAAGATCCGCCCCGCCTTGGCCCCTCGGGGGAAGGAAGCCAAGGACGGGGCGGCATGCTCGACAGGGCCGGGTGGGAGTAACCCTGGAGCAAGCTCTAGACGATGGCGCTGAGCAGTAGGGACGCCAAGAAGGCCGATGCTGACGCGATGAGGGCTGCGGTAGACCAATCTAGCCCGGAAGACCGAACCATGTGGCGATCGCCCTTGCTGCGTCGATCGAGGCTTTGCCCGTAAGCACGAGGATCGCCAGAACCGCCGCCGCTAGATATTTCGCGAAGGCGGTAGCCGACGTGGAAAAGGTCGCCAGAAGTCGCCAGATCGCCCGGCGTGTATGCAACTCCTGCTCCATCAACGAGATCCTTGTGTCCAGGCCATCGATACCCGCCGCCAGATCCTCGGCTCTCATGCGGGATTCGTTCTCTATCCGCACTCGGTCGATGGCTGCGTAATACGTGTGCTCCTCCTGCCGGGCCAACCTGGCCGCGAGGTCGTTGGCCGCGTAGTGAGCCGGGCGCGGGGGCGCCGCTGCCGGATGATCGTAGACCCCCCGAGTCTTCGGGTCCGTCCAGTGGCGCATAGTTCGGGTCCCCTACTAGCATCTGGCGTCCCCTCAAGACGTCGGCGTTGATCTGGATGGAAGGCACTTCTTGACAACGATGGCTTCCAGTTTTCGAACGTAGTCGATGGTCTGTTGGCTATCGAGCACGTCCCATGTCGGAATGCCGTCGGGCGGACGTAAGCGGCGCATGACCGGGCAGAAGTTGTCAGCCTTGATCGAAACGGCTTGGACAGGGACCGCCTCTTGGGGCGAGGCACAGCCGGCCAAAGCGGCACTCAACAGGATGAGTGTCAGGATCTTGGCACTCATTGCGTTGTCCTCCGCGACCGGCAGCCCCTGGACGCATCGCAGATCTGCTGCCTTGCCACCCTCTCGGCAGGGGTTGGGATGACGGCATCGGCTGCCGCAATGGCGTCGTCGACGCTCCTGTCGATCTCCTCGTTGTGGCGCCTCTCGATCTCCGCGACGCGCGCATTGCAGACGATGCGCTCGGCATCCCGCGTGGTCGAGATCGCGGCGTGCACCATGACCTTCTCCCGGCCCCACATGATGCTTCCGGCGAGCAACGGGCCGACCACGGCCCAGATCAGAAGACCAAGCCGAACAGCGCCAAGGGCAGGAAGAAGATTGAACATGATGGCGCCCCTAGTCGAACGGCCAGAACGGCCTGCTGGCGGGCTCCGCAGGCTTGGGCACCTTTGCCACCGGCCTTCGCGAAACGGCTGCCACGGGGCTGGATTGGCCCGCTACCCGCGCCCGTAGCGTGGACACCTCGGCCTCAAGTGCTGCGGCCTTGTCCTTCCACTTTTTGCCTTCGGTCGAGGCGCTCGTCGCGCGGCCTTGGGCAGCGATGGCTTCCGTCTCGGCAGCCTCGGCCTTAAGCTCCAGCGCGACCATCTCGGCACGCAGAGCGCGCTTGCCGGCAGCCCCCTCGATATGACCGACCCAGAAGCCACCGAGAAACATCGCGGTAACGGCGAGCCACACGGCAGGGGATGCCACCAGAGCAACAAACGATGCGCCGATCTTACGGAGCCCGCTCATGATCCAGTCCTTGGCGTAGGCAGCGGCTGCAATGAGGACCGTGCCAAGCCCTGCCACGGCGCTCCAGATCATGCCCATGTCGGCCTTGCTCATTGGGTATCCCCCTTGATAACGGTGACGCGCCAGCCCGTGTCCTCCGCGAATGGATCCCCGACTAGGGCACCCCCAAGCGAAAGCGTTGCGAAGACGGCGACGACGATCAGGAAGCTCATGGTGTGGCCTCCGGCGCGTCCGGTAGAGCCTGCTTGGCGCGGGCCAATTCGACCTTGTCCCGGACATGCCGGGCGATAACGACGACCAGGATCGCGATCGTTCCCCAGACCGCGATCGAGCCCAGATTGACTTGCAGCGTCTTGGTCAGGCTCATGAGCGGGGCAATCGTGCTCTCGGTCTCTTTCTGTGCCGGTCCGACCACGCTCCCGATCTGCTCAAGGGCATCGGAGAGCCAGCCGCCGATCCCGAGGAAGAAGTCGGAGATCTTGCCCAGGACCACGAGGAGAAGC
>ERZ724522.1893-NODE-1893-length-10421-cov-9.558750_pt1 | contig 10421 bp, 17 predicted proteins | sample MGYA00376055_ERZ724522 | MGnify/ENA primary metagenome ERZ724522 (study PRJEB28724, sample SAMN07190884) | wastewater metagenome | isolation source: effluent of sewage treatment plant in Hong Hong | place: Hong Kong | collected 2016-03-17 ... | reverse complement strand
ACTCTGTGACCCATATCGATTCCGATTTCTCGGGTAATCAGATGCTGTTTCATATTACTTCCCTGCTACATAGAGCCCATTACGAACGTGATAGCTGAATACTTCGATACATGCATTCACGTCAGCTAGTGCATTGTGAGCATTACCGAAACCTTCAGGTTTTACAAGCATTCCATAGGCTTCCTTAAGGGATGGCCATTTAAAACCATAACCCCTAGGATGTGGAATCTTGCATATGTTAGTAGAGTTTGTCATTGTACAGTATCGAGGCCTATCCTCAAAGAGTCCTGGACTGTATTGTGAACGATATGCAAATGTCTGCATAATACGAATGTCGAACTGGATATTATGTGCAATGATTACATCACTATGACCCATCCATTTACAAAAGCTATCCATGGCTCTTGCTGGGTTGATTCCAAAGTCATGAACCATCTCGGCTGAGATACCATGTACATTCTGTGCTTCAGGTTCAATCGCCCACATCCGTTTAGGGTCTAGATTGGATGTATCGACTAGGACACCAACCTCATAAAGCGTTTCATATTTCCCATCGTTCTCCATATTGATGAGCTTAAAACCCAACTGAATGAGGTCAGGCTGCTTAGGAGCTTTATAGTCTGCCTGGAAGTCTACCTTACCAGTAGTTTCAGTATCAAAAGCGAAAACACGGAAGCTCATACTGCATACTCCGTATCATCTCTTACATTTGCTTCCTCGAAAGCTTCCTTACGGGCAATACATGTGGGACACTCACCACAATGGATTTCACCAGCATCGTAGCAACTCCAGGTCATCGACAGGGGAGCTCCGAGTTTATCACCCTTCGTAACGATTTCATGCTTATGCAACCACTGAAGTGGGGTAGCCAACCGAATAGTATTGTAAGATCCAGTATAGATAGCATTAGCCATCGATCCATTAAATTCAGGAGTACAGTCTGGATAAGCCCAATTAGCGGCATCTTCGGCATGTGCCCCATAATAAATCGTTACAAGATCCTTCGCGGAGGTTGTAGCAGAACCTCGTGCGCTATCTTCGTCCCAGCTGTAGGCGTCTACCAGGGTTTTAGAAAACTTAGCGATCTCACTATTCACATACTTCTGGGCATGTGCAGTAATTGCTGATAGTAGAAGACCATTACGAAATGGTACATACGATGGGCTTACACCCTCAATCTGATCGTATGACTTATGAACCATCTCCATAGTATCCATGGAATCGGCAGAAAGTAGGATTTCCTTACCCTTCAGAAGATCACCAACATCCAAGATAGTATGCTTCACACCAAACTCTTTACAGATCTTTGCAGCCTGCACAAGCTCGCGTTTGTGGCGCTGACCGTAATTGATAGAGACAGCCTCTACCCAGTAAATACCATCACGATCAGACATCACAAATTCGGGCTTAAGATCTTGAATTGCCTGAAAGAGGCATGTGGTGGAATCAAGACCACCAGATAGAAGTACGAAAGCTTTGCGATCCATAGCGAAAATCCCTGTTAGTTTGCAATTTGCAGTTAGCTATCCGAAACGTCTTGGAGAGGGACAGAGTCCCCCTCCATACCACCTAGATCAACTTTGAACGTTTCTTCAATAACACTTCGTGCGATCCTAAATTGTCCACCCACTTTAATAGCTCCAATTTCACCTGAATGAATTCGACGCATTAGAGTAGGGTAGGAACACATGTGAATGCTTTTGATTTCACGTAGATAGTCTACTAGCTGGTTAGCTGTCAGATAGCCCTTACGAACTAGCTGTTCAGCCCATGAAGCCATCAGAAGCCTCCGCAGAGGCAAGGAACGACTGCACTTCATTACGCTCGTTGTCGTTATACTTGCCTACACGAACCTTAACACGGCACTTGACACCAATCAGAGATTCCAGCAGCTCCGGATCCGAAGGATTGAACGGCTTATTAGCCAATTCAGGCTTCAGAACCATCATGTTAGCCTTGGTACCAGGCAGTGCGCCCTCACTGAAGGACATGAACGTAAACAGCTTACGATTCTTGTACTCCTCATCGAAGACCGTCAGAGTCAGGTTCCACATCGGGTTACCCGAACTCTTCGACTTTTCGAACTTCGCATCGGAAATGATAACGTTATAGATGCCCTTCGGAAGGACTTCGAACTTCATTGCCTCAACGTTCGAAAGGTCAACGACTAGACCTTCATTGGCATTCTCAAACATCGCAGAGTCAGACATGTGCTTTCCTTTTGTTACAAACGGGGATTGAAGAGGTCCCCAACCTCATCCACGCGGGATTCTTATTTCCTAAAGGCTCCCATGATGTCCTTCATACTCGGATTATCAATATAGGGATCCTTAAAGGAAGCAATACGGTTCTTAGCGTCAAAGTTTCCAATTGGTTGGATAAACAGACGTCTTGGAATAGTTTTATCCCCCTCAGCAGGCTTACCTGTAGAAATGAACCCACAGACATCGACAAATCCCTGAACCTGGTTGGATAGCTTACCTGTAAGAGCAGGAGTCCAATGCATACGCTTCAGTTCATCCTGGGTGTACTGCGAAGAACATACGATAAGAACATTCATCGGAAGATCTCGATAAGCTCGCACAAGAAGCTGCATCATTTGATTGTTCTTACGGAATTCTGCAAACTGTGCTACATCCATATCCTTATCAAGCTTCATATCCGTCTGGATATTCAAAAGCTGATACATGCTGAAGGTATCAATTTCCGTCAGAGAGTCAATGATAGCCGTACGATACTTACGAAGGCGAGCCTTCTTAGTAACTTCCTGACCATTAATAATCTCTACAATGTCAGTACCTACATGATTTTCATCGATAACTGAAATGTCGTACCCCCACAGGCGAGCCTGTAGAGCTTTAAGCCTACTAAGGTCAAGACTATCGCGTGCGATACAGTGAGCTTTTAGGAATTCCTGCACATATGCAACAGTTTTGAAGTCTGTGACGCGTACAGTATCGATCAAATCACGATCTTTAATGTGTGGGGCGTCAGTAACAGACATCGTTCCCGATTCAGCATCGACCATTAGAACATCGTTCATTTCGGGAACATCTACAGCTGATGCTGCTAGAGAGGTCTTACCTGAACCGAAGGCTCCATAGAATATGCACTTAATAAACCTATGTTCCGCACGCATTCGAGTAATTCGAAATGGTGGAGGAGTAGCTGCTACTGACTTATTCGCCGGCTGTTTGGTAGGATCTGCTGCAGTATTCATTTATGCCTCACTTTAGAAAGTCTAGGTTGAAATCATCCTTGGGATCTCCAGGCCACTTAATGTACTTACGCCAGGGATCATAGCTATTAGGTCTGGATTCCATTGAAATATCCAGCTCGTAACGCCAGTCAGATCCATCGTCAAGAGATACGCAAGGAGAATGGAACGAACACATTACGGCACAATCTCTATCTGGATTAGGATACAATGGTAGATCAGGATTAAGCATATCCTCAAGTTCTAGGAGGATCTTTGTACCCTCTGCCTCTGCAGATGCACTATTACGATTGATGTAATCTCTTCGAACATAGTCGTCATAATCTGGATGCTCTCGGAGTGTAAGCTGGTTCAGATAGTCAATGTTTTCTCTTGGAGAAGCTTCTACTGTACCATATACTTCTTCGAGGGTTTGCTTATATAGTAACCTGGACGTCGACATATTCTGAGCGATAGATACTCCACCACGAACAAGCTTCGTAGGAGGTCTTGGAATAGTCTTACGGTGTTGCTGATAGATGAACCCACCCATTTCCCGCCCGTAAATGTATGGCCCTGCCCACATATAGACACTTACCTGGGGGTCTGTAAGGTAATGGAGTGTCTGAATAGCTTTAGCTGACTTATAGTCCATAAACCAAAGCAGTCCATTTTCATCCTCAACGACCCTATCGATCGTTCCAGAATATTCAACCCGCTCATAGCCCCATTTACTTGCATCGAATGGAACTTCGAAGCGGAAGTTGACCTCTACTTGAGGTTCACCATTAAACCAGAAAGTTCTGAGGGGGTTACGCTGTTGCTGAAGCCAGAGAATGTAGTACTCTAGCATTTCAACACCTAGATCACGATCCAACTCCCACCTTTCAGGAAGTTTATTAGGAAAGTGGTCTGTAAATGCTTTTACGTACGCAAGAAACGCTTCTCTTGGATGACCGAATCTATTATATCCGTGGAAATCCTCAAGACCAAAATGGAAACCAGATCCTAGCCACAAAGGTGATTGAGCTTGTTTAGGTCCAAGGTTATGTCTTAAATGTGATGACCATCCCCAACGCCTACGACACTTCTTGAAGGTGATCCGATCAGAAGTTCGTATGATTGCAACTTTGGGATTATTGGAATCTACTTCTAGCTTTGACCCAGCATAAACAAGGTCGTCATGTAATGTTTGTGCAAGAAAATCCTGCCTGGATACTATCCCAGTTACATCAGCCATATCATGAATCCTGTGTGAATTTATTATTTCTCATCTTACTACATTTTATAAAAGACGTCAAGAGGAATTTTTTGTTCGGAACTAGGGATTTTTTAAGGCCTCCTTAATAGTGCTGAAGTGTTTGTATGTCATATTGTTTATCGCTAGGTTAGAATCGATAATTGCGAACATGTCCTTCGTTATTGTTCCCTTAACATCTACGTAGTAGGACATCAGTGTTCTATTCATGTCAGAGGACTTTCTACGAGCTCTAGACTCTGTCTGTTTGTTATTATCAACATCCCAGTCAAAGTGGGCAAAATAGACAGATAGTGCAGTCTCAAGATTGAAGGATTGGGAAAACATTACGGAGCATATTACTGCAGTCTCTTTGTTCTTCCTAAATATCTCCTCAACCTTATTTACGTGTGTAGGATCGTCACCCCCCTTAAGTACCATTATGTCGGAAGGTGCCATCTTGAGGGTTGAAGCCATATATTTCTTGAATGGTTCAATTGATGGTATAAAAGGTGTAGCTATAATATTGTGCTTATATCCCTCATAGTCTTCGTTTTCCTGAATTTTTTCACAGATTGAGCTAATAGCACAACCTACGCTAAGGAAAGGATCTATAATTTGAGGACAGCAGATTAATTGACGGAGTTTGATATACGATGCCATTACGGATAGGGAAAATTCTATACGATCGTCCAATTCCATGTACAAAGAATCTGCCATAGATCTGTACAGTTTAGCTGTCTGAACATCAAACTCTGCAGGTAATAGGATCCTTCTAAGCGGTGGTAGTTCGAGAGAAGCCTTCTTTTCATCAACCACATATATGTATGGTTTTATTTCCTCTTTTAACTGTTCGGTATTTTGGACGCCAATGACTTCCTGCCCGAAAATACCTTTGTGTATAATGCAATACTTGTTAATGAATGTCCAATATGATGTGAACTTCCTTCTTGCGAGGATATGTAAATACCCCCAAAGTTGTGGAGGTCCCTTACGTGTGGGAGTTCCTGTATTGATTATGATTCCTTTGGCGTGTTCTCTAATCCATTTCACAATTTGAAAGGTCTTTGTCTTTCGGTTTCTTAGTCCTAGCTTATGAGCTTCATCGATAATAATGAAATCGAAATAGTCTAGTTTGTTTTGTACCAGAAATTCGTAGTCTCTTTGAATGATCTGTGGAAGACAGATATGAAATTGGGCGCGCGTGCGCCATAGCGACTGTCGATCATATGCATCCCCATCAACAAACTTAAACTGTTCCGGAGAATACAGTTCAGGATACCACTTCCTAAATTCATTTTCCCAGGTAGCAACTGCATTCTTGTTGCATATGATCAGTACCCTCGTAGGTTTAAGGGTAAGCATGCATGTAAGTGATACTAATGTTTTGCCCAGCCCCATCCAGGCAGCAAGCAACATGGCTTGACTCTGCCTAAAAACACCCACAGCTTCGCGCTGAGATGTAGACATGGCATCATGTATGCGCTGAAAAATCGCACGCATATCACGCGAGTCATAGTCGATAATATTTGTCATCGTTATTTCCTAAATATCCTATCATGCGTCAATATTGCTAAAACCATTCCGGTTCCTGCACCAAGTCCTGCGGAGAATGCGACAGTCCACCCTCCCGATATTACTATGGATATCGAAAAAACATCGAAAAACGCCATGAGAACAGACGTAGCAAAAACAGTTTTTAGATGCCCCCCAATGACATTTTTGTGTTGAAATCCTTTAAGGAATACAGCCACAAAAGTTACGGCGAAGGAAGCGATATATATCATGCTTATCATGCTCTATGAGGTTCGGCATTACTTTACATTAGCAAGAGTGAAACCCATAGGTTCGCAATGTCGGTTGAATCCCAAGTAGCTACCGCATACATTTGTAAGCCACCCCACAAGCTATTACAAATACTGCAACCAGAGTCCATGCACATGCATTACTCGTTATCATAGTAGGGCTCCTCTTCTCCCAGATCGCACCCGTCGGATGCACGCATTACTCGATCTTTTGATCTCATTGCATCCATCCATGGAGGGAGTGCCAAGTGACATCTTCCAACAGTTGGTATGTAGGATATCTCCGACTGTACCCACATCTTGCAGAACATGCAAGAAACTTTGGGATTATTGACAGTCATTGCATTAGCCTCTGAAGAAGCGTAGCAAAAGACATACCCAGTACAAAGCTGATGATACTAAACGCAAGAGTGCTTTTAAAATTGTCAGATACAATCTTATGCATTCGTTCCTGCGCCTTGGCTGCAGCTTTTAGTGCATTATCTACATCATTCAATAGTTCATTATTTCTTTCCTTATAACTATCACATACTACTCTCAGGTTGTACATATCTTCCTGTAGTGTATTGATAGTTTTATTCAGGTTGAAATTGGTTGTCTTGACATTATTGATCTCTTCATTAGCGATCGCAAGCTGCTCAGTCAGAGTGGGTTTCTTAACCATTGTAGTTCCTTTCAGAGAGAAGTCATTCGCAGGTTGATTGAATCAAGTCCTTCAACGTAACCGATAGGCATCTTATCATCGAAGTAGCTCTCTATATAATTGCATCCTCCGATTATTTCTCCTTCTCGGTTTATCACGAGGCAGGTGCATACACGTTCAGTAATGGCAACAATTACGAAAATGTGGCCAAACTTTGCACCCCTACCACCACGTACTGGGTAACAGTTACCCACCTGAACTCCGTAGACCTTGTGAGCATTATCTAGGCAGATATCGAACTGCATCAGTCACCCAATACTTCAGAAGCCAATGCAGCAATCTTAGCCTCTTCGGCCTTGATTAGCATGTTGATAGCTTTCAGTTCTCGATCACGGATGTTAACGATTTCACTGATCTTGACATCACGCATATCCTGCGAAGCCTTGAGATCACTTGCAATCTTCAACGCCCTAGTTTGTAGTTCGTTAATGGCCTGCTCAATCTTGTCGGTAGCAGACTTTGCAGCAGCTTTTGCCTGGGAGAACTGGTCTTCAATATCCTCCTTCTGTGCCTGGGAAGCTGCAGTTATTTCAACCTTTGACTGTGTAAGCCTTTCGATTTCAGCTCTTGCATTGTCTGCAACAACCTTAATCTGGTTTGAAGGCATGCTAGCAATGTCTGCAGCTACCTGTTTAGCCCTTGTAGATAGTCGCTGAACACGTGACTGCTCTACCTCTAAGGCAGCATCAGCAATCCTATTTGCAGCTTCTTCGATTTCAGCGTCATCCTCATAGGCATGAGGGATTTCTTGTTCCATTACAGATTCAGGATTCATAGCTTTTTTCCTGTTATGATGCGAACATATTCGCGGGTTTCCTTTGGAAGTCGTTTACGTCCTATGCAGTCAGGCCCACAATTATATCCTATGAGAGCCTTAACAACATCTCCACCGTTCTCATTCAACTGCTTCTTTAACTCACGCATTCCAACATCTGCACCAGTCTTGCAGTTATAGAGCTTCTTTGCTTTTGTTAGCCCATGTTTTCGTGCAGTTGCTGGAATTACTTGCATTACACCCATAGCATTAGCGCTAGACTTTGCATTACACTTCCCTTTGGACTCCTGATGTGCTACCCTTAGGGCTAGTTCCTTTGGGATCCCATGCTCTTTTGCTGCCTCTACTACTGCCTTATATCCAGGCTGCGAAAGATCAATCCCTTTCGGAAATGCTGGTGTCTTCGCAGATGCATATGCTAATACTGTTGTCTTAGGTTCATGCTTTACCTTCTTGATACTCTCGCTCTTACCCTTACTCTTACTCTTACCACTAGTAGGCTTCTGTACGTTCTCAATTGGGGAGTAAATTGCTACTCTCGCGAACCTCTCAGGTGAGGGCTCACACGACAGAGCGCCAACAATTAGAACAGTCCCACAAATCATTGATCATAACCTGTTAATGGTTGACTTAGAAACTCTATCGAATTCCTTGCACGCATTAATGAGATTGATGTACTCTTTGCTACTCCGAAGGTATCATCCCAACCAGCAATCACAACACGACCATAGAGTATTTGTCCGCCATCAATTCGTATATATTTAGCTCTTACCTTCTCGACCATATTAACATGTATTGACGAAGCATCTACGAGAACAGAGTCTTCCGATAGTAGAGGAATTTTGGTAATATGTTTACAGTTGGCATCTATCATGCGTCTGATAACTGTTGCATCATTCAGTACAGTTAGCTGTTCTATGGACTCCCTATAAGGGTCTACTAATAGTACCTTTATACGGAGTTCCATTAAAACAGCCATTATACGACATCCGAAGCTGGAAGAAACTCCGAGGTTTCGAAGCAGAAGAAGTCAGCACTGTCTACTTTACCATTATCCACAATGGCTTTCATGATCCTCTTGTGCCTGCAGTCGAATGTTGATGCTGGACACGAGCAGTCATAGTACACACCGTTTCTTCCCTGGATTGCCGACAGTGCATAGGTATTTAGTGGCTCAATATCACCATCGTACTTGGTAATAGTGTAAGATCCAGGAACTTCTGGTGCTTTACGAAGCTTGTAGTAGGTGAATTTCGGCTTAGCCATCTCACAGCCCCCTAAACCTTACGGGTGGGCGATCGATCTCGGCTACCGTTGTACCTGAGAAGATAGTCCAAACTTCTGTTGGATTTTCCACAATCCTGCTGCGTAGACGATTTTGTAGTGATGTGTAAGAATCATCACTCATAATGTTAATTTCTTCCCGATTATGCCTCTTCAGGGCTTCTGTTAGAACCATGAGATTACGGGTATCACGAACCGCAATATAGAGTGTCATCTTAGGCTCCTGTTTGTTTTCACGGTTTCTACGTAGATTATTCATGAGATTTCGCATTGGGATGGAAACACAACTAGAGTTTATGCTTCCCGTTCCATCTTCGTATGGAATTCTACAGTACCAAAGATTTAACTGGGTGTTATAATGAACAGAAACAATCTTTACGTATTTGTGGCTATAGTCAGACCAATATTCCTCACCAATGTTTATTTCTGGGTAGTCAATTACTCTAAGTTGGGAAGGGGGAGCTGAATATGAATAGATCCTACCATCAAAATCTGTATACGTTACACTTATAGTACCACCGGAAAAACTACGCGTTACGACTGCTGGAAAGATAGATCTCTTCCTATGTAGACCGATCAAGCTGCCTAATTGGGGTTTAGATATACTTTGAGCTAGTGGGTGATTTTGCCACATGAATTAACCCTTTTCTATCATTAATTTAATTATAAATGATTGTCCTAAGGAAATCAAGTGTCGCACATAATTATTTTTGGCCTTGTACCTGAAATTTAACCTTACTCCAATCTACATAGTACATGTTAGTGTTTTCAGCTCTCCTAATGGGAAGTTCCATGCCATCTAGCTGAGCTGACATAGCTTCATGAAGGAAGGAGTGTGCAATAACTCCTGTGGATACTTCTTTACCATCAGTACATATAGCCATCAATTTACCACTTTTTGCTGGTAGGAAGTACTTAATCTTAGTTAGCATCGGAATCTCCAAGATCTCCGTCGATCAGCTTACGTTTGAACTCTTCAATAGTGAGTCCCATTTGCTCGATTTGTTCACGTGTGAAACCGCCGATAAGATCTCCCTGGTTAGCTCGCTGTTCTTCAGCTGTTGCCCACCGTATATTATTAGGTACGTATCCCTTGGCGTTTTCGATACGATCCAGTGTATGATATTTAGATGGGGCTGGCCCGATATGATTGAAGAAATTACTGAATCCGTCTTCCTGGCTCTTATGCCACTCAGGTGCGATTGTGATGCCGCGCTTCCTATAGTGTTCGTAAGCGACGTGATTGGGGTTCTCGACTCTCTGATGCATAGTGAGCCAGATTCGGTATTCTCGATTGTAAGTGGACTTGAGAGTAGCTGTTTTACAACCGCAGTGGGTTTTGGGATTTGGCTTTCTCTGTAGGTAGTACTTTGGGACAGTAAGTTGCGTTCCGCAAGAGCACTCAACGTTCCACCGCTCCT
>ERZ724522.1892-NODE-1892-length-10421-cov-19.400733_pt1 | contig 10421 bp, 15 predicted proteins | sample MGYA00376055_ERZ724522 | MGnify/ENA primary metagenome ERZ724522 (study PRJEB28724, sample SAMN07190884) | wastewater metagenome | isolation source: effluent of sewage treatment plant in Hong Hong | place: Hong Kong | collected 2016-03-17 ... | reverse complement strand
TGGCCTGCGTTGCGCGCAGCGCCCCGGTCATCTTCTCGCTCAGCTCCCCGACCCTCGGAGAAAGCAGGCGGATGACCGCGGTGAACGATGTCATTTCCGAACGCAGCAGCGTCTGTTCGCGTCTGTAGGCTGCGCTGTTGTCGTCCATCGTCTTGAGCGACGCGTCGAGCCTTGCCATTGCCGCATCTACGCGGCGCGTGGCCTCGACGAGCTCCTTGGAGTCGCCGGTCATCTTGATCGTGACGGGCGCCTTGGCGGCCTCGTCTCGCACGCTTTTGATCGCGCGCCTCGCGCGGATGGCGCCCTCCTCCACGCCCTCCGTGTCAAGTCCGAGGTAGATCAGCTCGTCGGCCGACATCAGCGCACCACGCGCGACGCACCGAGCAGCGACGGAAGCGACCGGATGGCGTCAAGCACCGGGCGGACCTCGGTGTGGTAGAGCCCCATCGCGATCTGTCGTTCGTCGTGCGTCATGCTCTCCCACCTACACCCGAGCGCCCGAAGCCAAAACGCCGCCACGTCGAGCGATCCATGGGGCGACTCTAGAAAAAATGCACCGACCGTCCGTCTCCGTCCCGCGTGTACCCGGCGACATCGCCGCACACCTTGGCGACGCGGGCGGCCGTCTCGCGCACGCCTGCGGCCGTCGCGATGCCGTGCCCGGCCAACTCGACGATCGCCGCGAGCCCGAACTGCTCACGGCGGTCCACGCCGACGAACTGACCATCCGCGGCAATCGGCTTGCCGTCGGCGTCCTTGCCGTCGGGCAGGCGCCACCGGCGCATCGCGTCGAGGTCACCCGCGTAGGTCTGCCCGAGGATGTAGCCACAGATCGCGTACGCCTTGTCTGCGGCGGCGATCCGCTCATCGTCGCTGGCGCCCTCGTCGTCGATCAGGCGCGCGGCAAGGCTTGCCGCCTTGAAGTAGGCGTCGAACAGGCTCGCGGCCCGACCCGGGAGATCGGACGGGATCCGAAACTCCAGGAAGGGGCTATCCTCGGTCTTGCCAAGGTGCGCGCGGACGGTGCGGTAGGACACGTGGCCTCACACGTTGCGGGTGATCGTGGGCTTCTGCTGCGTCGACTTGAACGTCGCGTTCACGAGACACCCGTTGGCCGTGATGTCCCAGGTGTACCCGGGCTCCACGTCGACGGAGGTCCACACGTAGGACGCGCCCTTGACGCTGCCGACGTTGGCCGCCGCGAGCGTCACCTTGAACCGCTTGCGCTCGCCGCTCGCGGTGGTTGGCGTCGCGGTACCGGTCCACGTCGAGCCGACGTACCCGTCCTGCGTGATGAGGTCGTGCAGCACGGCCTCCGAGGAGTTGGCGCCGCGGTCGAGGATGCGGCACCGCAGCGACAGCGTCGAGCGGAACGTCTTGGCGCCGTCGCGGATCGACACCACCGCGCCCGTCGCGTCCGTCAGCTCGATCGCCTCGGGATGACCGGCCGTGTAGCTGACGGTGCCCTCAGTGAGCGTGACCGTGTACGTCTTGGGCGTGCCGTCCGCGGACTCGAACGTCAGCGTGTAGTCGCCCATGACGGGGAAACTGGTGGTCTCGGCCATGTGGCCTCCTATTGCGTGAGCAGCGCGTGAACGTTGAGCGGGACGAACATGTAGATCGCGCCGTCGCGGTACTCGGGCGCGGCGGGCTCGGTGGCCTCGATGCGCGACACCACGGACGGCAGGTCGGTGCGGAACGCGTGCAGCGTGGCGTGGTAGAGCGCCAACGCCTCACCGATGCGCGTGTTCGGGTCGGGCACCAGGGCGGCCCGGATCACCACCTCGTACCCGATGACGGCAATGCACTTGCCCGTCCCGTCGGTGCGGGAGAAGTCCGGAAGCGACGTGACGCGGCAGACGAACCAGCCGCCGGTTGCCGGGATGTCGTCGTCCTCCATGCCGGCCGGCGACGGATCGAGGCCGGACACGCCGTCGACAAGCGACACGAGCGCGGTGTGGATTTCCGCGAGGGTCGACATCATGCACCCCGCGCGCGGACGGGGCGCTGCGAAAGGGCGACGGCCTTGACGTACGCGGTGATGAGCGGGCGAACCTGCGTCAGATCCTGTGCCAGCGCGATGCGTGCGGCCGGAAGGATGGCGCCCTTGATGTCGACGTTCACGATCGTCTGAGACCGTGACGTGCCCTTCGGATGCACGTAAGCGGCGTAGGGCACCGGGTTGTAGAAGCCCACCGATGTCCGCCACGTGAACGTGTGGGAGCGGATCATCTTGTACGTCCAGGCGGATAGGAAGGTACCCGTCCGGATCGCCTTGCGTGCGCGCACGTCCTGCCGGATCGCACGCAGCGTGGCAACGGCTCGGCGCTCCAGAACCGCCTCAACCATGTTGCGGAGCGCGCGCGAGCTGGCGACCGCGTCGCGCTCGGCTGGCGTCAGAAACGCTTCTGCCGATAGCACCAGTCCCGTGCTGGGGCCGACGGAGGCCGAACGCTTGCCGGAGAACTGGTCTCCGAAGATCGCAAGGTTGTGCAGCACCTGCTGGGCGCTGAGAATGCGCTTGGAGGCCGTCATCACCGACCTCCCGGCAACGTCGGGCTGCCAGCGGCGCCGGGAATGCCTGCCGCCGTGTCCATTCTTCCGTCGTTGTTGATGTCTACCTGTTGAGCGAGGCGCTCCCACGCGGCGGCGTACTCCAGCCTCAGCGCAGCAGCGCGCGCCTCCCACCCCGCACCGTACTGTTCCGCAATCAGTGCGCACGCGAGAAGCGCCTCGACCTGCGCGAGCGCCGCATCGCCCCACACCTCTCCGCGGGCTCCGCCGGCAAATGCGCGCGCCATGACCTCGCCATGCGCGGCGCGAAGAACAAAATCCCACGACGAACCGAACGCGGACGGCGCGGTCAGTGCGACTGGTCCAAGGCGGGCCGCAATCGCGCCCTGCGTGATCAGCGGAATGCGTCGACCGGCGGCCCATCGTGAAGCTCGCGCCTCTCGAATCACGCTGATCGTCGAGGAGCCGATCGTTCCGGTAAATGCCTCGGCGTACTCTACGGTCGGATCGAGCGGTGTCGCGATGCTGATCGCGGTGCCCATGGTGGCGGCGTCGATCTTGGCGGCGGTTCCAGAAATGACCGGCGTTCCGAGGACGTCGCCGGCATATACGGCATACGACAGCGACGCATCGGACGGCAAAGGGTTCGACAGACTGGTGAGGTCAAGCACCGTCAGCGTCGATCGAAGCGTGCCGGACACCTCCAGCCAACCAGGCCCACCAATGAGGTCGGCGCGGTAATCAGACACGCGTCACCCCCTGTAGGTTGGATCGGAGGGATGCGATCCGAGCGAACCGATGCGGCATTTGGGCAGGGTTTCCGATGCGCCCTGCAACTGCTTCACGACGGTTTGCAGGCCCGCGACCGCCGTAGCATCATCGCGAGCGTACTGTCCCGGCGCGACAGGGCCAGGGGTGTCGGCGTGTCGCGAGCGATGGGCAAGCATTCGGATGGCAAGGATCCGCGCCGCGCCGTCCGTGTCCCCGCCGGCCATATCGAGCGCGGCCTGAACCTCATCATCCATGGGCCCCGACGAACCCTGCACATCACCAATCAGGAAGCGAACCTTCCCGATGTCGGTGGTCAGGTCGAACGTCTGGGCGCCCATTGGTCACCTCACCCGATTGCGTAGGAGGCCCACTGCGTGCCGTTGCAGTACGCGATCGCGGCCTTGCCCTGCGCAACGCTCGCAGTGAGTGCGCCGCCAACGGTGAACGTGTCGGTGCTGATGTTCATGATGATCAGCACAAGCTCGCCACAATCGGAGGCCGTGGGAAGCGTCAGCGTCAGGCCAGCACCACCAGCGGTCACCGTCACGGTGTTTCCAACGAGCTGCGTCTGATTGGAGCCGGCCGTACCGAGCACCAGTGCGTGCGCGGCGCCGCCCATGCTGACGGACGTGCTACTGCCGAGCTTGAGGCGGCCACCGAGCTTCACGAACACCTTGTTCGTCGTCGTCACAAAGCCGAGCAGCGCCGTGGAGGACTGCCTGAACGCCAACGCGCTCGCGAGGTTCGACCCGATGCTGACGTACGCCTCACCGGTCGCCGCCGCGGATGCGTCCCACACGTAGCCGGAGAACTTGGTGAGGGCTGCGAGAATCGCGCTCGTGAGGGTGTTCGTCGTGGTGCCGTCCGACACCTCAAGCGTACCATCCGTGTCGACCGACACGTACGCCGGCTGGCTCGGGGTTCCGCCGACCTTGGTCACCGTGGTAGCCATCAGCTCACCTTGCCGCCCTTGCGGGCCTTGGGTTCGCCCGGCTCCGGAATTGCGTCCGGTGTCGGGCGGTCATGGATTGCGAGAAGAACGACGAGGATTGCGCGCAGGTACTCGGGCTGTGACGAGATCCGATGGGACCGCGCCAACTCGCGCGCGATCTCCATCGGGTCCGGCTCGGTGAGCGCCACCGGATCAGCTCGTCGCGAAGTTGTTGCCGATCCACCCGCGCCAGTCACGGACGTACGCGCCGAAGTGGTACTCCAGCGAGTAGTCGTAGCACTTCGTGTTGGCGTTGTACGACGACTCCAGCACCGGGACCGGGCCGGAATCGATCACGCGGATCGTTCCGGTACGGCCGATCGCCCACGCGCCGGAGGTCGTGATGTACCGCGAGGACACGATGCGCAGCCGGTTGAGGTTCGTGTTGATGTCGTTGTTGTTCGTGCCCGGCGCGAGCGTGGACCCGATCAGCGACATGGCGGTAGCCTCGTCACCCAGGCCCACCACGAGGATGTCGCTGGTGATGTCGATCGGCTGGCCCTTCTCGTCGACAGCGTTCGTGGACTGCGCCTTGACCAGCTCAGTGGTGAGGTTGGGCCCGGTCAGCGTGAGCGCGTCGGCGTTGTCGTAGGTCGTGGTGCCGAACTTCACCGGGTGAGCCGAGTTGAAGAACGACACGCCGTCGTAGATCAGGCCGTTGGTCGTCTCGTGACCGACGAACGAGTTGACGAACACGCTCGGATCGCCGGCCGTGATGCCGCCGCGCTGGATGAGGCTGAACACCATGCGCTCGGTGCTCGTCATCTTGCGAAGCGCGAACTGGCGCGACCACGTCGACACCATGGACTCGACCTGCTGCTTGGCGTTGACCGCCGCGAGCATTCGGGCCGGGATCGAAATCTTCGCGGCGAACTGGCGGACCTTGCCCTGCGGCGTGTAGCCGAGCCCGGCGCTCTGCTCCTGGATCGCCTGCCCATCCTCGCGCTCGACAGCGTCGCCGCCGAAGTGCAGCGTGGTGCTCTTGTCGCCGTAGAACGGCACCGAGCACGCCTCGGGCGTGATGACCTCGCAGAACGACGGGAACTTGAGCGCCTCGGCCTTGTAGGTGTCGGCGAACACGCCGATGCCGACATCCGAGACGAGCGCGGTGAGCTGGGTGGGATCGAGGCTCATGGGTACTCCTAGACCACGCCAGCGCGGAGCGGCCTGAAGGTGACGAGGGCAATGTTGTTGGCGGTGTCGCACTCGACGATCACCACCTGATCGTCCGCGGACGCGGTGACGTCGATCGACTGCGCGCCGGCGATGTCGCAGGTCTTGCCGCGCATCGCGACGGTGAGCGTGCCGGTGCCAACCGGGTAGCGGTACACGGAGGTCTCGGACACGTCCATCAGGATCGAGTAGTCCCCGTCGCTGCCGGTGAAGGCCGCGAGGTCCTGCTGCGACACGCCGTGGACGTCGTCGCCGGCGCTGGCCTTCTTGTAGTAGCCGGCGGTTCCCAGCGTCAGGATGTCACCACACGAGATCGCCGCGGTCGACGAATCGACCGGAACCTTCACGATGATCTGATTGCCGTACTTGTGGCCGTAGCCGAGATCACCAGCCATGATTCCCTCTCACGATGCGCGGCGAACGCCGGCGAGTTTGGCAAGCTTGAGGATCGTCGCATTCGACGCGTTGCCGAAGCCCTTGGACCGCGCCAGCTCGCGCTCAGCCTCGGTCGGCTCGTCGCCGGGGCCGTCACCAGCCACGCGCGCGGGCGTGTGCGTCGGCATGGCATCCACGATCGCGACGTACTGAGCGTACGTAACGCCGTCGGGCTTGGCCTTGCGCACAGCCTCGGGCAGCGCGTCAAACTTCGACCTCGCGGCCTGCTCGGCCTGTGCCGCCTGCTCGGCGGCGGCATCGTCGATCGCCTTGATGCGCTCGCGTGCGGACTTCAGCTCATCGGCGGTCGCGGTACCGGACGCCTTGAGCGCCTCCAGTTCAGCGCGAAGGGTGGCCGTCGCGCTCTCTGCCGCCACCTTATCGCCCGCGACCTTGGCGAGCGTCGCCGCCGTCTCGCGGCGCACGGCCTCCTTCGCCGCCTCCACGGCCGCCACCTGTTCCGCGTCGTTCGGGTCGAACGGCATCCCGCCTCCGATGCCCGGACGCTATCGCACGTCCTGACCACTCGTCAAGCAGAAACTTTCCGCGTGGTCAGGATGCCGGAGCCGGATCGCCGCCGCCGAGCAGGCCGACGGTCTTGGCGGTACGGCTGTGGGCCTCACCCGCCGCCGCGTCCGCGTAGCTGCCGGGATCCGCGTCGTCGGGCAGGAGCCCTGCCGCCTGCGCCTCGCGCACCACGTCCCGACCGAGCGCAAACCCGCCGTCAGCGAGCTTGAGCAACAGGCCGGCGCGCGCGGCAACATCGGTGGCAAGCGCCGGTGCGAGCCGCACCTCGAACACGTTCGCGTCTTGTGTCCACGGGCGCTTTCCGCCGAGCGCCCGGGCCATGCCGGTTGCGGCCTCCAGCCCCTCGCAAAGCGCGCGGCGGGAGGGCTCCATCTTGGCCGTGAAACCCGCCGCCCGGTAGGACAGCGCGGTACCGGAGGCCCCCGCGCCGGCCTCGGTGAACAGCAGCTCAAACACCTTTTCCGCCGCGTCGTCAAGCACGCTCTCGGCCTGCTTGACGAACGCGTCAACACCGGCCAGCGATGCCTCCAGGTACTTCACGTCGGCGCCCGGCATCATCGCCAGCGCGCGCGTCGGGTTGGCGTTCTGGCCGTCCGGGTCGTCGGGCTGTGCCTGCCCCAGAAACACGATCCACGGCGCCGCGTGGCGCGCGCCAATGACGCCCGTCAGCGTCCGTGCGCTGTCCGCAATGGCGATGGCATTCTCCGTGCCGTGCCACGCGTTGTAACTGTGTGCCGGATCGTCCGTCGGCCGAAACGGAATGTGCACCAGCGGCACGACGCCGAGCGGGTTTGGCTCGGTCGTGCCCCTTCCGTCGTCATCGGTGACGATGTTTTCAGCCGTCAGCGTCCGCCTGTACTTCGCCGTCTCTCCGTTGGCCTTCACGTACTCGAAGGCGATCACGGCCTCCTTGATCGCCGTGTGCTGCGCGTTGTAGCGGACGCGCACGTGCTCGGGGCGGTGCGCCACGATGATCGGGAGCCGCTTGGCGGGGTCCAGGTCGTCGGTCAGCGTCACCTCAAGGTGTAGGTCCCCCTCCACCGCAAGGGTGCCGGCCCATCGCTGGATGTTGCGGTAGACGCCGGAGCGGCGCCAGATCGCCTCACCGTCGTCCCGGATCGCCTGGAGTGCGGGGCTCGGCGCCTCGGTCGGGTCGACGATCTGGCCCTCCTCGGTCAGCGCGTCGTCGCACGCGTCGATCGTGATGCCGTTCGACAGCGCGGCGGCGTCCACGTCGGCGATGAACACCGCGAGGTTGCAAATGCGACGGGTTCGGTACGCCACCTGCCCGGCCGAATCGGTCGCCTGAAACAGCCCGAGGCGCTCGTGATCGTCGAGCCCGTAGGCGCCGCCGTTGTAGACGGAGCGGCGGCGCCGGTACTCGCGCACCCACTCCTCGTCGGTGGTGGGCCACTTCTCCTCGCGGGCCACGCTGGTCCAGTTGTTGGCGGTCGTGTTGGTCACAGCAGGCCTCCGGGAACACGGGAAAGAAGCGTCAGCGGCGACACGCCGGAGCGTCCACAGATCCGCTCGACGGCCATGGCGGCCGTGATGGTACGGTCATCGTGGGCGGCGCCGGGTCCATACGACACCCATTCGTCCACATCGTCGTCGGCCCATTGCGCGTCGGGGATGCAGACGTCGCCGGCCTCGGACGCGATGGCGAACCCATCCACGCGCGTCCGCACCGACGATCCGGCCGCGGATACGGCGATCACGCCCGCCACGTGTGCGGCGCGCAGATGCTGGATGAGCGAGATCCCGGACGACGCGTCCTCCACCAGCACGGCCAGCGGGCGACCCATGCCGCGCCACCGGGTCACGATCGCCTTGACGCGCTCGATCTGCGTCGGGGAGTCCCACCGGCCGCGGTGCTCCTCCAGCAGAAACGCCCGACGCCCGATACGGCACCACACCTGCACGACAGTCCAATCGTTCGATGCGCCCTGCTTGCTCGCGCCGTCGATCGCGACGACGATTTCAGCGGACTGCCGCGCGTAGAACTCGGGCGGCTCGCTGTAGCGGGCGCCCTGACGCTCGCGCGCGAACCAGGCGCGGCGGAAGCTTTCGCCGTCAAGCGCGGTGGGGCGCTGCTGGTAGAGGCTGTCCCAGATACGCCCGGACGGCGTGAGGTCGTCGTCATCGCCTGTCGTGCGCGCCTGGAGCATGGACGCCTGTGCAAACCACGCGTCGCCAAAACGCTCGGGCCACAACCACTCACCCGGCGCGCGGCCGTCGGTGTCACCCAACTCGGCACGGCACCGCCACGTATGGACGTCGAACCGGTCGCCGTAGGTCTGCTGCAACCAGCCGCAGACGTCATCCTCGGCGCGTCGCGTTTCCATGCACACAAACGAGCCGCCCGGCATGAGGCGGGTCAGCACGTCCTCCTCGAGCCACTCCCGCACTTGGCGCTGAAACGCCTTCGACCTGGCGCGCTCGCGGGAGCCGGTGACGTCGTCGAGCACGACAAGGTTCGCGCCAATGCCGCCGGTCGGGTTGCCGACGCCGACGCCAACCCACGAGTTGCCGCCAGACGTCTCCCACTCGGTAACGGTCCACGTTCGGCCCCGGCCGAGGTGCGGGAGAAACGCGGCGGCCTGCTCGGCGGCGTGCCGTGCGCGCCCGCTGACCTCCTCGGCACGCGTCGCGGTCGAGGTGGCGTAGAGCACCGAGAAACCCGGCTGTAGCGCCATGCCTCGCACGCCCATGCACCGGCCCACAAGCTCGGTCTTGCCGTGACGTGGCGGGGCGTTGAGGGTCGCCCACGTTCCGCGCTGCGCCATCGCGTCGTCGATCAGCGCGTCGCACACCATTCCGAGCTGCCGGTGGAACCGGCCCGGCCTGAACCGCTCCGAGCGCCACCGCCCAAACTCGACGGTGCGGCGCATTCCGCGCTCGAACCGCAGGACCTCGGCCGCGACGTCGTCGCGAACCGCGTTCACTTGTTGGCCCCGTCGTCAATGCCAAGCTCAGCGTCGGTGAGCTGCTTGGCGGCGTCAAGAAGGCGGGCGCGGGCGTCAACCTCGATTGGTCCGCCGTCCTTGCCGGTGACCTCGTGACGCTGCGTGCCAAACTCGTCGCGGTGGACGTGCTCCAGGTACCACGTCGAGGCCCGCAGCCGGTCGCCGTCACGTTCGGCGGCAACGGCAATCCTCCGGATGTTGCGGAGGTGCAGGTGCTTCCGGTCAGTCTTGGCGCGCGTGATGGCGTCCGCGAAATACGCGAATGGCTCCTCGCCGGCCTCGCCGCGCTGGATCCACTCGTAGAACGCCGTCCGCGAGATCCCCGACACCATGGCGGCGTCCTCGTTGGACAAACCATCCGTGATCGCGTCCACGACGCGGGCGGTGACCTCTGGCGTGCAGTCGGTAGGACGTCCCATGCCGGCACCCTACCATGTAGCTTACCGAATGGAAAGCCGTGACGCGCCGTCCGGTACGTACCGACTTACCACACGGTAAGGACGACGGCAGCGAACGATCTATGGTCGCCGCCACGGAAACCCGCCACTTTCGCGCACACCGTACCAAAAAACCGACGTTCTACCGTGCCACCTGCAACGATGCGTTGCCACTCGACGCGCGACAAATCCGGGCCGAAAATCGGCGTTCAGTCGTAGGAAGCCATACGTCGAACAGTCGCCGATAGCACCCATCGTTCGCCGACACCGGCGGTACCGCGCGCGTGGCACGCTATAGACCGCATCCGATCGACTTGCCGTGCCGGTGTAGTCCGGCCCATCAGCCGCCCTCACACCAGCCGTGCCGGGCCGACGCGCGGCCGGCCACACCCCGCAGCCGCCGAGATGGTCACGCACCACCGCCCGACAGCCACCAACGGGCCGACCCAGCGCGGCATCAGTCCCCGCCCGGCCCCTTGTCACCCGAGCCCTCCCGCGTCGGCGGTGGGGCCTCGCGTGGTGGGTTGCGGATCGCCCCCGCCAGCCGCGCCTCAACCGCCTCGCGCACCCACTCCGACCGCGTGTCATCACCTCGCGCGGCGTCCA
>ERZ724522.1890-NODE-1890-length-10425-cov-4.766924_pt1 | contig 10425 bp, 16 predicted proteins | sample MGYA00376055_ERZ724522 | MGnify/ENA primary metagenome ERZ724522 (study PRJEB28724, sample SAMN07190884) | wastewater metagenome | isolation source: effluent of sewage treatment plant in Hong Hong | place: Hong Kong | collected 2016-03-17 ... | reverse complement strand
TCACCAACTGCGGCAGAAAACACCCACCCAGGCGGGCCGTCACGCCCTGCCCACAAGGTGCCGCCGCCGTCAATGCTGTAGGCGTCAGGGCGAGGGGTTGGCATCTAGACCTCGGCCAGCGCGGCAAGCAAGGCGTTGCCTGCGACAAGCGTGGCGTTCTGCTCGGGGGTCATTGCAGATCCTTCCGAGTCACGAACACATCAACCCCATCAGTGGTGACGTACACCCCGTCCAGCTTGGCCACCACCCATTCCGCGTTCCGCGGCTTCGTCAGCGGCACCTGCCCGGCCAGGGCCAGCAGCCGTGCGGCAACTTGTTCCGCGGGCATGTCGAGCTCTTTCAAGAGGTCGCCGGCCAGCTGGTTCACCAACGGTAGGATCGCCTCGGCGGCGGGCTTTGCGGCCAGGCCGGACACTGCGCGGCGGCGGAACAGCTGCGCATCACCGTCCAGCACGGTGACGCGCATCGTGCCGTTGCTGGCCTGGCGAGCGACGACGCCGCCCAGCTCCTGCTCAACGATCTCGAACGGAATGGGCTGATCGAGCTTGAGGGTCATCAGATTTCGTCCCAAGCAATGGTCAGAGTCTCGCTGGGCGTCAGGCCGCCGGTGGCCGTGCTCTGCACCTCGCACATCATCACGAGGTGGTCGCCCTTTTCACCGGTGCTGGTGTACGGCCCGGCGCCCAACGACAGGGGTGAGCCGCTGGTGTAGGTGAAGAAGTTCGTGTAGCCGGTGGTGGCCGTCGCTTCGGCTGGCGTGGCGTACGACGTGACCGCCTTGGCCCATAGCAGGACGCCCGTGCCGAGGCCGTTTGCGCCGTCGCTGTAGGCCTTGATGTTGGTGATCTGCGAGTAGGTACCGCCCGTCACGTTCAGGCGCAGCCACTTCTCGAACGAGAAGTCGCTGCCCGAGGTAGGCTTCACCATCGGGTTGTTCAGGTCGACGGTCGAGTTGTCCGCGTTCTTGAAGCGGATCGTGCCGCTCGTCTTGTCTGTGAACGTGCCGCCAGCGCCGTTCTTTTCACCGATCTGCACAGTTGCTGCCATGTCTTTCTCCGTTAGGGCTTCGAGGGTTCGGCGCGGGCAATCACGTCATAGGCCTGCTCGCAGAGCTGGCCGGCGGTACGGGCTTCGTCAAGCGCTGCTGCGCAGCTCTGGACTCGTGCTCCACACCATCCGAACACGTCGGCGAGCACCAGGCCGGCGCCGGCGGCTGGCGTGCCGCTTGCGGGAGCGGCGGCACCTTCGGCGGCTCCACCGAGCGCGGCGGCAACGGTGGTGTAGGCATGGCGCAGCTCGTTGACAGCAACGCGGCTGCGATCAGCAGCAGCACGGTCGTCCCTGGCGCGGAGGTTCGCAGCATCGGCCTTCTCCATGATGTTGAACGCGGTGCGACGCTCTCGCACGCGGGTCTGCGTCTCGCGGTCCTGAACGTCCTGGGCCTGCATCGCGGCTTTCTGGGCGTGCTGCTCGCGCATCTCGGCCAGGCGGGCATCGGCGCGCCACTGCGTGAGCTCAGCGCCCAGCATTGCACCAGCACTGAAGCTAGCCACGGCGGCAATGACCCAGATCGGGATCACGGCTTCTTCTCCAGGGCTTTCTGGCCCACATTGCCGGCGACGTAGACAGCGACGACGCCCAGCACCACGGCCTTGTAGTCGGCCGCGCCGATGAGACTTTCGAACAGCGCCCAGTGCGCGCTGCCCAGGGTCAGCAGTGCGGTGATGAACTTGCGGCTGGCGTAGCGGTTCATGCGCCCACTCCCAGGCTCGTGATCGGTACCTTGCCGGTGCAGGCATCGTGGTCCGCCTTGCGGCGCAGCCACAAGCCACGGCATTTCCACTGCGGGTCGCTGCAGTCGCGCAGCACGCCGTCAATGCGGGTCTTGGCGTACGCCAGGATGCGCTCGCAGGCCTGGGCCATCTTGCCGGCGCGGATCAGGTCGCCCAGACATTCCTTGGCCGGCAGGCACGAGCCGCACACGGCGCCGATGCCGACGTTGTAGGCCAGGTCGGCGAACGCGTCGTACTCATGCTGCTTCAGCTGCACACCCTGTGTGCAGGCAAGCACGCCTCGGCCATGCCGCTCGACCTCCCCCTGTAGCAGCGCGTCGCACTCGGGCTTTGTGTAGGTACGCCCGGGGATCACGCCCTTGATAACGCCGTCACAGACCGTCCAGACGCCCCCGATATCGCGGTACGGCACGTATTCGCGCCCTTCCCGCACCCCCACGAACGTGAGCAGGCCGGCGCTGGCCACGACCACGCCGGCGACGACGCGCTGGGCATTCGGGCTCATTGCGGCCCCATGCCCGGCGGCGGGCCGCCGCCGAAGAACTGCTTAATCGTGTAGGCCCCGCCCAGCAGGCTGCCGGCTGCGGCGGCCCAGATAGCGGCGACCTTCACGCGCGTGTTCATGCCCTTCTTGAAGGCCTGGTCCTCGGCGTACTGCTTCGTGATGGCGGTGTTCTGTTCGAGTTCGGACTTCATGCCCGGCAGCGCGCGCAACTGCGCGGCGTGATCATCCAGGCGGTCGGCAATGTGCTTCCAGCGCACGCGCGACTCAGCGCGGTGCGCTGACAGGACCTGCAGCACGGTCTCCAACGTCGCAGGCCCGCTCGGCTGAAGGGGCATGTTGTCGGAGCCCGTTTCGAAACCGCCGCTCATGTCACAGCCCTCCGTACTGCACAGTGCCGGCCTGATGACGGCGGCGAACTTGCTCGGCCTTCGCTGCCGCGCAGTACGCACGGAAGCGCTCTTCGTAGGTGTCGGCCTTGGCCTTGTCGAACGTTTCCACGTCCTCCTTGCCGTAGGCGCGGTGCTTCATCCACATGAGCAGGGCCATGTGGTGCTGCTCGTCGATCTCAAGCTCCTGGTCCTCATCGGAGATCGAGCTCATCGGCAGCCGGAATACGCGGAGGCGAACCTCCAGGTCAGCGTTCGGCAGCGGCCAGGCACGCAGCTTGTTGCGTTCCAGGCCCGTCACGAACGCTTCGAGAGCACCAGGGCGCCCGTTGAAGAAGACGCCGCGCTCAGCGGCCTCTTCCATGTTGTGGGTCTTGTAGGGGCGCCCGGTGAGAGCGTTGACCACTTCCCGGATCTTCAACACGCGCGGGTCCGTGGTGTACCAGTCCGTGCCCGCGGTGATGGTCAGCTTGGTGATGTCGTCGGTCGTGGCGTCTTCGATGCCTTCGGTCCATCGGCAGAAGTTCTTCTGCGCTTCGTCGAGGTAGCGGCACAGCAGCGGAGCGCTCCAGAGGAACGGCTCCGCTTCGTCGTTCATTTCCTCGCGGAAGACGGCGATGGCATCGGTCGAGTTCACTTCGACGCCTTGTCCTTGTTCTGGAACTCGACCCACAGAGCGTCGCGCTCCTTGGGCTCCAGCTCCCAGCCCAGCAGGCCGTTCAGCACCTTGGTGTGCGGTAGGCCGGCGGCGGTGAAGTCACCGCGCTTGTTGGCCAGGGCCACCTTCTCCATGGCCTCGAACACAGCGGTGCGGAACGCGGTCGGATCGGCCGGGCGCTCCTTGCCATCGGCGGGCTTGGGCGGATTCGGGTCGAAGTCCTCGTCGGGGATGCCGCCGGCGGCCAGGACCTCGGCGCGCGCTTCGGGCGGCACATAGGTGGCCACGCCCTTCTTGAAGCCGAGCACGTGGCCGGAAACGGACGCGATCTCACGGTCGCGCTGGAACACGAAATTCATGGTGAGCTCCTTGGGTTTGAAGAAGGGGCTCATCGGCCCCTTCTTTCGTCAGCACCTGGTCAGGCGACCTGGACTTCGCACGAGCGGCCGGCGACGGTGTACATCACCCGCACCGTGACCTTGCCCGCGCTGGCCACGGCCACCGTGGTGTTCAGGCGGATCAGGATGTCATCGCCAGCAGCATTGCGGTAGCCCGTCAGGGTCAGCGCCGTACGGGCCGCCGTCTTCAGGTCCACCGCGCTCGCATAGCGGGTCGCGGAGTTCGTGTCGCCCACCGAGATCGTTGCGGCGGTCGGGCCAACGAAGGCCGTCTCGACCACGATCTCGCCGCCGATCAGGACGGCGCCGGGCGGCATGGGGAACGCGCGCAGGTCAGCGTTGCTCAGCAGCGCCAGGGCGGCGCCACGGGTCGTGCCGCCGATGTCGACCATCGTGTCGTCGAAGTTCAGCACGAACTCCTGCACGAGCGGCCATTGCGCAGAGCGCGAGGATTTCAGGAGAGCCATGGTGTGGTCCTTTCGGTTCTGGGCTGCGGATTACTGGGCCACGTACGCCGAGATGACGCCGAAGTCCTCGACCGAGTTGTTCTCGTAGATCGAGCCGAACTTGGGCTTCAGGAAGCCCAAGATCTTGCCCACCGAGATGCCCTGCTGGTTGTCGTAGTCGAAGCCCTTTTCGTTCCACTCGGGCGCGCCGATGTCGGCCATGCCCAGCGCCTGCGCGCCGCAGAACAGGACCTGGCAGCCGTCCACGGTGCCGCCGCTGCCCCACTTCGAGCCGGAGGCCGCGCCCGCGGTGTTGTAGACGTGGCGGAACTCGTGCAGGTAGATGCCGTCGATCTTCACGCTCGAACCCGTGAACAGTGCGTTGTCACCGCGCTGCTGCGCGTGGCGCAGGTTCAGCATGTAGGTCTGGTCCAGCTTCAGCTTGGCCATTGCGGTCGGGGTCAGGAACGCATGGAACGTTTCCTCGCCGCCATCCAGCACGCCGCGGATGTAGCGCTCCTTGGCGTAGGCCTTCAGCTGCACGAACAGCTCCCACATCGGGGTGTCGGTCGCGGCCACCGAGCTGGTCAGGCCGCCGGCCTCGATCAGCTTGCTGGTGCCGTTCCAGCGCACGCGGCGGCCCGCAGACGGGGCCGAGACGTCGGACGCGAACTCCAGGAACGGCATGTCGGAACCGGTGCGGTTCGCACCGTTGTTCTTCTTCGTGTAGGCCACGCCGGACATCGTCAGGAACGCCATCTGGTCGATGCGGTCCGACAGCCAGTACGACAGCAGGTCGCGGCTGTTGTTGCGGAACTCGACCACCGACTTCTGGTCGGCCATGCGGCCTTCGTGACGGTTGGCGTTCCGGATCTGGTCGATGCGGATGACCTGGTCGAAGGTTTGCATGCCTTCTTCGTTGTTCTCCAACGTGCGGTCACCGGCCACGCCGTCGCCGGTCAGGTCGGCCAGCAGCGTGATCACTGCGCGGGCGCCCTTCTCGGACTTCTTCAGCTCGGTGATGTGCTGGACCATCGACTGGGGGCCCTTGCCGAGGAACTTGTTGACGAACGACTGGTTGCGCGCCTGCTTCCACAGGTCCATCGACCAGATGGTTTTCTGCTCAGCGGTCAGCAGGCTGAAATTGGTAAGGGACATGGCCCGTTCTCCGTAAGACGTTAGAGGTCGCGCCAGCCAGGAGCTGGCTTTCCGCGCCGTCGTTTCGTGTCGGCCTACGAAGTGGCTGCTGTCGGGAGCGCTACCGGCCTGGGTTTCGTCTCAGGCTCACGAGGCGGCTTCGGTGCCGCGCGGGCATCATACTCTAAAAAAGAGCTTCGACAATCTCACGACTGTCGAAGCTCAACGCCGACTTTCACGGCGCAAGGAGACGCGGTCGGGAAGCGGCCGGCTCCGTTGGATCAGGTCACTTGAACGCAGCGATGCGGTCGCCGAGGATGCGGCTGTACTTCGACATCACCTCGGCCTGGGCGGTCATCATCGCTCGGTCGCTCATGCCCAGGCTGTCGAAAAGCGGGCTGTCCACGAACGCACGCAGCTTGTCGAGACGCGTGTCGAGCTCGTCCTTCTCGTCGACGACGCGCTGCTGGAAAGGCTGGAGGTTGCTTGGGGTTGCGGGGGCTGCAGCGTCAGCTCGACCAGCCAACTTGCTGCGCAGCTCGTAGCCCATCAGCGGCCACACCTTGTTAACGGCGTTCGCGCGGGCGATCTTGCGGCCCAGTTCGGCGTCGAAGTTCTCCGGGCTGGCGCAGGCCGACTCGCCGGTGACGGTGAAGCCGTTGCGCAGCACCAGCACGCAGAAGGTCAGCAAGCACAGCGCTTCGTTGCTCGGGATGCCAGCGGGTTGCTTGCCATCGTTCATCAGCGCGCCCTGCTCACCATCGGCCGCGGTGAAGTAGTGCTCGCTGGCGATGTTCGCCTCGATGTCGGCCGGCGTGACGCGCGGCGCGGTCAGGCCCTTGGCCTGGATCTCTTGCTCGATGCCGGCGTCGTCGGTACGCGGGCTTTGGACGTTGGACATGTGGATCTCCTTCAGTCGTTGTCGATGATGACCAGCCGCCCGCCGGCCTTGAGCCGGCAGATGACCGTGTCTTCAAGCCACTGCTCGAAGTGCTGCTGCACCGTGGCGCTGGTGAGCACCAGGTCGAAACCGCCGCTGCCGAGCGTGGCACCGGGGCTCACGACCGTGACGGATTCGCCAGGGTGCTCGTACCGAGGCAGCACGCCGCCGCGGATGTAGAGGACGTTGAAGCTCGCCCGGCGTTCGAGCCAGGGCTCGGTCTCGCTGGGCAGGCGGGTCATAGGTCATCCCCGCGCAGCCGGCGCAGCTCGGCTTCGTCGAGCTTCGCGAATGCGTCCTGGTCCATCTTCATAACCTCGGTCGCCGACAGCTTGCCGCCCGTCTTGTCGCTGTCCATGCCCGCCTTCGAGGTGCTGGGCGGTTGGCGGCCCACGGCGTCGGCCGTCTTCGCCACCGCGGCCTTCTTGCGTTCCGCAGCGACCTCTTCGGCGCTGACGCGAGCCTTCGTCTCGACGGCCGTTTCCTGGGCCTTCGTCTTCGGATCACCCATCACCTTCTTGACAGCATCCTGGAGGGCCTTGTACGGCGGTAGGCCACGGCCGCGGTACACCCGCATCAGGTCCGCCACGTCCTGGGCCTTCTCGGCGTCGTACTCGTCGGCGTCCTGATTCAACTCCGGATACGACTCTTCAACACGCTCCAGGGTCGTGTTGTAGCGGGCCATTTCGGTGGCCTGCGCGACCGCGGCAGCGGTGCGCATCTCGCCCTTCATCTCGGTGATGTCACGTTCGAGCTGGCGGATCTTCCCCATCAGCTCGGCGGCCTTCTCGACCTCGCCGTCAGCGAGCACCTTGTGGTACTGCTTGTCGAGCGCGGTCAGGTCCGTTTCGGCCTTGGTGATGTCCTCGTTGGACTTCGCGACTTCCTGGCCCCGCTCGTACTGCGCCAGGCGCTGTTCGAGAGCCGTGCGTTTCGCCCGCTCGGCATCCAGCAGCTCCTTGTGGCGCGCGGCGGGGATGCGCGAGTCCTTGCGGGGCTTCTTGTCGTCGTCCTTGATCTCGCCGTCCTTGGTCTCGGGGTCACCGTCCTTGGTTTCGCCGTCCTTGGTCTCGGGGTCGAGCTCCCGCAGCGCCGCTTCCTTGTCCTTGGGCAGGTCAGCGGGCTCTTTCGGCTCGGGCTTGTCGTTCGGGGACGTGAAATCGTCGCCGCGGTCGACTACGGCGCTGTCGTTCGAGGTACTCACTTGGGGGCTCCTTGCTTCTGTGGTGTCTGGGCATCCTGGGCGGCCCTTCGCGCCTGCTCCACGCGAGCATCCTCACGCTTCTGTGCAAAGTCCTCGGCCTTCAGCCGAAGGTTTCCTGCAACCTCGCGCTCCTTGAGCGCGTGGTCCATGAGCTTGAGCTGGGTATCGCGCCGGAACTCGCGTTCCTTGAGCGACGCCTCGTGCTCGGCCTGCGCCATCTCCAGCTCGGGGTTCCCGTCGCCGGCTTCGGGCGGTGTGATGGCCTCCTTGTGAGCCAGTACGGCCTCTTTCTCGGCCTTGGCCTGCTTGAGGCCGGCGTCGGCGTGCTTGCTGGCCGCCTCGCCCTCGATCTTCGACACCTCGGCGGCCTGCGCGCGCATCTGCAGCTGCTTGGCAGCCTGCGCTTCGGGGCTGTCCTGGTCGCCCTGCATCTGCCGGATGATCTCCTTCTTGTTCATCAGCCGGCTGGCGTCGACGATCACCGTATCGGGGATCATGATGCCGTTCTCGCGCATCGAAATGGCCTGCTCGAACTGGCTGTCCTCCAGCGTGTCGCGCGCCGGCACCGAAGTCACGACGGCCTCGTACTCGCCGAGCGTCAGGTCGTTGATGACCTGGCCTTCCGGCGACACCTGGTTGATGCCGAGGGTCTCCGTCTCACCAGTGGCCTGGTTGTGCGTGATCGTGATGAGCCGCTCTTCCGTGTAGAAGCCTTGGATGAGGTCCAGCGCGTTGCGCGCGAGGATGAAGTCCGTCCGCGTCAGCTGGTCCAGCGGCTTCACGAGATTCGTCGAGGAGGCCTGGCGCTTCGTCTGGATCGCCTTGGCAGCCACGTCCTCGCGGTCGAAGCCCTGCATCGAGTCGCTGACGCCGGAGATCCCCTTGATGTGCTCCTCGGCCTTGTAGCTGAGGCGGTCCAGGCCCTGCGGCACCTGGTTCGGCTGGATCTTGACGATGTCCTTCTCGGGGTCGCCGTTCACCTCGATCACGATGCCGGTCTGCGCGCCCTTGCGCTCCAGTTCTCCAACCGTCATGTTCGCCAGCGAGCCCGAGCGCACCTTGTAGCCGCTGTTCGCCGTTGTGTTCACGACGTGCAGCTCCTGGCTCAGGCTCTTGTTCAGCACCTCCTGCGCGCCCAGCAGGTTCTCGGCCAGGCCCAGCGTGTGCCCGTGCATGAAGAACGGGAAGTACGGCACCACCGTGAAGTGCTTGTACGGACTCCAGTCGTCGTGCAGCACGACGTCGTCGCAGATCACCGTCCAACGGATGCGACGTACGAGCTTCGTGATGACCTTGAAGCCGAACTTCTCGACGAACCACGCGATGCGGTCCCGATCGAAGTTGCTCGGGATCTGGCGCATGTCCCCCTCGGCCGACACGAAGTGCTTCTGGCGGTCCAGCTGGCGATACTGGTAGTCGATGACGCGCAGATTCCGCAGCAAGCTCTTGTTCGAGTAGCCGCCGGAGTACATGTTCATGAACTGCTTGCCGAAGCGGTCCCGGTACGCCTGCACCGAGTCCGAGCCGTACATGAACGCCGCATGGTCGCGGCCGCGGAGGTAGTCCGCGTCGGTCTCGCTGTACAGCACAGCGATGTCGTCGGGCGTCATCCACTTCGTGATCGACACGTCCGACCACAGGTCTGGGTCGTAGTCCTCGGCGTCGCAGTCAATGACGACGTTCTTCGAGTTCAGCAGCTCGATGCGCACCTCGCCCTGCATCTGGTCGTTGTAGTCGATGCGCATGTCGAGGAAGCCACGGCTCGACGAGATGCCGTTCGTGAACATGTCGCTGCGCTTCCAGTCGAGCTGGTTGTTCGAGCTGATGTGCTTGAACACCTTCGCCAGGACCTCAGCCGTCTCCGAGGGCGCGCCAGCCACCGGCCGGTAGCTGATCTCGTTCCGGTTCCGGATCTGCTCCCCCATCACGTTCGCCAGGGTCGGCAGGACCTTGTTCACGGTGATGGCCGGGCGCTTCACCGCGGCGAGCTCTGCCTTGTCGGCAGGGTCCCACTGGTCTCCGCGCACGAAGCGACCGCACTTGTCGGCCTTCTGCACGAAGTCGTGGTGGCCGTTGTCCCGGCACCAGGCGTAGCGGGACCAGACCTTCTGGGCGAGTGCAGCGTCAACGGGCATGTTCGAACTCCAGCTCTTTCAATCGGGCATACAGCTCAGCGAGGTCCTTCTGCGGAAGACCTTCGAGGCGCTTCCGCAGCCAACGCCAGCTCTGGTTGTGCTGATTCCCCTCGAACATCGCCAGCCCCTGGCGCTGCGCCTCGATGGCCAGATCGATGGTCGGGAACCCAACCCCGACGATGGCGTCGGCGAACAGCGTGGCGGTCGAGCTCACTTCAGGTTCTCCAGCTTGTAGACCGAGCGGGCCGTCAGTTCCTCGATCTCAGCCAGGATGTTCAGCAGCGCCTGACTCTCGTGGTCTTCTGACATCTCGTCGCGCACGAGGTCGAGGTAGTCCTTCAGCAGCTGGATGGGCTCGTCGGCGGCCGGCACCGGCGCGTTGGGGAACTTCGCGATCCGCTTCATGAGGCCCATGTAGACCTCGGCGTACTTGTCGACCAGGTCGAGCAGCCCGCTGTAGAACTCGTCGAGGGCGACGTGCTCCGCATACGACTGCGAGCTCAGGTGCGCAAAGTGCGCCGCGGTGCGGACCGCGAAGCTCTTGGCGATGAAGGCTGGGCAGCTCATGACGGGCGAGGCTCCTTCGGGCATTTGTGGGTCAGGGCCAGGAGGTGCAGGACCGCCGCCAGCGTGCGCGCAGCGTCCCACAGCCAGCGCACCGGCACCGGGTCGTGCTGCGTGATCGACCGCTCGATCCGGCAGCCGCAAGGCAGGTCCCGCCACACCAGCATCCCTGCGCTCATGTCATGCCGCCATGTGGGTTGTCGTGACCGCTCGATCCGGCAGCCGCAAGGCAGGTCCCGCCACACCAGCATCCCTGCGC
>ERZ724522.1888-NODE-1888-length-10430-cov-4.712771_pt1 | contig 10430 bp, 12 predicted proteins | sample MGYA00376055_ERZ724522 | MGnify/ENA primary metagenome ERZ724522 (study PRJEB28724, sample SAMN07190884) | wastewater metagenome | isolation source: effluent of sewage treatment plant in Hong Hong | place: Hong Kong | collected 2016-03-17 ... | reverse complement strand
TACCAAAAAAAAAAAAAAGACCGAAGGAATCCCTCGGCCTTTTAGAGTGTAACCTAGTGACTACTTGATTAGTTCACCGGTATTTGTTTGATTTGTGGTGTAGTTTGTTCCACTTTTTTCTTTGGTATTGTAACTATCAAGATGCCATTCTTGAAGGAAGCATCTATTTTTTCAACATCACAGTTGTCGTTCAAACGACATACTTGACGACTAAACGACGAACGTTTGAGTTCACGACGAATGTAATTTCCCTTCTCTTCTTTGACATCTTTTTTCTTTTCACCCCGAACAATCAGAACATTCTCATTAAGTTCCACTTTTACGTCTTCTTTTGACAGTCCCGGAACTTCAACCTCAACCACGACCTTATCGGATTCATCTCGAATATCCAATCGTGGATAAGTAGCTCGTTCAAACAGTGACAAAGATGGAGTCGTTCCATCCAAAATATCTGAGAACCTGTCTCGGAAAATACTGTCGAACTGTGAGAATACGGATTCTGGGTCAACCAGAAATGAAGACTGCGGATTTTTTCTTACTAATGCGTTCATAATGTTACCTTTCTGTTAACAACTTGTTTTTGTCTGTTAAAGACCCTTGCCCTCACAAGAGGCACAAGAGTATGTTTTCGCAGATAACTATATCCAAAAAAGAAAAACTGTCAACTTTTTTTACCAGTTACCGTATTCCGGCCAATTGATATAAATAACACTACCATTCAAACTGTTGTTACCACGACGGTTCATAACGATGCCCTTTTCATCACCCGTAGTTAGGTCATAATCGACCAACATTCGTTCGGCTTCAACATTTGTCCAAATTTCTTGGTGTGGTGAAGGAACAGCTAAGGTCATTTCATAGGTAATTGAAGTAGCAACCCAGCTTGAAGTAATGTTGCCGGTAGTATGAGAAAAGATATGGAGATACCCTGTGTTTGTGTCCAAGAGATAGTAACGATTCTTGATGTAATTGAAATCCCACAACAAGGTATTGGCTTCAATAGTTGGATTGGTAGAGTAGTTATAGAATTTACGGAATTCCGTGTTGTTCACACAACTACGGAGGTCAATTGAACTTGTGAACGCATATGTCCAACTTGACCCATTGTGCCATTGACGCATCCATGCCAATGTTGGAGAATCACCTTGGCCTGAAGCATCATAACTTCCATACAATGAAATGACGTCTGGTCTTAATACATTGCTCCAATTGGTTACAATAACTGGCAATGATAGCCAGTGTCCATTTGAACCAGCAAATTGAGTTAGTGTATTGTCGGTGATGTTGTAATCATACTCACGTCCATCCGTATTGATAATAGCTCGTGTTTTACCATCTTCGGGTCTAATAAATGCACGACCATAGAGATTCCAACTATCAACTGGCCACTGTTGCAAATGTGTCACAACATTGGTTTGCATGTTAATCTTGGCTAGAATACGACGACCCGAATGACGACAATAATTGTAAGAAAACATATCATTGTCAACAGCGAATGCAAATCCGGCATTGGCAACCATCCATGATGCTCCGATGTTGTTGAAATTCTTTGTAATGATACCAGCCCCACCGCCTGAGGTAGCAATGTAACTGGCTGTTTTTGCTGTATCTGCTTGACCTGCCCACGAAGCTGTTTGAGCATATGAACTGCTTCTTGTGTTATCGGAAAACGAAGCAGAATAAGCATAAGAAGCTGTTGGTGGAACACCCAACGCAAAATTGACATAAGAAGCTGTAAGTGCTACCGAAGATGTTCCAGCATAAGACGAAGACTTGGCGGAAGTTGCAAATGATGCTGTGCCAGTTGTTGAAATTGATGAAATTGCTACTCCTGAACGGTCACTCCAACTTGATGATAACGAGTTCACCGAATAAGATGCGGTCGAAGTATTTGGATACATCAAATTCGATGTCGTAGAAGATGAAATACTTGAACTTGCCCACGAAGCAGACACCGCGTTATCAGCGTTAAGTGCGTAAGAAGCAGACACAGCCGAACCACTATCTGCTAACCAATCATTGAATGCGGTGACGGTTACACGATAGGTTGTCAACGAACTACTATCAACCAAAGGAATGAAGTCTTCATCTTTGATTGTTGTAAAACTGTTGAGTTGGCTTATTCGAATACTTGACATAAATTTTACGCGTAAACCGTCATGTTAAATACAACCATTTGACCCGAACTGTTCCAATCGCCTCTCATAAACGACGCAGTAAATTGTGTGCTGGTTCTAGCTCCAGCCGTAAAAAATGACATGATACCACTGTCAACATCATCATAGCTGTTATCACATTCAAACAATGTACCAACAACACAATAATTCAAATTGCTTGATGGATTCGTTAATGTTACCAGAAAATTTCCACGGGGTTGTTCGGTTAATCCCAAACTCAAAACATCATATGCTGCATCCGTTGCAATTGACCGTTTACACCATAAAATGTTTGACACATTGTAACTATTGATTATTTGAGGTATATTAACTGTGTTGCCGTTTGTAACCGTTGATGGTGTATCACTAGAATAATTTGTTGCTTTAACCACAAAACTAGCCCAAGCAATCGGTGTGGCACCACCGCCACCAGTACTGCTCACATAACTAGCTGTAATAGCATGAGACGATGACCTAGCAAAATTGGCCCACGAAGATGATTTGGAAGCATCCGCCCATGACGCCGATGTAGCAAAATTACTATATGATGCTGTTGGTGGAATTCCAATTGAAAAGTTGAAATACGATGCCGTTGACGCGAAGGATGATGAATCTGCCCATGATGCTGATTTTGAATTAGTGGCCCAAGAAGCAGAACCAAGTGTGTTGGATGATGTAATAGCATTGCCGGCACGACCTGCCCAACTTGCAGATGTAGAATTTGTACTAAATGAAGCCGAAGCAGTGTTTGGCCAAATTAACCCTCCTGCGGTCGAGGCAGAAATACTGCTTGATGCCCAACTTGATGATATGGAAACATTTGACGCACTTGCCCAAGAAGCAGATAATACAGAACCACTATCAGCCAACCAACCACCAAAAGATGTTACTGTCACTCGGTATGTAGTCAATGAACTGCTATCCACCAATGGAATGAAGTCTTCTGCCTTTATTCCAGTGAATCCATTTAATTGACTTATTCTGATGCTTGACATAGATTAAACTGCGTAATCGTAACTAACCGTCCAACCCAATCCTTGAAGGGTTAGAATGTAATCGTTTACGGTGCTTATTAAAATTGGCCCATTACCGTTCAAATAAATAATGCCGTTTGTCAATCCGTTGACAACTGATTGAGAACAGATTGTATTCATGGATGCTTGAGACAAACTGCAACTTGTTACATCCAAATACAACATGGCAGCTGGAACATCTGGGAATGATGTAATTGACATTCCACTAGCGACAATCCAACCTAATGCAGCGGGGAATGTTACGCTCAAAGATGTCATTGGATTGTTGAAAATAGACATTGTTACTAAAGCTGCTGGCAATGTAGAAAACATCGATGTTATTTGATTGTTTCCAAGATACAAATCAGTTACACCATATGGGATTGCTGCTGGTGCATTTGCTATTAAGTTGTCAGAAGCATTCAAATATGACATGGTTTCCGGTAAAGCCGGAAGAGTTGTCAACAAATTCTGATTACAATTCAAATACGAAAGCGAAATTGGTAAAGCTGGCAGACTGCCTAAATTGTTGTTTCCACAATTGAAATATGTCATTCCGGTAGCATTGTCTAAATCCTGTATTGAAGCGATGGAACAAGAATCACATGACAATGTAACCATTGTATCTGGCATACCTGTCAACGAAGTCAATGTCCCATTGTCACCACAATCCAGAATCCTCAAATTTTGTAGTGACCACACATAACGAACTGATGTTGCGGCTTGATTTCGAAAACTTACATCGTCGATATTTTGAGAACCACTCGACAACATACCATTTCGTGTGTCGGTAAACGGCCCCTCATGACTTCCCGTATAGAATGTTAATGTTACCAATTCTTCTGGCGAAACTTGGAACAATGGTGGTTCTGCGGTCGAAACATTAAGAGTATCACTGAAACTTGAAAGGTTAAACCGGTTCAATCGTGTAGGTTCAATTTTTATCCTTGATGATGAACCAGTGACAAAAACCACATAATTACCAAGCATACTTGAACTTCCCTCAAGTGTGTATGGAATTTTGATTGAGCCAGACATTAAACTATCCCAAGCATTGACTGTGCGACTGACATCAAAGAAAACTGGTGTGGTATCAAGTGTCGTTTCATCTCCGGTATCTCGACTCTTAATAACCAAACTCAACGATTCATCAACCGCAATTGAAGATGTATATGGAACAATGACCGTTCCCATAGCCATGACATTTGTTGGTTTCGATAATCCAGTAGAAGATGAAACTTCAACCAAATCCAATTGAGATGCTGAAATTGATTGAGTCGTTGCCAGATATACTCCAAAATCAATGAAATGATTGTAAGAGAAATTTTCGGCAGTAATAGCATATGATGCCGTTGAAGTATTTGGAAAACTTAACTCCAACGCCAAATTTGAAACATTGGAAGTGCTAGAAAATCCCGACCTCAAAGCATAAGAAGCCGTAGATACAGATGCCGATGGGCCGGCAATGAATGATGCCGTCTTGGCATAAGATGCGGTATCAACCAACTGAGCTTTCATGGCATACGAAGCTGTCGATGAATTCGGATACACCAACGACGATGCTGCTATAGCACTAAGGGCTACTCCTGAACGGTCAGCCCAAGAAGCACTCAAAGATGCCGATGCCCATGAAGATGAGGTTGAGCTGCCCGCCGTCGAATTCATGGCAAACGATGCGGTGCTAGCATACGAAGAACTAAACGAACGGGCAGCCCAAGAAGCAGAAATCGCAGTGTCGGCAGTTCCAGCATAAGAAGATGATTCTACCGTGCCGTGAACATCCGAACCGAACACATAAGAAGCCGTATCAGCTTGAGTGGCATGGACAGCATTCAAACTAGCGCTTACCGAGAGATAATCACCCAATTCGGTGATTTGCATTTTCTTACCTTCTCGAGCGCTAACATCAACCACATAGACCAAATCGCCACCCGCGACCTCGGCGGCGGTCAGTTCTACTAATTGTGATACTCGTTTGTGACTCATGTTATGTGCCTAAAATTTGAAATGTCATATATGAATTGTCACCATTCGGAAACGACCCACTAGCTCCCGCAAACCAATTTGCCACACTTTCTACGGAAAGGTCAATAGCTAAGGCTAATGTGCAAGAAGATGTGCTTCGATTACTATACACAGGATGAAAAACAAAATCTGCATGGTCAGGCGTTCTAAACGGAGAATAGGCTTGACCCACAGCAATGTAATTTGTTGATGGCAAATCCACTGAAAAAGTTATGTCATATTGAATCCATGTGTATGTGCTCGAATAATTCCACGTTCGATTAAATGTTACCGAAGAAACATTGGAATTCATATACAATTGTGGTTGACTATACAATGCTCCATAACTCCATGTCACCATTCCCCATGCTTTTACAGGATTATTGAAATTGAGAGCATAACTTGAAGTAATTGTTGAAAGTGATGTATTCGAAAAACTTGATGACACCGTATATGATGATGTTATCGCATTTGATGAAGAAAAGGCATACGAAGCAGTTCTAGCCAATGAAGATGATTGTGCTGTGGAACAAGAAATGGCAAACGAAGCTGTGCCGTTTGGTGTTCCAACATAAATCAAGTTGGAAGCGTTGTAAGCATTCATTGCCGTGGAAGCAAACGAAGCGGAATCCGCTAAGTGTGACTTGTCAGCGAACGAAGCAGAAATTGACGCTACAATTGATGAACTAAAATAACTAGCAGTATCAGCAAAATTTGACCGTATAGAATGACTGCCTGAAATAGTTCGGTCTGAAAAACTAGCCGACCTAGCCGTTGCAGCATAACTCGCATAAGATGCTGAATCTACCAAGGTGGGGTCAGGAAAACTGCCGCTGGATTCGACAAACAAAAGAAGTTCGTCGGCGGTCATTTTTTTTGACTCGTGAGCGCTTACATCGCCAACCAGAAACAGGTCGTCTGGTGCGATTTCAGCGGCTGTCAACGCCGTCATCTGAGATACTTTTTCGTTTGCCATAGAATCGTATGGCAATAAATAGGTATCTCAAACAGTTTTTTTGACCTTTTTGATTATGAACTGAACAAGACCACTTCGGACGATATCATCATCGGTCAGTCGGAACACTTGAATTCCGTTGGCTTTTGACTCTTCATCGTCGAAATGTGAAATCATTTTCAAAAATCCACTTTTTCCATTGATATCTGCTTGTTCGGGGTCACCCAGAATGAAAACCTTACTGAATTCGCCTGTTCTTGTTATGAGAGTGAACAGTTCTTTGTAGGTCATGTTCTGAGCTTCATCCGCTATAATAACCTTGGCATTCCAGTTCAAACCTCGTAGAAAACCTACGGGCACAGATGAAATTCGTTCCTCTTTTTTCAGAACATCAATGTCGGTTTTTGAAAGAAATTCCGACAGTTTATCCATCAATGGTTGGATGTAAGGTGCCATTTTTTCATTGGCTTCACCCGGCAAGAATCCAATTTTAGCATCTGACGATTCAACGGCTGACCGTATGTAGATTAGGTCACTGACTCTTCGTTGATTCATAAGAGACAAGGCCGAGTATATTGCCATGAAGGTTTTGGCCGTTCCAGCGGGGCCAGACACAAACATGATTTTGGTTTCCTTGTCTAGTGCCGTTTCCAAGAATTGCTTTTGCTTCTCGTTAAGCGGTCTTTCGGATATGTTGGGTTGGTTTCGTAGTTTGTTTCGTTGTGGTATTACGGGACTGGTATCCCTCTTCTCGCTGGTTTCAACTTTTTGTCTTTTCATTCGCGGGAGTGATTACTCTGTCTTTGATGATTTGTTGTAACTTGACCACTCGTGGACATTTCTCATAGGATTCGTTTTTGAGGTAGAATCCATATATGTTGTCCAGATTGGACAGATAATCTTTTTCGAATATAGTAATGATGAAATCCGAATCTTTGAATTGAAACACTTCTATGCAAGGTAATCCGTTGGAAACGGCGAACTCAATAGAAGATACTACTTGCTCCATCATGTCAACCTTGAACTTGTGAGCAAACTTTAGAAGTTCCTTGTTGTCGGATGGCAGAACATAATGGGGCGGAATAGATGGTTTGTTCTTTCTCTTTGCCATACGCCGAATAAATATCCAAAGGAAAGGAAAAGACCAAAAAGATTACGACAAAACTTACGTTTCGCAGTATCCAAGTCTATAAAAACTTGAGAATGTATCTACGGATTGTTACCAAACCCGATGACGCCGTTTCTCAAACTGAACGATTTCCGCACGAGTTCCATCAGGGTGAAACTGAATGGCACGATTCCAAAAATCCCGCTCGACGATTGCGGCTGGGTCATTCTTGGTTTTGTATTCTCGACTGGAAACACGGTGTTGAATACCGTATGTGTGTCGAACGACGACATAAGTTGGAGCGGGGTCGCCGGGGCTCCAATCCGTTTGCTCTGAGTTGTTTGTTGAAGGAGCACCGACCGCATCCTTCTTCACTCTTTTTGGTTTTTGTGTTTTTGTCATTTTGATTCAACGAGTAATCCCGTCACTTCAAACAAATTCTTTCCAACTCTTTCGTAGTATTTTTCTTCGTCGTCTTTTGGCCAAGTCCCTTCGATTTTAGCATGAAGAACGTCCAAATCCAATTCGGCACTTTCGTAACGATTCCAAAGTTCATCAAGCAACTCGTCAAACTGTTTAAGTTGCTCGTCTTTCAAAGTAGCCCTCAGTTTCTTAACACGAGGGGAAAACCATTGGCAACACCAACATTGACATTTCTCAGTCTTTTTTCTTTTGTTCGGCATGTTTCCTCGCTTTGTAACGAATCCAATTGGCCCGATTCTTACGGATACTTTTGGATAAGAATCTAATCATTTTGGCTGCGTCATCGTTTGTAATAATGACATCTCCACCCTCAAGGTTCTTCCCTTTAAGTAGAGTCCAAATCATGAACAGGCGTTGTTTGAAAGAATAAGGGGCCGGTGTTTGATTCCAGACAGAAACCTCAATTGAAGGTTCAATACCATCGTTTATCCACTCGTCGTCATTCCTTACCTCAAGGACATGACCGTGGCAAGTGCAACGAACCAACAGGCTGTCTTTTTCTGAAATTACTGGCATGGTGTTATTCTATACTATCTTAAAACCCTTGTCAACAGCAAAAATGGGGTTGACAACCGAATATAGATAGTCTATGGTATTCCGAAAAATGGAACATATTTATAGATGAATTGTCACTATGAATCTAGCGCCTATTGCCAAACAAATTTTGCTTGAGAACGACATCCAATTGGATGACTTGTCTCAAGCCGTTGAAGTTCCTGAATTGGGTTTACAATTCTTGCGAGAAAAACTTGAAAAGCTTAATGCCAAGGCAAGTCGATGGGGTGTTCCTCAAATGGAGTTGGTAGTTTCCAATGAAAAGACCGTTCCAATTAAACAGAGAAACATGTGGGGCCAAGAAGAAGTTATTGGTCACAAGAAATACTTCATGGTTTCCATTAAAGGTGACTCCCCTCAAGTAGAAGGTTACACATTCATCGGAAAAGTTCAACACACTACCGGCGGCGAGAACATTCTGAATATCGCACCGGGGTCGCCAATCAAAAACCTTCCTGAAATTTACCGAACCGCTAAGGCTGAATGTGATGTTTGTAAAGCAAACCGAGAACGATTTAACACATTCATTCTTCAATTGACCAAAGATGACCCCGAACGATTCCCAGACAAGAAAAACGGAGATTTAATTCAAGTTGGTAGCGCCTGCCTCAAAAGATTCCTCCCCGGCATATCCGTCGAAGCATTGTTAAACTACGCTGAATTGATTGAAGAATTGAGACGGTATCGAAACAATAGTTCTGGTGATGAATGGAATGATGAAGATGATATGGGGCGAGAGCCGGGTGGCCCAAATCCATGGCGTCGGCATGTTGATACGGAAACTCTGTTGAAATACATCGCTCTAGTTTACATGGCTAGAGGCGAATATGTTTCAAAGAGTAAAGCCGGCTTTGACAAAATCCCAACTGCTGAAGAAGCGGTTAATACAATGTTTGACCGAAAACATCAGACATGGGTTCACCAACAAGCACAGAAAGACCCCAACATCAAAAACAACGCCGATGGTCTGGCGGCCAAAGTCAATCATTGGATGAAGAAAACCGACTTCAACGAGTTCGGAAAGAATGATGTTGAGTGGGCAAATTACTTTGGAAATTTGAATGTCGTTGCTCATTCTTCAACGATGGATGTAAAAAATGCCAACTATCTTGGTGGTGTTTTTCAAACCTATCAACGAATGGAAAACGAAAAAGAAAAGGCGGCTTCCGCAGCTGGCAAGGGTTATGTGGGAACTGTTGGACAAAAACTAGCGTTCAATGGCACTCTTCGTTATACCAAACCCTTGAGCAGTCAGTGGGGAGTTAGTTTCCTCTATGTGTTCGAAGACATGGATAAGAACAACATCAAATGGATATCCAGCAAGGATATGAAACTTGAAGTTGGCAAGACTTACAGCATGTCGGGTAAGGTGAAGTCACACGAAGTTGACAAGTGGACGAAACAACCTACCACGGTGATAACTCATGGAAAAATTGAAGCAATGTGATTATACCCGTTACGACCATTTCAAATGTCATGTTAGATGCCTGATACGCATCCATGTTCAGTTGCTCCAACGCAAAAAAATAACCCTCTCGGAGTTCTTCCGAAAGGGTTGGTTTTTTACAAAGGGAATGTTTAGAGCTTTTCTACGGCTTTAGTGTTCGTGTACATGTTTCTCTCAGTAAAGCACGCCATGTAATCGGCTGCGTGAATAATACGAGGAAGTTCAGTCTTCATGAACAACTCAGGGTTGTATTGAATGAGATACTTCTTGGACGCTTCATTATAGATACCATCGGCCAATTTGATGCCAAGGTATTCCTTCCATGTCATCGTCACACCATACTTTTGAAGCAGAAATACTGCTCGGTCGGTGACTTCCATGTAAGGCAAATTTGGGTTCAGCTTGTAGAGTTCGCCTTTTCGAGTCTTCCACTCTTCGCTTTGAGGAGCGTAATAATCACCGAATTCAGGGTCGCCCAACTTACCCAAATCGTGATGGAGCGCGGCGAAAACCATTTCTTCATCCGTCCAATCCACCTTTCCTCCTGAAACTTCAAACACTTTCTTTTGAGCAAATGACAACCGAACGACATTCATGACATGTTGAATGTAACCGCCGGGATGACACAGATGGAAATGTTCAGTGGTCGAAGCTGGTGACATTGCCAGACTCAAACCAAGATTGTCTTCGTCATACATCTTGAGCAATC
>ERZ724522.1887-NODE-1887-length-10430-cov-9.017639_pt1 | contig 10430 bp, 4 predicted proteins | sample MGYA00376055_ERZ724522 | MGnify/ENA primary metagenome ERZ724522 (study PRJEB28724, sample SAMN07190884) | wastewater metagenome | isolation source: effluent of sewage treatment plant in Hong Hong | place: Hong Kong | collected 2016-03-17 ... | reverse complement strand
CGTTACAGCCCCATCTTTGATTTTAGCCGTTTCTACTACATCAGTAGCTAAGACTGCTGCATTGTCTACTGCTCCTGCTTTTAGCGTGCCGTCTTGGTCGTGAGAGACGAGTAAGCCTTTAGTTGTCATACTCTGGTGACTAGCTGTTACATAGTCAATTACTGGGGCTCCAAGTATATGGCTAGTATTCGCTCCCTCCGTCCATACAACATTGGTTATTTGTGAGCCACCAGTGTCAACTGTACCTGTAAAAACCTGTTTCTTATTAACATCATTAGCGTCTATCACTAAAACTACTGTGTCACCGTTTGTATAACCTGCTACTGAAGTAAGTTGTACTGTCGTTGCCCCAGAGGTTACTGGGCTAGAAGTCGTAGTTACGAAACCCTCTTTAGCTACTGAGAAATGATTACTCACACCACTTAGATTTGCCATTTTTGTTATTCCTTTCTAATTTAGATTGTATCACCTTATTAAGCATTATTGTATTCTCCAGGTTCTTGGTTTACCAGAAACGGTTTGTGTCCCCTTAAGCTGCAGAGTTCTCAGTAAGTAGTTAGCCATTAAGGAGTTAGTCTCAACTCGCCACTGGAATGCGTTGAGTTCTCGGAGTATACGAGTATATCGTTTAACTGAGCTTTCTGAATAAATGGTTGGTAGGCTCACATCACTTGACCAAGATATCGTTGACCAAGCAGATGTTGACCAGCCAGTGCTTAGACTCATCATACTTGATGATAGGGTTATGGTCTTAATTGAGCTATAACCGTTTTTACGCTCTATACCTACCAGTTCAACTGATATCTCTCCTTTAGGCTGTGAGAACTCAATCTCAGCATCCTCAATCTGCATAAACTCGAATCTATCGTTGGTCATTGGGTATAAACCTGTAACTAGGGTGGTCTTAAACGGTTGGCCATAGTCCCCCTGGATTGAGCTATCTATCTTGCTGAGTTTAGTGTCACCATCTTTCCAAGCTAACAATAGTTGGGTCTTGACCCCATTGACAGTCTGGGTGAACTTCAAAAACTTCTTAAAACCGATAGTGAAAGCTCGTGGGTTCCAGGCTTGTCGTTCGGTATCATAAACAATAGTCTGGTTGTTTACCTCCGATGAACCCATTGGCACAGAGTAGAACACTTTAGCATCTAGATAGATGGCAGTTATATTTTTAGCCCCTGCCTGATTTATCTGTTTAATGGTTGGTCTAATATTAGCACTTATTTCATCGGTAGACAGTAAGTTCAAGAATTGAGCCCTTGAGCCTAAGTTATAGAAAGCCTGTGAGTTATAGAAGTGATAGTCGTTCAAAACATTTACCACACTACCAGGAGCCTCTGTACCCCTTGAGCCAGGTAGCCTAACTGATACAGGTACTGTAACTCGATAGATATTTTCAATGGTTAGAACATCTAGTTTTATCTGCCAGATAGCACCTTGACTATCACTAGAGTTCATCCAAACTGTTGCATATGGTTCGTTCTTACCGTCACGATAGTCCTCTATCTTTACAGGTCGGTACTGAGTGCCAGCCATTATGTCTATGTAGCCACCATTATAAGCAGGAGCAAAGAAGCCTGATTGCACACCCTGACCACTCCACCATACTCGGTTAGGGTTCTGGGTATCCCTAACACCCCACAAGCGTTCGCCGATAGATGTTAGAACCTCTACTGGTGGTCCTTGAGTGGTGTTTTGAATTGGTGCTTGGTACATTATATTCTCAAAGGCTTGTCCATTGTCCCTAAGGGTTGTTGAAGCATTGCCAACAGTTGAAGTGATGTAGTTGAAAGTTACATTGTCTTTAGACACAAATACATCATATCTAGTAGCACCTGCAACAGTATTCCACTTCAAGTCTACAAAATCAGTGGCAGGGGTCCATTGTTCTCTGACCAGACTAGCCTCAACAACTGTACTAGCCACTGAACCAATAGATGAACCAATCTCATTGACTGCTGCCACCTTATAGTAGTGTTTAACACCAGTACCAGCCATAACAGATGAACCACTCTCAGTTACAGAGTTCCAAGTTGGTGCAGATAAGGAGCTGTACACTTCAAGAGTGGTAGTACCGTTGTACCTCAAAATATTATCTACACCAGTAGTGATGTATGTCTTACCTAAGCTCTGCTCAAAGTTTACAGTTTTGCCTGCTGTTACAGAACCGCCAGTGCATACTGTCCAAGTTGCAGCGTCATTCGTTGAGCGATAGATACTCCCACCTGCTGCAACCAATATATGTACTTCGCCAGTGCTCGTAGTATAAAAACCTGCACCATCAATCGGGTCATTAGTAGGATTTGTGCCAAACCAATCCACCCCCCAACGAACTGTTGGCACACCATTTTCAGCTAAGAATAGGTTAGACATTTCAATCGCAGCGTCTTTAGGTATACGAGATTTGTCTAATAGGGTTATAACGCCTTTACGCCAGCCACTTAATGTCAAGCTTTGTTGGTTAGGCACTGTGCTAGGTAAACTGAGGTTAGATTGGTATGGCATTTTATACCCCCCAACCAGCACCTACGTCAGGCATTGTCCACGAGTTGAAGTAAGAACCTGAGTTATTTTTAAGTCTCATACCTTGTAGGGCTGTTTCAGAGTCTTTCTTAGCTATCTGGTAAGCAGGGAAGTTACGGCTGTCTAAGAACCTTTGAGCTAACATTGAGTTGTAATAAAAGGCAGGGTCACCACCCTCAATAATGCTCGTGCCGTCCTCTGTCAGAGCGTCTAATCTAACTGGTGTGCGATAATAGGTGTAATCCAGTGTTTCAACAGAAGTCGGAGCAGGGTTAATATTCAGGGTAAAACCTACTTGGTTGTTCCCAAGCACATAAGCATACTTAGTAGTACTGTTTTGAACCTGAACTAAGTGTGGTGATATAACAGGATACTCTACCGTCCCAACCTTAACAATTCCACCAACTTCATACATATCACTTGGGCAGGCATAGCTAGTTTGCGATATGACGGTGTTTTTATCGCCTGTGAGAGCGTTTTGATTGGTTTGGTATAAAAAGTCCCATTTAGTGTCATCGTAGTTAGAGAGCCTCTGTAAGGCGTCATTGTAGTTCCTAACAGCTATCTGCCACTCTGGGTCTGTGTTGTCGGGTGGGTTTTCCTCGCCCCTGAACTTTGTGTAAAATATTTCAAATAGTTCTGTGAATTGCATATTTGTTTCCTTTTTATACTTTAATTGTACTACATCCTAGCCTTTTGTCTTTTAACTGAGGCTACTTTAGGGGTAGCTCTCGCTTTAATTGATACCTTACCTCCCGAACTGTATTTAAGCTTAGCAACGGGTCCCAAATCGCCTTTGATAGTACCAACAAAGTTGTTAGATAGGTATCCCCGACTACTAGATGAGCTACCATAGTATTTCTTACCACCACCACTACTGGTGTTAGACTTAGCCGTTTTATCTTCTTGGACAACGTTCTTAGCTTGAGCAAATTGGCTATCACTCATTGGTTCGTGCCCCTCAATCCCACGCATTTTATTGATAGTGGCAAGTTCTACTGCGTTCTTGGTATCTCGTTGTGTTTTATAGTCGTCATAGTTATTCTTAAAGAACGATTTAACTTCAGGGCTGTTAAAGCCATATTGGTCATTTAGGTCTTTGTACTGTGCCACTAATGGGTAATCTTTAACCCAAGCCATCTCCTTACCAGTCTTACTGTCTCTAACCTGGCTCAAGGTATTTCTGAAGTCTTCAAGGTCTTGCCAGTCTTTCTGACGACCCTTAAGGGCTCTGCCGTCTGCATAAGGGTTCTTATTGTAAAACTCTTTCTCACGAGCCTTGTAGTCTTGATACCACTTCTCTTTCCAGAGCAGGTTTCTACTAGCGATGTCCTTGCCTGTTTCTGTAGCCTTATCGCTTAACAGGTCAGCTAATTGTGGTTTAGTTAGCTTGCCGTCATAAAGTGGGTTTAAGTCACCACCCATATCCTTGACTCGTTGTACTTCACGCTTTTTGAGCATATCGTAGATTGTGTAATCAACCTTGCCATCTCTTATAACCCTCTCACGCCATTTCTCTGGTGGAACAACATCATTAGCAAGCGAGGATATATAGTGATTGTAAGCACTCTTATCTTTTCTCATAAGGTCATCTAAGGTATGGTTATAGGCTCTACCACCGTCAAACATTGCTTTTGCACCTTGAGTATCACCTTTTTTCATCAGTTCTTTAACCTTGCCACTGTAATTAGCATAATCAGAGTTGTTCAACGGTCGGTTGTATATCTTATCTTGTGCACCAAGTTGTTCCTTAGCCATATCTCTAACAGCTACAACAGGGTTCTTACCCTCCTTAACCCTCGTGATAACATCTTTATTGCCTGTGTAATCCCTACCAGCTTGGGTGTTTCTCTTACCGAAGACATAACCTCGTGCTACATCAAGTGGATTAGTAGCCTCAAGGTATTGGACTTTGCCATCTCGGTTAGTGGAGTACTTTTTATCTCTAGTCTCCTGCATACCACTGATATTCTTTATTTGTTGAGGTGTGAAACGGCTGAGAGTATCGCTCGCAAGGTTATTGTTATGATATGGGTTGTACTCTGCATTCTCGTATTGTTTCTTGAGTTTTTCTTTCTCATAAGTCTGGTAGACAGAGTTTAATAGTGATCCAGTCGTTGTTAGGTCTGCTAGCTTACCACCAGTCTTGTCCCAAACGCTCTTATCTTTATCGTCAATACCCGAGAAGTCTTGGTCGGTCAAGCCTGTGTAGTCTGTCAAGCCAAAGGCTGTAATGATAGCTGTACCTTTTAGGCCATTAGAAGCTAACCAGAAAGCAGTCTTAGCAGGTATATTTAGAGCAGCGTTTCTAATTATTCTCTCGGTCCTGCTAGCGTCAGTGTACTTGCCAACATCAAGCGTACCCCTAGCTAAGTTAAACTCTTTTTGGGTATTACGAAGTTGCCAGCTCTGGTACTGGGTATACAGTGGGACGCTGTCTAAGGCAGTCTTAGTGAACATATCTATCGGTAAGGTTAGTTCTCGATAATCGTGCAACATCTTAGTAGTCAGAGCGTCACCCTTATAGCCTTTTTTAGACCAGTAAGCTTGAGAAGTCTTAAGAACAGTTGAAGCCTTGAGAGCCTCAACATATTTGTAGAAGTCTAAGCCTGACGCACCTTTTTGGGCTAGTTTAACAAAGGCTTTCTGAGCTGACTTATTATCTGTAACTGTCTGTAATATAGCCTCAGTAGATGGGTCTAGGTGACCATCAACACCCAGTACCTTGAGCATTTTCTTATCATAGCCAATTTTTAGGTCCTTACCGAAAGCACCTAGCATTGACGGTATATCTGAGAACTCGTTCATTGCTGAACCGACATTACCCCTACGGAATAAGGTGTTCTGGGTCTTTAGGACATTCTTGACCACTGTGTTGGCTGTTGTACTATCTATCTTATTAGTAGCCAGGATTTGGTTGGTTAGTTCGGACACCATATGGTTCACTTTTTTATTGGTGAACTTAGTAGTTTGGAGTAGGTCTATCATCTGAGCCCTAGCTGCCTCTTGGTAAATACTGGATAGTTTAGACTGCAATATCTCTTGAGGTAGGTTTTTACTACTCTTGCCATTGATATCACCCACACTCTTAACCAGATAATCAACATCTGTCTTAGACATCTTGTAGTTCTCGGTAAGATACTTACGAACATCTTTTCTTAGTCTCGTAATGTTCAACTTGCCGTTCTTATTCAAGCTAGCTTTTATATGAGTACCAGCGAAAGCGTCTGCGTCTCTGAACTGCCCATAGCCACCAGCCCTCATCAAACTCTCGTTATTAACTTTGATATCATCAAGCTTTTGAGCAACCGTTATATCGCTAGTACGTGAACGAGTATTTATCTCTACCTGCTTACGCCCTAATTGCTTACCGATTGAGAACAACTCATTAGCACTATCTATAGATGTTCTAGACTCTTTATTGATTATCTTACGCTTGCCAAAACCTGCAGCCCCAATATCCCAAGCCTGGTTGTCAATTCGCTCTTTGAGGTTGTGTATCATCTCTGCACTCTTATTGATGGCTTTATTTATTTTAATGTCGCCTGCCTTACTCTTACCCAAGTCTTTTGTGATGTTAGTTTCACCTGTTTCTTGTGTATTTCTCTGCAGCCTCTCGGTAACTGCCTTAGCCGTTCTATGTATCTCGTACTCTTTAGTACCACCATATTTGTCAGCTAAGAACTGGTCTTTAGCTTGTCTCAGCCTAGTAATTGGGTCAGCCAAGTTCTCCAGTTTAGCAGTACCCTTTCGTTCTATATTAGAACCATAGGTCTCAACATCTCCCTTGTGTATTAGCCCATAGCCCATATCTACGAGTGGGCCACCAGTCTCAATAGTCTCAGGGAAGTAATACTCGTGTATCGTGCCACCTGCACTCCGTCTCCCTTCAGCCATTTCCTCGAACACCTGTTTGAACTCTTTGTTGTATAGGGCTTTAGAGTCAGCAGGTATCTTACTAGGGTCTGGGAACTTACCATTTTTAGAATTAAAGATATCGTCTGCCATTTTCTGTAGTTTGGCAGTACCCACTCGTTTCTCAACTTCTAAGAGATGTTTGTTAAAGTTATCATTAAAGCTCTCAACTTCAGCAGCACCCTTAGCCGTAAGGTTCTCGTGGCTTGGCAGTTCTTTTATTTGTTGGTGGATTAGTCTTACCTCACCAGTAACACCCGATACTTCAGCAGGTCGCTCAGGACTTTTGTCTAACTCAATAGGTTTAGATTTGTCCACTACTTTAACAGACCTTTCTTGTGTACCATCTGTTTCTTGTACAGGAGCAGTCTTGGCTAAGCTAGCAAGCTCCTCAGGTGAAGTTTGAATATCTGGAGCTTGGTTGTTTTTAACGACTACTCCCTTATTATTACTAAACCTTTTCCTGGCTTCACCTAGCACAAAGTGGTTCATATCTCGTATATTGGTAGCGTCAGAAGTGCTGGCTAAGATGTTATTAGTGTTATCCTCACCATAGCGTTTCTGGAGTGTTTGAATAGTCCTTTCAGTTACACCGTATCGTTTTGACAACTCTTGAGTTTTATTAGTTTGTACTTTCACCTGTTGGCGTTCTTTAAGAATACTGCCGATAGAGTTATCCTTAGGTGGTGCAACCGATGGGATATCTATATTTGGGGCATATTCACCCATACTCTCTTTGAGTATTTTAGCTTGAGTATAGTCGCCCTTGTTTATGCTGTCGTGTATAGCACTTACGACTTCTTGGACATCAGCAGGCAACGGTTCTGACTGGTTAGCCTTAACTGTTACCTTACCTACCTTAGATTGACCCTCAGATTTTGCTAAGGCGTCTTTAGCGTGTAAGTATTTAGATCTGCCAAAGTTTGGTACTGGTCCACTGCCGAGCATTGTACCACTGCCTTTTTTGAGCTCATCAACCCTATCGCTTATCTCTTTATGTAGAGCTACTTGAGCCTTCATTATATCTCTTCTACCCTTAGGAGTGAGATAGGCTGTATCAAGAGTTTTGGCATATTGTCTATCTAAGTGGAGTAACTCTTGTATCTTGTTGTCTTTTCTCAAGTCTAGATAGTTCGTGTAACCACCGACCTTCTTAGCATTAACATCAACTACCTTAGCTTTGTTTACAAGAACTTTGCCACCAGCACTGCCTAATTCGCCTGCACTACCCATAGTCATAGATATCAAGGCGTTCTCTTTGGCAGCCTGTGGAACACCTTGGAAGATGTTAGTTGGCACTCCACCGACATTTAAGCCAATATTGTTGCCTATCTGATTAGCAGCACCAACACCAAGCTCTACAGGAGCCTGTAGGCTACGCCTTGCTAAGAACGAGGCTGCTGCATTCATCTCACCATTAGCCAACCTCTCCATACCCTTTTGCATAGCTTTACTGCCGAACTTATTCACAACAGGCTTAGCTATGCCGACTGGGTTTAATATACCTTTTATGCCCAGAGCTGTGGGGACAGCAGATAATGCACCACCTGTTATAGCTCCTAATCTAGCACGATTATTCTCCACGCCCATATCGGTTAACGAGTTATAGATACTGCCAGTGCCTTGGCCAAAACCAGCAGTCAGAGCCATAGTAGAGCTAGCACCTGGTACAAATGGTGCAATTTTTGGCAATACTGGATATGACCCTGCTAAGGCTTTAGGGATGTTTGTCGCTAGATTTGTGGCTGCCTTTGGGACAGCTCCGAAGGGTATTTTACCAACTGGACCTGTTAAAGCAGTTAATGCAACCGTTGGTGCCATTTCACCAGCCAGGTTTATGCCTTTACCGACGCCACTAGCATTGGCTAAGCGTGTCTCTGCTCCAACACGCCTTGTCATATCTATTGACTCTTTAAGTGCTTCTCTTGGGTTATCATTACCCCATAAGAACAATGGAGTCAAAGTGTTGATACCTGGAGTCTGAGCAAAGCCTTGTGCTATAGCACCAGTACCACCAACTACTCCACCAGTGAACGCTCTGCCAGCATTAACTAATGGGTTGCTGGAGATGTTCGTGGCGTCTTCGTTAAGCTGTCCTTTTGAAGCTAATGCTCGGAGTGTTTCTTTGGCGTCAAAATCACCTCTCTGAGAGGCAGCTAAGGCGTTGGACACATAGGCTCGCTTAGTAGCTTTGTCCATACGACTGAAGTTGTCGCTCAAATCTTGTACGGATACTTGCTGTGGGCCTTTCTCACCAGAGAACATATTTACAGTGTCACCAACTGGTGTTTTATCCGTTAACTGGTTATTCACAAAGTCATTGATAGTCAGTCCAGCGTCGCCTTTCATAGCTCGTCTGTACTTATCTGCGTCAGTGTTAGCTGAGAATATGTCTACAATCTTATTGCCAAAACTCTGGTCGGGTCGTTCAATCTTTATTCCATAGTCAGGTCTTGTAGCTCTTGAAAAGTTCCGAATATCATCTAAGCCAACTCCAGTTTCTTGAGATATCTTTTCCCAAGAAAAACCACTGTCTAAGCCTTGGTTTAAGATATTAGCTGCAGCATTATTGTCCCACTTACCACTACGAGCATAGTTCTGCATTTCCTCTCTTAAAGAGGGTTTATATGCTTGTGGCTTGGGTGGTTGCTGTGCTGGCTGTGCTTGAGGCTTATTCTTGTCGTCATCACCCAATATTTTGTTTCTAATGAAGCCCAGTAAGCTCATTTAGTCGCCCCTTTTTATCTTTTGTCGTCTTTTTGTGGCTTTAGATAGATTGGTAGGTCATTTAAGCCCATACCAACTCCAGTCTGTATCCCTTGTCCCTCGCCCAAGCCTAAACCAGCCCCAGCGTCAGCTCCCTGCATTTTAAGTTTCTGAGCGTTTGCCCGAGATACTTCAGCCGATTGTCCTTTAACGCCACCAAGTTGTGAGTTGAGCCAATCGCTAACTGCCTTTAGTTTGTTTGAACCCTCGTTAACAATTTGTTGTTTTAGAGCCTCAATCTGTACTTGACCGTCCAGACCTAAGTTACGACCCTGATTGTCGAGCTCGGTTAGCTTGTTCTGAACATCTTGTCCGATAGTCAATATCGCTTTTTCCTTGCTATTGTTCAAATCTCGCAAGGCAGCTGCTTTAGCTATGTCCAGTTCGCCCTGTTGAGAGTTAAGTTCGTTCTGTTTAAGTGCGTCGGCATTACCTGCTTTAGCAAGTTTACCCTGACCGATTTCTGAGTATATCCTAGCCATTTCACCAGCTGCACTAGAGTTAGTCGCACCCATACCAGCTAGTTGCGTATTAGCCCCAGTCAGGCTATCTCTAACATAATTCCTGATGTCTTCAACATTATTCATATAGTTGAGTGCTTGGTTATCTCTAGCTGTGTTAAGCTGTCTCTGCCCTTTTTGAGCGTCGTCCACTATCTTGTTAGCCTGATTTTGTAAGTCTAAACGGTTAACATCAAAGCCAGCGTTGCCACCAGATACGATACTGTTAATATTCTGTCCTAAGGCGTTCTTGAAGCTGTTTTGTTGGGTAGCAGAAGAGTTGCCACCACCGTAACCATACCCACCACCACTGTTACTAGCACCATTGCTTTCACCATTGGGGTCGGCAATACGAGTGAAGCCCCTTGAGCTCCAATAATTATTCGAATTAGCGTCAAACGCACCTGCCGAATTGGTACCCTGACTGCCCTTGACCCAGACATTACCATCTTGACCTACCCAATAAACTCCTCCAGAGTTATCGCCAGATGATGGTGATTTTGGTAGAGTCTGGTAGTATGGTGTAGGCATTTCCATACCCTGTTGCAAAAATTGCTGTATTGCCATTTATTTCTCCTTTTTCTATTTATCTCTAACTATGATTTTATTGTATCACTTTTTATCACATTTACTTCAAGCCCAAGAACTTGGCAACCGTTAGTAGTTTCTTCACGAACCAGCCGAAGCTACCTGGTGAGGAGTGTGCCGACAACGGCTCGTCCCAGA
>ERZ724522.1886-NODE-1886-length-10436-cov-4.895482_pt1 | contig 10436 bp, 12 predicted proteins | sample MGYA00376055_ERZ724522 | MGnify/ENA primary metagenome ERZ724522 (study PRJEB28724, sample SAMN07190884) | wastewater metagenome | isolation source: effluent of sewage treatment plant in Hong Hong | place: Hong Kong | collected 2016-03-17 ... | reverse complement strand
GCGAGACGGCGCGCAACCTCTACGGCGACCGGAAGAGCGGACGCGTGTCGCGCGTGTACCACGTGGGCACGCACCGCAAGCTTGAGCGCACGATGACCACGCACGACTTCGCGACGACGCAGAGGTCGCCCGGTGACCTCGACGCGCTGTCGCTCGCGATTCACGAGGTGCTGTTGTCGCAGACAGCGACCATCGAAGCGCCGCCGCGCCCGACGATCCGAGTCAACGAACGCACCGCAGGCTGGTAGTGGCACCACGACGACAGATGGCAGCGACCTCCGCGTCGCTGCGCCTTGTGCCTGGCAGCGGGCATGAGCTTGATGTGTCGCCGTCCGCTGCGCTCACGTCGCGCGTCGCCCCGGCGCCATTCAACGACCGCTTCACCCGTCTCTTCGGCAGCAGCCTCACGCCGCAGCGCGTGGTTGATGTGCTCGCCAACGCAGACAGCGGGTACATGTGGCAGCTCGCCGACCTGCTTGACGAGTGCCGCGAGCGCGACGGTCACCTGCACGCCGAACTCCAGAAGCGAGAGCTTCGCGTCGCGGGGGCGGATTGGGAGATCGTTCAGCCCGAAGGCTCCGGCGAGAACGGCAAGATGATTGCGCAGTGGGTGACGAAGCGACTCCACGAGATCGAGTCGCGCGGCGACCTCTCTCGCGACTTCACTACAGCCGTCGCTGACCTTCAGGGCGCGGTGTACCAGGGGCGCGCCGGTCTGGAGGTCGTGTGGGACGATGATGGTGGATGGTACGTGCCGCGCTCGCTGCACTTCCTCCACCCACGGCGCTTCGCGTACGCGAGCGACTGGCGCATCCACCTCTGGGACGCGTCGGGCACGTCGCCGACGATGTTTCAGCCCGCTTCGACGAACTCTCCGTTTGGCGCGTTTCCAGGGCTTCCGCTCGACGCGTTCCCCGCCGGAAAGTTCGTGGTGCACACGCCACGCATTCGCGGCGTCTACCCCGTGCGCGAAGGACTCGGGCGGCTGCTCGTGTGGTGGTGCACCTTCAAGCGCTTCGCGGTGCGCGACTTCGCAGCATTCGCGGAGTGGGCGGGGCGCGGTCTGCGCCTCGGCTACTTCGCCACGGGGCGCGGCCCGCTCGGTGAGTTTAAGGCGTCGCCCGAGGACAAGGCCGTTCTTGAAGACGTGCTGAACGCGATGTCGTCGTCGTCGCCCGCGGTATTCGCGGACACGACGAAGCCCGAGATCATCGACAGCCCGCACGACAACGACGTACACGACCGACTCATCGCGCTCTGCAACGCGGAGATCAGCAAGGCGACGATCGGCGGCACGCTCGGCAGCGAGGCGACGCGTGGCGGTGGCAACCGCGCGCTCGGTGAGGTGCACGAGCGCGGAGAACTGATGATCGCTCGCGCCGACGCTCGCGCGCTGGACGGCACGATCGTCCGCGACCTCATTCGTCCGATGGTCGCGATGAACTTCGGCGTTAGCGCTCCGGTGCCGCGCATCCGCTTCGCGGTCGACCCTGCGTCCGACCTCGACGCGGTAGCGAAGCGCATGGCGGCGTTCGTCGAACAGGGCGGGGAACTCGGCCAGGACGACGCGCGAAACCTCCTCGGTCTGCCCGACCCCGCGCCAGGCGCAAAGCTGCTCAAGCCGAAGGGCGCGCAGAAGTCGCCCGCGCAGGAACAACAGACCACCGACCCGATGGGTGCACAGTGATCGACCCCGATGCCTTCAACGCCATCGCCGACGCGTTCGGCTGGCCGCACGAACCCAACATCTTCCCCTGCGGCCCCGTCATGCTCGTGAGCGCGTCGCGCTCGGGCGGCTCGGAGTCTGTGCAGTTCTGCGCCGCGAACGCCGATGAGGTCACGCGCCTCTACCGTCGGCAGGTGGTGCTCATGTCCGTGCGCATCGGCAACGACGCCGTCGTCGCGGCGAACGCCGACGCCGACCGCGCCGCCGCTGCGGTGCGCACGGCCGAAGCGAAGGCCGCGCTCGTCGCGCCGTTCGTCGCGGAGTGACATAGCAGCGTGCCCAGTCGCTACGACCACATCGACTTCACGCCGCCGCAGGGCGCGCGCGACGCGGCGGAGTCTGCGCTTCGCGTCCGCGCCGAGAAGCCCGAGAGCGAGCGTGGGATGACCGCGGTAGGCATCGCGCGAGCACGCGACCTCATCGCAGGGAAGACGCTCTCCCCGAAGACCGTGCGGCGCATGCTCGCGTACTTCCAGCGCCACGAGGTCGACAAGCGCGGCGAGACGTGGAGCGAGCGCGGCAAGGGCTGGCAGGCATGGAACGGCTGGGGCGGTGACGCGGGCTACGCGTGGGCGCGGAAGGTCGTGCGTCAGATGGATGCAGCCGACGAGAAGAACTCAGACATGAGTGACAGTCATGACGTGGTCGACGATGGACGTGTCATGCGCGGCGAGGGACTGCCCATCGTCTGCGCAGATGGCGCACTCGCGGCAGCCGTCGGTACGAAGACCTGGAATCAGGTCGCGCGCTACGGCGATTTCGCAGGGCACCCGCAAGGGCCGTTTCGCTTCGACGCGAAGACGTTCGCCGAGATCGTCACCAACTTCAATGCGACGGCCAACCGGCGCGTGCCCGTCGACTACGAACACACGTCTGAGGTGCACCCGGAGAACGTCGCGCAGGAGGGCATTCCCGCGAAGGCGTGGGTGGTCGACCTCGACGACCGCGGCGACGCGGGCCTCTGGGGCCTCTTCGAGTGGGTGGACGCGAAGGCCGTCTCCTACGTGCGTGCAGGGCAGTATCGCTACCTCTCGCCAGCCGTTGTGTTCGGCGCGCGGTCGAAGGAGACGGGCAAGCCCATCGGCGCGCGCCTGACCTCCGTCGCGCTCACGAACCATCCGTTTCTCGACGGCATGGCGCCCGTCACCGCGAGCGAGATCGCGGCGGCCATGCGCGCCGAACTCCCGTCGGCAGTCCGTACCGCGCTCGCGCAGATCCTCGCGAGCGATGCCGGTCTTCGCCGCGACCTCACCGCCAGCGCACGAGCCGCCGTCACGCCCGCGGACGTGCACATCCCCACGACACCGGGCGCGAAGGACAACACGAAGATGGAACAGGACAACGCCGCGGCGCAGCCCGTCGCCGCGAAGAACCCCGACGCGATGAGCGCCGAGGAGATGGCCGAACTCAAGGGCATCAAGTCGAAGTTCGCCGAACTCGAGGCCGCGCACGCGGCGGAGTGCTCCGCGCACGCCGCGCTCAAGACGAGCCACGGCAAGCTCGTCTCGGCGCTCAGCGAGATGACCGGCAACGACTTCGAGCGCGAGGAAGACGCCGCGCTGGAGAAGCTCCGCGCGATCGTCGAGCAGCTCCGCAACGTGCAGAAGGCCGAGGCTGAGCAGATGGCCGACCGCGCCATCGCCGCGCACGGCCTCTCTGCGACGCGCCGCGACAAGCTCGTCGCCCACGCGCTGCGCGACCGCGCGGACTTCCTCGACGCGTACCCGAAGGTCGCGGAGACGCCCGCCGCGAAGCCCGCTCCCGTGGTGTCCAGCGAGACGCCCGCCGCGAAGCCCGCCGGTACGGCGCTGTCGCCCGATGCGAAGCGACTGCTCTCCACGCACGTCACGGTCGACGGCGGCGCGCCCGCCGAGAGCGCCGTGCGCATGTCCGATGAGATGACCGTCGCGGAGCGCAGCAAGGCCCGCGAGGAGTACGCCGCGCGCCTCATGCGTGACGGCAAGGCGAAGACGCACAGCGAAGCCGCGCTCCTCGCCGACCGCGAGATGACCGCGCAGCAGCGCAAGAACGCCGTCGCCCCGTTCGCGGGCTGACCTGACACCCACACGACTCCACCACACCACAAGGAATCGACACCATGTCCACCGCCGCACGCTTCCCGATGGAAGCGCTCTACACCCTCGCCTGCGACAGCGCGAACGTCCTTGAGGGCGCCGTGCTCGTGCAGGGCGCGAGCAACGACACCTGCAAGCTCCCGAGCGCAGCGTCTTCGCGCGAAGCGCTCCTCGGACTCGCGTACAGCGCGGGCTCCACCTCGACCGGCGGCCCGATGACCATCGTCGGCCTCGGCGCCGTGTGGCCCGCCATCGCCGCGGGCACCATCACGCGCGGTGACCGCGTCGTGATCGGCGGCGCCACCGGCACCGTCGTCTCCGAGTCGCTCACCACGCCCGTCGACGCCACGCGCGTCGGTCGCGCGCTGGAGAGCGCCGCTTCGGGTGAGCGTGTCGCGGTGCTCATCGGCAACGCGCCCGCGTTCTCGGGCACCGTGCTGAAGATGACCGCTTCGGGCGCCATCACGGCGAACACCATCGTGAAGGCTGGCAACGGCGTGGCGGTCGCGAGCGCATCGGCGTCGCCCACGGCCGCGCTCCTCGGCGTCGCGCTCAACACCGTGGCCGACGGTGGCACCGTCTACGTCGTGACGAGCGGCTCCGCCGTCGTCACCGACAGCGGCTCCGGCGTCACCGCGAACGACTTCATCACGTCGAACGCCAGCGCACTCGGTCTCACGGCCGCGCCTGCGGGCGGCACCAACTGCGCGATCATCGGCATCGCGCTCACGACCACCGCCGCGAGCGGCTCCATCACGGTCTCCGTGACGCCGTCGCGCATCCAGGGCTGATCCCTCACCTACGAGAACACAGGAACATCACCATGAGCGCCCCCAAGATCCACCTTCTCGGCGAGGGTTCGGGCTGCGGCAACGTCGACGCGTTCCACCGCATCGCCACCCTGGCCTCCGACCCCATCGCGAAGCGCATGCTCTCCGCGCGGCACAACCCCGCGCAGAGCGACGCGAGCATCCAGAAGATGCTCGATGCTGCGCAACTCCTCACCGCGACGCCGCGCAGCGCCTACGGCCACTGGCTGCGCGACTTCCTCGGCGGCTCGTCGCCCACCGCGCACCTGATGGGCGTCACGCCGTCGGACGTGCACATCCCGACGATCGATCAGAACATCTTCGTGATGTACCGCAACCGCGACATGATCGCGGACGCGGTGTCGCCGATCGTGAGCGCCGCGTCGCTGTCGAACTACATCCAGCAGACGCCCGCCGCGACGATGCAGAACATCGCCGATACGCGCATCGCGAACAGCCGCGCTCGGCCCAACCAGATCAACTGGGGCGTCGACAACACGCTCTCGTACAACTGCGTCCCCGTCGGGCTCATCGACTACATCCCGAACGAGGTGATGGAGAACGCCGACTCGGCGTCGCTGGAGACGCTCGCGGTGTGGTTCGCCATCCTCCGCTCGTTCATGGACCTCGCGCGTGAGTACGCGGTCGCGACGGAGGCGTTCTCGTCCTCCAACTACGGCTCCAACACCACGGCGCTCTCGGGCGCCGACCGCTGGGACACGGCGTCGTCAGACCCGATCGCCCAGCTCCTCCAGTACAAGGAGAGCGTCTTCACCGACGTGAACACCCTCGTGCTCGGCGGACAGGTGTGGCAGGCGCTTCGCACGAACCCCGCGGTGAAGGGATACATCTCGTCGCGCGCGGGCACGAAGGACGGTCCGGTCCCGATGCAGGTCGAGCTCGACACCATCGCGTCGCTCATCGGCGTCGAACGCGTGCTCGTCGGTCGTGCCCGCTACAACAGCGCGCGCGAGGGCGCCACAGCGACCTCGTCGTACGTGTGGGGCAAGTCGGCGGCGCTCCTGCGCGTCGAGGCGAACCCGAACCCGCTGATGACCTCGACGTTCATGTACACCTACCGCTTCGGCGGCAAGGCGTACCGCAACGAGGTGATCCCCGACCGTCTCGGCGGCGCGATGGGCGGCCAGTACATCAAGCTGTCGACCTTCGAGGATGACGTAGTGATCGGCGGCGCGCAGACGGGATACCTGCTCACCACGGTGATCTCGTGAGCGCTGCGCCCGATCTCTCGGCGAGGCCGCCCGCTCCCGCGGCGGAGCCTACGCGTCGTCAACTCGTTGAGGAGAACGACGCGCTCAAGGCGCGCGTCGCGTCCCTCGAAGATGAGATCAAGGCGCTCCGCACCGAGCGTGACGCCGCGAAGTCCGCCGCCGCTGCGGTGGGCGCCGAGGATGCGTGGGTGCTCAAGACGCGTCTTCGCCACGACGGCCGCGACCACGTGCCCGGCGACGTGATGCCCTTCGATCCGACGAAGCCTCCGAAGGGCTCCGGCGGTCTCATCGAGGGCGTCCACTACGAGCGCGCGCGAATCGTCGTTCGCGCCTGAACCTGATCCTCCGCGATGGCAGAGCAAACCGTCATCGTCACGTCGGCAGACGTGATCGCGCGTCTCTCTTCGCAGGCGTACACGCGCCTCTTCGCGAAGAGCGGCGGCGGCACCGCCGACACGACGTTTCGCGACCTGTGCATCGCGGAGGCGAACAGCGAGATCCGAACGCTCACCCGCGCGGCGTTCCCCGAGGGGCTCTACACCACCGACGACACGCTCGACCCGCTCGCGGTCGGGCAGGGCGTCAACCTCGTGATCTCCATCGCATCATCACGCCACCTCGCAACCGACGAGACGAGCGGATACGCCCGCCTCGGCGAGAAGGCGCGGGAGTTCTTTCGCGCGATCAACCGCGACAAGGACGCACGTCTCCCAGGGTCAAGCACTTCGCCGCCGCAGCCGCGCGCCTCCGTCGCGAACCTCACCGACGAGAGCGGCGTCCCGACGAACCCATTCGTTCGCGCGGCGTCGTCGCAGGATCAAGGCGGCTTCTGACGTGAGCGTCTACGGTCTCGTCGACGCCATCGAGCACATGCAGCGCTCCGTGGAGGGCGCGATGTTGCCGCTCATGCTCGACATCGGCGAGGCCGTCGCCGTCGGCGCGCAGACCGCGCACCCGTGGCGAAACCGCACGGGGCGGCTGGAGCGCAGCATCAAGCACGGTGCGGCGTCGGGCTCGCTTCGCAGCGGCTACCGCGTCGACGTGACCGCGCGCACCCGATACGCGTCATACCTCGAAGACGGCACGTCGAGGATGCCGCCATACCCGTACCTGTGGCCGTCGTGGGAGCGACACGAGATGTGGGCAGTGCAGCACACGGAGACGGTGCTCACTACCGCGCTGGCGACCGGCTAACGCATGGCAAACGCAACGCTCGCAAGCATCGACTCAGCGCTCTACGCTGCGCTGTCCGCGCTGGTATCCGGGCCTCCCGTGGAGGCAACGCCGTTCGCGGTCTGTGCGCGCTACGCCGGTCCCGTGACGACGAAGGGCCTCTCCAACGTCTGTCGCGAGCAATACCCGGCGGTGCTCCTGCGCTTCGACCGTGAGCCCGTGACGCGCGGCATCAACACGTGGGGCAACACGACCGAAGAGGTTGGCGACTCCTCGTGGTCGGTGGTCGTCGTCGCGGAAGACCCGCGCGAGATCGACGACGGAGTGATCGGCTCGACGGCCGCGCCCGGCGCACTGCGCCTCATGGATACCGCGCTCGCCGCCGTCAACTCGCTGCTCATCACCGACACCTACCAGGGCATCCCCGCAGCGGTCACCGAGGTCGCGCCGGAGATGGTGATCGACGGCGTGGTCTACGCGTACGCCGCGCGTCTCACCGTGCGCCGCGTGATGCCGCAGGCGACGAACACCGACCCCGCCGCAGACCTGCCGTACGTGCAGCCGATGATCGGCGGAATCGACCTCATCGACGGGCAAGGGGACACCGACGACGTGAACCCGCTCGTGACGTTCCAGGCAGACCCGAACCCCTGAAAGCACAACATGAAGCTTCTCATCCAGCCCGTCGACGGCCGGAGCGTGATGCTCGTGGACGACAACGGCCGCACGCGCCCCGGGCGCTACGCTGGCCGTGACGCCGCGGGCAAGCCGCTCGCCGAAGACGAGATCGTCAACGACTGCGATCACTACCGCCGCGCCGCTCGTCGTGGCGACCTCGTGATCGTCGAGGAGGTCGCGTCGTGAGCGTCGTCATCCCCGGACTCGCCACGTCGCGGAAGACGCCCGGCGTGTACATGAACGTCATCCTCGGCGGCGCTCCTTCGTCGCCCGCGCAGCAGGCGATCAAAATCCTGCTGATGGGCAACAAGATGGGCACGGCCGTGAGTGGCAGCGCCCCGACGATCGCGCTTCCCGCAGGCACGCAGGCCGATGCAACGCCCGTCGCGCTCGCGTCGAGCGACGACGCCGCGACGTACTTCGGACTCGGCTCCGAGGTGCACGTGATGGCGCGCGCCGTCTTCGCGCAGTACCCCGACGCGACCGTTTACGGCATCTCCGTGGCGGAGGGCGGCGGGTCGTACGCGTCCGTGGTCTGCACCTTCGCGACGACGGCGACGGCCGCGTACACGATCCGCGTCCGCGCGTGCGGCGAGGTGATCGACGTGGCAGTCGCGAGCGGCGACACGGCGACGGCAATCGGCACGGCCGTGTGCACCGCGGTCAACGCGGTGACGTGGCTGCCTTACTACGCACAGTACGTGCTCGGCGCGGTGACGTTCACGGCGAAGTGCAACGGCCCGCGCGGCAACGACCTCGCGGTGCTCCTGTCTTTCGTCTCGTCGTCGGGCACCGAGACGCTCATCACCACGTCAAGCACCGCGTCGCCCGGCGCGACGACGGGCATCATGTCGGGCGGCGGCGCGAGCGGCAACCTCTACCGCTTCACCGGCGGTACGACGCAAGACAGTTTCGCCAACGCAATCGCGGCGATCGTGCCGACGCGCTACCACCGCATCGTCGGCGCATGCACGGACGCGACGAACATCGGTCGCATCTCGACGCACGTCACGTCACAGGCGGCCGTCACGGCGCAGAAGCGCGAGCAGTTCATCTGTGCGACGCTCGCGTCATCGGGCACCGCAACGACGCTCGCCACGGGCGTCAACGCGGCGCGCGGTCAGGTGTGCTGGCACTACAACAGCCTCGTGCCCGCGTGCGTGGTCGCCGCGCAGGTGGCCGCGGCGCGCGTCATCGGCGACTCCTTCGCGGGAGGGTCTCTCCCCGGCGAGGCGAGCGACCCCGGCGCGAACCTCACCGGCGTGCAGCTCGCCACCGTGCCGATGCAGTTCCACATCGACGATCAGCCGACGGACACGGAGATCGAGAGCGCGCTGAACAACGGCATGTGCGTGATCGGCGCTTCGCTCGCGCGCCCCGGCTACGGCGTCGTGGTGCGCTCCATCACGTCACTGTCGCTCGTCAACGGGCTCCAGAACTACGCGGTGCTCGACACCGGGTATGTCACCGTGTGCGACTACGTCGCCGACGGTGAGCAGTCGGCGCTTGGCTCGCGCTACGCGGGTTTCAAGCTCGGCGCGAACGACAGCAACGGCGACCCTCCGAAGGCGCCGCTCGTCACGACGCCGCAGCAGATCCGCGCAAGCGTGCTCGCCGACCTCAAGGGCTACGAGTCGCAGGGGATCATTCGCGACGTGGACGACAACGCGTCACTCCTCGTCGTCGAGGCGAACGGCAGCGCGCCGGGTCGCGTCGACATGGACATCCCCGTCGAGCCGACGCCGTGGCTCACCATCCTCGCGGGCAACGTCCGCCAGATCCAGAGCGTGTGAGGTAGACCATGGCGACGACGTACAGCAGGCCGGGCTACATCGCGGTCAACGGCCGCGTGCTCCTCCAGGTGATGAAGGTCGAGCTGAAGCTTGACAGCGGCAACAAGGACGTGGAGACGCTTCTCCTTGGCTGGGCTGGTCCCTCTGTGGGGCCGCAGAAGGTGGAGATCAGCGTCTCGTCGGCAGTGCCTGCAACTGGCATCGAAGGCGACATCATCCCGCTCCTCGTGACCGCGGGGACGCAGAGCTTCGCGATCACCTTCGCAGGCAAGACGTACAACGTCGAGGGCGACATCCGCACGGCGGGCTTCTCCTCGGACGTAGGCAACCCGAACGGCACGGACTTCACCGTGTCCGGGAAGCTCTTGAACATCGCGAGCGCGTAGCGTGGCCGATCCGTCCATCTTCGGCACGACGAAGCTCTCGCAGATGCTCGGCGGCTACATGCCGCCGCGGCGTCGCTTCGAGCTCGACGTGCAGCGCTGCGACGCTGAAGGCGCTCCTGTCGTGGTGCACCTCCAACTCGCGGTGCGCGCGCTCTCCGTCGAGGAGATGGAACAGTCGCACGCCGACGCGGTGAAGTGGCTCGTCGGCGTCGGCGGCCACCAGCGCGAAGACCTCATCACCTCCAACGGCGACTCCGTCGTCGAACTGGAGATGATGACGCAGGTGCTTGCGCGCGCGCTGATGGACCCCGACAAGCCGCGCGAGCCGTTCGCGAAGGACGCGAAGGCGCTCCGCGAGACGTTCTACCCCGACGAGATCGAGACGTGCTTTCGAGAGTTCTCCGCGTTCGACGCGGAGCGCTCACCGCTGCGAAGACTCCGCAGTGCGGATGATCTTGCGGAGGTGGTCGAAGCCCTGGGAAAAGGGCAGACCTCTCAGATCAACTTGCTGCGCTTCGATGTCATTTCGCTGCGCAGCATTGCGCTTTCACTGGCCGACCGGGT
>ERZ724522.1884-NODE-1884-length-10440-cov-12.632740_pt1 | contig 10440 bp, 18 predicted proteins | sample MGYA00376055_ERZ724522 | MGnify/ENA primary metagenome ERZ724522 (study PRJEB28724, sample SAMN07190884) | wastewater metagenome | isolation source: effluent of sewage treatment plant in Hong Hong | place: Hong Kong | collected 2016-03-17 ... | reverse complement strand
TTTTCAAAGATTGACGAAATGGGCGCGGGTATGTATAAAGGTAAACCTAAGCGTCTGACAGAGGCTAACTCGGGTGTCCAACCTGAGAGCGGCGGTGCGACTCCGACCCAGACGCTCCAATCTATAAAAGGGGAGCAATAATGGCTAACCCTCCACACATCCCAACCGAAGCACAAAAAGCCGAAGTGCGTGCGCTTGCATCTATGGGTATTCCGCACGATCAAATTTCTGCATATATCGGTGTTGATAAAAAAACGCTGTATAAATATTACCGTGAAATTTTAGACCGAGCGAAAATTCAAGCCAACATGAAAATGGCGCAATGTTTGTTTCAGCAAGCGCAGAACGGTAGCACACCCGCCGCTATCTTTTGGCTGAAAGTACAAGCTGGATGGCAGGATAGACAAGCTGTGGATGTCACCACGAATGGCGAGTCAATCAACAAGCCAACCACAATCGAACTGGTAGCGCCAAATGTCAGTAGCGAAGATTGAATTACCTCCAAAATTAATACCATTATTCAGCAAACCTAACTTGCGATACCGTTGTTCCAAAGGCGGTCGTGGATCAGGTAAAACCCGCACGTTTGCCCTTATGACAGCAGTTAAAGGGTATATGTTTGCCGAAATGGGTGTGAGTGGAACTTTGCTTTGCGCGCGTGAGTTTATGAACTCTTTGTCTGAGTCTTCTATGGAGGAGATTAAGCAAGCGATTCGCACTGTACCGTTTCTAAATGACTATTACGAGATGGGCGAGAATTACATTCGCAGTAAAAATAGACTCGTTGATTATTCTTTCTGTGGTCTACGTCATAACTTGGACAGTATTAAGTCTAAGGCGCGTATTTTGCTTGCATGGATTGATGAAGCAGAGTCGGTTTCTGTTATGGCTTATCGTAAGCTTTTACCTACAGTCCGTGAGGAAATAACGCTACCAACTGGCGAAAGGTTTATTTCTGAAATTTGGATTACGTGGAACCCTGAAAAAAGAAATAGCCCCACAACTGAGCAATTCGGAAATCCTGAAATATTAGACCCCGACACTGGCGAAATTATCGGCATGTGCGTTGAGATGAATTATTCAGATAATCCATGGTTTCCGCACGTATTGGAGTTGGAGCGCAGACGAGATAAAGCCAATCTCGATGATGCTACTTATCGTTGGATTTGGGAGGGTGCTTATCTTGAGTTATCAGAAGCGCAGATTTTCAGAAACAAATATGAATCAAAAGAATTTGAAGCTGATCCCAAAAAATGGGATGGCCCATACATCGGGCTTGACTTTGGTTTCTCTCAAGACCCTACAGCCTGCGTTAAGGTTTGGATTCATGATGGATGTATTTGGATTGATTATGAAGCGGGCAAGGTTGGTTTAGAATTAGACGATACAGTTGATTTTCTTAAACAGCGCATACCCGAAATCGAGAAATACCCAATAGGCGCGGACAGTGCACGTCCTGAGTCAATTAGCCATTTAAAACGGAAAGGCTTATTTAGAATCAAGGGTGTTGAAAAAGGCAAAGGCTCTGTTGAGGATGGTATCGAGTTTATCAAGTCGTTTAAGAAAGTGTACATTCACCCTAGATGCAAGCAAACCTTGTTTGAGTTTAGAGAGTACGCTTACAAGAAAGACCGATTAACAGACGAAGTATTGCCAATCGTTGTGGATGCTAACAACCACTACATAGATGCGTTAAGATATGCACTAGAACCGATTATGAAGCGGAAGCTTCGACTCAACATCAACCCCGATATTTTAGGACAACTATAATGTTCAAATGGTTTAAGAAAAAGGAGATTGTAGTCGCTCCTAAAATTGATCAACATGCCGTGTTGCGTCAGATGCAACGTGTAATCACTATGCTTGATGATGTCAAAGACTCAGGGCATTTTGTTTATACAATCCCTGAGCTTGCGCCTAATGTGGTACCTGCGGGTGTAACGCCACTTATCGCGCAAGATAGTATGTGCGGGGCAATGGCAAATTATGCAGGCATGGAACCGCAGTTCTATTCAACATTTATCGGCTACCCTGCCCTGTCGTGGATGTCACAGAACGCTGATTATCGCTTAGTTCCTGAAACCGTAGCTGAGGAAATGACACGTGAATGGGGCAAGCTTAAAGGCGGTGATGAAGAAGTTATTAAGCAGATTGAGCAGCGCCTGGATGAATTGGGCGTGCGTGATTTAATCCGCAGGCACATTGAAAACGACCACTACTTTGGGCGCTCTCAGTTGTTTATTGATATTGAGGGGCAAGAAGATAAAACAGACTTGCCGTTGCTGATTAATGAGAAAGGCATCAAGAAAGGATCATTAAAAGGATTTTCACTAGTTGAAGCACTTTGGTCTACCCCATCGGCTTACAATGCGAATAATCCACTTCAAAATGATTTCTTCGTCCCTTATGAATGGTATGTGTTGGGTAAGCGCGTTCACCGTGATCGACTGATGACGCTGATCATGCGTCCAGTACCCGACATGATGAAGCCGAGTTATAACTTCGGTGGCTTACCGATGACGCAGGCCATGAAGCCTTATGTTGAGCGTTGCGAGCGCACGGTGGATAGTGTTAGTGATTTGGTACACACGTATAGCATCACTGGCCTAAAAACCGATATGAGCGCAGTCCTAAGCGGTGGTGAGGGGTCGGCTGCAAACCTAGTAGCACGCGCTCAAATCTTCTCAAAAATGAAGAACAATCAAAACTTGATGTTGATTGATAAGTCAGGAGAGGAAGAATTTTTCCAACTTAACACCCCATTGACCACGCTAGATATTTTATGCAGTCAGGCTTTCGAGCAGATGGCAGGCCCTGCAAAAATGCCGTTAGTGAAAATGTTTGGTAAATCGCCAAGCGGATTGAATGCTACGGGTGATAGTGAGATTCGCGTATGGTATGACCATGTTTCAGCACTGCAAAACGCTCATATCCTGCCGCAGATGAAAACCATCATTGATTTGGTTCAGCTAGACCTATTTGGCAAGATTGATCCTGAATTGTATTGGCAGTTTAACCCGCTGTATCAATTGGATGCTAACGAACAAGCGGACGTTGATTTGAAGAAAGCACAGACGGCGCAAGTTTACGTTGATATGGGTGTGATTGATAACATTGAACAGCGCGAGATTCTTCAATCTGACAAAGATGGCCCATACACAGGACTGGATATGACTAAGGATATGGATGTGTATAATGATGTTGATGTAGAATAAGCACGTAGACGACCCACTGTAACAGGTGGGTTTTTTAATTCATAAGAAAAAATGATAAGCATATTAGAATTATGAATTGTACATACGTGCATACTGTTGTTACTATTCTTTTATCGAAACTAAATATGATTTTAAGGAATTAGATAATGATTACCAAGCAAGTTGTTTTAAATGATATTACTTTCACTGTTGAGATTCGTGAAATTGATGTTGATTCTTTCATGTCTCAACAAATTGCAGTGGCGAAATCTTACGCAAAAGAAATGGGTTTATGCAAGCAAAGAATGATTGAGGTTATGGCTTGGAACCAGCGCGGTGAACACATGGACGCCATGAACAAAATAATCGGTAGAGCTTTTTATTGAGAACCTTGGTTTTATTTTAGAGTGAATCTATATGGTTTACTCAATAAATAAAACAAGAGGTAATTATGACCTACGAACAAAACCGAGTGCGACAACCTGTTTCGCTCAATAAGAAAAAAGACGCTGACATCCTTACTTACATCAAAGATAAAGAGTTCAGCACCTACGTTAAAAAATTGATTCGAGAGGATATGAAGAAATGAAAAGCATATTAGAATTATGAATTATACTAAAAGCTGTGTACACAGTATTATAAGAATATACAAAGCGAGGTGTGATTATGAAAGTAAAAATCAAAAGCTTCAACGGTGAGTTGCCCGAATACTTAACTCAAGGCAAAGTTTACAATGCGAGTCAACGCTCTGAATTTACATTTTTTATTGAGGATGATGAGGGCTGTATCTGGATGTGCTTATTCGACAACTGTCCTAATTTAAACGGCGGATCATGGGAGATTGTTGATTGAAAAAAACTACAACCACACACGAGAAATCAAAAAGGTTTCTTTAGGTGTGACAAAAGATGCCGACATTATCGCTTACATCAAAGATAAAGAGTTCAGCACCTACGTTAAAAAATTGATTCGAGAGGATATGAAGAAATGAAAAAGAATTTTATCAAACCACTAGGCTTTGCATGCGTGGCTGGAATGCTAACCACGGCATATGCCTTTGCACCTGCTAAACCAACAGAGCCAGTGTATATCATGGCACCTTTCAAGCTTGACGAAATCAATGTCAAAGCTGAGCAAGCAACTCTATTAACGGCAAACGATGAATACGCTTTAGAAGTGGATTACGTTGCTGACGTTTATAAAGATGGCAACGGTGTTGGTCACAACTGGATTGATGTTGAAGTTAAAGAAATAAAAGATATTCGCGTCTATTCAAAAGATGGCGAAATCCAAGCATACGTTGATCGTCTCGATGTTGTAGAGATCAAGGACATTATTGAACAAGAGCTAAGAGCGCGCGTTTAAGCGCTCCGTGGAGAACGTTATGACTGACCCCTGGAAAGAATTTGCAATCGTAATGGTGTTTGTGTTTATCGGTTTATTTGCAGCTCTATACGTGCTTTACGCTGTGATCTGCCCTGCTGTGTGGGAGTGATGATGAATGGATATTGAAACAATGAAAAAAATCGTGGATGGTGCGCCTAAGTGGGCGTTCGGATACTGCATAAACCTAAGCGTATACACAGCCAGTACGGGTAAAGACGCAAAGTTGCTTGATATAGTTTCTATTGCCGACCTACGCACCGAACTAGACAAACGCGAACCAATGGATTTGCGTGCTGTTGATATTCCACACAGAACTATTGTTTTGGAGATGTGATGAAAGCCAATCTTAACGACGCAACGCACTGGCAACAAAAGCACGATGAATATTGGTTGCTAGATTTTGGAACGTGGCTATTGTTTAACGAAGGTTATTGGCAGAGAGCAAAGCCTGATTTAGACGGAATGGTGCTACTATAAGCCAAACCCAACCCCAACAATCTAGGTTAGCCATGAAACAAAAAAAGCCAATCGTTCTGCCGTTGATACCACCATCCGTTCGTATTCAAAAAGAATATGAACGCATGATGATGGGCATGATTGACGAAATCCGTGCGGATGTAATCCGAGACATTGTTAAACCATTTAAAAATGATTTGGCAATGGATGGGATTACGGATTGGCTCTCTCATGTCATGGATGCGGTGATTAATCGTTGGTCGTATAACCTAGACCGTATTGCGCCTGAAATGGCGAAGGTGTTTGTCGGCAAATCCAAATCAAACTATGAGCGTAGATTGCTGTCTATTCTGCGTAGACGTGGCTTTACAGTTGGGTTTAATCAATCCCAGTATGTTGAAGAACAGATGCAAGTCGCATTGGGTGAAAACATCGGATTGATTAAATCGGTTGGTGAGCAATACCTTGACCGCGTTCGATTGTCTGTATGGCAATCGGTTAAGGGTGGTTATGATGTTGAAGGCTTAATAAAACGCCTACGTGAAATTGACGGTATGTCCGAGCGTAGGGCTAAGATTATTGCTAAAGACCAAATAGGCAAGATCAACGATTCAATCGAGAATGCTAGAGCTAAAGAATTAGGTGTAACTAAAGCGGTGTGGATGCATTCTAGCGCAAGCAAGAAGCCCCGACCTAGCCATGTAAAAGCAAATGGCATGGAGTATGATTTAAAAAAAGGTGCTTATATTGATCATGAGTGGATTCACCCACGTGATAAAATAGGCTGCAAGTGCGGCAAAAGACTTATTATTGAATTGTGAGGTTGTGATGAGCAGAGAAGAATATTTAAAGAAAATGCGAGATAGGTTTGAATTTCACGCAAAACAATTTGGAATGAATTTAGAGAGAGATGATATTGGGGCTTATGTGTATGATATAACGCATAGTCATTTTGTTTTCTTTTCAACAGCATATCAAATAGATGAGAGCAAGAAATGACCCCAACAGAACTACGCGCACGCGCCCCAAGAGACGCCACGCACTACGACTTTGAGAACGGACAGCCAGTATTTTTTAAAAAGAATGATCTAGGCTTTACGTTCAAATCAAATGGCGGTGCATGGCAGATGATTAAAGTAAGTTTGAATAGTTATAAGAGGTTGTGATGAAGTTAATGACGGCTGAAAGTTTAATAAAGCTGCTAGATGCTAACGGCATTCAACTTAAAAAATATGGTGATGATATTGGTGTGTATGGTCGGATTAGTGGGGATATTCCTAACGACCACCCATTAATGAAATTATTTAAACTGCATCTAGACATTCTTTGCAAGCATTTTGGAGTTGATTAAATGACCAAAGACGAAATTAAACAAAACGCACCCGATGGTGCAACGCATTATAGTGAAACCGATATGGAGTATATTTTTCTAAAAGAATCGTACGAATATGGGTGGAAGTGTTTTGTGTTCGGCTCATGGCAACCATACATAGTAGAAGATAATGAAGAAATAAAGCCCTTATAATAGGGCTTTTTTATTACTTTTCGTTTGCTATAATCAGTTTTATTTATAAGGCGTTTAGCCATGACAGACAAATGGATTACCGTAAAGCCTAACGGTCAAAACAACACTGGCAGACCTGCGCTAATTGGCGAGGGTGGTGTGATCAAGGGTGGCATCTTTGAGTGATGAAGCAAGGGAGCGAGTAACAAACACCATTAACTCCGTGATGAATGATAAAAATTTATCAGGGAAACAAAAAAGAGAGAGTATTGAGCTATCGCTTTCAAATGAGAAGCAGAAATCAACCATGAGACACAGGAGATCGAAATTGTCAGAGGATAATATTTCACATGCTACCGACATGGCTATGGACTTCCAATCCCTAACCACGGCGCGGCACAAGGACAGCAACGGTCATCTAATCGTTGATCGAACTTGCATTACCAAAGCTGCGATTAACCCATATCTCGGTCAAGAAATCCCAAACTGGCAAGCTTTAGGATTGGATTCAAATAAGGTTTATATGCTATTGCGCTGCCCTACTGAGTTGCAGCGTGCATTACCTACATTTCAAGGTTTGCAACTGTTAGAACGCCACACACCTGTTTCATCCGAAGAACCTGAGAAAGAATCCACTGTAGGCAGTATTGGCACTGTTGTTGAAATGGATGGGGACAATGTATACTCTAGCTTACGTGTATATGATCAGAACGCGATTGATCTAATCGAGTCTGAGAAGTTAAACCAGCTATCTGCGGGATATGCGTATACTGCTGATATGACAGGCGGTGAATGGAACGGAGAACACTATGATGGTGTGATGCGTAATATTCACGGCAACCACGTTGCTTTAGTTGAGCGTGGTCGTATCGGTAAAGATGCTATTATTGCAGATGAGATGCCTAACGAAATTGAGGAATTTTTAATGAGCAAGAAAATTGCCCTGAAAAAAGGCTCGTTATCTAAACTCCAAGAACAACTTGGAATGGATTCAGCCGAAGAACTGAAAAAGACCATTATTGCAGTTGTGGGGCAATTAGCTCATGACGAAGATAAGGAAGAAAAGAAAGCTGAGGACGAGGACGACGAGAAGAAGACCGACGCCGAAGATGAAGAAGTAATCGAAGTCGCAGAAGATGAAGATGACGATAAAAAGTCTGACGCAAAAGATGAAGACGACAAAGACGACAAAAAGCAGGCTATGGACGCTGCTATGATCGAGTCTAACGCTGTCGCTAAAGTAACTGCTCTATTTGAAGCACGCGAAAAGGTTAAGCCAATTGTAGGCCAGATTGCTTGCGATAGCGCGGAAGAAGTCTACAAGACCGCTTTGGCTAAATCAGGTGTTTCTACTAAAGGCGTTCATCCTTCTGCATACGGTGCTATGGTTGATCTTGTGCTGCAAGGCAAACAAAACAATCCAAACATTGCCCAAGACTCAGCTTACGCGAGTGCGTCTACAGGCTTGAAATCAATCACTGGTCACATTCGTAAGGGGTAATATCATGGCTACAGGTTTTCAACAAACAATTAACCGCAATGTCCCTTTAGCTGTTGAAGGTGATTTCGCGGCTGCTGGCCCGTATCATGCGGTGCTTGCGGGTAATCAGCAATTAAAAGCAGGCTCTAATGGCGTAACTATTGCATGCTTTGCATGGGCCAATATCGCAAATGGCCAAGTATCAAATGTTAAGCCTGCTGATACTACCAATCATGTTTTAGGCTTTATTCGTCGCGGTGAAAATACAGCCTTAATCACTGGCTACCGTGCTGAAACATCAATGCTAATTCCTGCGGGCTTCGGTGTAACACTTTATGACCGCGGCGACTTTTGGGTTAAAACTACCACTGCTGCGACAGTAGGCCAAAAGGTATTTGCTTCTAATACTACAGGCGAAATCGCTACAGGTGCGGCAGGTGCTACAGTTGCAGGCTTCACAGAAACAGAATTTAAGGTTGCTTCCATCGGTGGTGTTGGCAAACTTATCAAAATCACAGCATTTTAAGAGGACTGAATAATGCCTTTAGAATTAACACAAAGCGATATTGCGGTACTCAATAAGGAACACGGCGTTATCTTCGGTCGTGGCGCTCAGATTTTAACGGATGCTAAAAAAGCAAACCTAGCCATGGCTATGGATGCTGAGCTTGTTCCGGGTGCATTAGTTACCAATCCAAACGGTGGCTTCCCTGCGTTATTTACCACATGGGTTGATCCAAACTTAATCGAAGTGCTTGTGTCGCCTATGAAAATGGGTGAAGCATTTGGCGAAGTTAAAAAAGGTAACTGGACTAGCTCGCTTGTTCAATTCCCTGTTATTGAATCAGTAGGCGAAACTTCAACCTACGGCGATTTCAACGATAACGGTATGTCAGGTGTAAACGTGCAATACCCATCACGCCAACCGTATCACTATCAAACGGTTATTCGTGTTGGTGAATACGAGCAAGAAATGGCAGGTGAAGCGCGTATCGACTGGTCTAGCCGTAAACAAATTTCTGCCGCATTAACACTTAACAAGTTCCAAAACCATTCGTACATCTATGGTATTGATGGCTTGGCTAACTACGGCATGATCAACGACCCTAGCCTATTGCCTGCGGTAACTGGCGGGAACTGGGAAACATTAACTGCGGAAGGCATTTTCAACGACTTTGGCAAATTGTTTAAAAAGTTGATCGCTCAAACCGCTGGCTTAGTGGACAACGAAACAACAATGACTTGTTTACTTTCGCCACTCATGAAAGCGCAATTCACTAAGACAAACGAGTTTGGTTTAAATCTTAGTGCGTTGTTTAAAGAGCATTATCCGAACTTACGTTTCGTTACTATTCCTGAGTACAGCACCCCAACAGGTGAAACTATTCAGTTAATCGTTGATGAATACGAAGGTCAGAAAACTGTTGAAATGTCATTCACTGAAAAAATGCGTACCCATCCGCTGATTCAGGACATGTCAGGCTTCAAGCAAAAACGCTCACAAGGTACTTTAGGTGCAATCCTATACCGCCCTGCGTTCGTTGCTACTATGGACGCGACTTCAACGCCTGCGCCGTAACCAGCAAGCCTAAATTAAAGGTATCATCGTTTTGGTGATACCTTTTTTTATTGTATGCTAGAATGAATTATCTTTTGGGAGAACAGAAAATGTCTACAGTAACAGTATTATGCAAAAAGCCTTATGGCGTTGAGTTGCAAGTTGGAAATCAGAAAGTGACCTTAAACGGCTATAACAGCTCTGCTGTTGCTCATGGCTATGGTATTACCGAAAACGTGCCCAAAGAGCTGTGGGACGCATGGGTAGAGCAACATAAAGGCCACAAGCTCTATACGTCAGGTTGTGTGGCTGCGCAAGAAACTACGCGCAATGCAAAAGCACAAGCGAAAGATACAGCCGAGCTAAAAACTGGCACAGAGCGCATTAAGCAAGGCAAACATGCAGGCGTTGAAAAAGACCCTGATGCGGGTAAAGGTGTATAAATATGGCAAAAGTTGTATTCGACCCTGCCCACTTTAAAGAGATTTACCCGCAGTTCGCGGGTATGTCTGATACTCAATTAGAGTGGTTTTTCAAGAAGTCTGAGCAAATCCTAAATAATAGCGAAAATTCTTGTATTGATGAGGATACGCGCCTTATTTGGTTTTATTTGCTTGTTGCCCACTACGCGCAATTGCAGACACAAATTCAAAGCGGAAACTCTGCCGTTGGTCGGATTTCTTCAGCTACAGAGGGCAGTGTTTCTGTTTCATTGGATTACCCTACTTCTGCCGTTGGTCGTGAAAAATGGTTCAACCAAACGCCACATGGTGTAGAATATTGGATGATGACAGCTCCATATCGCACAGGATTGTATGTTGTGACTAATGTTGCTATGCCTGTTGATCGCAGTCGTTATCCG
>ERZ724522.1882-NODE-1882-length-10450-cov-22.029918_pt1 | contig 10450 bp, 9 predicted proteins | sample MGYA00376055_ERZ724522 | MGnify/ENA primary metagenome ERZ724522 (study PRJEB28724, sample SAMN07190884) | wastewater metagenome | isolation source: effluent of sewage treatment plant in Hong Hong | place: Hong Kong | collected 2016-03-17 ... | reverse complement strand
CATGAGGCGAGGTTCGTCGAGACGTTTGGCCGTAGGCCAGAAGAAACAGAGATGCGGCGTACCGCGCTTAGGGCTCGCCGTTCTTCCAGCGGACACTTTTTCTGAGGCGTCGACCATGAACAACAACTCGGTGCAGTGGCCGCCGTACTCGACAAGGGGCGCATCGAGTGAATCCTGACCGCCTGACCATAATCACTCGCCTGGGATCGACCGACGATATCCCCATCCGTGTCGAGGGCGACATCGAGTTTGCTCTGATCGCGTCGATCAGCAAGGGCGCACCGTGCCGCATTGTCACCCAGGCTGCTAACCCGCTGCTTGACGGGTGGCGCACGCAGGTCGTCGACGCGGTCGGGATGATCGGACTGAACGACGCGCCGGCCATGCGCGTGACAGTCATCAATGACACAACGATTGACCTCGCCGAAGTCTCAACGCTTGGACAGCGCGCACATACCGCCGGAACCGGAGCGTTGAAGTTCCGCGCACCGAAAGACCTCTCCGGGTACACGGCGGCACGCATGGATATCAAGCGCGCAGTCGGCGGAGCCGTCCTAGCTTCGCTGAGTACCACCGATGGCACCATCGAGATTGACGCCCCGAACGGCGCCGTCTGGCTGCACATCACGCCGACAACGCTCGTCGAACTCGCTGCTGGCGACTATGTGTTCGACATCGAGCTACTCGACGGCACCGCCGTTCTAGCCCTGTGCAGCGCAGACAGCATGCTGCATCTCCTACCTGAAGTTACGACGAGCACCTAATGGCTAGCACATTCCCCACCGCACTCGACACGATTCCCAATTCACCGACGACGGAGAAGCTTGGCGAATCAGCACCGAAGCATTCCGAAATGCACGACCTGCTGCGGGACGCGGTTGTCGCCGTCGAAACGCGCGTCGGTATTACCGGCAGCACAGACCCGGCATCTCTCACATACCGCGTGTCCGCCGATGGCGAAGGGGCTGCGATTGCCGCACTGACTGCCAAGACAACGCCGGTCGATGCCGATCTTGTCGGCCTGTCCGATAGCGCCGCAGGGGGCGTCCTCAAAAAGCTGTCCTGGTCGAGCATCAAGACGGCGTTGCAGTCCGTGTTCGCAACGCTGGCTGGTATCGCAGGCGGTCAGACGCTCAACGGTGGCACCGGCGCGAGTGAGACGCTGACGCTGCGCAGCACGGCGCATGCTACCAAGGGCAAGATTCTGTTCGGCACGTCTGCTTATGATGAAACCAACAACGATCTAGGCCTGGGCACGGCAAACCCCTCGGCTCGCCTTCATGTTGTCGATACAATCGAACAGCAGCGTATCGGGTACGACGCGGCGACCTACCTCAGCACAACCGTTTCAAACCTTGGCGCTGTGACTTATAGCGCCACAGGTGGGCAGTACATTTTCAAGGGCATCCAATCCACCGCTACTCTCGGCAGCGACCTAGTTACCAACGGCGCATTTACCAGCGACCTATCCGGCTGGACGGATTCAGGCGCTAGTTGGAGTTGGTCCGCCGGCACTGCGCTACACACCCCCGGATCGGCGAGCACGCTGTCGCAGAACCTTTCGATAACGAGCGGCCAGACGTATCTGGTTGAGATTACGGTTTCCGGGCGCACTGCTGGCTCTGTGTCCATGACTCTCGGCGCGATGCCGTTCATAGACTACGGTACGTCCAGTTCTTTGAGTGCAAACTCCACGTTCAAGCGCTCCTTGGTCGCAACGGAATCCGGTTCTGTAGCGCTGACAATTACCCCGACCAGTGCGTTTGATGGCGCGGTTGATAGTATCGTGGTGAGGAACGCCACGCTCGGCAGTGTGACAGCAACCCACGTGCTGCAGAACTCCGATGGCACTACCGGGGTTCAGATGCGTAGTGGTGGCAGCGTTCAATGGAATACCTTTATCGGCACTGATGCCGGCCGGTCAGTTATTAACGGGTACAACAACTCTGCACTCGGGGCCAACGTGCTTCGGGCGGTGACGACAGGCATCAATAACACAGGAGTCGGGTACAACGCGCTCAACCTCTGCACGCTCGGATCGATGAATTCGGCGTATGGGTCATGGGCAGGGCAGGCAATATCGACGGGGTACGGCAACACCCTGAGCGGATACTACGCCGGCGCTTCGCTGACGACGGCGCTGTACAACGTCGGCATTGGCAATAGCGCACTGTCATCAGCGACATCTAGCGGCTACTGCACTGCACTCGGTTACGCCAGTCTGTTGGGCATGACCGCTGGCTCCAACGTGGTCGCCGTTGGGGCCTACGCCGGACGCTATATCGCCGACGGGACAACGGCCAATGCCACTTGTGATAATTCCGTATTCGTCGGGCACATGGCAAAGGCGCAGGCGTCTGGTCAAACCAACCAAAACGTTATCGGCTACAACGCTGTCGGTCTTGGTTCAAACTCGTCCGTCATCGGCAATTCGGCCACCCTCACTTTCAAGGCGTTCGGCACTCCGATCCTCACCCCGGCTGCATCGTCGGTCCCGACCGTCAATGGCGAACTGACGGTCGAGGCCACCAGCAATACCTCGCTCACCTTCCGGCTCAAAGGCACAGACGGCACCGTGCGTTCCGCTTCGCTGACCCTCGCATAAGGACATCAACATGGACTATAAGCAATCCACCGTCACCGGCGAATCGTGGCAGCGCTGCCTGCACATCGAAATCAACAACCCGAGCGGCGCAATCCCGTCGATCCGCTTCGACGAGGAACGGCGCATTGCACTTGCCGATGGCACTTCGATAGGCACCCCGGCAGGGTCGATCCACAAGGACTTCACCGACCCGGCTGTCGAGTTTCCTCTGCTCGACCCGTCGACGGGGAATCCTGTCGGCGCAACCCTCAGCCACGGCGAGGTGTATGCCATTCTGTGGAGCTTGTACATGGCGCTGGCAGTCGAGCGCGACACCGCCACGGCCGAGGGCGACTAATGGCCGGCTCGGCGGCATGGGACGATCCGGTTGTCACCTGGGACAGCTTGCTGTACTCATGGGACGGCGAGTCGCTGTTCCCGGTGGATATCGCTGCTCTGCTGCGCCAGCGCTCCGTGTTCGCACGCATCACCGACCAAGCCCCCGTCGCCCGCATCAACCAACAACGCCTGCATGCGCGAGTAACCGATGGCCATTGATACCTCCTGGGCGAACGTCTCCCTACTCTGCCCGTTCAGCGACGACCTGCAAGACGTAAAAGGTCACACGGTAACGGCGGTTGGTGGCGCGGCGCTGTCTTCGGCTGTCGGCACGCCGTTCGGCGCGGGAAATGCCCTGTTCCTTGACGGTGTGAATGACTACACATATCTAGCCGACAGTTCTGATTGGCACGTATCCAACGGAGATTTCACCGTAGAGGTGTGGGTCCGCTTTGTTGCTCACACGGCAACTGGAGTATTTATCTCCCAACGAGACGGAAGCACGACAAACCATTCATTTTCGTTTTATTGGGATACGTCTCTAGGGATCGTATTCCAGTACACGGTTGATGGGACTACGGTTGTTTCGGTTAATAGAGCGTGGACACCCACAAACGGTGTTTGGTATTTCGTCTCCGTCGAGCGCGCAGGCACGGCGTTGCGCATCAAGGTGGATGGGTCGCAACTAGGTGCGGACTACACCATCGGCACAGCGACAATCTTTAACAGCACAGCCCCTCTGCGCATCGGTGCAACAAACTCCACCCCGCTAGCGTTTTTTAGCGGGTACGTCGGTCCAATACGCCTAACCAAGGCCGCGCGAACCATCACTGCTGCGCCGACTGCTCCGTTCCCTCGTCCAACCATCAGCGGAATTGTGCGCGACTCCGGCGCAGCCTATGTGGCGAAAGTCGTCAAGGCATTCAAGCGCAGCACGATGTTGCTCGCCGGTGAGTCGGTATCGAACGGTGGAACAGGGGCATACACGATCTACCCATCTGACTTCACGGAACACGTGGTAATTGAGTTTGACACCGCAACTACGCCGTTGGTGGACGGCGGCCCCGGCGAAAACGCTTTGATTTACGACCGGGTAATCCCCGGAGGATAGGAGAAACACAATGACTCAAGATGTGCGGTTCAGCCGGGATGTCTCCGGCGACATGCTGCTTCCGTTGCAGGCCAAGCTCGACGGGGGGGCAGGGGCGATGCTCATTCGCCTGTACGACGGGACGCGACCGGCAACACCCGAGACGGCGATTACGACGCAAACCAAGCTCTCGGAGAGCGCATCGAGCAACACCACGACGTGCGCAACGGAGACGCCGACAGGTACGCTTACCTTTGCCTCCATTCCGACGGTCACGGCGGAAACCTTCACCAGCCCGAGCACGCGCACGGCGACCTGGGCGCGGTGGTGCATGAGCGACGGCACGGCGGTATTTGACTGCGACATCGGCACGGTGGGGAGCGGAAAGTTCATCGAGATGGTGAGCACCAGCGTAGTCTCCGGCGCACCGGTGGCGTTCTCATCCGCAACGATCACGATGCCGTAAAGTGTGTCTTACACGCCGCCTGCCTATAACGCTGTCGATTTCACCGGAACGGGTGTTGTTGTCACTGGCCCGCGATGGGACCAGGTCGACTTCATCACCCCACCGGCGGCGCTCGCGCGGGCAACAGGCAACGTTCAGCCTGCGGGCACTGTCGCTACTTACACGAACAACGTCGTTGTCACTGGCAGCATTCAGCCCGTTGGCACTGTCTCGGCGTACAGCAACAACCTCATCGCTGCAGGCGTCATCCAGCCTGTTGGAACCATCGAAGGGTGGTACACCGCCCGCCTGGCAGTCGCCGGAAGTGTCCAACCTGTCGGCACGGTACAGGGCGCAGCAGGCACCGCAGGGAGCGTCGCAGGCGTTGTCCAGCCTGTCGGCAATGTCAGGGCATCACCGGTTGCTACGTGCGCTGCGGCGGGCGTTGTGCAACCCACAGGGGCAGTTTCTGCGCACCCAATCACGCTGGCAAAGGCCACGGTTTCTGGCGTCGTCTCCCCCCTGGGTACGGTCGGTGCGGCTGTTGGAGTCATTGCAGCCGTGGCGGGGCTTATCTGCCCGGTGGGGCAAGTCCTTGGCGCCAGAACATTCCGGTCTTCAGTGCGCGGGCGAGTGCAGCCTGTGGGTACGGTTGTAGCGGCCGCGTCATCCGGCCCGCTGCTGGTGCGTGCCAGTGTGAGAACGACAATCCAGCCCATAGGAGCAGTGCATGCCTAGCCTTAAATTCGGACCCTGGACGGCCGGGATCGTCAACAGCGCGCGCGACTACGCGCTACCCAAAGGTGCCGTGCTCGATGCACTCAACGTCGACTTCACCGACAAGGGCACGGCGGTCACGCGCCGTGGGTACAGCCAGACCGTGGCCGTCGACAACGGGCACAGCCTCAAGACGCTCGGCGGCAAGACATTCATGGGCATGGGCACGGAACTGCACGTCATCACCGCCATGTCACCGCTGGCAACCACGACGCTGCGCACCGGCCTGGATGGGGCATCGATCAGCTACGACGAGCGCGGCGGGGAGGTTTGGTGGAGCAACGGGGTAGATTCCGGTCGCATCAATGCCGACAACACGGATCACCCATGGGTGCCGCCGGCGCCTGGCAACCTGTCAGCGGTCTTCGCTGGTGCCGGTACGCTTCCGGCCGGAGATTACCGGGTGGCGATCACGCACGCGATGGCAGACGGCGAGGAGTCGGTCGCCAGCGATATCGAGACGATCACGCTGGCCAGCGCCGGCGCAATCACGCTCACGCTGCCTGCTGCAACCGCCGGCGCTGACGCATTCAACATCTACTGCACGACGACCAACGGCAAGGTGCTGCAGCAGTACAGCACGGTGGCTGCGGCAACGGCATCGGTCAGCATCACCGCAGCACCGCAAGGCAGGCAACTGCGGGACCGTGCATTCCTCAAGCCGCTACCGGCTGGAACGGCGGTCTGTTTCCACGGCGGGCGCCTGCTCTCCCTTTCCGGGGAGTTCATCTACTACAGCAAGCCCTATGACTACGGTGTCTACGACCCGGCGCAGGATTACATCGTCCTTGGGGCGGCAGGAAGCATCATGGCATCGGTGGAGTCTGGCCTGTTCGTTGCGGCTGATCGTACATGGTTCTATGCTGGTGCGGACATCGCTGCTGCAGACCCGACAGAGCGCCTTGCGTTCGGCGCCGTAGCAGGCACAGCGTTTATCCATCCAACAAGCGCCTCGCCGGTAGCCGGGTGGTACAGCGACGAGGGGATTGTGTTCGGCGCAGGTGATGGCAGCGTCACGCTCCCGCAGCGCGCAAACGGGTTCATCGCGCCGACCGCAGATACTGGCGCAACGTGGGTTCGACAGCGCAACGGGCAGGCGCATGTAGTTGTCGGCCTAGACGGAACGGCGGCCTACGACAGCAAGGTGTCAGACGACTTCACCACGGCGCGCATGCGTTATGACGACGACAGCACGACGGTCTGCATGGAACTGAAAGGCGGCGCAACGTCGCGGTACTCGAGCTGGTATTTCAACTCCTATGCGACGTTCGACGGCGATGAATACGGGATGGATTCGGTAGGTCTGCGCCTGCTGGACGGCGCGGACGATGAAGGCGAGGCGATTGAGGCGACGATAGACCTTGGACTCATCGGATACGAGTCGCCGCAGATCAAATCACCGGATAGCGTCTATGTGCGCGGCAAGTCGTCTGATGCGCTTGTGGTGGATATCGCGCTGCCTGACGGCGCCATCTACAGCTATGAGGCCGATCGATATAGCGAAACCATGGCCGTGATGCGGCACGCCCCGATGAAAGGGTTGCTCAACCAGCGGCAGCAAGGATTCAACGCCATCGTGCGTAACCAGTACGGCTGTAGCTTCGAGGTCGCCAGCGCGGAAGCGACAGTCGCCGTGTCGAAGCGCAGGATATGACCCTTTCCCCCTGCCCGTCCTGCGGCGCAGAGCCAATAGACTTCTGGCACACGCAAGAGGCTTATCCGCTGTCTGACGGCAGGGTTCGTCACTACGTCATCTGCGACGAATGCGGAGCCGATATTGGCTGCTGGCACGACGCCCCGGAGCAAGAGGCGCAAAGTGTGGCCTGACGACGCTATTGCCCTGCCGACGCGCGACGGACAAGACGTTGGCGGCGCACAAGAGCGCACCATGCTGGCGTTCGCCAGCGGTGCGGCAGGCATTCGCACGGTAGAGGAAATCAACCCGGACGGGAGCATCACACGACTGCGCACGCGGTATGGGTGGCCGACGTTTGAGACGGAAGGTGCGAGGACTGCAGCAGCAGAAACACAGCTTCGCGGATTCGTCGCCAAGGTCCCTGGTGGTCGAGCCGTGCTGTTCGATCCCTACACAATGGAGATCCTCAAGACTCCATACGTGCCAGCGGCCAAACTCTACGAGGTTCAGGACTTTCTGACCGAAAGCACGTGGTACGACGTGGTGCTGTTCGACGGCACGACGATCAAGGTCAATGCCAAGGCCATGCCGACGCTGCGCATCACGGCGAACCACGGATACGAAGCCATCCCGCACGTGATCAACTACACCGCGGGCGACCAATACGGCAACGCGGAGCGCAACACCACCGAGAAGCGCGTATTCGCGGTCGGGCGGTACAGCGTGACCTCCTGGGGCGGTGGCGGCGTGACTGAGACGCTGACCCCGACCGAGCCACGCACGGAGTCGCGCGCACTGACCATTGGCCAGCGCATCGACGGAGACACGGCATACCTGGGTGAGTTGTACCACGGCATCGACGGGTGGGACAGCGCAACGGAGTGGTCATTCAGCACGGCAGCGGTGCAGATGCTGCTTGCGAGCGCGTATCTTGCCAAGACTTCGGTAGGCGCGAACGTGGCGATGACGCCGCCGACGCTGGTGAGTGCGGGAACGAGCAGCGGAAGCATGAGCACTGACACAACACTCCCTAGTGGAGCGACGATTGGCCTTATCGGTACGCCAGTTCACAGCACGAACACCCCTTATTCTAGGAGCGGAACCACTGGAAACTTTGGGCTACACAAAATCGTCTGGCCTTGGACAGGAGTAATCACCGGTGCAATACAGGGGGAAGTGAAGGCAACGTACAGCCGCGTGACGTATGCAAATAGTGAGACGGCAACAGAGGTTCAGTCGGGCGTAACGCTGAACTACTCAGCAAGCAACTCAAAAATATGGGACAGCAGAGACGAGCAGCATTGGCAAAAGAGTTATACACATCAGTTTGCGGACAGCGTCAACAACAGCAATGGCTCCGATATTGGTGGTAACACAACAACACTTTGGTGGGGGCAACACGTTGCCAGTGGGTGGGATCCTTCACAGCTTGGTTCTGCGCGCGGCCCAGGGGGCAAGCTCATTGACGCGTACCCCATAGCCGGCTCATCAGTAACCGACAGGGCGTACGAGGAACAATCAGGGTCGTTTGTAGTGACAAGCGCCGCAGGTGATTTGGTGCATGTTGCTTTTTCTCGAAGCCGCTCTGAGGGACAAGGGGCGGTAATTGCCCCGAAAGACCTGGACTACTACGATGCGTATTTTCTGCCTGGCCCAGGTTATGGGGCTGGGTATGTCCACATCTACTACTACGCCGGAAGTGGTCTTGGTGCGTATTCTGGTGCAGCCGTACACAAGCTGTACGTTAGCCCTGCGTCAGACATCACCCCGGCGTGGGAGAATTACAAAAGCCTTGGCGGGGGATTACAGGACCCGTCTGCAGTTGATGACATCAATGCAATGTACGACGCGGGGGTGTCCGGGTACATGGGGCAAACGCTGTACGACAGCGAAGATTCGGACGGGCATTACGCGCGCTTGTACTACTCTGCCTCAACCAGCCCAAGCGTCACCCTCGACAACAACGCGCTCGATTGGACCACCAAGGATTTCATTCTCTACGACCCGACTAACGAGGTCTACATCACCATCGAGGGCAGCTTCACCGGAGCGGATAACGTGGCGACGCTTACGGTCCTGCTCAAGGTGCAGACGCGCCACCACACAACGACGCAGACCCTCGGGGAATTCAGCTACACCTACGGCGAGATGCTGCCGGAGCGAGAAATTGACACCGGCAAGTACGCCGTCCCGTCGCCGCAGATCAGAGCGATCTTCGCACCGTTGTACTGCGAGCAAGGCTCGTTCAAAGGCGCGCACTACGTCACGCAGGCAGAGGAAGATGGCGGAATCGCAGCCTTCCACGGCTTCAACTTCGTGCTGAACTTGCGCATGTACAGCGATTTTGACACCTGCAACGACGACAACGCTGGGCAGCAGGTATACTTCGTTCCGTGCAACCTGCTGGAAATGCTGTACGCCTTCGTGTTCAGTACGGAATACGGAGTGGCCGAGGACGGCACGCGCTACCCGGTCACTTACACCTCGCGCTTCAACGAGATGCGCGACACATTGTTTGCTACCCCCGTGCGCGTCTCTGTCAAAAACGGCAGCGCGACCAACTGGACCGACTCCCTGGGCGGCGACTTCGCCGCGGTGGGTACGGTCGCCCTTTATAGGACCTAGACATGGCTGACTTTGTCGACTCCCCCATTGGGGACATTCCGGAAATCCCTGTAGACAGCGGGGGGCTGTTCACTCCGGCGTCGGCCTATGCCATCAAGCTCTCGGCTGATCTGGTCAACAAGTGCGTCGCACTGGCGGAAGCCAAGGATACCGACTTCGCCACCAAGATGGACGCGCTGACCAACGCCACGACGGGTTTCCTGGTAGAACATGCGGCGGCCGACGTGACGGCGGGCTCAATTTCTGCGCCTACGCCTACCGAACCTTCGATGACGGTTGGCGACACTTCCACTGCGCTGGTGTTCAGCAACTTCAGCACACAAGCGGCGGCAGTCATCAGCGACGCGGCGACGAAGTTCACGAACTTCTGGTCGACGTATTTCCCGGACAACGCGACGACCTACGATGCCGCGGAGGCTTACCTGCTGGCGGCGATCAGCAACACCACCAGCGGCATTGTGCCGGCTGCGATCAAAACAGCAATGCTCGAAGACTCCCGCGCCCAGGTGCTGGCCGAGGCTGCCCGGTCGGAAGCGGACCTGTACGAAGCGCAGTCAGCGAAGCGGCACCGGTTTCCTCCGGGAGCAGCGGCGGGCAACGCGCGGCGGATCACACAGACCGCCCTGGACAACATTGCAGCGTCCTCACGGGCCATCGCGGTCAAGGACTTCGAACTGTCGCACAGCACCGCCCTTGAGTCGGTGCGCATGGCGTTGTCGGCACGCAGTGCAGCGATGAGTGCTGCGCAGCAGTACATCGCCAGCATCGTGGCGCAGGGGTACAACACGGGCGCTCAGATCGTCGTCGCCGCCCATGGTGCGGAGGTGGACAAGCTGTCGGCAGCGTATCAAGCCTATGCCGGGCGCGTCAGCGCAGCAGAACTGGCGCTGCGGGCGTCGCAGGCGGACAAGACGCTGACTTTCGAGGCGGGCAAGACGAACCAAGCCAAGAGTT
>ERZ724522.1881-NODE-1881-length-10459-cov-3.890235_pt1 | contig 10459 bp, 22 predicted proteins | sample MGYA00376055_ERZ724522 | MGnify/ENA primary metagenome ERZ724522 (study PRJEB28724, sample SAMN07190884) | wastewater metagenome | isolation source: effluent of sewage treatment plant in Hong Hong | place: Hong Kong | collected 2016-03-17 ... | reverse complement strand
CACCCCGGCATGTTCAAGGGCACGCCGCACCTGCACCGCTCAGGCGTCCCGCTAGCCGAGGTCGACCTCCGCACTGCCGCCGAGCGCGGCCAGTCCGACCTGTTCGCCGACGAATGCGCCGGAGTCTGCGGCGTATGACCCCCACCCACACCCTCAGCGCCACGGGAGCGGCCATGTACCGCCTGTCGCTCGTCACCCGCATGTGGCTGTGCCACCTGACGCTCGCCGCCCTGCTTGGCATCGCCTGGGTCTGGGGCTGGCTCGACAGCATGGTCGCCACCGACACCCTCTACCTCGTGCGCGTCAACTGCTGCCTGTTCCTGCTCGGCGTCGTCATCGCCCAGCGCCGGGCCCACTGGCTCAGCCGCGAGCTTGACGAGGACGACGACAGCAAGTGCCTCCAGTACCGGCTCGACCTGAACCGCGGCATGCACCCGGCGGTGGCCTACGACACGCTGAAGCAGGCGCTGGGCTGGCGCATCGGGTCGGTCTCGTTCATCGCCTCGATGATCATGCTCTTCGGCCTCGCCGGCACCATCGTTGGGTTCATCGTCGCGACCTCAGCCGTGACCCCGGAGGCGGCATCCGACGCCGGTCAGGTCGGCCCGATGGCGGCCACGATGATCGGCGGCGTCGGCCTCGCCCTCTACAAGACCTTGGTTGGCATCGCCCTCGGCGGCGGCTACCTGATGCTGATGCACCGGCTGCTGGCTGGCGCCGCCACCCACGCGCTGTCCCGCGCCGTGCATGGGGGGCGGTAGCATGGACGACCAGCCCGACCATTTCGGCAAGGGGTGGCAGGACACCATCACCGTCCTGTGCGCGACCTTCATGTTGGTCGCGGCCCTGCTCATGGCCCACATCTCGAGCAAGGCCAAGGCCTCGGCCAGCGGCAACGAGGTGCCGGGCAACGTCATGTTCGAGGTCCGCTGGGCCGACGCGCTCGACGCCGACGTCGACCTCTGGGTGCAGGGGCCGGGCGACATCCCGGTCGGCTTCTCCAACAAGGGCGGCGTCCTCTTCAACCTCCTGCGCGACGACCTCGGCAAGATCGCCGACGTCACCAACCTCAACTACGAGGTCGCCTTCTCGCGCGGCGTCTACCCCGGCCTCTACGTCGCCAACCTGCACCTCTTCCGCAACGTCAGCGGCGTCTACCCGGTCGAGGCCACCGTCGTCGCCAGCATCAAGCGCAAGGCCAACGAGAGCGCGGTCCAGGTCGCCACGGCCAAGGTCAGCCTGCGCAAGGAGGGGCAGGAGACCACGACCATGCGCTTCCGCCTCGACGCCGACGGCAACGTCGTGCCCGGCAGCGTCGACAACCTGCAGACCGACCTCCGCAGCGCGAAGGTGAAGTGATGGCGTTCCGCGAGGAAGTCATCGGCGACGCGCGGCTGATACTCGGGGACTGTCGGGAGGTCGAGCTTCCGCGCGATGACGCGGCCATTGTGAGCGACCCGCCGTATGGCATCGCCTTCGTTAAGGGGTCGGGCGGCTCGCCTGTGTCCAACATGGCCCATCTGCCCAACGGTGGCCGCGCGTTCGCTCGGAATGAGGGCGCTATCGCGGGCGACGCGGAGCCCTTCGACCCTGCTCACCTACTGGCATGGCGCCGTGTCATCCTGTTTGGCGGCAACCACTTCTATGCTCGTCTCCCAGACGGCGGGACCTTCCACGTCTGGGACAAGCACTGCGGGCGCGGCACCGCCGATAGCTTTAGCGACGCCGAGTTCTTCTGGACGAGTTGGCGGCGCAAATCTGAGCTGTTCCGTTACCTGTGGAAGGGTGTCCTGCAGGACGGGGAGAAGGGCGAGCCGAAGTACCACGTCTCGCAGAAGCCGCTGGCGCTCATGCGCTTCTGCATCGGCCTCGTGGACGAGCAGACCATTGTCGACCCGTACATGGGCAGCGGCACGACGGGCGTTGCGGCTGCCCAGCTTGGTCGGTCGTTCGTCGGCGTTGAGATAGACCCCGCGCACTTCGCGACCGCCTGCCGTCGCATCGAGCAAGCGTACCGACAGCCGCGACTGTTCGCAGAGCCGGCGCCAAAGCCCTCGCAGATGGAGCTAGTCCCATGACCGGCCTCCCCGTCTTCCTCCTCCTCGCCGTCACCGCCTGCTCGGCCATCACCCTGCGGGCCCTGCTCGCACCCCAGCGGCGGGCCTCGCGCGTGGCAATCGCCGTGCTGTTCGGCGCCCTCGTCGTGACCATCTGGGGCGCGCTCTACGACCTCACCGGCAGGCCCCGGCTGTCGACGCTCGAGCTCCTACGCCGCGACGCGCCCGAGGCCGACGTGCTCGCCGCCGACATCGTGCCCGACAAGGTCATCCGCCTGTGGCTGCGCGTCGAGGGCGACGAGGAGCCGCTGGCTTACCGGATGCCGTGGGATTCGAAGATGGCTCAGCAACTTCAGGAGGCTATGCGGCAGTACGGCCAAGAGGGCGGGCCGGGCGTCAAGATGCGGATGCCGTTCGAGCCGAGCCTCGACCCTCGGGATCCGCCACTTTTCTACGAGAGTCCGCAGCCGGCGCTGCCGCCCAAGGACATGGCCCCGAACTACGACGTGATCGAGCTGCCGGGGATCGACGCATGACCGCTCGAGCCCATCCCGTCGCGCAGTCCTTCAAGGCCGTCCCGGTCGAGGTCTTCGTCGAACTGTGGCGCCGCCTCGGCTGCGTGAAGACGGCCAGGTTCCTCCGCATCTCGCCGGCCGCTGCGTCGCTTCGCGCTAGCCGACTGCGGGCCAAGGGCTGGGACGTGCCGCCTTCGCGCGCCGCCCGCCTTGCGCCTCGCGTCTAGCGCCGCTCGCGCAGTCTTAACTTTTGCGCCGGGTGCAAGCTGTGGTAGACCATGAAAACGCCGAAGGCCGGCGTTGCAAGCACCGGCCTCCGACTTGGCTTCCGAACCTCTGTACAGGTCTAAGCCCTATGACCACTGATACCGTTTTTGCGTCCGCTCCGCGAGAGGAACGTCATCCCTCCCCGGACGTCGCCGCACTGTGCCGGACCGTCGTGTCCTTGGCGCACCCGGCAGCCAATGCCTTCCCCCTGATGATCGAGTCCGACCTGCGCTCGCTGGCCCACGACATCGCGGTCAACGGGCTGCGCGAGCCGTTGTGCAAGGACGCCGACGGCCTGCTCGTCGATGGCCGTAACCGCTGGGTCGCCTGCCAGATGGCCGGGGTCGAGGCCAAGGCGCTGTCGCTCCCGCCCGACATTGGCGTGGTCGCGTACGTCGTCAGCCACAACCTGCGCCGACGGAACCTGACGCCGAGCCAACTCGCGGCGTGCGCGGCTGAGTTGGCAAACATCAGGCTCGGCCACAACCAGCACCAGCCGAGCGTGGATTGCCCCGAAGGGCAACCCTCGATGCCCATTACGCAACCGCAGGCAGCGCGCCTGCTTGGCGTTGGCCGGAGGCTGGTGGTCGACGTCGCGCGTGTTCGCCACAACGACCCGGAGTTGTTCGAGCGGGTGAAGAAGGGCGAGATCAAGGTGGGGGCGGCGTTGCGGGAGGTGAATGCGAAGAAGCCCCCTGCACGAAAGTCGAAGCCCCGCCCTGTGGAACCGCAGACCCCGGACCACATCGCCCGCCTGCGGCTCTGGCTGACGTCCGGCGCCCGGCTCGCCGCCGAGTTCCCCGACGTGCCGAGGGAGTGGGCCGCCTATGGCCACCTCCTGTCGCTCGACGACATCGACGAGATCCTGAGCTTTGTCACTGCCCTATCGGCGGCGACGAAGGCCGTCCGCGCGGCCTGAAGAAATTTGGCCGGGGCGCGAGACCCCGGCCGCAACAAGCGCAAGAGGTATCTAGCAGATGGCAACGAATGTTGCACCTGTCGGCGCCGAGATCCGGCGTACCGGCATCCAGATCGGCCCCGCCTACGTCAACGGGCAGGGCCGCGCCGAGGCCATCCTCGGCGTCCCGTTCCGTCAGGGGCGTCACGCGGTCGAGGTCACGATCACGCCCGGCATGGCGCAGATGCTGCTGACGGTCATGCCGCCCCAGCGCTCGCTGAACGCGGCCCGCGTCGCGGCGTTCGCCGCCGACATCCGCACCGGGCGGTGGCAGGTCACGCACCAAGGCATCGCGTTCAATGAACGCGGCGAGCTGATCGACGGGCAGCACCGGCTGTCTGCCTGCGTCGAGGCGGACATGCCGATCCAGATTCTGGCGTCCTTCAACCAGCCCCAGGCGACGATGGCTGTCGTCGATCGCGGCAAGGTCCGCGTCATCGCCGACGACCTCGTGATGATGGGGCTGGTGTCGGGGCACGGGCACAGCCAGGTCGCGCAGGCTGCCGCCAAGATCATCTGGCACCTCGATAACGGGCGGGCGCCGTGGGGCAACCACACCTCCGCGAACGGCCTGCAGCGGCAGTTCAACAGCGACGACTGCGTCGCGACGCTGACACGCCACCCGAAGCTGGTTGACACCTCGGGCTGGGTGTTGATGCACCGCAGGAAGGGCGTCACCCCGCCGGCCGGGCCGTTCGCTGCCCTGCTGACGCTCACCCGCGAAGTCAGCGAAGCCAAGGCGATGCGCTTCGCTGAGCAGGTCATCGACGGCGAGGGGCTGGTGAAGACCGACCCGGCGCACATGCTGCGGGAGTCGCTGCAGCGGGCCGTCCGGGTGACGCAGGTCAACCACAAGATGACGCGGCAGGCGTTCCCGCTCCGCTACGTCTACGCGTGGAATGCCTATTGGGAAGGGCGGCCGTTGGAGCGGCTGTACGCCGTCTCCAAGACCGGCGAGTTCCCCAAGATCGCCGGCTACCGGGGCTGACATGACCGGCCGGGGCGATATCGCGAACAACGGGTCGCCCCGGCGGGCGTCAAGCCATCATGGATAGCGGCTGGATCAAGGCCCACCGGGCCATGCTTGACCATCCGCTGCTGCAACGCGCCGACGAGATCGGCCTATGGATGCGGCTGCTGCTGATGGCCGCGCACAGGCCTCAGCGAACCCGTCTCCGCGGCCAGATCATCGCGCTTGAGCGTGGGCAGGCCGCCGTCGTGATGACCGATCTGGTCGAGCCTGATGGCATGAGCCGCAAGCGCCTTCGCCTGATCGTCGAGTCGTGGGTGAAGGACGGCATGCTGACAATCTCGCATGCCAAGGGCCAAGCTTGCAGCATCGTAACTATCTGTAATTTCGACACTTATCAGTCCTCCGAGGAGCGTGAAGGGCCAAGCCCAGACGGTCAAAACCTGACCGGCCAGTCAGGGGCCAAGGTAGGGCCAAGCTCAGTGGCGAAAATGGGCCAAGCGAAGGGCCAAGCTTCGGCATCCATAACTGATTGCAATACAACAGCTTCTGGGTGCAATGGCGAGGCCGAGGGCCAAGCTATGGGCCAAGGTAGGGCCAAGCTCCACGGCGATTTGGGGCCAACAGAACAAGAAGACAAGAAGGATACAGGCTCTTCTTTGGGCTCTCAGGCTAAAGCACATTCCGATCCTTCGGATCGGGCGGCCGAGCCGCCGCCGAAGGATGCCAAGTCGCACCTCTGGCGGGAGATGAAGGCAGCCATCAAGGGCTGCGACCCGTCCGTGACGGACCCCGGCGCGCTCGTCGGCAAGTGGATTGTCCACGCCGGCGGCGGGAAGCGGGGCGAAGGCGCCGTCTTCGCGGCCCACCTCGAGGCCATGACGCACGAGCCGGCCCACTACCTCACCTGGATGCACCGGCAGTTCAACGGCAAGGCCACCAAGCGCGGGCCGCCGTCCTCGGCCGACCTCGAGGCCGAAGCCCTGCGCATCCTCAACGAAAGCGAGAGCAGCACCGATGACCCGGAACCAGCAGATCCTGGCGGCCCTGACGCGGCTGCGCGCCGTTACGAGGCTTCCGGCCACCTCCACTAGCGACCTCGCCGCCGTGCAGATGGCGGCCTACGTCGAGGGACTGAACCGCTACTCGCTCGACGCCATCGAGCGCGCCTGCCGCGACTGGCCAGACCAGCCGAACGGCGAGTTCTGGCCGGCGCTGGCCGAGCTTGGCCGGCTGGCGGCGAAGTACGACGCCCCGTCGAGCCTGCCGCGGCCGAGCTTCGACGACACGCCGAAGGGCAGGGACACCCGCACGCTCCGCGACAGCGCCAGCCTGCGGGCCGAGTACGTCGAGCTGATGGCCGAGCTGCGGGCGCACCCGGAGCGGTTCGTCGCGGCTCAGGCGCTCATCGCCATCGGGGAAGACCTGATGCGCAAGGCGGGCATGCTCGACGCCAGCGCGAGGGCGGCATGATGTGCGGCGAGTGGACGAAACCCTGCGAGTTCTGCGGCCAGCCGTGGACCGCCCGCACCCGCCGCGAGCAGCGCGAGTTCTCGAGGCGGATGACCTGCTCGACCGAGTGCGCCTACCGCCTCCGCGCCCGGTCGTGCAGGGAGGCCCAGGCGTCCGGCCGATCGCCCGACACCGAGCGCGAGATGCCGCTGCGCGAGGCCGCCCGCATCGTGGCCGATCCCAACGCCCGGCAGCGCTGGCACTGGGACACGGCGACGGAGGCCGAGCGGCGCCTGTTCACCCCCGGCCTGCGGGCCCGGCTCGAGGCCGGCGCATGAAAGCCCCCTACGAGCACCCGCCCTGCGTCGTCTGCGATGGCCCGGTCGTCCGCCGCATCGGCGAGGGCTCGGCCAAGTGGAGGGCGCGCATGACCTGCCGCGAGGTGTGCCGCTACATCCGTTCGGGCCAGAAGACCAAGGCGCTCAGCGCCAAGCGCGACGCCGAGATGGCGAAACCCTGCCTCGCCTGCAACAGGCTGATGAAGCGCCGGGCCACCGAGGGCCGCGAGCGCTTTGCTGGCCGTGTGGCGTGCAGCCAGACCTGCCAGGGCAGGGTGTATTCGATGCGCGCCGCGGGGCTGCTGCCGCTGTCGTTGCCGAAGGTCTCGCCGGAGATCGTGCGCCCGACGGCAGGCCCCGGCCGCCCTCCCGGCTCGAAGGTGGCAGCCGAGATCGTCTCCCCGCCGTCGAGCCTCTACAAGCCGAGCGAGCGGCAGCGGCGGGAGTGGCTGCAGGCGTCGCCAGACGTGCGCAGGCTGTTTGCGCCGGAGATCCGGGCGGCGCTGGGCGGGGCGCACGCGTGACCGAAGCCGACCACGTCGCCCGCCTGCTTGAGGCCGGGCGCCGGGCCGTGGACCCGAAGCACCGCAGCGACCCCGGCGAGGTCGGGCTGAGGAAGGGGTGGACTAGCGGAGAGGCCCCGCAATTGAGCGTGGAGGGGCCGCCTGACGCTTCCGGGGCGGTGGGATGTGTGCAAGGACCCCCGAGCCCGCAGCGCGCGTCCTAGGGCCGTTTGCGGGCAAAAGGAAAGGGCGACCCGAAGGCCGCCCGGCGCGGAGGAGGCGAGTGGGGGTTAGCGGGCGGCCCGGCGGGCGACGATGTCCGCTATGTCGGCCGCCAACTTGTCGAACTCGGCGGGCGTCATGGTCAGAACCAGTTTCTCGTCCGTCTCGTCGGCGTAGAGCCAGATTTGGCCGTAGTTGTGCTCGCCGTTGCTGAACGCGACCTGAAAGCGCTCGACGTTGCGCTCGTTCGTGTTGCGACGCTGCCGCTTGAACCAGTTGGTGACCTGCATCGTCCTATCTCCCTGTCTCGTCCTGCTGCTGCGCGAACAACTCCCGCAGTCTCGCCTGCATGCCCTGCGCAATCCGCTCGCCCCGCTCTAGGCGAGACACGGCACTGCGCGCGCTCTCTTCCGTGTAGCCGAGCGCCACGCCGAGGCGGTGCTGTGACCAGCCGCGGCGGACACGCTCGGCGCGGAGCGTGGTGGGGGTCATGCCGAGATCGCATCGTTAAGGGCGGCGTCGAACTCTTCCAGAATTCGCGCCTCAATGCGCCGCTCGACATCGGCTCGGTTGATGATGGCGCGGCTTTCGACGCTGCACGACGGCGCATCGGCCGAGCGCGGGTAGGTGTGGATGCGCAGGGTGTGGCCAAAGCGCTTGGCGAAGCGCTCGATGGCGGCGTCTGCCTTCGCAAACACCTGCTCGGCGTCGATGTCCTCGACGTTATCGAGATACTGGCCGCCGTAGTAGAAGTTGATCAAAGCCATCATCCGTCTCCCGGTTTCGCCCTGCTGGGCTCGTCAGGCGCGGCAGCACCGCGCGACCGGCGGGGCCGAAGCCCCGCGGAGGGGTTAGCGGCGGACGCCAGCGCGCCAAGCGGCATGCGCCTTGGCGATGAGCGCGGCGGTGGGGGCAGACAACGTGGGGTCAACGCCGTTCTTCGCGTGGGCCGCCGCCTGCATCCGCGCAGCGAGGTCGGCGCGCATCGTCTCCAGCTTGTCGAAGGTGCCGTCGTCGGGGCACCCGGCCTTGCGCCACTTCTGCAGGGTCAGGTCGAACTCGGCGTAAGTGGTCATCGTCTGTCTCCCGTGTTGATGCGCCCATCCTACTGCATGTTGACGCTTTGTCTACAGGGAACATATTCACATCTGCATTTTTTGCGCGAATTCACCCCCGAACTTGCGCTAGTCGCAAGAACGACACCAGTTGGAGGTGGCCATGAGCGAGGTGGTTGGCGCAAACGATAGGCGGTCGATCCCGGCGCTTGTCCGGTTCCAGGCGAAGGTTCAGATCGACCCGCAGACTGGATGCTGGGCCTGGACAGGGGCCAAGGTGTCGACGGGGTATGGGTCATTCCGTGTGAAGACGAAGCGTCACCAATTGGCGCATCGGTTCGCTTACGAGCAATTCCGTGGGCCGATCCCCGACGGGAAGATGATCGATCACTTGTGCCGGAATAGAGGGTGCGTGAATCCGGCGCACCTAGAGCCGGTGACTAATCAAGAGAACTGCATTCGCGGCACAGGGCCGGAACTGACCTCAAATAGGCATCGCGAGAAACTCTACTGCGTGCGAGGCCATCCCTTGTTTGGCGAGAACATGCGCCGGGACATGAAGGGGCACCGCGTATGCCGCGAATGCATGAGGCTTCACAGCCGCGCTTTCAAAGCGAAGAAGCGGGCACGGGCCGCGGCATGACCCACCCCGCCGTGCTCCCGCCGTCCGACAAGCCGAGCGCGTCTCAGCTCGCCGGCTGCTACGGGAAGGCGGCCTACGGCTCCAAGGGCGCGGCGCTCGACTCGGTCGCCCGCATGGGCCGCAAGCACAAGGCGAGCCGGGCCTACAGGTGCGACCACTGCCACGCTTGGCACCTGGCCACGCCGAGGAGCGGGCTGTGACCGACGACCTCTTCAGTCCCCCGCCGTCGATTCCAACTGCCCCCGCGTCCGGTCTCAGGGGCGGACATCAGGCAGCCCAGCGCGAGAGCGGCAACACCGCGACGGAGCACGGGGATTGTACTGCGGCGATGGGCGGCAACACCGGGCACACACGCGGCCCCTACCGCGGCGGCGGCACCTGCAAGCATTGCGGCAACCTGGGCAAGGGCGAGATCATGGTCCCGTACCTCTCGGGCGAGAGCGCGCACCTCGATTGCTACCGGCGCCACGCCGAGGCGGTCGCACGCGGGGAGGCCCGGTGGTGAGCGGGCGCACCGTGCTCGCCCTCGGCCTGCTCGGCGCCCTGTGCGCGGTGGCCGTCGTCACGGGGCTGATGGTCGTGCCGGTCGTGCTCGCGGGAGGGTGGTGATGGCCAAGAACCTGACGTGGTTCGTTTACCAGGAGCAGGAGCCTCCGCTCAGGGGGGAAGCGCGCAAGCGCGACTACCATCGGCAGTACGAGCAATGGAGGCGGGCGACTCAGCCCGACGTCACCAAGTACCACCGAGAGGCTACCCGGCGCTGGCATCAGGATCGCAGGGCCCGCCAGCTCGCCGTCGCCCGCGAGTATGGAGCCGAGCTGTGACCCGCCTCCGCGCCTCCCTGCTCGCCTCGACGGCCCTCAGTGGGCCCGTGGCCGAGCTTGTGCTCGACGTCGCCGCAGCGGTCGCGCTTGAGCGGAGCAAGCGGGAGGAGCGCAAGCGCATGTTCGACTACTTCCGCGCCATGGCGAAGGACGGGTCGCTGAAGGTGCAGGAAGGGTGGGGCGGGTGACCTCCTGGTGGCTGTCCGACCTGCTCGGCACGGCAACGCTGATGCTCGCCTCGGCTTGGGCCGGATCGCGCGTGCCACTGTGGCAGGTGGCCGTTGTGCTCGCGATCGGGGTCTTCATCGAGATTGTCGCGAGGACGGTGGGCCTGAGCGTGACCATGACGTGGCCGGGGCCATAGGAAAAACCGATGACTGACGGCGAGCGAGCGGAAGTGGCGATGGATGGGCTGATGCTCGACCCACCCACCGACGCGCGCCTCGACGGGCTCGCTCGCGAGGTCATGGAGGCCGAGTGGGCGTGGGAGCGCGCCCGGAGGAACAAGATGCAGCCGAGGGTGGAGAAGGGGGCGCTGCCCGTCGCGGTAGCCGCCTACGACGCCGCGACGAAGCGCATCGCTCAAGCGCGGACGGCGTGGAACGAGGAGAGGGCGCGGGTGGGGACTGCCAGGAGCGTGTCAGTAGCCACCGTC